>ERZ1292637.234-Hain-H14-01um-R3-234-length-38900-cov-7_pt2 | contig 31713 bp, 48 predicted proteins | sample MGYA00564405_ERZ1292637 | MGnify/ENA primary metagenome ERZ1292637 (study PRJEB36523, sample SAMEA6512645) | groundwater metagenome | collected 2019-01-09 | study: AquaDiva: Metagenomics assemblies of 32 groundwater samples | reverse complement strand
GGTCAATCAATAAGCAATAGTGGTAAACATGGGCCTGACAGGATAGACTGACCTGTTAGTCAGGAAACAAACTTGCCTTGCAACATTCTTGCACTACCTGTGGATAACTAGGCACAGGTCGTACCTGACTGGCCTAGTCAAGTATGATAAATGCTATGCAACATGGTGGCCAACCCCCTCTACCCGCTCCCTACCCTCAGAAATAAAAGCCACCAGGATAGTGGGTATGCATGATATGAGATATGTAACAAATTTCTACATAATTTACAAAAATTTTTTATATTTTTAAGGCTGTTTATGCCTATAAAAGGGGGGTTGTAGGGGGTATTTACATGCTAATTGTGTAGGGTTTATATACCAAACTAAGTATTTTGGGTTAAGCGGCCAACGACGACGTACCCCACCAATGACACTTACTTAGTACAGGAGATAATTAATAATTAATTGTTTATTAATTAAAATATTATGGCAAAGAAGACCAGGTATTATCCAGACTCCGACGACAATAATTACCAGGATAATTCTTTTATAAGCCCCTATTCTGGTGAAAGCCAGAAGCTTGCTGATAATAGGGCCTTTGAGAAGTATAAGGAATTTTTGAAGAAGCAAGGCCGAAAAGACAAGGCCTTTAGGAAACAATTCAACTTAGAGGCCTTATTTCATGCTCAAACCACTAATCCGTAACCTAGTTACTTATTTGGTAAAAGGCTTTTCTATATTAATTATATTATACTATAGTTTTATATATACTGATGGTTTACTTAATAAAACTAATAAGCCTTTAATTAATAATAAGTATTTAAGAGTAGGTACTGAGGTAAGTAACCTACCTACTAACAGGTATATACTAGACCGTACAGTTAAGATAGAGAACATATATAGGGGGTCACAGGCTACAGGGACATATATACGGGGGGGATATATACTAACCGTCAGGCACCTATATAGCGATGATAATGGATTTCATAACTCCACCATCACCACTTCAACCGGCAGGAAGCTGACTCCCTTGGCCATATTTCTCTCTGATAAGTCTGACATGGTTATACTGGTGGTGGTGGAAAAGACCTTATCTGGCACCATTTTAGGGGTACCAGGCCAAAAAGAGCCTGTAACCCTGATTGGTAATCCGGCAGATAGGGACTTTGAACAAGTAAATACTACGTCTTTATATGCCCCCTATGTCCTAAGAGACCCTGAAACTAATAGGGTTAGGATGATGTATGGGTTTGTTTGTAATGGGGCCAGGCCGGGATTTAGCGGGTCGGGTATATTTAACAATTCAAATGAGATGGTGGGAATGATGACTCTTAGCGACCCCTTTGGTTATCTCTGTCTTGGTTGGACGGCAGACGAAATAAAGCGTAATGTAAACGAAATGGATGTACCAGGGTTGAGATTATAAATGAGCGAAGACTCTGAAGAGAAGCGGGCAGCCTATGATAAGATGGTAAAAAGCGGTATGCCAGCCAAGGATGCCTCTCTAATGGCCGGTTATAGCCCAAATGCCAACCTTGAGAAGCCCACAAAGAAGATAGGCAAGGCTTTAGAGAAGGCAGGTGTAACGGATGATAAGTTGGCTAAAGCAGTTAAAGAAGGACTGGAAGCCCAGAATAGGTTTGGCGGTAAGGACCACAATGCTATTGTCAAGTATCTGGGTCTTGCAGGCAAGTGGCTCGGATATGAAAAGGACTCTATCAATATGCAAGTGGGTCTTAACTTCCAGGGACAAGTCACGGACCCATCCCGCCTGGGAGAAGCAATCAAGATTATTGAGGCAGAGATATTAAAACGAGATAATGACAAAACAAATGAAAGAAGTGATGAGGTTGTGGTTGATTTGTCCAAACGAAGTGGAACAGATACGTTTGAGGAATCTCCAACTAAGACATATTCGCCGATGGAACCGGATGTTCAAACCCCTAACTCTTAATGAGCGACTTAAACAAAAGACTACAGCAGATTCCGAAAACGGAACTTCTAGGGCTTCTAAACCTTCTTAAGCAAAAGTCTAGTTTCGTAGACTTCCTTAAGTTTGCGTCTAACCTACAGATTGAAGGTAGGACCGTTGAGACCAATATGGAGCATTATAAGGCTTGGGATTCCCTCAAGGATAACCCACGTCTTGCCATCGAGTGCGCGAGGGGTCATGGTAAAACTACCTTCTGGTCAATCTGTTATCCACTATGGAAAATGGTGTCTACTCCTAACTACCACATTTGTATTATATCTTATAGTAATAGTCAGTCTATCGAAATTCTACGTAAACTTCGTCTTGCTCTAGAATCAACTCCCGCTTTCCAGGACATGATTCCTCAGCGTTGGAAGCCTGGTTCCTGGGGCAAGACCGAAGTTCACCTTTTAAACCGGAGTTACATCAATGTTAAGTCTTTTGGTTCGTCTATTCGTGGTGGCCATTATGACCTTATCATTGTGGATGACCCTCTCAAAGACCGGTCGTCAATGGACGCAGCCCAACAGGAAAATATCTTCTTTGGTGCTTTATCACCAGCTATTAAACCCAATGGGCAGATAATCGTTGTAGGTACCCCTGTCAAGTATGGTGACTTATTTGATATCCTAAAAGACAATAAGCAGTATGTACATAGACGTTTCCCCGCCATTAATGAGGATGGTACTGCCTTATGGCCTAGTGAGTTTAGTATGGCCGTCTTAGAGAAGAAGAAGGTTGAACTTAACCAGTATTGGTTCTTTGCTCGGGAATACTTGCTTCAACGTGTTGACCCGGATAATGCCCCCTTCAAGAGCGAATGGTTCAAATACTACGAGAACTACCCCACCAGACTCAATACTATAATGAGTGTGGACCCTGCTATTACATTCCAAGGGGACTATACAGGCATTGTAGTTACTGGCACAGACGAAGATAACAATACTTATGTATTAAGTGCCAGGAAGATGCGTACCAGCAATATTAATGATATTGTGGAGACCATCGTCACCCTTGGAAAACAATATGGAGTCAGGAGCCTTCTAATTGAAGCCATTGGATTTCAGCGGCTTCTAAAGCATTGGTTGTACAAGGAGATGGAAAAGCAAGGTCACTATATGGGAGTTGAGGAGATTAAATCTTACACTACTTCTAAGGACCAACGAATCCTCGCTTTACAACCAAAAATTGAGATGGGTAAGATGTTATTTAGACAGAATATGGTTGATGTGCTAGAACAGTTTATGACGTTTCCTAAGTGTGCCCATGATGACCTCATTGATGCATTGTCCATGCAGGTGGGGCATTGGAGAAAGGCTGATAAGGAATCACTACCAGTTCCTGACGGCACCTTTCAGTCTTTGTTTAACTCTGTTAGGAAGAGTCACCAAGGACCTTGGGGAGACCTATTTATAGACCTTCTGGATGAACCAACTAATAGTAATATAATCAATAAACAAAATTAAATGAATAAAGAACAAGAAGGTATAACCATTTGTCAACTTTGTTTCTTTGAGGGTAAGGTTGAGGCTGCAATAGGAAAACTTAATCTTCTCTTTGTTTGTTATAATCACTCATTAAAAGCTGGTAAAGAGATTCAGGTAAGTTAATGCAAGAAGAAGAGAATACCAAGGAAACATCTGTTGAGTTAGTAGACAGATGGCGTAACCGTATTAAGGACGCGAAAGCTTATAGGGAACAAGTAAGTAAGGACCAAGCATGGGAACGCTTTCAGCAAGAGTATAAGGGCAAGTATGACCTAGGGGCCATTGGTCAGAACATGACCATCATTCCTATCAATCTGGTATTTGCCTTTGTCCATACAGAGATACCTCGCCTCTACTTCAGAGACCCGTACATTACCGTTAATCCAAAGGGGATGGGTTATGTTAAGAGTGCCAAGATTCTGGAAGTGGTTATCAACTATCTCATTCAGGAACTCAATGTCAAGAATGAGCTATTTAAGTGCCTTCTGGATACTCTTCTTGTTGGTCATGGTTGGCTTAAGTATGGATACAGTGGCACATTTGGGCAGATGGTCACAGCAGAAGATGTTAAAGGCCAAGGCGTTAATACTAAACCCTTGGATGAAGTCAACGAATACGTAAAGAGTGAGGAGATATTTGTACTCCATGTTCCATACGAAGATATCGTTTTTGACCCTACGGCGAAGGACCCTCCTTACGATTGTCATTGGATTGCTCACCGTATTGTTAAGCCGCTTAAGTCTGTAAAGAACAGCGACCTTTATAAGAACACAGAAGACCTTAAAGCCAACTTTAAGAACAAAGATGGAGATATTAAAACAGATATCCAGTTTGTAGAGTTGTGGGAAATCCATGACAAGGACTCTAATAGCATCAAGGTTATTACAGATGGTGTAGAAGACTTCCTTAGAGATGAGGCTAACCCTTACGAACTAGAAGGCTTGCCTTTTAGTATGCTTAAATTCAATCCTATTCCTGGTAAGCCGTATCCTTTGTCTGATATAGCTCTAATTGAGCCTCAGATAATGGAGAAGATTAAACTTCGTTCCATGCAGTTGAACCATCTTAAGCGTTGGAACCGTCAAGTCTTCATGGAAGAGGGGGCTATAAATGAGGAAAATCTTGGCAAGTATAAGAATGGTACGGATGGTGCCATCATCAAGGTGGAACCTGGTGCTATCAGTGGAAACAAGTTCATGGTCCCTCAGTATCCCACTATGCAAGCTGAGATATTCCAAATCGAATCCCTTATCCAGATGGACATGGACACTATCATTGGACAGACTCAAACCGATAGGGGTGGTAAAGCTGAGACCCGAACTCGGACATTGGGCGAGGTTCAGATTCAACAGAGCGGTAGTTTAACCCGCTCAGAAAGACGCAAGGATGCCCTTGAAGACTTCCTTGGTGAAGTTTGCCGAAAGGTTATACAACTGGTTAAACAGTTTCAGTTAACTCCTAAGTATGCCCGCCTATCAGATGAGATGGACCCACAGATGATGGGACAACAGCTTCAGGGTAAGTTTGATGGACAAGGACTCTTTTATACAAAGAAGGACATTCAGGGTGAGATGGACATAGATGTTAAGGCTGGTTCTACTATCCCAATGAACTTAGAGAACCGCCTTAAGGCCCTTACTGAGGCTGTTCAGCTTGGACCCGCCATTGGTGTGCAGCCGGGCGGACCTGTAGCTATTGAAGTGGGTAAAGAGATTTTAACCATCCTAGGTCTCAAGAGTATCCTAAAGGCTTTCCAGGACCAGGAACAACAGCAGCAACAAATGCTTGGACAAATGAACGGGATGGTTGATAGCCAACAGCAGGGGGGTCCTGTACCTCCCTCTGGTCCCGTTCCTACTATGCCCCCTGGCGGGGGAGGAGTTCCCGGTGGTCTGTAATGGCTGTGGTAATGAAGAAGCCCACAAGGTTAGGATAAGATACGACCAGGGACAGGAAAAGGACAGGAACAAGGAAAGGACCAAAATTGAAACATGTGATAGATGTGAGGATTTTACCGTCCATACTTACGATGCTTACTTTCGTGAACCCTCGTTTGAGGAGAATTTGGCAGACAGTAAGCATCCCCAAGGACAGTGGGTCACAAGCAAGGGGCACAAGGCACGACTAATGAGAGAACAGGGAGTAAAAGAATCAGGGGATAGGCAGCATGGAGCCCGTATCTAATGAGCGAAGTTCATATTCACGTACATGCTGAAGCCAACGAAGAGAAGGCTAAATCTAGAGAACTTAAACAACAGGATAAGCGCAAAGCTGTTTTAGCTATGGCGTTCTCCAAGAACAAAAAGAAACAAGGACCTAAACCAATATGTTAAATTCAATGACGCCTTTTCAGTCAGAAATCATAGCCCATTATTTGGCCGAGAGAAAGAAGAGGGCTAAGGAAATCGCAGAACGCTTTGCAACCCAGAAACATGGTCCCGCACCAGCCAAACAGAATCCATCTGGCGGGGGTCAGGGCGGCTCAAGAGCCACGAATGTGGCGTCTACCATGTCTGGTAGCAATCCAGGCTATTAAAGGCTCCTAGGTCATTCTAGGGCCTGTTTATTTAATAAGTAAAGTAATTAGTAAAGCAGTATAAGGAGATTTAACAAAATGGACGAACCTATCAATAACGCTCCTGTAACAGAAGCTGAACCAGTTACGGCTCCGGTCACGCAAGCGGAACCTACCACTCAGCCAGTTGCAGAACCGACTGGTAATGGAGAAGCCCAAAATAAAGAAGAGTCTTTCTTTGACCCAAAGGACCTGTCCCCTGAACTCTTGGCTGTATATAAGAACATGCAGGGGGCGTATACAAAGAAAACTCAGGAAGTTGCTGACTTCAGAAAGAAGGGTGAAGTATTGGACCAGTTAAGTGCCTATGAACCATTTGTAAAGTGGTACAATCAGCACCGTGCTGGTCTGGATAAAACCCCTGAAAGGACTCAAGAACCTAGTAAGGCTCCTGAACAACCCAAAGGTAGTATGGCCGAGATGACACAAGATGAACTCATGGAGATTCAGGGTAACCCCAAGAAGTTCCAAGAGTATGTAAAGAGTCTTGCTCTTCAGGCTTCTGCACCCATGGTACAAGAAGCACAGCAAAAGGCTGAGTTTGTGATGAATCTCAATAAGGTTGAATCATTTGCCAGGGAACATCCTGATTTCTGGGACCTTGACAAGAAGGGATTGGTAGAACCACTGATTGAGAAGTATCCAGGAATGGACCTAGAAGATATTTATAAACTAGCTAAGTTCCCCTTTGTGGAAGATGAGGCGGTCAGAAAAGCTCACAATATCGTTCAAGATAAGAAGGTTGCTGTAACAGAGAAGCCGGGACAGGTAATGCCAGGTTCTTCTAAGATTAAGGTTAAAAGCCGACAAGAAGCTATGGCTTTGGCTTGGGACTTTGCTGAGAAGGGTCAGACCATTCCTGAATTCGACTACTCCAAATAAGAAACGGAGTTAAATTAAATGGCAGATAAATTGTTTACGTATGGTGTTGCCAATGTTGACTCCCTACTTGCAACTACCCTATCCTCCATCCAGAAGACGCTTGCGGATAACATTTTTACCCGTTATCCCTTACTCTATTGGTTGAAGGAAAAGAATAAGGTAGTGCTAAGTGGTGGAGCTACCATTGTCCAACCCCTGATGTATGCTGTCAACTCGACAGCGAAGCCGTATAATGCATATGATATTCTAGATACTACTCCCCAGGATGGGCTTACGTCTGCTTTCAACTAATTGGGCAGACCACTGTAAATGAAAAATCCAGAATCGTTTATTTATAAGAAACCAGATTGGTGGAAGAAACTAATGTCTGAGAAAGTTAGCTCTAAGTATTCTCATAGATTAAACCCAATTGTTTCTTGTGAATGCGGTTGTGGTAAAGAGTTCAAGCAGTTTGATTCAAAGTATAGGAAGCGGTCAAGGATTGTTGGTCACCAGAGAGTTGGACGGAAGAACTCTGATTACCAAAAAGAAGTAGTGTCTAGGATTATGACCGGACCTAACAACCATCAATGGAATCCCAATCGTAAGCTGGTTGGGAGATTTGGACAGAACTTCTCTAAGAAACAAATTAAAACCCTTAGAAAGGATGAGTGTATATGGTGTTACGGCAAGAGAAATCTTGCTTTGGACCATATAATTCCTGTCTTTATCGGTGGGACTAATATAAATTCAAATGCTCAGACTCTCTGTATGAAATGTAATAACGTAAAAAGAGACATTGATTACAGGATTTACGGGAAACAAAAGAGGCCAAACTCGGTGAACGCTGAAATGCCAATACCGAACCAAGCTGTTCTAGTTGTTAGAACAGAAGGTGTAGAGACTAAACGACCTCCCTCTGAAAAGAGTGAAGATATAGTCCAGACCGTAAACTCGTAAGAGGCGGCGAAAGCCGTAGCGGAAAAAGCAATTCCAGTGGAAGCAGTATAGTGTCTCTATTACCATTGCAGGTCGGGAAGAGCGTCAGAATAGTGGTAAGGAAGGTATTATCAAGTTGCTTGAGACAAAGACTAAGCAGGCTGAACTATCTCTGGCACGTATACTTGATGCTGACCTTTGGGCCACTACTCAGGACTCTTCACGTCTTGGGGCAATTCCTGTGATTGTGGACAACACTGGTACCGTTGGTGATGTTGCTGGTGCCACACAAACTTGGTGGAGGGCTACTGATACTGCTTCTGGTAGCTTTGCCGCTCGGGGATTGTCTGACATGCGTACTCTCTATAACACCATCTTGAACCAGAGTGCAGATATGGGTACCCCTGATTATCTGATTGGTACTCAGTCTGTTCTTGAGTTCTACGAGGCTGCACTTCAGCCTCAGCAGCGTTTCACTGATGAAAAGATGGCTAATGCAGGTTTCCAAACTCTGAAGTATAAGGCCGCGCCTTTTACCTTTGGAGCTAACGTTCCTTCCGGGGAACTGTATATGCTTCGCTCAGAGAACCTGTCTTTGGTGTGTCATAGTGATGCACAGTTTAAAACTACGCAGTTCGTGAAGCCTGCTAACCAGGATGCGCGTACTGCTCAGATTCTCCTCATGGCAGAGGTTACTACGGACAATCGGCGTAAGCATGGCCGCTTGACGGGTATTACTGCCTAAAGGAGGCAATCTAAATGGCACAAACGCTTGTAAGAAGTGTTAATGTAGGAGGTAACCTTAAACTTACTGTTGCTAATGTTACTGAGACCGAGGCCGGTGGAACTGATAGCATTGGGGTGTCTGGTGGGCAGGTATTGGCAGTATTACTGTCCTCACAGGATACCACAGGAGCTATGCAAATGTCCTTGCCAAGGTTCTCGGTAAGCACTAGTGGCAATGTAAGTACTGTTACCATCTATACTCAAGAAGGAATTACTACGGGTACGCTTGTTATTCTACATGCTTAATCTCGTCAGTGAAAAAGAACGCTCTAGGTTACCTAGAACGAGAAACAACGGAGATAATATAAAATGCTGCTTCAACAGTTAAATAGGAGTGATGCTGAGAAGGTTTTCATCATTGCCCAGGCCATCGGTGTCGGCTTTACACAGGGACAACTTGTGTGTTTTAGTCCCACTTGTGCGACAGCGTCTTTGGGCAATGCGGTTGGAAAGGCTAATGTATCAAACGTGAACTTGTTTGCTGGTTGTATGGACTCGGACACGGCGGTTGATGCTTATGGTCTAGTGCAGGTGTATGGCTATAGGGCGTCTATTGCCTGCGCTTCCGCTGGTGCAGATGGTGACTCCAACGGAAATGCTGGTGATGGTTTTGGTCCTATTACTGGTGCGTTTAGTGCCTCCAGTAATGCTATCTCTGGTGTGGGTGTTGTACTTATGCAATTTACATCCACCACCGGTTGGGCGTCTGGTCTTATTCGCGCCCTGTAAACAGTTCAAGGTAAGTGAGGCCCCTCAGCATTTGAAAGAACGCCTTGGGGCTGTTAACCCACTTACCCCACTTTTAGCAATGTTCTATATAGGGAGACTAGTTTATATGTGGTACTATTACGAGTTTGGTTCTACCTACAAACAGCCGTGGTATTATTGCCAAAAGTGTGAGAATAACACACATTTTAGCAATTATGAACCTACTCGTTCTATGTGTCATACCTGTATAATGTCAGAAGAGATAGACCAGAATCAGTTTGAACAATACAGGCGTTGGCATGGGGAACAAATATAATGGGTAATAGTTCATATCAATTATACAGATGTAAAACAGATGGTAAGTTAGTCTTTTCAGATGAAATAGAGAATCACAATGGACATAGACTAGAACTAGCTTCTGAAGGCACTATTTTGGAATGGTTAAAGGTTCGTTGGAAAAAGTATAAGAACACCTTAAAAAGGCGTGAACATTACCAATAAGAATAATGAATTATAAGGAAGAAATAGAAAGAGCCACTAAAGAAATAGGGGAATTAGACAAGGAAGACCCCTTCTCCAAAGATAACGGACGTATAAAGGTCTTTTACGGTGAGCCCTCTGGGGGTCTTATAGATTGTGTCGTTTATGATAACCGTAAAGACTTCCTAATGGAAATGTCTAAGTGGAAATATCATAGCAAGTTTGACTTCTTTACTGTTTCAACTGGTAGGATGCATACCAGTTATGCCAGAGAACTATTGGCTGAAGAAGCTGTAAGGGTTGGGGCAGACTTCATTCTGTTTATTGATGACGATATGATGGTACCTAAAGACATGTTTCCAGCCCTAATGAAGCATGCTGATAAAGCTGATATGATAGCTCCGCTGTGCTTCCAGCGTCTACCTCCATATAACCCTGTTATATATGATGTTAAAGAAAAGAAACAGCCTGATGGAAGGATGTTTATTTATACTGATGCAGTAAGGAACTATCCTCGTGATGATGTATTCCAGGCTGACGCCGTGGGATTTGGAGTTGTACTAATTAAAGTTGAGATTCTAAAGAAACTTCCTAAACCTTGGTTCTTCTCCAATAATATGATTGGGGAAGATATCTACTTCTGTCTTGAAGCTAAGAAAAGAGGATTCAAGCTCCTTATTGATTCCAGCATTAAAGTAGGACATATGGCTGGTCCCCGCCCTATTACTGAGTTAGACTTTTTTCGTGTCTATGGTACTGAGACTGATAAGGATAAACATAAAGACGAACTTGGTAAACATGAGTCTGAGATGACCCCTCTGGTAGAGGTTAAGGCTTAATGTTTGAACATACCGACATTATAATTGTTTCCTGGAATAATAAGACTCTTTTAAACAATTGTATCTCCTCCCTACTTAACTACACTGGTAGTCCCTATACCATCCATGTAGTTAACAACGGTACTCCTAATTCTCTTGACCACCTGGTTAAACCTAATATATACGTATATGATACAGGTTCTAACCTTGGATGGATGGGAGGCATTAACTATGTCCGAGAAAGAGTTCAAGGACCGTATGTCCTTCTTCTTAACGATGATACACAATTCATCCATTGGGACAGAGGATGGCTTAAACGGCTTCTTCTTTCTTTCTCACGCTATTCTAATGTTGGTGCTGTTGGTCCTGTATCTAATAATGTAAGCGGGATACAACAAATAAATTACCAGGCCTTTATGCCTAAGGCACATACGGCTCCACTACTTATAGGATTTTGCCTCCTTACAACAAAGGAGAATCTGGACTCTGTTGGCTGGCTCGATACTTCTCTATGTGGTGGAGATGACCTTGATTTATGTATAAAACTACAGGACAAGGGTAAAGCCCTAATTGTAAGAAGGGATGTTACGGTATTACATGCTTATGCCGCTACTGGTAAGCGCATCCATGGAGACTATTGGGACTCTAAAGACCACAGCGAAGCTATTAATATTGATATTATAAAGAAACATGGACTAAAACGTTATCTAGCTTTTATATATGGTAGTTCGATGGTACAGCCTATTATCAAAACGGAGAACAATGCAAGCCTTGTTAAATCCAACTAAGCTTATTCTTGGTGTTGGTGAAAAGCGGCATGAAGGTTATTTTGGTATAGATATAACTCCCACGTCAGCTACTGATATGGTGTTTGACCTAGACAAACCTAACTGGCCTATACAGGATGATAGTATAGAAGAAGTACAGGCTGTTCACTTTCTGGAACATATACATAACCATATACAGCTTTTTAACGAAGTTTATAGAATTATGAAGCCTAACGGCAAGTTTATGGTTATGGGCCCACATGCTCAATCAGATGGTGCCTGGCAGGACCCTACTCATACCAGACCATTGTCCTTAGAGTTCTTTAGGTACTTTAATAGGGAATGGCAAGAGGCAATTGGTATACATTATGGTGGGTATCAATGTGATTTTGTTATAACCAAAATAGGATATACTCCTCATCCAGACTACAAAAACGTGTCTACTGAAGTATTCCTAGAAGATATTAAACATAAATTTAATGTGGCTAATGAACTATCCCTAGAACTTACGGCGGTCAAATAATGCGCCTTATCGTCTTTTCTAACGTCTCTTTGAGAAAGGACTCTACAAGCCTTTATTTTATCCGGGCGTTCCAGAAGCTCCTTGGTGAGTCAAACGTGTGCCATATCGAATCCTTGAGCGATTTACAGGCATTGCAGGGAGGCGAGGCAGACCACTATATTAAGATTGATGATGGACAGAGTTGGCAGACCTGGAATCCTAAGCTTCATCCTTCTACTTACTATGTCATAGACAGTCACATAGAAACAGATTGGAGGCTTAAAACAGCTAAAGAGGGACAATTTGACAATATCTTTGTAGCCCAGAAAGAAGGTCTTAGTCTCCCTTGGCATACAGAGAATAAGTGGTGGGTACCAGTAGGAGCGGAGTTGGATAGCCACTTTGTAGGGGCAAGACCCAAGAAATATGACGTATGTTTCATTGGTAATTTCCATAGTGGGTATAGGGAAGCTCGTATAGAATATGTTCACGAACTTTTTAAGGCCTTTCCAAGTTTCTACTTTAGTTCAAACTCACGATTCTTTAAAGAATTGGCTGAGAAACATGCTCAAACCCGTATAGTGTTTAATAAGTCCTTGAATGGTGATATTAACATGCGGTTCTTTGAGGGTATTTGTTCTGGTTCTGCTTTGCTAACTGACAGAAATGTTAACTTAGCAGAACTAGGGTTCAGAGATGGATTGGACTACATAGGTTATGACTCTATTGAAGAAATGAAGGAAAAAGCTACATTCTATTTGAAGCATGAGGACCTACGAGAACGTATTGCTTCTGATGGTATGCAGTTTGTGCATGACAACCACACCTATGACCACAGGGCTAAGCAGATATTAGAACATTGTATGATTACAGGAGCTAAACAAAATGGGTAATGCATTAACCGCACAAGAGCGTCTAATTGATAGTGTGGAGAGTCTTCCCAACTTAATCAAGGTGGTACAGGGCGGAAGGATTGATAGGGTATTTAGGGTAGAGCCTTTACTTGCGCGTATTCTTGACCTGGATAAGAACCCTGAACAGGAGGAGTGGGCCAAGATTCAGCGACTAGTTTACCTTAAGGCCCCTCTGGAACAGCGTGGGCTAGAACCTGTGGATGTTGGTGACAGGAAGGAATGGAAGCTTATGCCCGAACAGGTTCCGGTTGTGAAGTTAACCGGAGATATTCCGCTTGACCTTCGTCCTGAAGCAAAGAAAGAGGAAGAGAAGAAGGGTCCAGGTCGGCCCAAGAAAGGAGAATAAACAATGGGACTTAATGTAACCCCCATAGCAGGGGCTGATATTGTATGTTTTGGACATGAGGCTGTCACTGTAGCTACTACAGCTATAGGCTTTACTGCCGGTACCATAACTCCTACTACAGCAGCGGCAGGCTCTACCAGGCCCGCACATAGGGCCGTTGTTACCGCTGAAACTGCTGAAATGAGATATAGGTATGATGGTACTGACCCTACCGCATCTACAGGCCATATACTTAGCGTTGGGGATGTGCTAATAGTAGAAGGTATAGTAAATGTCAGTACAATCCGGTTCATTAGAACTGGTGGCACCAGCGGCACCATCACGTGCAGTTATGAGAGATTTTCTTAATAAACAGGAGAGTATAAAACAATGAATATAAAGTCTATAATTGGACTGGCCAGCCTAATGGCTTTCTGTTCTTTGTCTCCTGTGGAGGCACAGGTAACACCAGGTAGAAGTAATGGTAATATTTCTACAGACCTTACTTTTACGGTAGGGAATGGCACCATAGCGGCCAATGGAACTCTGTTTATTACTACTGCATCTCTACAGGGTCTTACCACTACACAAAGAAACGCCATAACGCCTAATATTTTTGTTAACAATGGTGGTAATGTAAGCATAGGTAATGATGTAGCCCCCAAAGCTTTGCTTACTGTGGCTGGTTCTGCTAATGTCGGTGTGTTCACCGTTGATGGGGCCAGTGCAACGGTCAGCGTGAGTGACAAGTCTGACCGGCATGGACTGACCATCTTCAAGAATGAAGGCGTGATAGCAGGCGGGGGTTACGGATTGGGCCTGCTCGTCATATCAACCAATACCGCTGAAATCCACCTTGCGACGGGCACGGCCTCCAGCAACTACTCCGTCATGGCGGGGATGTATTACGACTCCTCGAACGCCAACGTGGTTTTAGGCGGCGGTCCCAACAACATCACCCAGGATATTCTGTATCTCAAGACTGGTGCTGGAGGCGGGCAGGTAGGCATAGGGACTGATACTCCGACCTCCAAACTTCGGGTCCAGGGCGACCTGCTGGTAGTTTCCTCTGCGACCATCCAGGCTACTGCGGGAGTCGCTGCGACCTCGCCAGTCCTTGACGTCGCGAGCGTGACTGCCACCACGAAGCTCCTGACCGTTCTGGCAAATGGGAAGGTCGGCATCGGCACCGCTACCCCGGCAGAATCTCTGGATGTGAACGGCAACATCCGCAATACGCAGATGTTGTTCAAGGCCAATAACATCAAGCAGACCACCACGAACGGCCTTGTGGAAATTGCCGTCAGCTACGACGGGTATCTGGAAGGGACGACTCAGTTCAGGGACCTGAACATCTACAACGGGAAAAACGCCTCGGTTGCCTTCTTCGACGGAACCAACAGCCGCGTTGGCATCGGTACGGCCTCTCCGCGCACCAAGCTGGACGTAAACGGGAACATGGGCGTGGTCGGAGCCTTCACCGTAGACTCTGCCAGCGCGACGGTGGAGGGCCAGCTTCTTGTCACCCCAGGCGCAGAAGTCGCGGCGACCTCTCCGGTGCTGGACGTGACGAGCGTGACGGCCAGCACAAAGCTGTTCCAGGTTCTAGCAAACGGGAAAGTAACTATTGGAGGGTCTGGAACTCTTGGCGATGCTTTAACAATCCTCCCCGCCAACAACCAGGGAATAGCGATACGGGAATCGGATGACGGAAACGTAGCCGGACAATGGTACGCAGACGCCTCGTCCTCCCTGCTTAGGATGATGTCTGGCGGCACAGTAAAAATACAATTCAATTCTCAGGGCGGCGCAAGCTACATCAATGCTGGCCAGAGCGTGGGCATAGGAAACGCTGCCCCGGCGCAGACCCTCGATGTTACCGGAACCTTCCAGACATCTGGAGCCTCCACCTTCGCGTCCAGCATGACTGTAACAGGGGCACAGGTGCAGGTCAGCGGCTCTATCCCTAGATACGGAATCTATGGAGCAGACCATTCAACGAAATATGGTGCTTTCACTGGCGCAACCGGGGCAGGGAACACCTTAACAGGGTCGGCGGTCGGGGATGTTATGCTTACGGCGACGGTTGGAACGAATCGAATACTTCTCGGAAACGAGGGTGACGACAAGATTGCCGCCATCGTGGAGGCGAACGAGTCCATGACGTTTAACTCCGGAGTCGCAGCGTCATCCTCCACGTTCGCTGGAGGGGACAGCACGACGTTCAGCATCGGCACGTCATCTGGCGTCAGCGTTGGCGCAGGATGCGTCCAAATCAAAGACCTCAACAGCGTGGTCTGGTACTGCCGCCCTGCAATTACGACCGGCGCATTTACTTGCGCGGCGGTCTGCCAATGACCGTCCCCCTCATCCTTCTCCTGTCCATCTTCGGCATCTTCCAAGCCGGGATGCGGCATCAGAAGTATACAGATAGCAAGATTATACAATCATTACAAGACAGGGAAGTATGGATTGCTAACTTACCAACTAAATAACAATGGCCCTTACTCTTACTTGTAGCAGATGTGGTTTTATAGGTATACAACTTTATTTTAGAAAACGAACATATATTACCAGAAAATACGATTATTGTTGCATAAAATGCACAAATAAAACAAGAATGAAGTCATATAGAAAGAATAAAATTAAAGAAAGTATTTACCATAAAGCATGGATGAAAAGAAATAAAAAAGAGCAGACATTTAAAAGAACTCTTAAAAATCATGGTATCACAAAGGAATACTATGAATTTATGTTTACTAACCAGTCAGGGATGTGTGCAATATGTTCTTCTGTACTTATTGATTCAAAGCTCACGCATATTGACCACAATCATTCCACCCAAAAAATTAGGGGATTACTATGTGCTACATGTAATCTGGGATTAGGACATTTTAAAGATAGTATTTCATTGTTAAGTAATGCCATAAAATATTTGGAGCCCAAAAATGTCGTTAACGCTTAACGAGGTGATTACAGATGTAGCCCAAAAGGCTGGTATAGACACACAGAATCAGGTTAATATGAACAACCTGATTAGGTGGGTTAATCTAACCCAAGATACTGTTTGTCAAGCATATCCCTGGGATTTTCTACATGAACGTACTGTTCTAACCAGTGTTGTGGATACTACGGGAACGGCTGTTACTGATGTAGCAGACTGTACTCTAGCCTCTACTACCGTAACAGGTACAGGAACAGCCTTTGCGGCCACTGATGTAGGAAGGTATATACAGTTTAGTTCAAGTAATGACTGGTATAAGATAACTGCAAGAGCCTCTACTACGTCAATCACAATTGAAACCGGATACGCCATGGCCACTGAAACTGCTATGACCTACACGGTTAGAACCTTCAGTTATGACCTCCCTACTAATATGGCCAGGATTATAGATATAAGGCAGTTTAGGACGCCTGCCAAGCTAGTTCCGGTGGATACCCGCACCTTTGATAGCTTTCAGCCCCTTTCGTCCAGTACAGGCAATCCTAGAGCCTATTACGTGTATTCCTATAACAACAGCCAGTCTCTCACAGGCCAGAACTACGCTGTATCCTTTTACCCAGTGCCTAGTTTGGCTATGTTATTTGATGTAAGATACATAAGAAGGCCCCCCCAATTGAGTGTAGGTACGGATATAAGCGTAATACCACAAATATTCGCTAATGTATTGATTACCGGCACCCTAGTACATGTTTATCAATGGATGAACAGCCCTAATACGGGGGGTCAAAAGAAGCAATTTGAGCAGGAAATAAAGGAGATGCTTAATAAAATGCCTCCTACAGAGGATATGAGTCATGTCCTTCAGGCTTGTGACAGTGCATCCAGTCCTTCACAGGTGGTCCCTTTTCCTAGTCAGTACGGCTACCCATACTCTTACTAATGTCCGAACAGGACAAAGAATCTAATGCCTAAACTTACGGTTAATGACTTCAGTGGTGGCCTGAATACACAGGATGCCCAGAATCTTATTAAAGACAACGAATCTCCTGCCCACCAGAATGTATGGGTTTATGACAAGGGTACTTTAACAAAGAGACAGGGTATAAGTACATTAGGTTCTATTGCCAACGCCTTAGCAGCGGGGATGACCACAAAAGTATACCATTTCACTAGACCTAATGATGCTACAGGAGCCTCTAAACTATATATTCAGTCCATCAATACTACTGCCGATAACAATACGGGGTCTTTTGAGGTGGATACGTCCTACGTAGCGGCAGCAGGCACCATTTTAAATGGGTGTGCCAGACTATATAATAATTTTTTAGTAAGTACTGGAGCAAACCTGGTATGTGGTGGATATACTACAGCTAATACTTTAAGGAAGTGGAACGCAGCAGATGCCAGCGGGGAAGTGGCCATATCTCCCCAAACATCTACGGGAGGTCTATTGGCTACCCAATGTGTTTTCCATGATTCCCTTTTCTTTACCGGTAACTCTGGTAATCCATTGGATACAGCCATATTGGATGAGCTACATTGGTCGGGCACGGCTGCGTTTACCACATTTCCCGTAAATAATAAGGTTATCATAGGTTATGGCGACGGCATGACCATCTCAAGAGCTATCCCATACCAGGATAATTTGATTATATTCAAGTCACCACTTAAATCTATGATTAGTAGCAGTACAAAACTGTCTACTTCTTTCTATCAAAGCAGGATATTCAAACTAACAGGGACCAGTACACAACTACAGAATATAGGTTATCAGGTAACAGAACTTCCGTTTGACAGGGCCAGCGGGTGTTGCTTTGGGGGTTCTGTGTGTGAATGGCAGGGAGGACTGGTATTCCTTACCAATACAGGTGTTTATCTTTACGACGGCAATACGTTCAATCTTATCTCAGAAAAGATTACCAATACCATCAAGAATTGGTACAATTTTACAAATGCCACCCCTAACACTTTTACAGACACTACTTTGAAGATAGCGGACGGGTTTGTCTACAGGGATAACTATTTCTTAACCGTGCCAGAGTCGGGCTCTACGGGCAATACAGCCGCAGACAATAAAACAAACGCCTTATTTGTATTCAGACCAGATGGGTCCATGTGGCGGTGGAACTCTACTCTGGGCCTGGCCTCTATATCTTATGACCAGGCGGATGCCGTGGTAGCATCCAGCGTAGGGGGCTCTGGTGGCACTAACACCATTACCATTTACAAATTATTCAGTTCAACGTATGCTGACGGCACATCAGCCATAGATGCTTCTTATACAACAAAGGAATTTGACCTGAAGAGCCCTGTGTTTTTCAAGAATATACATGTAGATTTTAGGGGTCAGGCAAGCGGCATACTGGGTGTAGAGTATAATGTTGACCAGCATGGATGGGTGAAACGTACTGTGGATATGTCTTCTGGATATAATGACATTAAAAGAAGTCAGCGTCTGATGGTAGGACAACCTGGCCGCACTATTCAATTTAGATTATCTAATAATCAGGCGTATGTCAATTTTGAGGTATATGAGATTTCTTGTACCTATGAGCCTTTGGCAGAAAATTCCGAGATAACCCAGGCAAGGGCCATCAATGTGACAGAGAATTCCTAATGTTATCTTTACCTACCTTTAGTACGCTAGACCCAAAATTAAAAAGAATATTTGATGATATAAGTGATAAGGCCATTAGTGGTAGGGTTGACCCGTTCTATGTAAGTGATAGCAAAAAAGTAGGAATAATGGCCGCCAACCCAAAATACACGTTAGATGTTACCGGAACGCTGTGGGTTGACTCTACGTCCTATCTCAATAAAACCTACGTCCTTGGTGGTCTTATAGTAGGAAACGGATTGTCTGTTGCTACTGATGCTGTGGTTAGTGGTCTACTTAGTGCCGGTAGAATTTTAGCCTGTGATATTCAAACATCTACAAGTAGTTGTGTTATGGTAGATTCAGGAAATGGCCATGGTAGCGTAGCCACTAAAATACGAAGATTCTCAAATTCTAGGATTTCTGGTGATAATATATCCTACTTAGATAATGCTTCCAACGGAGCTACTTTCACCATAAATAGGTCCGGAGTATATTGCATAGAATTCAATGACTATCTTACTAGTGGCTCTGGTTTCATAGCCATTACCGTAAATGATACAGCAACCACTACTGCCGCTTCTACTATGACCATAGCACAAGGTAAGAGGGCTTCGGTATCAACTCCTGCCGCTAATGTCAGCGGTTCATGTTCATGTTCACTAGTTTTAAATGTGGGAGATGTTATTAGGGCTCATACAGATGGCGCACAGGACGCTACTGATACAAACGTATTTTTTATCCTAACCAGAGTAAGATAACAAAAGAGGACAATTTAAATGGCAAATCAAGCACAAGCGGCTTTGCAGAAGTTAAGAGATGAACGTAATAGACTTGAACTACTCATGCGTAGTGGTCAACTTCATGGTTCGTATGGTAGGCAAGTCCACAAAGCTGCTGGTTTGTTAGACCAACAAATAGGGGCATATGATAAAACCTTTAGTGATACCGAATCGGCCTCCCTGCCCTTAACAGGGGTTAACGGAAACCCGCTGGAAAATGCTCGCTCTAAGGGATATGCTGGTTCAAACTATGACCCTAATACAGACCTAGACTTACAAGCACTACAGGATTTAGCCCAACAGGGTGACCCTAACGCTCTTGAAAATCTTAGGGCCTACGTTACTACACAGTCCGGTAAGAATAAAACAGTTGCAGACAGAGCCTTTGCCGAAACCGGGAAGATGCAGGCATACGATACATCAAGAGATGCTACAATAGCAGCCGCTCAACCAATCCTCCAGCAAGAATTATCAAGACTCGGCATTCTTCATGGCGGTGCATTAAATGCGGGAAACCAGCAACTAGCTAATGAGATGACAATAGCAAGAGGAAACTCTCTTGATGCCTATAGGACAGGAGCTTCTGAAAGCGTCAATGCTCTTACCACAGACCAGATGAAGGCGTTAAATGATTTAAGGTCACAGCAGAGGGCTCAGGCCATAGCTGGATTTATGCAAAGTTCTCAGAACAACTCCTCCAGGCACCAGGCTGACAGGATGCTTCCTTATCAGATTGGTGGCTCGGTTTTAGGGGCGTTGGGACAGTCCTTTGGTACTAAGGGTATTTGGTAAATAACATGACATACATACCTCCTGTTATATCCCCTCCTCCTGGTATAGACTATCAGGCAGAGAATGAAGTAAAAGCCAATCTATTTGGTAACTTGGCTGGACTAGGTGTAGCTATAGCAGGCCATCGGGACGCTAAAAGAAAACTAAAAGAAGCAAGAAGTAGGGGTGCAGAGTTGGCAGATAAGTTAGCTAAATTTGATGCTAGGTTTGCTCCATTCAGACAAGATATCATAGATAGCGGAGTATCCGACCCTAACAAGAGATTTGACACAGTTAAAGACCTATATGGTATGTTCTCTACTAATGACCTAAAAACCAAACTAGGAGAACTTAGTGCCCATCTGAAAGAACAGCAACATAAGGATGCTGTTAAACAGGTATCGGATGCCACCAAGAAAGACTTTGATAATGAAGGACAGGGATATGCCACCAAGGAAGAGGCTCAAAGAGTACTGGATAGTCACTTACCTAGTTTACAATTGCTAGGACTAGACGCACAGGTGGTTGGTGGAGAAGAAGAACCAGGTTTAATGGGTTCTATTGCAAGATTACTGCCTGGTGGTAATACCGGAGTTAAACCGTACTCAATTAAAACTAGATTTCTTGGTAAAGGTAATAATCCTGTAGAACCAGGTAGTTCAGACTCCTTAGACTTGTGGATTAATGGCCTTAAATAAATGCAAAGTCCTTTAGACTACTTCTATGGTAAAGACAGAGATACCATAGACCCGCTAGTTAAGAAGGTTAGTGACAACATAGCTACCCTACCTACTGGTATTACAGAAGGTATATTAGTAAGTAAGTTAGAGGCTAAGTTAGGTAGGCCTCTTACTAGTAGTGAACACATTATACTACAGGCCGGTCCAGCTAAGGGTGATGCTATAGAACCCACAGAGGGGCCTATAACAGGGACCTTACTCGGCGGAGCCACTTTTGGTGGTCTTACAGGTAAGATGCTTAATGTTATACAAGGGGGGCTAGGGGCCATAGACTCTCTTAGCCAAGGAGACCCTGCCAATGCGGCCCTAGGGATAGCTGGAAGGACCTTCCTGCATAAGATGATACCCAACAGCCCCATAGGGCCTAGAATGGGCCTAGCCGGGCCTGCAAGGGCCGAAATGCTGGCTGAGAGGCTGGCAGGGCAAAGAAAGGCCAAGTGGGCCTCTGAACTCAACCTTGAGCGTCCCTTGCCCACTCCCAAGCCTCTTACCAACCCCAATGTGCCGGTTGGCAAACCCCTAAATTTCAAGCCTACTTTCCCTGAACCACCTGCCATAGGGGCTACGGGCGGTGTTCCTGTACCACAAGGCGGGACCCCCATGGGTCTACCTCCACAGGCTAGGCAGGAACTAGAAGCCCTTATGAGGCCAAAAGAACCAGCTAAATTCACTACTAAGTTACCTCAACTACTTGGTGGTAAGAGTCCTGTTAAAGTTACAAAGATAGAACGCGGTCTACTAAAAGCAACACAGAAAGAAGAAGATGTTGTTAATGTAAGGATTAAAGATACTTTAAAGAACATCATCAAAAGAAACAAGGGACTTAAACGTACAGCTAAGGGTGAGGTTCTTATTGAGCCTAATACTCCTCAGTCGCAAGAAATAGACCAAGCAGTTAAAGATGCTCTTAGCAGGTACCAGAAAGGCTCTACACCACCACTTGAATAATGGGATTCCTAGATAGTATACCACGTATATTTGGGGCTATTGCAGATAGTAAGGCTCCCGCTATTGCTAAGGTTGTTGGCACAAAAGCTGTGCAAGTAGCTAAACCTACTGCTTGGCAGAACATCAAGAGTATGGTTATTGATGCGGCAGTACCAGCAGAACAATCTTTTGCCGATAGGTTCCCTGAGAACGGTGTGGGTAGTATGGTGGATAGCTTGTTAGAGGATGCTCGTGCTACCACCGCTACCAAGGTAGGGCCTATTGCTAAAGGGTTCAGGAAGACCCTTGAGGGTATTACTCCTGAACAGGACATACAGATTAACAAGGCTCTAAATGGTGAGAATGTCTCACTAACATCCGACTTGTATGCTAGAAAGGCTGTAAGAAGGGAGCTATTCAATGAGACTTGGCAACATGTAGATGAGTCAGGCGTACCCGCAGAAAGGGATGTGGGCTTTAGGAATAACTACTGGCCTCGTACTTGGGACTATGGAGAACTAGATAAGTACAGGAAGCCAGGACCTACTAGAGAATCTTTCATTATGAACATGATGAAGGAGAAGGGCATATCTAGGAAGGGTGCCGAGATAATCCTTGATAGCCATCTAGGTAATGCAGCCCGTACCAAGCTATACGGTCCCATAGATTTTAAGCGGCTAACAGATTTACCAGGATATAAACTAGACACCCCAGGCGTATCATTTGACTATGTGGAAAGGGCCATTACCAGGTCAGAACTAGCAAAGAGATTTGGTACCAACAATGAGTTGGTAAACAAGTTGTCCACCCAATTACCACCAGAGAAACAACAGCTTTTTGTGGAACTAGCCAACCAGATTATAGGTCCTAAGCTGGTACATGGGGCTCTTGAACATACAGAGAACGCCTATCTTGGTTGGGCTCGTAGTGAGTTGGTTAAAAGGTACATGGTGTATAGTGCCATGTCTAATATGTGGCAAGGGCCTTTAGGCTCCTTTGTAACCACAGATGGTATGTCTACTATTAAAGCTTTCGCCAACATAGTGAGGGGAGCAGACAAGCCATTCCTAGATGACCTAGGAGCTATCCAGGCTGAGCTAAGCGGGTCCTTTGGTGAGTTTAGCAAGTCTAGCAGGGCTTTCATTAACTCGGGTTACAGGGCTAGTGAGATATTTAGCCGTAGTATGCAAGCACTATCTAGTAAATATTACCTAGAGAAGATGTTGCCTAAGCTATATGAAGGTAACCAGGTGGTAAGGAACGAGTTCATCAAACTTGGGTTGGACCCAGACAGGGTTATAAAGACAGGTCTTACCAATTATGATAAGATGAAGGTGGCTAACAGGCTTATTCATTTAACACAGTTCAAGCCAGGTGAAGCCATGCTGCCATTAGCTATGCATAATCCCTGGGTAAAGACTATATTCGCCATGCAAAGCTACAATACTCAATGGCTTAACTTTGTAAGACAGCATGTTATAAACAAAGAACTCATGCAGAATCATAACCCAATGCCCCTAGTTAAACTGCTTGGCATGGGATATGCCGTAGGGGCTGCTAACAGGCTAACATGGGACACCATATTAGGTAAGAAAGCAGACAAGGACAATTACTCTAACTTCATTGCAAACATAGGATACTCAGGTTCATTAGGATTACTAGGGGATATGATGGAAGGTTCTATTGTTGGTAAAACTCTGTCTAGTCCTGCTATTAACCTGTTTAACGAACTAACAGCCATACCTCCCAATCTGTTGCCTGCCCACGGTAAGGATAACCATGTCAAGTGGCAAGCTGTAGGTAATACTATTGCTAGGCGGGCTGTTTATCCTGCCATGGTGGAACACTTACCACGTACTGTAGCTTTACCAGCCGCTATATTGGCTAGACATTTCATGGAAAAGGCAATGAGAAATGAAAAACCTTCTAAGAAACATAAGTAACAGGCTATATTACAAATATCTCATCAAGCCTCCTGAATTATCTATAGTGCCTGTAAACATGGTGATAATGCCAAGTCCTAACTATTTTAAAACCACCCCTAACAGGCGGGTTAAGTTTATAGTACTACACGCTACTGCGTCTAGTACGCTGGAAAGTGCAGTAAGATGGTTTAAAGACCCTACCAGTAAGGTAAGCGCACACTATGTTATTGGTAAAGACGGCTCTGTAGTACAGATGGTAGACCTAGACAACATAGCCTGGCACGCGGGTAAAAGTAAATTTACATTGGATGGTAAAGAATATGTTAACCTTAACGGATGCAGTATTGGGATTGAGTTGGTTAATCTCAACAATGGTAAGGATACGTACGACACCAGGCAAATAAACAGTTGTTTAACTATTACAGATGCTCTACTTAGACACTACCAGCTTGGAAATGACTCTGTCGTTGGTCACAAAGATATCGCTACTGATAGGAAGTCTGACCCAGTTGGTTGGGATATGGCGAAATTTAAAGAAGCCCTCTCGTTCTACCAAGAGAAAGAAAAGGCATTAACAACTTAATGAAAATACAGAAAAGGGGTATAGATGGTAACCTATACACCTACGTAGATGGTCAATGGTTAGTAACTCCTGAAGAAGGTAAGTGGACTAGTCTAAATGTGGTAAAGGTCGGTGAAAAGACTCCTACACCAAAGTTTGTAAAACCTGTTGGTTGGACAGGGCCTATACCAGTGGCAGTTAAAGCTATTGAAACCGAGGTTGGACCTGGTGGTGACACCAATTTCTTAAATACTATTCTAAAACTATATAAAGAAAAATTATCTCCCAAGGAAGCTCGGTTCATTGGTAAGTTATACCATGATGTAAAAGAAACACCAAGGGGCAACGCTATCGGTCTTAATGCTCAGACCCAATATAACGCAACTGGCACTACAGCGGCTGATGATGTTCAAAGGGCTAAGATTAGTTTTTTTAGAAGTAGCCCAAATCCGTTAACAGCCTTACATGAGAACAATCATAATCTCATGTCTAAACCACTATATAGACCAGAGATAAGACCGGGAGTAGAAGATAACAACAAGGTTTTGCTAAGGATGATGCGTTCACACGATAAAGAGTTTATTAATCTAGGTGAAAAACTACCTAATTTAAAGTACATGATGGAGCCGTATGTTGGTGATAGGGAAGCTATACTTGATTTGGAGTGGAGAGCTAACAGGATGAAGGCTGTTGGTAGGTATGGGTCTAAGAGAGGTCGGCTACCTAACTGGATGGAAGAATCTGGTATGGATACCGGAGCCGTAGCAAAGATGTGGCCTAGTTTTATGGAAGAAGAGGCTCCTGGGATAGCCGCTGATTTTAGAAAGATTAAAGCAATACTTCCTTTTTTGTCTAAGGTAGGGGCCGGTGCTGGAATAGGACTACTGGCCGCTGACATGGCTGATGCCTATAGTACCCCTAAAGAAGCCTATAATGAGTCTGTAGATAAGCCTAGTCTGTTAACTACTAGTGACCTACCTAACTATGTAAAGAAGGCTATACTAGCTTTAAGGGAAAAGAAGCGTAGGTCCTTGCCACCATCCACCATAGGTACGGCAGATAGCCCCTATATGTTACCTGTTAGTAAGTAAGTAGGTAGGTATATAGGGGGTATACATATATGACCCTGAAAGAACGCTTTAAACAGCTTGTTGGTAGGGCTCGCAAGGAATGGCAGGATACCCTTAAAGCGAAGGAGGATGCCCTGGGCCGGTCGCTAGTAGGTGAGCTTACCTATGAGGCCTTAACCGTAGGAAAGTTGCTTGTAGAGCTTTTATGGGCCATTTACGCTAAGGATACTGACAGGTTGGCAAAACTTTTGCAGGGGGATAAGGAAATGACGAAGGAAGAACTACTGGTTTTAGTAGTGCCACTTCTAAAGAAGGCGGCTGAAAAGGGTATTAAAAGAGGTATACAGGCGGCTGTTGCGGTAGGCGTAACATTGGCTGTTAGGGGCGGGGGTACTGCTGACCCGGCTACTGAGGCTACACTTACTGCCGTGGTGTTTGGGTTGTTAGAAGCTGTACGTACATCTGTTAAGGCGGTCCTACTCAAGCGGGGGTTTGTTGCTTTGGCCTCTGTTCTCTAAAGCTGTGTTTGTTATAAGGGCTATCTTATCTGTCCATCCCCAATTAGTTCTATAACCATGCCTACGTTCTTTGGTACATTCATGCCCCTTTGCTCCTACCGGCTTTTTACCAAAGAAGCATAACCCACATTCCTTACAGGTAAACCACCTTCTGTTCATCTTTTCCCACCTATGCTTATTTGCCATTTATCATCCTTACCTGTTATGACTCCTTTACCTCCCTCAGCCTGTCATTTAAAGACGGTAGGGTTTTATTTACATAGCCTATGTTAAGAGCCTGTGAAATAGGGTAGGTAGGGTCCCATTCCCTGTCTAAAGTAACAGACCTAGGGCTATAGGTGCTGTCTTTAAAAATTTTAACTATCTTGAACTTACCAGCCGCTCCCGGCCAGGTACAGGTAACAGTATCCCCCACCTTAAAGTTTACATCCTTAAGTTTCTTACGCATAATCTTTTAACTCCTGCATACGTTCTTGTAAGGTCTTATGGTATTTTACGGGTGTCCACCCTCCGTTCTTGTCCACTGTGTATGATACAGAAGAACCTATATTAAACAGTTGTCTGTTCATGTCTTCTCTTGCCCTCTTCTTATAGGCCTCTACTAGTATGTTGTTAACTTTTATAAAGTTAGCCATTATGGTTGGTCCTCTCTATAAGGTGTCCTGCCTTGTTATCTTCCCTAGGTATCCAATAAATACCTGAATTACCACCTGTCTGTATAAGTAGCCTGTTATATAGCCTCTTGCCATAACGGGCTAATATAGCCAACCTTTTAATCTTAGTATGCTTAGTGCCGTTAACTAGGCCTGTGGCTAGTTGGCTGTCTCCCCTAATTTGAACGCTAATGCCACAAGGATGCCCTACAACAGCAGCTTTGAAGTTAATGCGTACCTGAGCCTGTTTAAGGGCTAAAGCATGGCGTAGGGCATTTATGAGGCCATGTAACTCTGCCTCATTGTTAGTAGCTAAGGGGTCTATGGCATGTATATAAGAGGCTAGGTAGTGGCTATCCTTCTCTATCCATATGGCCCATCCTGCTTTAGTATGCTTATGTGGCGACGAATAACCATCTGCATATATGGTATAGTTAGACACTATAATCCCTCAACTGCTTCATTCTACTCTCAAGACTACTGGCGGCGGACCTGATAAGCTTAAGACTTTCCTTTCTCCAGCCGTTGTTAATACAACTTTCATAGCCTTCCCGGTCATAGTTACCGTACCACCAGTATCCACCATCAGGCTCATAATCTATGTTGTTTATAACAAATGTTATTGGTTTTTTGGAAACGTCAAATTTATAATCAATTTCCACCAAATCCCCTATTTTAAATATTTGTTTAGGCTTTTTTGGCATTAGAAATCCTTTAATTCCTGCATACGCTTTTCTAAGCTTATTCTAATGGGGGTTATAATGGCTAGGTCCTTTTCCCAATCCCAACCACGACGGGGTCCCTTTTTCGTTTGTTCAAAGTTGTTTGCTGTCCATTGCCAGCCTTTTTTTCTTCGGATAGCATAGGCTCCTTTATGGGCTTGTACAAGGGTGACATACCTACCATCCATGCCAGGTTTACCATCAGCCCTATATTTAAGTATGCATACGTCACCTACTTGAAAGACGTATTTCTTATTTTTCATTAAATTTAATCCATCCAATGTAACAACCTATGTCTGTACAATAACACCTATAGTAATGAGTTTTAGTAATAGGTTCTGTTACACGTTCCCAAGCTGTTAGGTTATGCATTAAAGTCCTTTAACTCCTTTATTCGTTCTGATACAGGTCCATTAGTTACCACCATCGTATATCTGTGGTTTAGGATAGACTAGTTTCTTTGTCTTTGTTTTAACGTTATCTATTTTAGTCTTTGCTTTATGACACTTAGTACATAGGGCCTGTAGGTTAGATATGGGACAGAACAACCTCTTGTAATAGGCGTCCCAACCCTTAAAGGTTTTAGGGGCTTTACCCACAGGAACAATATGGTCTATTTGTACCTTCTTAACATTGTGTTTAGGTTGATTCCCCGTACCGGCACAGATATAGAATTCATTGTTAGTAGAGTCTCTTATAACCTCTCTACGCTCAGGACTCCATCTCCATATCTTCCTAGCTGCTCCTACTAGATATACCCAGGTTGGTTTAGCCATGTCTATACACCACCTTAAACCATTCTTTAGGTCCATACCACTCAAAGTAGTTTGTTACTGATGGTTTCCCACCATTTAATTGCCTAATTCATACCTCATTCTGTCTTACTCTAACAGAAACCACTATGCCAAGGGGTTTACGTTTATAGTGTGTACAAACCACTACGTCTCCGCGTTTAGGAATCATTATAGTATATTCTCCCATTGACCAGTACCAACAATGGTCTTAACCCTATCTCTGACCTGTTTGAACAGGGCCAGTTTATGGCCGGTATGTTTTGCGTGATACTTAGCCGCTTTCTTAGCTGGCCTTCTTAGGGGTCTTGACCCACGTTCAGGACAGTTGTTACACCAGTAGATGTAATTAATAGGCATACTATAGGGCTTTAACAAAGATGGTGCCATTACCATAGTCAATAACGGGCACCTTAAAAGACTGTACCTTTTCTCCGTATTCCTTTAGCTCCTTCATTCTTTTAAACAGAATACCAGAATGTCCATAGGATATATGTTGTCTTACTCCGTACACCTGCACTAATCCGTACCCATCTGGGTCTAAGCTCTTATCTAGGATGCCAATGAACTTTGTTGGGTCTTTACCATCTTCTGTAATACCAAATTCCTCCGCTCCCCTAATCATACCATACACAAAAGAATTGACGGGGATACGACGGCCTGAAACATTACAATAAACAGCACATATTTTTTCATGGTCTGTTCTACTAATTTGTTGCATTAGCATAGTATTATGATAGGTCTGCCGTAATACGACGGCCCCTCACCATGACATTTCTTACACTGGTTGGGAACTTCTTGGTCTTGCAATAGTAAGAGAGTACAAGCCCACTAACTATGTATTCCCCTAACCATTGTAGGAAGGGTCTGGATGGTAGCCTGGTTGTTTTAGTGGTCATTGAATTATGTGAGCCCTTACTGCCTTTTGAAGTTCCCTGAGACTGATTTCTACCGAAAGAAACTCACCCTCTTTTAGAGAGAATGGCCTCTTGTCTGAGGAACTCAAGGTGAGTCCCTGCCCATTTTCATTCTGAATAGTCCATGCCGACAATCCCGGCCTTCTTACCCGGGTTCCCTGGTTATTGTAAATCCCCACTCTCCGTAGTTTTACTGTTGCCATTGTTTTATAACCTCTTTCTATTTAACGTTTTCATTATATTACTACAAGCTGCCTGTAAGTCTTCGAGTTCTACATTCTGTGGTTCTGTTATGCGATAATCAAACTCATAATCATCCAGGTCTGTCTCGCTTATGTCATTTGCCATGGCGGAATTATAGTATGGGTTCTGCTTAGTATAGCGTTCTATGCGGATTATGATGCCTCCCATCTTCTTTATATGCTCTGCCTCATTCTTGAACCTAACATCGTCTATACTGTAATCGTACACCTTGTCTAGGCCAATACGCTTGACCCAATAGTCGGTATCATGATAGCGCAGGAACTGACCTAAGTTAACCATGAATTCACGGGGGCACCAGTCATAGTCAAGAAAGGGCTTCTCTTTGTTATTCAGGTGGAAGTCTGTATCCTTAAACCCAAACAGACTTTTGGCTATGTCCCTTAATGGTGAAGCAAAACTCCTTGTCTTAAACCCATACAGACGGGATACGTAATTGCTTGCGGTAGTTTTTCCCGTTCCTTTCTTGCCACTGAAACCTATAATCATCTCAGTCCCAGCACATCCTTAATTTGTTGTAGTGCTTGTCTCCTCCCAACCAACTGCTGTTCTTCTCCATACCTCCTAATAGCATCCTTAAACCAGAATGGAAAGTCAAGGTAATACTCTCCTCTTGACGGCCCATAAATCTCTACACCTGATTGGTATAGCTGTATTTTATGTTTGTTTGTTATTCTGGGAAACTTTATTTTCATATCAATTCACTTTCTTTTACCAGACATAGCTGGCCACACAAGCAACAACCAACATCATCGTGGTAATTTTTAGCATGGTTGCACTTACAGAGACTTGGTGGCTTGCTTAAGTTTTCTTTTGAATCCTCTTTCTTCATCTGCCGTGGCTCGCTTTCTAACTGCATGGTTTATACCCCAATCCTTAACATCCGCATAGCTCTGTTCGCACCACTCCTCTACGTCAGAGGATACGGCCTCTGTTATCGGCAACAGATTAAACACGTAGTTTACGTAACAGGCGCATTTGCCTTCATCATCACTGAAATGACTGAACTTCGTTCCTTTATCTGTTTCTGGCACAATATTATTATTATCTCCTATTATTTAAAGTCTCTTAATTCTTTAATCCTATTTGCTAACAGATTTATTTTAGGTACATACTTATAACCCTGTTGTGTCATTCTGTGTTTTGGCCAGCATCCCACAATTATATCTCGATAATTATTATTAACCAATTGTTTTGGGGCTAATAATCTTATCTTCGCAGGAGGTTCTACAACCTCATATATAAAATCATTTAAAATGTATCTGTCCCCTACTTTTGCTTCTTGTTTTATTCTTTCCATTTATATGATATTCTAGTGTCTGCAACAAGCGGTACCCCCTCAAGTCTTATACTGTTCTCCATAATGTCCTTTATATCTTCACGCCATATCTCAAGATTATCATATTTAATAGGCAGTTTGATAATGATTTCGTCATGTATTTGAGCAACTATGGTGTACCCCCCGGAGTGTACATTTAACATGCATACCTTGATTACATCTGCACAGCTGCCTTGGATAAGGGTATTAACACAGTTCATGCCAGCCACAATAGGTATACGCCTCTTAAGCAGGGTTTCTACATAGCCTCTTATCTTGCTATCTTCCTCATAATGCTTTGCCCACTTAGTAGCATCCCTAAAGGAGTAGATTATCTGGTTTCTTATCTGACTTACTTTAAGAAGGCTTAGGTCTACACCGTAATTGAAAAGAGTTTCTTTAAGTCTTTTAGGTCTCGCTCCATAGAGCGTTGCAAGGCCAACAGTTTTGCCGACGAACCGTTCCTCCTTAGTAAATACAGTCCTTTTATAGATTGATTCAGTGACCGCGCTATGAAAGTCTTTTCCCTGTTGGAAGATTTGCATGAGCTTTTTGTCTTGGCTAAAGAAGGCATAGAGTCTCGGTTCAATCTGGGAAAGGTCTGAAATGATAAATTTATTACCTGGCCCTGCGATAAGGCACTTTCTAATCTCTTGACCAAGGAGGGTCCTATTGGGTATGTTCTGCAAGTTAGGTTTACTACTTGAATAGCGTCCCGTGATGGTCCCGCATTGATTGAAGTTTCCAACCCAACGAGTTTGACTTGACATTGGTTCAACATAGGTTGATAGCAGTTTGCTAACCTCTCTATACTCTAGTATGTCCTTAGCCACATCTGTCTTCATGGCTAGGTGCTTTAGTACTGTCTTATTGGTTGACTGTGCCTGTCCACTAACTAGGTAGGTAACCAAATCACCACCATACCCGCCATCTATTAGGTGCTGTCTTACCTGTTTAGGACTATTAAGGTTAACTCCCGTAAACTTCTTTTCTAATTCATACTTCCTGTTAGCTAGATGCTGGCGTAGGTCTGCCATTTTAGATGTGTCTATAGTGAAGCCTGTTAGTTCCATGCCTACCGTGGTGGCAACAAGCGGCATCTC
>ERZ1292637.329-Hain-H14-01um-R3-329-length-31731-cov-7_pt1 | contig 31731 bp, 53 predicted proteins | sample MGYA00564405_ERZ1292637 | MGnify/ENA primary metagenome ERZ1292637 (study PRJEB36523, sample SAMEA6512645) | groundwater metagenome | collected 2019-01-09 | study: AquaDiva: Metagenomics assemblies of 32 groundwater samples | reverse complement strand
CAGGTAAATCGCGTCTGGGAGATTGTGGACGGTGAATTTCCCCAACTGGCTAACAAGCTGGGCCACAGCGCCATCATCGGTGAGTACACCTTGGCTGGAAACGATCCTAGCCTGGCTGGTCTAGATGCCGATGGCGTGACCCGCGCTATCGCCAAACGAGTTGCGGCAGAGTTGAGTCCTCAGGGCAACGGCAGGCAGACTGCTCGTAAACCTCCTCGTACCGTCAGTTCCAGCGGAGCGGGTGCAGGGCGCCGTTCCAGTCGGGACGATGCGCCTGTCACCGAAGAAGAGCGCCTGGCTATTTGGAATTCGGCCACTACAGGCCAGCCAGTCAAGCGCTAATCCTATCTGCTGGAGGTAATGCCGCATGGCCGCGATTATGCAGTTCACAATCGCGAACCGCGGTGGCAACCTCTCCGTACCAAAATTGAGCCGCGACTTCCTCATGGAACGAGCGGCGAAGATGGGCTTTGCAAACCCGCGCTTTTTGGCGCGGGCCGACCTTGGCCCCGGAGAGAGTAAAACCCTGTATATTGACCGCTTCACTCAACTGGTGGACACCTCTACGGTGCCGCTGGTTGAAGGCGGTAACGTTCCCTACACAGACTTCACGATCGACCGTGAAACCCTCCTCGTAGACACCTACGGGATTGGTGTGCAGTTCACGGAAGATGTTGAAGTCTATGGGACGATGAAGATTAGTCCCCGGATTCGGGAACTTCTGGGTATCAACTGGCGCCGCGTACAGGACACCTTGGCTGCCAATCAGTTCAAGGCGACCCCCGTTCGCATGGTGCCGCAGGGTACAGCCGCTGCGCCCACATTCAACTTCACGCTCACGGGAGCGTTCGCTGGAGCCGCTACCCGCGACGTCCAGGCGGAGGATTTGATTGAGGCCCGCGCTTATCTAAGCTCGGTGCTTCATGCGGAGCCTTTCCCCGATGGCTACTACTATGTCATCGCCCACGGCTCGGCGATTGCCAAGTTCCGCCGCTCCACGACCTTCCGCGAAGATATGCGAGCCAGTCAGTTCGTCCGCCAGGCCTTTATTGAAGGCGAGATCGGCGTGTACGAAGGCTGCCGCATCTTTGAGGACAACTACCAGCTCACCCGAGTTCTGGGTGCCACCACGAACCAAGGCGAGTTTGTAATCTTCGGACGTGATACCGTCTTCTACGGCGAGATCACGGCGCCCGAAGTGCGCTTCAATCGCGGGGAAGCTTCCTTCAACCTCAACAAAGCCCTGGCTTGGGTCGGTCGCTACGGCTATCAGTTAGCCTGGGCGGACCAAACAGGCGCGGCCACTGCCGGCCGTAACACTGGTATTTACGTGGGCTCCACGTAGAAAGGAGGTAACTGCAATGCCGCACGCACCACATACGATTCAAGAGTACCACGGCATCGAATTCAATTTCGGAGCAGTTGCCGGCGATCTACTGGAAGTCCACGCCGTGACGATGGCCTTCACGGTGCTGGGTTGGGGGCTCAAGCAGATTACCGCCTTTGCGCCTGGCACCACCGATGCCGTTCTGAGACTGAGAAGCGTCACCAAAGCTGGCGTTGAAACCGATCGGGATACCATCACGGTTAGCGGGGCCAACGTTGTTGCTGCCAACCGCGCCCGGGGGCAGGTCATTCAGGACGACCTGCTGGGCGAAGGCAACGAGTTCGACATTCTGCCCGGCGAATCCGTGAAGATTCGGCTCAATACCGCCCAGGTGGGCGGGGCCGGATCGGCTATCCCGGCGTTTCGTTTCAGCTTTGCGGACGTGCCGGACAACAAGAACACGGAAAAGGTTGAGGTCAACACCTAGACTTCCACCTCCCTCCTCACAAAGCCCGCCGGGGTTTGCCTTGCTCCGGCGGGCTAGACCCTGCCATGACGACGACTGATTTCTACACTTCGATTCGCAACGAAATGGCGCGGCCTACCACCGACTTGACCGATGTCCGGCTGAATGGCTGGCTGGACAGGGGGGAGCGGAAGTTTGAGGACTACCACAACTGGAGCTACATGATGCAGCGGTCGGGAAATATTACGCTGCCGGCGGGCTTGACCGAAACGACGCGGGGCAGGGATTTGTCCGCTAGCCTGACGCGGCTTAAGGACGTGATTGAGCTATTTTACGTGCAGAACAGCGTCAACTATCCGATAGTGGGTAGCGGGATTTTGGAGGCGCTGTACTACCACAAGCCGACAGACACCGGGCCGCCGGTGCGCTACGTGAGGGTGCGTAACACGTTCTACTTTTATCCGCTGGCGGATGTGGCCTATACGCTGGGGCTTTGGTTCTACGGCTATTCAGCGCCCCCTAGTACCTCTCCCACGACCGAGACGGCGCCGATGGCTGATTACCCAGATTACATCAAAGCCTATGCCTTGATGGAGGGCTGGGAGGAGCTGCGGGATGAAGGGGCCCGGCAGGTGGCTATCAACATTTTGGTTGGGCAGCGCGACCCCGTGAGTGCCCGACCCGTGAGTGGGATCGAGATGGCCCGACAGGATGACATTCGCAAGCAGCTTGAGGAGAATCAGACGCTGCCCCAAAAGGAATCCCGTTGGGACCAAGGCCAGGTTCGCGTCAGCGTCAACGACGAGTGGTTCTGGAGATAGCTGATGGCTCAACCAACTACTGGAACCTGGGACGAAACTAAACCCGCTGGCTCTCGTGCCCTTAACCTGGGGGACGATGATTTTCGTGAGTTGAAGACTCAGGAGCGTGAAATTCTAGGGCAGGAACACTATGTTGCCAACACGCCGACCTTCTCGGCCAAGCACAAATTCACCCGCGCTGCGGCGGCTCCGGCGACCGAGCTAGGGGACGGGAATATCTGGTTTGAGGTGGACGGGGGCGGGAATCCCGTTGCGGTGAATCTGTATAACTCAGTAACCGCTACCTGGCAGCGGTTCGGCATCACAGCGCTGGCCTCAGGCTTCGACCACAATCACGATGGGGTCGCGGGGCAGGGCGGGATACTCACCGGAGACATTCACGATAGTTGGTCCGAGTACCGCACGGTGGCAACGCCAGTGGCAGGGCCGGCGGATTCTCTACGGGACTTTACCAGCCTAGACCGCAAGCGGACGGTGCGCGATGATGGCTCGGTGCGCACGTATCTTTGGAGTTCGAGTCTGACGCCCTCAGATGGCGGTGCTCCGACTTTACAGCAAGCAAATGGCGTACTCAATGCTACTTATGCCTCAAATCTAGCTTGGGATACTGTTCCCGATATGGCAATTACGATTGCCAGTGCGAGCGCAGTCACTTACGTGAACTTCACGATGACCCTGCGAAATCAGGCTGGTGGTGGTCCAGGAGCGGGCGCATTCCTGACGGGAGAATTTCGGTTGACTTTGAATGGGGTGGAAATTGAAGGGACCCGGCGCCGAGCTACAGTAGCAGGATCGGGAAGTGTGCGCGGCAGCCAGGTCGCTATTCAGCATGGCTTTGCGGCTGCTGCGGCTGATGTCGTGCGGGCAGAATGGATTCATCTAGAGAGCGAAGATACCTTGTTAGTGGTAGCAAGCAACCGCAAAATGACAGCCTTAAGCTGGGCCTAGGAGGCTCTAATGGTGACATTTTGGAACGCGCTCAGTGGGAAAAAGACCTACCTTACCGCAATCCTGCTAGCCCTCCTCGGAGTCAATGAGGAGTTCAAATTCCTGACTGGTGAGCATTTGCTATTGCTGAAGTGGCTGGTGGGCGCTTTGGGCTTGACCGCAGTAGGGCACAAGCTCGCCAAGCTGGAGCGGTAGTGCGGCTTTCAAACAAGAGTAAGCCGTGGGATGGCTGGGGTTTTTTCTTCTGCACCTCGCTTCCTGATGTGGCTGTTGTTGTTGGCAGGGTTGTGCCGTGGCTGTAGCGACTGATTTCCAATCTCCGACCATCTTGCTCACACCGGGGATACAGCAGCCCTTGGCGCCTGAGTTGCCGTCTCTGGGGGTCTCGCCCAGCGGCCTGGGCAGCATCGGTTGCTGGCGCGGCAAGAACCTGCGCTGGCGACATGGCCGCGTCGAGAAGGCCCCAGGCTACAGCAAAATCTCCACCCAACAACTTAACGGCGCCGTGATGAAGATTTGTAATTACGGCCAGCGCGACGGAGATAACTTCAACATCGCCCTGACAGCCGGGGCGACAGGGCGGGCCTATCGGTACAACCCCACAACCGATAATTTCACCGACCTGAGCGGCGCTATCTTCACCGCCACACAGGACGAGCATTTCGATTGCGCGGTGCTCAACGACCTCTTCGTTTTTGGAAACAAAACCAATGGGCTGTTCAAGCTCGATGCCGCCGTAACAACGGCCAGCGTCTTAGGGGGCACGCCTCCTGGGGCGCTCTTTCTGCTGCCCTTCAACCATCGGCTTTTTGCCTTCAACCTGAGCGCCAGTCAGCCCTACCAGTGTCGCTACTCCGCCATTGACAACGCCGAAAGCTGGCCGGCGGCTAATTACATCAATTTTGATGACGACTTTAACGAGATTACGGCAGTGGCGCTAGTGGGGGATGATGTGGTGGCGATCTTCAAGCAGCGCTCAATCTATCTGCTGCGCGACCAAGGGGGCTTCCCGAATTTTGTGCAATCGAAGGTTGTGCATAACAAGGGCTGCCTAGCCTATGGGTGCGCGATTGCGATTGACGGGGTGCTCTACTTCCTGGGCCATGATGACGCCTACGCCTGGACGGGTGGCGGGCAACCGGAAAGCATCGGCAACTACGGCGATCAGACGGGCCGCATTGTGGGGAACCCTATTAAGAACGACCTGCTAACCTCATTGAACCGCTCGGCAGTCAATCGCTGTCGCGTCAGCGTGGACGATATTGACTCGGAGATTTGGTTCTCCTATCCGGCGGAAGGGTCACTGAATCCGAACCGCTCCTGGGTCTATAATTACGTGGAGCACCACTGGACGCCCCGCGACTATCCCGCAATGGCAATGGTGGTGTCGCGGCAAGCCACTGCTTTTCTTGCCTGGGATGATGCGGTGGGGGTTTGGAATGACCACCCCGAAGCCTGGGACGATTCGGGGGGTTCTGGCGAGGAGGCGCAGCGGGTGCTCTTTGGTGATGCCAGCGGCTACGTCTACGCGATTGGCGGCTACAACTTTGACGGCGCGGCTTACGAGTCCTATGTGGACACCGCGCAATTCACGCCCGACAGCGACCTCTCTACGACGAAGCTGATTGATAGGATTCGCGTCGTGAGCAGCCACGAGGTCAACAACAACGTGGACGTATATCTATACTACGGCGACAGAATCGGCACCCTGACCCCAGACGGGCCGCATCTGGTCTCGTTGGCGCAGGGCACAAACTATCAGACCTCGATGATGGCGTTCCCGAGGCAAAATGCCCGCGTCTTCGCCTTGCGCTTTGCCAACAACAACCTAAACGAGTTCTTTGCGCTGGAGGGCTTTCAGTTTTATTGGAAGGGATCGGGGGTGAACTAGGTGGCAAACAACCTGGGCAAGTGGCTGGCCCCCGCCCCCTTGCGGATACTCAGTGACCGGACGCTGGAAGGTGTGCTAAGATTTGGGGATGAGCTGGTCGCCTATCTGGCGCGCATGATTGGCGCCTTAGCTAACAAGCTGAATCGGTTGGTGGAGTTGGCCGAGCCGCCGACCTTGGCGCAGACGGTGACTTTCAGTGCGGAGGCGGATCGGTTCTATGTCGTAGATAGCACGGCTGGTAACGTGACGGTGAACCTGCCGGTGGCCGCCGATAGCAGGGGAGTCAACTACATCGTCTTTAAGACCGTTCTGCTCAACAGTGTCATTTTGGACCCGGCGGGCGCCGAGCTAATCAATGGGGCGGCCACCCTCACGCTGACGCCGGCAAACAGTTGGGCCTGGTGTTTCTGCGATGGGACGGGCTGGTGGGCCTTAACCTAATGCACCTGGGCATGGCGATAGCTGATTTCTTTGACGATCAGGGCTATACTGAACTGGCGGAGGAGTTGCGGCAGTGCACAGCCAAGCGCGGGGATTATTGCGAGGCGGTGCGCGAATTGGTAGCGGCAAGGCTGTCGGGCGCGGAGTTAGAGGGGAAATTTTGGGAGGCGGCACAATCTAAGGACCACGGGGTAAGATTGGCTGTTGCGGCCTACGATTTTACACCGCCTGAGGTTTTGCAGTTTCTACGGCGCGACCCTCAGGCCCAAGTTGCCAGGGCCGCCAGAGGAGTGAGGCTACATCATGGGGAGCGTCTTCAAACCTAAGGCCGTACGACCGAGGGCCGAGAACATTGTCAGTCCATTTGGGGCGCCAGTGGCTACGGCCGCCGGAGGGGCACTCTCTACGGGTATCGCGGCAGGGCCGACAGGGCCGCTTATCAATACGCCGGAGCGTCAGCAGGCGACGGCCGGGTTGTTTGGCTTGCCCACAAGCAACACCCTCTCGCCGTTTGAGCAGCAAGCGCAAGGTTTCTTTGGAGGGTTGGTTGGTGGTCAGGCCGGTCCTAGCCAGGCCGGACTAGCGGCTTCCGACGCTTTACAAGCCAGGCTGAATACGCAGTTTGGCCGGCAGAACGAGGCGCTGGCAAACACGCTGGCGGCTCAAGGCATCCTGCACAGTGGGCAGGGAGTGGAGTTACAGAGTCGTTTAGGCCAAGAGCAGGGTGAGACACTTGCTAGTTCTTTGGCCCCCTATTTGTTTGGCTCGGCTGAGTCGGCTGCTGGCCGGCAGTTTTCCGCCGCCCAACAGGCCCCGACTTTCGGGGCGCAGGATTTTAGTCGCAGCCTGGAAACCATAATGGCTCAGTTGCAGGCGTCGGGACTAAACTTTAATGATTTCCTGAAACTGCTGTCGCAGGCCTCCCCGTTCATCGGGGCGACGAATCAGCAGTTGGCGCAACCGCAGCTAGGCCCCTCAACATTCTCGCAAATCTTTGACCCGCTCGCTGGGATCGCGGGGACGGCTATTGGGACCGGGAAGATTAAGCTCTAAGGCCTGTTTACAAGCCCTGGTTCGAGGAAGTAGATGGCGCACGACTACGGCTTTCCAGTTAATCCATTTGCTCAGGTGCTTGGAGCCGGGGAGCGGTTCTATGAGAATTATCAACGCGCCAAGCAGGAGAAGCGACGTGAGCGCCTGGAGCAACAGCAGCAACAGTTATCAGCCGTGCAGTTGGCTCAAGCGTTGAAGGGAGTGCCTGGGGCGGAAGGGCTACTTAGTGCCCTGGCAACTCCTCAGCAAGCCAAGTTCCTTGCTAGACCGGTCGGTCTAGGAGAGGTAGCACCTGGGGCGAAGCCCCCTATAGGGATAAATCCAGCCGAGCAGCAGGCTTTGGCAAAGGCGATGTTTGGTGGTCGGCAAGAGACCCGATACCTTCCTGGCGGGTTGCAGGTTTCGAGTCCAACAGGTGCGGGGGGGCCAAGTTTGACGGCGCCGCTAGGCAGAGCCTTGCTGGAGCCGACCGCTACGGAGAAGCGGGCGGAGGAGTTGGGAGGCTTGCAACTGCGTGAGACACGGGCACGAGTTACAGGAGCCGAGGCCGAGCTTCCGGGCGCCCTTCTAGAGGCTGAGGATAAATCAAAGGCGAGGGCTTTCTTCACTGGCCGCAAGCCCGTTCGCGGCCAGATGATTCCGCGCCTACAACTGCCTCCCGATGCACTTTCGGCTACGCCTTTTCTACGTCAGCAAGCCGCGACACTGCCTGATCCCGCTGCTCTAGAAGAGGCCTTGAATCAGATTCGCCAGACGCCTGATTACCAGCAGGCGGCAGACTTGCGGATACCGGAGGAGGAGTTCATTCGGCGACTCTACCCAGATGTTTTTAAGGAACAACGTGCCTTGCAAGGCGCTCCAGGGCCGATTAAGGACATCATTAGCGCGGAGGCTGTTGCCGGAAAGAAGGCGGCGGCTGACTTAGACAAAAAGCTGGCGACCTACTTGAGCCTGCGGCGACAACAGGGGACGGCGGCGCGTAACGCTAGTGTCTCAGTCGGGCAGAGACGTACGGACGTTGAGAACTTGGAAAAGCAAATCGAACCCTTGGCCGCAGAGTTAATTAACGCAGGCAAGCTGACAGCTCACGAGCCCTTTCCATCCGAGAGTATTGACCTTACCGAGCAGCAAAGGTTGGCGCGGGAGAAATTTGAGGAATCGAAGACGCAGTTTGACAAGCGGATGGTGTTGTACGAGAAGCGCCTAAAAGCGGAAATCACCCAACGCCGCATCAACAGCATGGCGGAATTGCTCACGGCTATCGGCCCGATTTTGGCTGCGGAGGGAGGCGGAAAGGTTTCGGAGGAATACTCCAGCTACACCCAGAACGCAATTCTGGGACTCGTGGAAAAGCTCGGTGCTTTGTTAGGCGAGGAATCTCCGCTGCCTCCTAGGATGGCCCTGCCTAGCGGACCTTCTGGGGGGCCACCTCCTCAGCAGGCAGCACCTGGGCAAGCACCTGTAAAGCCCCCGCCAAACGTGCCTACGGAGCAGGTTACTCCTGACCGACCTTTGATTCCTCAGCCCCGCAGGTTTCCGGTTGGGCCTGGGCCAAAGCCGCCGGTGGAATCCCGTGAATTTAAGGCTGAGGATGCTTCTCGCTTACACAGCCTGCCAGAGGTTGACCAGGCGATTCAGTACGCCCAAAGTGTGAAGAATCCTCGCCTGGAGAGTATCTTTCGGTCACGTAAGGCGCTGCTTATTCGTCAGGAGCAAGGCCGCAAAAAGCCTGGGCAGAAGGTTCTTGGTGTAGGCGACACTGGTACCTACACCGGCAAGCGCGTCCATATCCAGGAGGTCCAGACGCGTAACGGCAAACAGATGGCGCGGATCGAATGGTTGGAAGGCGCGTTCAAGGGGCAGAAGGACTGGTGGGTGGACCTCAAAAAGGTGATTAAGCCGCCAACGGGCGTTCCCAAGGAGAAAAAGGGCGGTTTTCAATTCACCCTGCCTCCAGGGCTTGAGGAGTAATGGCTGACGCTGATCCCCTATCTGCACTTCCCTCTCGCGCTGAGGAGATCGAGACCTTTTTGCGCTCCCGCCCAAAGTGGCGGCGTGCGCTTATTGATATTTACCTACAAGCCAGGAAAGAAGGCTACTCGCACAGCGAACTTGACCCGAAACTCCGTACCGCTTACGCCAAGGCGGCTTTTCTAAATAGCGAGTTGGGAGAAGGGGTTGCCAAGGAGACGCTGCCTGAAAAGGCTGCTCGGCTGGGTCGAGGTGTCGTGGGTGTAGGCAAACAGGTTGCCACCAGTCTCGGCAGAGCGGGCCGACAGGTTGCAGAGATTACCCCCGCCGGACCTCTTTCAAGGATTTTGACTGGAACACCCCCCATTGAGGCGCTGGCTGGGGCTGGTGCGCGGGCGCTAGGACTTGCAGCGGGAGCTTTGGAAGCACCCCAAGGACTTGTAGAAAAGTTTCCACCGCAATATCGGGGCACCCCGCTTTCGCAACGGGTCAGGCCACTTGTGGCGGGAAAGTACGAACAACCCTTTGAGGAGGGATTGGCACCTGGCCGCGAAGTCATAGCTCCACTCCTGCAATTTCTCGCACTAAAAAAGGCAGGCGGACAATTTGCAAAAATCCCGGTGGTCGGCAAGCCGCTTGCTCCCTTGCTGGCTCCGACAAGCCGTATCGGGGTTGCTGCCAGGGGAGTTGGTTTAGGTGCTGGCACTGCCGCCTTACAGGAACCCGCCTTGCTGTCTCCTCGAACTCAGGTTCCGGTAGCGCCAGGCACTACGTTGAGCGGCCCCGAGGTCTTGGCTATCGCGGGCATTGGTGGTGGCATAATGGAGGGGATTTTAGGCAAGCCAGAGGTGCGACCGCGATTGCCGCTGCAAGGCCGGCCTCCTGGCGTAAGGCCAATCCCCCCGACTTCCGGGCAGAGGGTTGCCAGGCAGACGGTGACACCCCCTCCTGCGCAAGCTAAACCAGCGCCGACACCCACCACAATGGACGAGATATTTGTGGGGGCCCGGCAGGCGGTTGGCAAGGAAATCCCTGAGGTTAACCTGCCAGAGGTGAGGGTGGCCGCACAAAGGCCCGTTGCTGCGCCACAGAAAGCCCCTGGGGCCGTCCAAGTCCCCGAGGTGGCTCCTGAGCCACTGCCGCCAGTTGCCGAGGTTCCTGGGGCTGTAAAAGCGCCTGTCTCTCTGGAGGCGCAAATTCGCACCTTCGTGGAACGGGGGGCTCCCGACACGGAAATCCGCACCGCCTTCCCGGAGGCTACGCCGGAACAGATTACCCGCGCAAAAGCTGTTCCAGCTCAAGCTGCCGTCCGCGAGTCGGTTCCTACCGTCGAAGACGTACAGACTCGTTCAACGGCCTACTTAAATCGTGTCAAGAGTCTAGTCCGTACAAATACTGAGCATGAAGCCATTGTTAGCGAAATGACCTCCCAGTTTCCCGAGGTCCCCGAGCAAAACCTTAGGGCTCTAATAGGTGAGGAAGTACGCACAGTTCGATCTGAAATTAGTGCGCAGCAGATTAGACTTGACGAAAGCATCACCGGCACATCTGCGGAAGCATTGAAGGCCAAAATTATAGCTGATGTCATAGCCGCCAAATGGAAGAAATCAACGGTTCAAGCTGTTAAAACAGGGGAAGGGGGCGGCGGTACTGAGGCCGTTGAGGCCTGGATTTCCGACAATGTTTCAAACTTAGCAGTAGGTCGGCCCATCCCCTTTGCTGGTAAACCGCAAGGTGGGTATTTAGTCTATCATGTACCTACTGGTGCCCATCTGGGTCCAAGCTTTACAAAATTGGCCGATGCAAAAGCGGCTGCCCTGAGAATGTCAAGATGGGGAGATTGGAGTTTCACCGAACCTCAGGGATGGAGAAAAAACTTCCCTCCTGGACTCGCGGAGGGGACAAGCAGGCTTCGCACCAACCCGTACGGTCCCATTGCAATAGAGGAACTAACGAAGCCAACAGCAATCGTCACTCCCCGCGCCCGTGGTGGCCCGCTACAGCGCAAGGGAGGGCTAGGCCAGGCGGGGGCCATCCGCATCGGTGCGATTGCACGGCGCTTCCGTGCCGCCCCTAGTGTCAGCGGTGCTGTAGAGGCCCAGACAGCTATCGGTCGGACAATCAAGGCCGTCACGGGCGCAGTGGAATCCCCTCTGGAACTTGCGGCTGACATCGTGGACATGGTGCCGTCCTATCAGGAGTACGCGACGGGAAGGCTCCAAAACACTGCTGCACCAGCCAAACGAGTTGTGCTGGCCTGGCGCGACCAGATTCTAAAAGCCGGTGAGCCCGGGGAGGAGTTAATCAGACTTTGGGATGAGGCCCAGGACTTGCACACCGCTACCACCGGCTACTACGCAACTTGGGGACAGCGGTTGAAGGCTAGTCTTTCCGATCCCGAACTGGACCTTGCCTTTGACGTTCTGACCGGGCGCCGCACGAGTGGAGAGCCAAAGATTGCCGCTGCTGCAAAGCAGATGCAAACTGCCTTTGGCGAACCCTACGAGATGGTCAATAGCCTGCTCCGTGAGCGCGGCCAGCCCGAAATTCCCTATCGGGAGAATTACGGGCCACAGCGCTTCAACCGGACAGCCATCAACTCGCCTGGGGCGGCTCGCCGATACGCTCCTGGAATCAAGGCAGCGGGTTACGCGGACACGCTCCCAGAGGCCAGGAACTTCTTCAAGGAAGTCATCTTCCGCATCGCCAACGATATAGACTTCGACGTGAAGGCAAATGCGGCGGCTCAACGGTGGGCGGCGAAGATGGTGCGTGACGGCAAATTTCAGACTGAGGGGCAAGCGATTTCCGCCCTGGATTTTATTGTGAAGGGCCGGGATCGCATTGCCTCGTTTGAGCATCCTCGTATCTTTGAGGACCTGCCAGCAGAGATGTATCTACGTGGTCGTCATATTGTGCAACTAATGACGGACTACGCTCATGGTGCTGCAAACCGCGCTGCCGATCTGAAATACTTTGGGAAGATGGTCTCCCGACGGGAGACACTACCGACAGGAGAAATCGTTGAGTCGGAACGGTATGTCCCCGATGGTGCTGTAATTGACTTGCTTGGAGAGGCTGCCAAACGGCGGTCTGACTTGCCCTTTCGGGACAACTACCGCTACTTCAAAGTGTTGAAACATGGGCTACCGCGCACTGGCACACAGCGATTCGCCGGCCTGGTCATGGACTTTGAGACAGCTAAAACCCTCACCTATTCGGGCTTGATGAACGTGAATGATGCCGCTCGTTTCTTGATCACAAACAACACCAAAAGCGCCATTAAATCTAGTGTTGACCTATTGAATCGAGGCAAGTGGGAGGAATCTCAGGCGGCTGGTGTAGGTATTAGGGAAAGCCTTGCCCTAGCGAAGGTGGCCTATGGACGTGGGCCGCTCACGCGCTTCGTCTTTCGGGCTAACGGCTTCTTCAAGCTCTCGCAGATAGGGTCCTTCCTATCCGCCCGCGGCAAGTATCACTCGGCTATTGAGTCCTTGGGGCGCTTGCAAAGGAACGGTTCCGACAGACTGGCCCTGAAGGTCTTCAAGGAGGCTGGGGTCAGTGCTGACGCGGCCTTACGACGCGGCCACCTGACGGATGCGGAGTTGGCCCGCTTCATGCGTGCGGGAGCAAGAGTGGAGCAGTTCACCGATCCCACGGCAATTCCCGCCGCTTGGCAGAGTACAACAACGGGCCAGCTAATGAGTCTGTGGTCGAAGTGGATGTACCAAAGCACCCGGTTTATGGTGCGAGAAATTCTGGGCGAGGCGACCAAGGGGAATATCAAGCCCTTGGCAAGGGCGCTTGTAGCTTACGGATTGGCCGGTGAGGTTACGCAAGACTTGGTGGCCTTCTTCCGAGGTCGGCGCCGGACCCAGAACCTAGTGCGGCGCATCGTCGAGGATTACGCCACAACCGAAATGTTGGCCCTGGCCGAAGATATTTTCGGGGGCCTGGATAGTATTGAGCGAACTTACGGGAACGTGGTCGGCCCTGTCATTGGAGGGTTGGTTGAAACCGTACATGAGGGCTGGAACGCATTGAGCCGTTTTTCGGCGTTAGATGAGGATACCCGGAACCGCAAAAATCAGCAGTTTGAGCGCTGGAAGCGGCGCTTGCTTACGCGCCAGAATCCCCTCCCTTTCGATGACTACATGGCTCGTTGGAAGCATCCCTATTCCAGCGAGGAGGGAATCAGCCCAGCGGAAGATGTTAAAGGCGTGATTGCTTCGATCGCGCCACCCGCCGGTCGCCTGCTGGAGGAGCGCTTTGACTTGCCGCCGACTGTGCCAAACGTGCCTGAATTTAGGCGGCGCTGGGAGAATTTGAACCTGGATGAGAAACTGACTGAATTTCAGCCATTGGCGGATGAAGAGAAGATACGTTTGCTGTTTTCGTTAAGACCCGCCGATGCTTACAGGCTCCTAGAGGGCTGGCAAGAGGCTGATCCCGATGCGGCTAGCGCTTTTGCGGCTAAGTTGGCTCAGGATGACAAAAACAACCGGCGTCTCTATAATCTTTACCAGGCTGGGCAGGAATTGACTGAGGCCGAAACGGCCGTTGAAGGCTTAGCTAGATAGCTTGGGGAGCGCAACCGGGAATGACTTATGAGCGAAGCTTTTGTTTTGCTGCTGCTGACCTCTATGGGCGCAGCCGTCACCACGCTTTACTTTAGAGGCATCTTTTTGGAGCATCGGGCACGCGAGGCGGAAAACTTGGCGGCGCAAGGCGCGCTGGATTGCCGAGAAACCGAAATTGAGGTACGCTGGCTGCGCGCCGACCGCGATGAGCTTGAGACCCAACTGCGCGGCCTCCAACACTTACTAGCTGAGGATAACCGACATGGCCCGGACTCCAACCCAAATCCTGCGTGACAAAGGGCAGCAGGCAGCCAGGCGTAATATCAACGACCTGCTAGGCCCAGACGAAACGCTGGACAGCATCCAGGACGATTGCTGCAAGGAGCGTCAGGCCATTCGTGCCCTGCGTGAGCAAAAGATAAAAGCGCCCTCCCCAGGCGTCTAGTAGTTGGTTCGCCTCCCCTGACCGGGGCTGTCGGCTCGAACCTACTGCCATAGGACGGCTTTGCGGTTCTGATAGCGGCTACCGACAGCCCCGGCCTGGTTTCCCCCCTCCCTAAAAAAGTTCAAAAATAGTTGGCCCAAAGGGGTTGACACCACTACTGGTAGTGGTATAATTACCGTGAGATGATTAGGAAGAAGCGCAACGCAATTTTGACAGAGTGCGAGTGTGAGCGCTGCCGGTATAAGTGGGAGGCCAAGGTGGCCTTGCCTCTCAAATGCCCAAACTGTCAGTCCCGCAAGTGGAACGAGCGTCCCACGATTAGGTCGTCCAAAGCTACGCCGCCTAGCGCGGAGGGACGACCTTAGGCCGAGCCCCGGTAGCGTTGCCCGGCGTTGCCGGGGCCGGCCACCTGAAAGCCATGTGCCACACGGAGTTAAAAATTGAGACACGCGTCCTACCGGTGCCGGATTTAGAACTGACCGCCGAGCAGGCCATGAGTGAGTATGGCTGGTCTTGGTTGATCAACTTCCTACCCATTGAGGCGGAAACGCACATCATAAGATACGGAATGAAGGACTTGAGGGTTTTGGGGATGAGCGAAGCCGAGTTCAAACGGCTGAGAGAGCTAGCGGACGCCTGGGTGCTGGAACGGCTGAACCAACTGCTGGCTAAGTTTCACAGTAAGAGCGAGAGAGAGGAGTAACCCATGCCCAACACGGCGACGGAGGAGCAATTCGCGCAGGCCTTGATTGCCGCTACGGAAGCGGGGAAATTGCGATGGGAGGAGTACGAGGAGAATGGAGCGCGGGCATCGTGGCACCGGACGCGCCGGATTTATTCCGTTTTCGTTACACGGCCTGGGATTTTTTCCATTGTCGAAAAGGGCGCCCAAATCACTCGCGGCAACAGCCGTGATTTGTGGGAAGCCGTAGATAAAATACTTGCGCATGGTACGAGCCGCCAGCGCGCCCTGGAGTCCTTGCAGGGCTTGGTCAAACCGCAGACGGCCTCCGAGGTGCAGGCCGATGCGCTTGCCGAAAAGGAGTAAACCTATGCCCAGCACTGAGTTAGAGGAACAATTCGCACAGGCCCTCATCGCGGCCACCAAGGCCGGGAAGCTGGACTGGCAGCCGTATAGAGAGAAGGACGCGAGTGTGACCTTCAAGGAGCGTTGGAACTTCGTCTTTGTGTATGACGATGCAGCATTTACGCTGAGAATAAATTACGCACAACTGCTAATCGGGAGAAGTGAAGAGCTACGTGATTTGGTCCTGGAGAAGGTAGGTGTTCTTCGCAAGCGTGAGAAGGAACTAGCCGAGGCGTTGAGCTTTCTGCAAGCCCTGGCCGAGCAGGTTGCCGACGCGGACGCCTGCGCCGAGAAGATGCTGGAGGAGGTTGCCTAAGATGGGAGCGACCCCACAAAGCATTTGGGAGTGGAAGCGACACAACGTTGACAAGGACTGGTCGGAGTATAAATGCAGTCCCGAATGTGTCGCCTACGAGGCCGAGCGCAAGGCTGAAGCCGAGGCGGAAGCAGCGGCTTGGTGGGGCGGCATGGAGAGGCGATTAAGTCCCGCAGGCATGGAACAACTGGAGGCGGCGCTGGAGGGTCGGGTAAGAGCCTTGATGAGTACACCCTCCGCTGACCGGGACTTCGATTTCAGCGACGACAAGCATGGGCCGTTGGGGGACCCGCTTGATTTGGGAAACGATATTTGACAACCCTTGCGGCTTCTGCCGCTGCTCGCTCAGGAGCAGCAAATCTGAGCCGAAAGGTAGGTGAACAAACTCGGTGGACAAACTTAGTGGACCGCCGAACGAGTAACGTACCGAAGTAGGCTCAGGTGAGGCTGTAGCTGCTGCCCGCGTCTGTGATGCAACGTCCGGCGGGCAGCGGCAGGAGCCGTGAGTTTTGCACCTTGAGATTTCGGCTCAGGTGGCGGAATAGGTAGACGCAACGCAATGCGCTCGTAGGCGGGTGGGGACTGCTAGGCGTATGGGAAAAGTTCCCGTGACCGAAATACGCAGAAATAGGTCCATAAGTCCCTGTCCTGCCCTAAATGCAGAGTATCTGTAGGCGCTGCGGACCTAGCTTGCAAGGTGCAAATCCTTGCCCTGAGTCGAGAGTTTTGGCTGGCCGGCGGGGGCGTGGCTGTATCCTCCAAATACCTCCTCATCCCCCCGGCCAGTCAATAGATATGCGAATTAGGAAGCGCCAGACGGCTCGGCGCGGAAGACTAGGAGTGGTTGGCAGACGTGCCTGTAAAAATCCACGCCGCGATAGTATTGGTGGACTCGGGTCCAGGTATTACCACCCACCGAGAGACGGATACCTGGCCTAATTCGCATCTTTGCCTCTGCGGGGTCCGGGTGCGCAACCGGCCCCGCAGCAGGCAGCTAGGAGCAGACGATGGCTCTTAAGAATCCCAAAGGTTGCTTTCGGTGGCTTGTGCAAATGAAGTCTGGGGAGGGACTGCTCATACTCGCCGATGAATGTGTTTATCCGGGTGATGGGGCGCTGCTTTTTAGAACCATGCGCGTTGAAGTCGTGATGACTGAGGTTTGTAATGCGGCGCAGGCCTCAATGGTTTCGCCACCTCCGCATAGAATAGACTTGCAAAAGGCGTTGCTGGGGGCGTACGGAATGGATGACGCGCCGATTAAGTCGGTGCCGACGAATCTATTTTACATCGCTGCGGGTCAATGGCTGACATGTGCACAAATTGATGAGAACGGTGTTCCCTTGGCAACACTGGAGGTCCCTGATGAGCACGATACCTAACGAGTGGGTTGAGGGAGTTGACTACGAACTGGTGGACGGGATGGACTTGCTGAAGGAATGGCGAGAGGGGAACGAAGCACCGAGCGAACTGCCCGTAATCAAAGAACAGGCGTTAGAGGATCCTGCGGTGAGCGCGTGGTTCAACGAGGTAAAGCAACAATACGCCTGGGGGCCACAGGAGCATGGACAGGAACTGGAAGAGCCGATAAATACAGAGGGTGGCTTTGACGATTGCTCAACGGGTTGGGAAATACCACCGCCGCTAGATTATCCTGAAACGCTGCGCGGGTTAAACCTGACGAGTGAGGAGCTAGAAGATTGGCAAATGAGCGGCCTAATTCCTATGAGGGAGAGCAACTATGGCGACCGCCACACAGCAGCTAGCGAGTGAGCTTGCGGCGCCGGAATACAGCCTGACGTTGGGGTAACTGCATGAACCCTTGGCACGGCGTTTTAATTTATTTTGGCATTGGCCTATTTGGATGGTTGCTTTCATTTGTTTGTTCCGCTGGCTGGCCCGATGACTTAGAATCTGCGCCCGGATGGATGAAAGCAGTGGGGTTTTTAGGACTTTTAGCTTCCTGGAATGGACTTGGCGCCAGTGTTACCCGGGCAGCGATTCTATTAGGTCAGGCCATCGGAAAGAGGTGAGGATTATGACCGAAGAGACTGCTTTGACACAGGTAAATGCGTCTGCAACAGAGACCTTGGAACAACTGGTTACGGCTGGCGATTTGAGTGGTCTTAGCCCACAACAGCGTGTCCAGTATTACATGATGCGCTGCCAGGCCGCGGGCCTGGACCCGCGCACAAAACCCTTCGACTACCTGGAGCTTTGGGACAAGAAGAAGGGAGCTTACAAGCTGGTGCTCTACGCCACGAAGGGGGCGACTGAGCAGTTGGCCGAGCGCCGGAAAATATCCACCGAGATTCGGGATCGGCAATTCCTGGGACCGGTGTATGTTGTGACCTGCCGGGCCGTGCTTCCTGATGGTCAACACACTGATGCGAGTGGGGTAGTTCCAGCAGAAGGGCTTGATGCTAACGACCTAGCCAATGCACTCATGCGGGCCGAAACCAAGGCCAAGCGCCGGGCCGTGCTGGCCGTGTGCGGTATGGGCATGACGGACGAGACCGAAATTGAGACGATTCCCGATGCCGTACGGGCGAACGTGGACTACGAGAGTGGGGAAATTAAAGGGGAGCCTACAGGAGCCACCAGGAGCGGCGCAAACGGGTCGGGTGGGCCAGGAGCCACCGCCTCGCCTGCGGACGCGCCTGAGACGGCTACAGGGGCGCAGAAGCAGCCTGTGCTGTGCCCTGAGTGTGGGGAGAAGCTGCGGTTGATACCTGCGGGCGTTAGCAAAAAGACGGGGAAGGACTATTCGGAGTTTGTCGGGCATCCCGAAGGGTCTACCTGCAAGGTGGCTCGGAAGGGCAAGATGCACCCCGACACCTTCCGCAAGTACGAGATCGGCCAGGAGGCAGATGAGTGGGAGCCGCCTGGAGAGCCGGGGCCGAAGTTGGCTGACGTGGAGAACTACGCAGCCTCCGGCGCCAAGCTCTTTGCCCAGGCCAAGCGATTGAAGGGCGAGGTCTGGACCGTCGAGGTATTACGCTCCCTGGCAGTGCAATTTGGGTTGCCAGCGAACAACATCTACGCCCTCTTCACGCCGGCGGAAATGACACAGGAGCGGTTCAAGATCGTGAGCAAGGCCTTCGCCGAAGCCACGGAGGACGTCCATGTTTAATTCTATCCAAGAAGCCGAAGAAATTTCGGGGCTTATTGGTGAGTTGGATGAAGAAATCAAAGCCCTCGGCCAAGGGCAACCGACGATGGCGCCAAAAACTTGCGCTCAGTTGACGGAAGTAGCGTGCCGGATTGCGCAAGGTTTTTCAAGCGAAGGCCATAAGCAATTATGCGATGTGGCGGCGGCAACGGCAAGCTGGGCCAAAGCAACCCCTACACACCTAAGCCCGATTCAGAAGGTTGCGACCGCTGCACTCGGCTGGGTAACCCTTGGCGCGGCAATCGGGATGGCCGAGGTAGAACGCCGAATTATCGCTGAAATGAAAGCTGCGGGAAATGGCAATGCCTGAATCCGACCTGCTGGACCGCGACCACGTTAAGCCGAGCACCCATCCCCGGCGGATCCCCAAGGAGGCCTACGGGATTTACCTACGCCGGCCGGGGGGGGATTACTGGCTGCTGGCAAGCTGGCGCAGCCTGGAGGCCGAGGCCAGACTCTTTGCTGGCGAGATTCGGAATCAAGCCACGACCTGGGGCCGGATGCTCTACGTCCACGTGACGGGGGCGCTTCCCTATTGGAAACTGCTCCAGCATCAGGACATGCCCCTGGAGGAGCTGGCGGATAATCTGGCTTGACGTTGGCAGGAAGTCATGGTAAACTTAGGGCGTAAAAATCTGTACGGCCCGTCACGCGCCGTTCTCAGACTGCCCCCCGCAATCCCTGTCTTTGACGGGGCCGATGTCAGGGTCGCCAAGCGTGACAACTTGGGGGTTCTGAGACGGCCCGTAGGCTCGGCCTCGTTAAAGGCAGGGGTTTTTTTTGCCCGGGTCCAAACCCTTCATCGAACTACAAGGCGCCCCGCGCTCGGTCAAAGCCGTCCTGGGAGTCCTCAGGCGCTACGCCAACCCCGGCCACTGGAACACCACTGCGGAGAATATCGGCAACCTGTGCGGGTACTCACAGGGCACCGTGTACCGGGTTGTCAAATGGCTGAAGGATCGAGAGCTTTTAGATGTCACTAAGGTAGGAGAATTTGCCTACGAGTACATCATTCTGCCGTGGATTCCAGCCTCTCAAAATGAGAGTGTGGAAATAAAGCCAGCCTCGCAAAATGCTAGCCTGGAAAAATTTCCAGCCTCTCAAAATGAGAGGGATACTAATAAAGGCACCAGTAAGGCAGTTAAAGGCACTAGTACTGATATGGGTGACGCTCCTAAATTTCGCCAGCCGGTAGCGGAGGAAATCTGGAAGGCTTTGGCGGCCCTGGTCGAGCATACGGAGGCCCTAACGGGCAGGCCGTTTCCGAAGGTAGCTCTGAAGCAGGCCGCGCACCGCATGGCGCTTTGGGAAGACCGCCTGTTGAAACGAGGGCTGGACGCCGAAGTGCTATTTGACGCGCTGGAGATTCACAAGCGCCGCGGCATAGTCGGGTGGGAGTATTTCTTCGGGATTGTCCAAGGCCAAGTTGATCAGAAGGCGGTTAAGGGGCAGCAATGAATCTCGACGAGCCAACTCATCCTGTTGCCAAAGCCGCCTATTGCCGTTGGCTGCAAAAGGGGCCGGCGGAGAAGGAGCGCACCCAGGCGCTTATCAAGCGCTGTGAACAGACGGATTGGTATGGCTACCTCCGCAAGGGCTTTGGCCGGCCACCGGTGGAGTTGCCGTCACCTCTGAATGAGAAGGTGCGCCATGCGATCCTGTGTGGGATTGTAGACGCGGCGGCGCGGCATCCCCTTTGGCCGGTGGAGTTCGTGCGCCGGGACCTATCGCGGCTCTTCTTTGATGAGGCCGGCTACGTCGCCACGGCCTGGCTGCACAAACTAGGGTTTTGGACCGACCACTGGGATTACAAGCGTAGCGAGTATATCGTCTGCCCTTGCGATCCCCAGGGGGAGTACGGCACCGTGGTCTTTAGTGAGCCGCCGTACCGGGATTGGTACAACGGGCCTGAGCACGAGGCTTGGTTGGAAGAGTGCCGTCGGGTAGAGGCTAAGATAAAGTTGGCGGAACAGGCTGAGAAGAAGGCCGCAAAGGCGGCGCAGGCCAGTGGTGATCCGAGTGAGATTAAAGGGAGGCTATCGTGATGAGCAACCCAGACCGCAGGCCGCAGGCCATCCAGGACGCCCACAAAGTCATCGCCGCGATGAGCGACGAGGCCTTAATGAAATCGTGTAGTACCTGCATACATCGTTTTGATTTGGCTGAGATTCAAAAGGCTTTGGGAACAGCAACGGCACCTCAGGCTTTTTTGTGTAACGAGATTCTATTAGGTGGCTCACCGATACTGGTGTATCAGGAGTTTACCGAAGCGAATGGATGGGAGCGAGACATTGGAAGGGATTTGGATTGCGGTAAGTGGGCACCCAAACCGGAGGGCGAGTGATGCCCTGGCAAGCTAAGCTGGCGCTGACCGGATTGGTGCTTGGCGCAATCTTATGTGCGCTAGGATCGGCCAACGAAGACGATGGTTTGCAAACAGTAGGTGTCCTAAGTCTTGTCGTTGGCCTAGTTTCGGGACTTTGGTGGATTTGGAGCCTGTGATGTGTTCAGCTACAACCGTGCATAATTTCACAAAGCAATTCCAGAGCAGGGGCCACAGCTACACCATGACCCCGCTTGACGGGGGACTCCGAGCTAAGGCTACCGGCTGGGGCACTGGTATCAAAGTAGGAGATTTCTTGCTGCTCTATGCCCCAAACAATGCGCGTGGCTGGTCAAGGTACAAAGTAGCCGCGATTAGCTACATGAGTGACCCGTCCGATATGTGGGATGCTGAATTGGAGCATCTCCGGTGCCAGAACCAGGCTGAATTTGACGAATTGGATAGGATTGCACAGTCCAACCTCGTCTCTACAATAGCGGTGGGGTAGGCAAATCCAAGCAAGGAGCCTGTGATGCTGAGTGAGTTGGAATTTGCCGAACTGGCGAAGCTGCTGAAGCGGCGAGAGGTCTGGATATTTGCCCTTGCGGCTGCCAGGGACGAAAGTTACGGAGTTGGGCCAGAAATACGTGAAAAAATTGTGGGCCAGATATTTCAGGTAAAGCACGATTTACGGGCTTGGCTCGAAAAGCACCTTGGGGAGAAGGCCGAATGAGCGAAACGTTGACTGAAGCACAGAAACGACAGTTTCAGGCGACATTCGAGGAAGCTGGCCGCCAGGAGATTCAACGCCGCCGCACCTACCAGCTCGGAGAGGCGGTGGAGAGGCTGACCAAGGCAGGCTTCAGGTTTTCGGCCATTCCCGTTCTCAAGGAGGAACCATTTCCCGAGGTTAAACCAGGGACGGTTGCTGTGTTCACATGGAAGCCAGAGGGCCCAAAGATACTCTGTGATGAGTTCTACAATGATTTCGTGGAAGCCGCTGCCGCCGAGTTGGCCCCGGAGGGAGACGATGGCAAGCCAAGCGCCTAAGGCCTTGAAGCTATTTATCCCCGGCGACCCTGTTGCCCAAGGACGGCCCCGCGCAGCGAGGCGCGGCGAACACATTGTCGTCTATACCGCTCAGAAGGATTCAACCTGGCGCGGCGAGTGCCGCACCGTAGCGTCGGCTGCCATGAATGGCAATTCGCCTTGGGTGGGGCCGGTGAAGATCACGTTACACTTTTACTTCAGCCGACCCCAGGCCCACTTTGGGAAACGTGGGTTACGGCCTTCGGCACCAATTTTGCCGACCAAGGCTCGCCAAGATTACGACAACCTCGCCAAGGCGGTTACGGATGGGCTGCAAAGCCTTGTGTTTGCGGACGACAGGCAAATCGTTCACGCCGAGATTTTCAAACACTACGCCTACGACGGCCAGCCGCCAGGGGTAGCGATAATTGTGGAGGCCTTGGACTAACATGAAAACCGCCAGGTGAAATGCTATGCACAAAGACAACATCGTAGAACTGTTGAATGTTCTGAATGCGAAGACGGCCAGCGAACGGATTGTTTGGGAGCATGAGGCCGCCCTTTCGGTGTATCGGACACAGATCACGGGCAGCTTCTGGTTTGATCTCCAAACCGTTTACGAGAAAGGCGCGCTCGCGATTGTATTCAAGTTGGGGAGCCGTGAGGACGGGGATATATTTCGCTGTCAATGTGTAGCCGGCGCGAAGGACGACCGGGCGGAGGCGGCCTGGACGCTGTGGCAGACGATTCAGCAACATTATCCGCAGACGAGCGCCCGGGTTGCAGCCGCTTTGGCGGCCGTCGAGGCACTATAGGGCGACTAATTTAGTTCCGGCCACGATGGCCGAGGTGCTGGAGGAGGGTGTATGACATTCACGCGCAAAGAACTCTTAGCCGCCGCCAAAGCCGCCGAGAGGTGGCCGAAAGGGAATCGTGGGTGGTTTGATCTTCATTTTTATTCTGGCTGGGATAGACCGCGTTGTTGGCAACTCGCACATGGTTGACCAAGCGTAGTAATCGCCGTGCGGCGAGAGGCTGCACCTATGACAATTCTGATTGCACTCGGAAAAGCGCTAGCGGTTCGTAGCTTTGCTGTGTATCTCGCCCACAACCCGCAACGCTGCGCCAGGCGGCTGCGCAAGCTGGCGGAGGAGGCGATGTAACATGGCTGCTACGCTGACAATAACAGCATCGGAAGAATTTGTGAAACGTTTGACTGATGGGCTTGGGATGCTCAATGCCGTGGAGAGATTGACAGCAGCCGGATTCCTATTTGGTTTAGAATGTTGTACTGGAATAGATTTAGCCCGGTCGGGTAAGGTAATTTACAATCACAAGCCATATTCCAACCTCATCGCCGCCGCTGCCGAGTTGTTGGAGGGCGAATGACTTTACGAACCGCCCGCTATACGAATTTTGAGGGTGAGGAGTTTCAGGTTGTGTACGATGCCGACGCTCCTTGTGCATCATGCGGCTTGCCGGTTGTGTCGGCCTCAGTGGGTGGCACTGCGATTTGTCCTTGGTGCGATTGTGGAAACAAGCGAGACGGGACAAAGTATTCGTTCCGTGAAATCATGGAAATCTCCGCACGCCATCGGCGAGGAATTGAGTATCCCGCTGCACCATTTGTGGGCCATGCACTGCTGGCCGCAGAACTTTGCCCGGAGGAGCAAGAGGAGCCCGCAGCATGAAGCCGACGAGAGAGCAGGTTGAGGATGCGCTAGATAAGATGCCACAGGACGATGTGGTGTTTGAGTTAGCTAGGCCATTGAGGCTTTGGCAAGTTGGACTGGCGCTGGACGAGGTTCAGCAATTAGTCATCTTCGCGGCCTGGGCGAAGCTGCGTCTACCAGGAGAGTTTAGGCGTTCGGTCGTTTGGGAGAACGGAGATTGGCAGGGCTATATAGTGGCCGATGCACCCGAATATCTGACCAGCGAATTCCGAGATGTTGACGCCTGCGCCGAGGAAGTAATTGCCCACTACTCCAAGGAGGCCTCAGCATGAAGCCGACGAGTGAGCAGCTTGAGTTATGCCGGAAGGGCCTTCTCCGGGAGATTGACGAACATCATTCGAGGGAGTTTGCGACACGGGTATTCAAGGCCCTGCGGTGCTGGGTGGACACTGGCGACCTTGGGATTATGAGCCAGCTTCTCATCTGCGCCGCGTGGGCCAGGTTGGCCGCTGGTCGCAGCGTTCGTCGTGCAATCCTTCAAGGTTATTGGCTTGGTGTCCAACGGGCCGCGGATTTGGCTATCCTGGGTGACAGGATTTACGATGTTAACGCCTGCGCCGCCGAGTTGGTGGCGCACTACACGAACAAGGAGGCCGCAGTTGCCCAAAGCTAAAGAGGCTAGTCGTGTACGCTGTGACCGCTGTCGCCAAGTCTTAGTTGGCGGATTTGAAGTATCTAACGGAGGCAGCGGAGGGACCTGCGGGTTTTATAAACGCCGTGGCTGGAAAAAGTACATGGACGATGACGAGGGCATCATCTGCGACGCCTGTATGCAATCCGATGAGCGTTACCTCACAGATTACCCCCACATGAGGAAGGTGCCAAATGCCGCAGCCTAAGCCAAGCAAATCTGCCGACAAGCGCCCGAAAATTAACTCGCTGCCGCACAAGAACTGGCTTTTGCATACGGCCCCTCATCCGCCCATGCTGCACCGACTAGCTAGGAAATGGCGGATAAAAACGCCCCACGGCTGGAGAACACACTATGAGACCCCTTGCGGCGAGCATTACGTGGGGGCCAAGGCCGTAACAGAGTGCGAGTTTCAGGCCCACGCCAGTCGGTGTATGCACTGCTGGCTGCGGTGGAAGAAAGGCAAGTCGGCATGAGCGAGGATAAAATGACTGCGATCCGACCCACTGATGCCTATATTATAAGCACACTGCACTTGGCCGTGCGCATTTTTGAGGGTCTCTCATTGGTTCGCCCTCCAATCATTGACATTCTCAATGAATTGGCCGCTCGCCTGGAGGCCAACCCCGACCCGGAGGCCAAACTGGCGTCTTTGACGCTGGCGGAGTTGGCGGCTGAGGATTTGAGATTTATCGCTCACCTCTGTTGTGCTGAGAGAAAAAACTTTAGCACTACAGAATCAGTAGTTGGCCGTGGAGCGAAATGGGCAGAAATTCTCCGCCGTGCGGCCGCGCAGCGCGCGCAGGAGGAGCAAACCCAAGCCGCCCCGACGGGGCAGAAAGAGTCGGGTAATGTCTGACCAACAAGGGACTGGAATTGGCCCTCTGTTGCAAGACTGTGTTGAGCGCAACATTAGGCTGCGGAGAGCAACACTGGAGGCGACTGCCGCACTGAGATTGGAGGTTGCGGCGTTGACCTCTGCCAATCAGTTCCTTTCCAATATGATGCGCACGGCCCTGCGGATTCTGGAAGAGCAGACGGATGATTGCGAGGCGGCGGCGATTTCCGTACTGACTAAGGGCCTTAGCCAATACGAACTAGCCCCCACGGGGCAGAAAGGTTAGAGCACACATGAGCCTGTTAGCACTCTTAGGAAGTAAGGCAGTCACGAGATTTGCGATGAAGGAACTGCTCAAGTTGTTGCCGGTTCCGACGAACCTGAAGGGAGAGGCCCTGAAGAAATATCTCAAGCAACAGGGCCGCAACCTGGAGGACTCGTTCCGCAACTGGGCGCTGGCAAAGGGCTACGCCCGGAAGAACGCAGACGGCTCGACGAACTACCGGGAGCGTAAAATCATCGAACACTTCGGGGCCGTGCTGAAGGGCGCCGCTAAAATGGCCGAGTATGTCGCCAAGCACGGCGGCGTCTGGACGGCTTAGAGCTTTGCGGGCCTGGGCAAAGGCGTTGTAACCATGAAAGGAACAACCCAAATGAGACGACGCGAACTGTTGGTCCAAGGTGCGGTCGTAGCCGCAGGCCTTAGCCTGCCTGCGGTGCCAGTGCAGGCGGAGCCGGAGGAAACGCTTCGGATCAGCCGCACGAACGTCCCGGACGGCTATCGCTACGTCATTCGCTGCCCGCTCAAATGGTTCGAGGAGGACGATGTGATTAGGCTGCTGCTGCAAAACTACTGTCACGCCGTTGTGGACGGAGAGATTCATGCCTTTGCAGGTGCCGACGCCCCCATCCTCGGCGGCACGTGCAACCTAGACGTTGAACTGGAATCGCTGGAGCGGCGCAAGCCGCTGCGAGACGGGACGTTATCGGGATGACAAGTTTGCTGGTCGTCGGGTAGCGCGGCAGAGCCAGCCGCCAGACGATAGCTGATGAGGTGATTCGTCGCTAACCATGAGGCTTGGCGACCAGCAATTAGTTTCGGGGGCTGCCGGGAAATTCCCAAGGCTGGGGCTGCGCAACCCCGGCGGCCCCTGATGAGTGCTCGACCCGTCGGGATGAGTCTAGGGGTGGCCCGTGGCGCAAGCCCTTAGAGGCGGGCTATTCCGAAGCGGTAGCCTTGGCCGCCGTTGAGCGGTTGGCAAGCCTTAGCTATCGCGCAAGCTATTCGGGCGGGTCGGGCGCTGAGGTAATCATGGCGAAGTACGCCGAACAAACTAAGGTCCCTGTAGAAAGCTCGAAGGCTGAAATCGAGCGCATCCTGTCGCGCTATGGCGCCAGCAAATTTATGCAGGGCTGGGATTCTGACAAGGCAGTGATTGTTTTTGTCTGCCGCAACCTAGCGATACGCATGGAACTGCCGTTGCCAGAACTGAAAGACTTTCGCTGGACGGAAGCGCGACGTGTGCAGCGCAGCGACGGCGCGATGGAGCAGGCCCGAAACCAGGAATTACGTCGTCGCTGGCGGGCACTCGCCTTGACCATCAAGGCCAAGCTGGAGGCCGTGGAGTCAGGGATTAGCACGTTTGAGCGCGAATTCTTGCCCTACGTGGTTGTTCCTGGAGGGGGCACAATCGGTGACTGGCTGCTGCCCAAGCTGGCTGACATCGCCTCTGGAAATGAACCGTTGATGTTGCCACCAGCGCGTGAACCGGAGGCGGACTTGAAACTTATCGAAGGGCACATAGAGGAAAAAGCCGGATAGGAAGGTCTCACAATGCCTCGCGAACCAACCACCAACCTTGAAAGGCTTGTCGCGCTCTGCGATAAAATATGTGGCCCTTGGACGCCTCTCCTTTGGGAGCCACGCATGGTCCACAGTCGCAGTGTCAAAAAGGGCTGTGGATGGTATCTAAATGTTTACTTCAACGATTTTTATGAAGGGAATGAAGTCTGTGTATGTGCCGTTTATGCGAATGGCGAGACCCTGGAGGCCTGCGCCGCAAAGCTGCTGGCCCAGTTGCCTCGCAAGCGGGCGCTGAAAGCCTGGGCAAAGCAGAGGTGAACGATGCCGATTCCGCCGGTGGTTAAAGACATCAATCATCCCAAGGTCAACGCAACCTTCCGCCGCAAGGCGTTGGCCGTGCTACAGGACCTCGCTGGGCATGGCCTCAAGGCCGTGTTCACGGAAACTGTGAGAACGGTCGCCAGGCAGCAGTACCTCTTTGCCCAAGGGCGCACTAGGCCGGGGCCGAAAGTGACCTGGAAGGACGGGGTGAAAAAGAAATCGAACCACCAATCCGGCCGGGCGGCTGATATTGCCTTCGTGGGCACGGATGGTAAGGCCTACTGGCCCCCTCTGAAAGTTAAGACGCAAGCTGGCGGCTACACCTGGGGGCCGCAGTGGGATCTAGTGCGCCGGTCCGCAGAGGCCCACGGCTTGAAGTGGGGCGGCTACTATTGGGACGGGCCGCACCTGGAGTTGCCCTAGCCCGGGGTAGGAGGCCGAAGTGACGAGCGTTGACGGCCGGCGGAAATCCCCTTAGAATTCCCCCATGCCCTTGCGGGTCGAAGAATTTTTCTCCAAGCTGGCCGGATCTAACCTGGATACTCAGGTGGCTGCGCCCCTGGCCGGCCTCACTCCCTGGACGTTGCGCTCGGGGCGCGCCCTCATCACCTCCGACGGCTTGGAGTGTTATAACGACCTCGCCAGTACCCTCTACACGATCGGCTTCGGGGGCGGTCCTAACTACTACGTCGAGGCGGACATTGATACCACCACCGTTACGGCCAACGCGGCTAGCTACGGGGGCGGCGTCGTAGCGCGCTGGCTGGACGCCAGCAACTATTGGTATGCGGCCTTGCGCCGGCAGGCCGGTGCGACGATTCTTGCGAGTGACCATTTCAACGGCAATCATGTGGCGCTTTCTAATCTGAATGGTCAGGCTTTGGTTGTGGGGGGAACGTGGCTTGCGGACACCTCGACGATTATTGAAAACAGCGGCGCGACGGCAGCTACCTATTCCGTCCTGGGCAATCCGCTTTATACCACCGCAGTTTTGCCGAATGATTATTACGTGCAGGTGGATATTCCGACCGCACTTCTGAGTGGTGGGCAAGCGAGCTATATTGGAGTTGTTGGGCGTCGGGCAGCCGCTAATACTCACTACATGGCCTTGCTTGAGTTTACCGGCGGCATTGTCAGAGCCAGGTTGGTACGACGGCTGAACGGTTCCGAAACCACGCTAGGTACTTCGGCTGCCGTGGCTGCCGGAACTCGGACTTTGCGGCTCATTCTCAACGGCACTAGCCTAAGTGTCAACGTGGATGGTGTTGAGGTCATTGCCCCAGTTGTGGACGCAAACATTGCGGCGGGTGAGCCGGGGATTATCGCCTCGTCGGCCCTGAGTAATCCTGGTAACGCCGCCTCGGCTTGGGATAATTTTGAAGTGGGCACGAGTGGTAGTGAGGAGCTGCGGGTTATCGTGGCTAAAATCGTGGCGGGGGTTGAGACGGTCTTCACACCCTCAGCCCCGGTGGCGGCGGGAGCTTTTCCCCTGCGGCTGCAATTTGAGCCGGGGAACCGTGTGAGTGTCCTGTGGAACGCCGCAGAGGTAATAGCGCGCTTTACGGATGGGGCGCTGGCAGGGAATCAGGTGGCGGGGATTACGGCGGCCTTGACCTCGGCTCAAGGCGCAGGGGTTGGGGTGCATGATAACTTCCGCGTCTTCCAGTTCGGGCCGCGGGTCCAGCCGGTGCCGTCTGAGCCGCCACCCGCAGAGCCGCCGCCACCACCGGAACCGCCACCCCCTCCGGAGCCACCGCCACCACCCGAACCCCCGCCGCCGCCTGAGCCACCTGTGCCAGGAGAGAGACTTGCCAAGTTAGAGGAGGAGTAAATCATGGCTGCTACGAAACCGCGTTTTCTCTACTACGGTTCGGTCCGCAACAAACAGATGGACAGTGCCGGCACGATTGGCCTGTTGATTCGCAACAACTCCACCGTGGCTGATCCCGTGATGGTGGAGATACATTACGCGCGGGGCACCGGCAAGACGGATGCTTACGAGTTTCTACATGGCCGCTGCACCTATGTCAGCGGTGGGCGGGCTATTGGGACGGATGATGCGGCTGAGACGAAGGTCAGCCAGGATACGCAGCAGCCCGCCTCGGATTCCCGGGTTGAACTCTACACGGTCGAACCGCTCGCCCAGGGTAGCGTTGCGGTAGTCAGCGGTCGGCAACGCATCGCTACGCCTGGCGGGATCGCCGACCTGGCGACGGCGGACTTTCCCAGGCTTAAGGTGCGGCCCGGGGAGAGCTACTACCTGGAAGTGATCCCCGGCGCCGATAACGACGTGGCGAATTTCGACTTGCGTTGGGTGGAGGAGCTGGCGCCGGCGGCCGCCGCGGGCCTGCATTAGTAGGTTGGGTCTGCCCCGTGGAAGATTACAGGGACGGGATTTGTTAGTCTGCCAAAGCCGTTGACATCCAGGCTACGGAAGTACCAGCGTTCTACGGTCAAGTCCGGGTTACACCGCGCCTCGTGCTTGGGCGGTAACTTCTCGATCTCCTCGGTTGTGAATGGTCGGCTAATCCGTGTGCGCTGTATGGAGGTGCCTCGTTTGAAGCAGGCCGGATAGTCGTTGAAGTTGACGCCTGCCTGGAAGAGCAATTCGTTTAGCTCCGCTTCGCCCTTCCCGTGTAACTTGTTTTGACTGTAGTGGGCTTGGGCGCCCATGAGTAACGCATTATTGAGTGCGTCGAGTTGCCTCCAGATAAGATATTTGACGGCCTTTTCAGGGTTTGGAAGGCTGAAAGAACGGCAGTCGAATAGCGGACGGTGTGTATCAATGGACAAGCCCAGGTGACGCTCAAGGGCCAGGCAACCCCAGGTGGAGGCGTCAGCGGCCAGGATGCTATTGAGCTTGAAGGTCCGGCCATTGAACGGCAGTTGTGACTCCTCTGTGGGGGGCAGCCAAAGCAGACTGATTTCGTCTGACTCCGTGTAAGCGAATGAGGCGTTGAACTCCTCCGCCAGGTGGTGCGTAATTGCCACCATCCAGTTGATAAACTCCTGGTCATAGGGCCGTTGCATATCCTTGGTGAAGGCGTGAAAGCATTTGCCGTCCAGGCGGGCAATGGCTGGAAGTCCGGGCAGAAGTTCTTGGCTGGCAACTCGCTTCTCCCAGGATTTGAGGTCTTCGGATAGGGTCATCGGGGCCACCTCTTCCAGTTGGGCTTGCGTCGCAGCCGCCAGCACGTCCACGCTTCATTGATTACCAAGCCTAGCCAGGTTAGGATGCCGATGGCGACTAAGCCGACCACCCAAATAGCCCCGGCCTCCCAATCAGGTGTGCCCCAGGTTCCGGTCATTTGTTGTTGCCTTTCTCCAGTTGGCGGGACCCCAACTTGATCTCCAGCCTTTTGTCCGCCGCGTAGTCAATCAGGGCCGTCAGGTATTCCCACATCGTGACGCGGCAGTTATCGGCCAGCAGTTTCAGCTTGCGGTGGTGCAGCGGGTCTATGTAGAGGTGCTTGGAAAATTTCTCGTCGTTCACTAGCTGGCCTCCTTTGCATTGGCCCTGCCCACGGTTCGCAGCCCCTCACGCAAGAGGGGAAACGAGTACCACGCGCCGGCGTTTTCCACCGTCGCGATTTGGGTGTCCTGGCGGTCGATGGAAAGACCTTTGAGCGTGCCCTTCTCGACCGCTCCCGAAGGCCAGAACCACACGAGATCACCGACACTGGGCCGTGGCAAGGCGTTGATCTCGGCCAAGGTGGTAGGGGCTTGTCGGTGAACAGGCTCGTTGTCTGCGTCAGGCGGGTCCGTGGCAGGCGTTGGGCTTTCCGGCGGCTCCACGGTGCTGCCTAGAACGTCCGGGCGGTCCTGGGGTGTCTCAGCGAAGGCGAGTGCGGTTTGCATGATGTCCCCCTTCTGGGCTAGCAGCCCCCCTCCGGCCTCACGCCCGACAAGGCCGGGGTGAGGAAGCTAGGCGGCTAGCGGTTGCAAATGATGTTTTCGGCTGTTATTTGTGCGCTCTTTTCCGTGGGACTCGCAGTAAATCCCGTAGATTAGTCCGGCATGAATCAGCATTGTAGTAGCCTTCGCTCCACAGCCGACGGCTTGGCAAAGCGCGTGCTTTTTGAGTTTTGAGCCGAACAAGTCTGTTTTAGCCATGATTCTCCACCTTTCAGGATAGCGGTCTAACGACCCCTGGACTCGGCGCGCCCTGCACCGAACCCAAGGGCGGCTAGGCGGCTCGTTTGCCGGCGGCGATTAAGCTGTCCAATGACAGGTTCCAAAGCTCTTCCGCTTTGTGTTGGGCGGTGGCAAGGGCGTCCAAAACCGGCACTACCATGCTGGCCCTCACCTCTACCCCCTCCTCCCCGCCCTCCTCAAGCAGCGAATCACTCACGGCGCAGGCATAAACCCTGGCCTCTTCAATGGTGATTAACAGACTGGAAATCGCCTCTTTGTCGTACATGATTCTCCCCCTTTCGCGGATTGTGCCTAGCGCCCCAGGGCGGCTAGGCGCGTGATAACTTTTCCAACAAGGCGTCCACTTGGCGGCGCGTCAGCCGTACTGTCGGCGGCACAAAGA
>ERZ1292637.326-Hain-H14-01um-R3-326-length-32032-cov-8_pt1 | contig 32032 bp, 48 predicted proteins | sample MGYA00564405_ERZ1292637 | MGnify/ENA primary metagenome ERZ1292637 (study PRJEB36523, sample SAMEA6512645) | groundwater metagenome | collected 2019-01-09 | study: AquaDiva: Metagenomics assemblies of 32 groundwater samples | reverse complement strand
TGCCGCCGTCACAAACAGTTTCTTTCCCACCGTAATCACCTCCGCCTTTTGCGTAGAGTCCAATAAAAAAGGGCCATTAAGACGATGGTTTCCCATCGCTCAATAGCCCAAAAACTATTGGTCGAACCGTTTTGGCGGCTCTACCCCTTACCCGTCGGCAGGGGTGAGTTTTTTACTTCGTTTCTAGTGCTTTAAGTCTTTCGTTCAACTGAAAAATATATAGGTACGCTTCTTCCAGTTTTTCCTGCAAAGCGTGAATTTGCTCGAAGGCGTTAACGCCGTCACGTTCGACCTGCTCGGTGCTTTTCATGCCGGGAAGGTGCTTGTTTTTCTGCGTGAACAATTGAAGCTCATCCAGGCCAGCCAATTTATAATCCGGCTCAAATACGTAGTCCGGGTTGTTGTAGACCGAGCCCTGGCGGGCCAGGTCAACGCCGCAGACAATTGCTGTGGAAGTGACGTTAAATAGAATCTTGGTCCCGGTGGAAACGACGAGAAGGTTTTCCGCCGAACCAGCCTTGCCTGTGATGGCAAGGCCGCCCTGCCCTGCGGAGGTCTGGTTGATCGTGACTGACCCGCCCTTAACTTCCAGGCGGCTAGTCGGTGCCTGATCTTGGCTGACGCCGATCCCGACGTTTCCGGTGACTGATTCAAGGTACAGGAGATTGGCAGTCGGCGCGTTTGAGGCATTGATCGGCGCGATAAATAAATCCAGGGTGTTAGCATTGACCTGGGAAGCCCTGCCCCGGATGCTCCATTTGTCTTGCCCTGCGGAAAAACCGCCGTTAAACAGGTGGATGAAATCTGCCACCGTGTCGGAGTTGTCGTGCGTGGTGCTGGTGAGCTTTAAAATGGGACTTTGCGTAGAGGTCACGATGCTGCCGACGGCGAATCGGTTGCTGACGGACATGGGGGTGCTGACGTGTACATTCACATCCCCCCTGATAAGGCGGTTGCTTTGGTTGAAAGAGTTACCTTGCAGGGTTGCGCTGGAAGCATCGAGGCGTTCATTCGGCAAAATTCCGCTGTTGATGTTGCTGGCGCTGTTCCTAAATCCATGCGTGGCGAACAAATTTGAAGATGCCAGAAAAACTATTAAACAAGGCAATATTTTTTTCATCAATCTCTCCTAGTAAGTCAATTCTTTGGCTTCCACTACATAGGTTTGGTTTATCAATCTAACATTGTTGTCCAATCCAGAATCGTAGTACCTGAGCTGCAAATACTTCCCGCTTGTACCGATGTTAAATTTCTTGTTCTTGGTCATGGGTTTATGGGCATAAGGATCGCCAATAACGGAATAAAACTCTCTGGTTGATTTATACTCGCTGACCAATGAAAAATCAGACTTCAAGCGTTTTTGAAGATAGTAGGTGCTGTTTAATCCAAGAGAGTTGTCGGAAAAGCTGATGAAAATATAGCGTCCACGCAAAGCAATGTCGCCCATAATCCCGTAAGTGCTGATAGCCACTATATTTTTTGGAGTAATCCTTACGCGGTTCACCAGGTCAAGGCTGCCTTTAAATCTTTTCTCCAAGATAACGTCCTGAGACTCAACGGAGTCCTGCGGAGTTTTGTTGTAAGCCCCGTATACAAAATTTTCGTCCTGGTCTAATGAGGTGTCACCTATCGTGTTGTAATCAAGCTCTTTGTTTTGAACGATTCCAAGAGTGCTTATGCTCTGCTCCGTCCAGCGATAATTTCCTTCATCGGCGACAATCACCCTATTTTCGTCAACGGAAATGCCGGTCGGCTGGTGGTAGCTCGTTGCCGTCATGCCAAGCGATCCAGTCATTTTTATGAATGAAAGGTCTTTTTGGGAATGAATTTTTATCCGTTGATTGCTCATATCGACCAAATAAATATTTCCCTTATCGTCTATTTCGTGTTGATGGGCTGTATTAAAATTAGTTGTACCGCTGCCGAGGGCGCCGTAAGTGGAAAGGATGACTCCGAAAGGACTCCTGTCCATTTTCACAAGGCGGTTATTTGTCCTATCGGGAAAGAAAATAAAATCCTTGTTTGCAACGCCGTTGAGAGGAAGGAAATCTGCCTCCACAAATATCGTGCTTGATTTAATGCTGAAATCAGAGTCGTCAATTATGGCTATACTGGCGGAAGATACGAAGCCGCATACCATGATTTCCCTTGGTATCTCAGCCTCTATAAATTCTGTATTTACCTTGCTGCCGAAATCATTGTAAACGTCGTAGTAGAGGACGGATTCCGGCGATTTTTCCATGGTAAGCAAAAGTTTCCCGGCCTCCTTCAATTCCGGTTTCCCAAAATCAAACATCTTGGTGAACCGATAGAAATTGACAGGGCTCGCCTTGGCCTGTACAAAACGAAAATCATCTATAGAAACGGAGGAAACGTTTACTCCGTTTAGAACGATACGGACGCCGTAGAATGTGGGGGTATTGGCAAAAGGAACGACTTCGCTATCCAAATTCGTCCAGTCCGGCCTGATGGAAAAGGTTGAAAGTGGAACTTCAATTGTCGCCCAGGCCGTGTTGCCGATATTTAAGGTCGCACTCGTGAGGGTGACGGAAGTAAAATTTGAGTCAAAGGTATTGCCGCCAATATCTTTAACCTCAAGGTCAACCCTTAAGTTTGAAATGTGGCCTATGCTTGTCGTATAAATCTTGAAAGAAATCTTGTCCTCTCTGCTGGATTTTGATTTGTCGTACCATTCGCCAAGAGGGAAGACCTTCATAATCGTCATAGAAGAGGCCGTAACGCCAGCGTTTATCCAGAGCCTAAGCGATCCTGTGCCTTCCCGTATGTTTGTAAAATCGCTTCCAAAATTAGTTCCGCGCCATGTGCCGGAAGAGTCCATCGTGTCAATGGAAAGTTCCTTTCTTGCGTCGTCAGTCCTGATTTCAAGGTCGGCGTAATGAACGTAGCCGTCCATGGAGTCGCCGTAAACCAATTCCCCCTTGTCGCTGATGCCGTCGAAGGTTTCAAAGGAGTCTGCCAGCCAGCCGCAAATCGGATACCATTGCGCGAGCTTCAGGTCATAAACCATGACGGAGTTGTTTCTGCCTCTCGGGAACTTTTCCGGGTCTTCGTAGCTCAGGATGTACCACTCACGTTTTTTGTAATATTTGCCAACAGCCCGCTCGTAAGTTCCGGCTTTTATCAATTTGTTTATAAGTGTTTGAATGTCTTCCGAAATTGGGCGCGACTCTTCGGCAACCGTAAGACGTGAGCGTCTGCCGCCGTCCCAAACCCTGATTGAATCCTGAGCGCCGAAAATGTAATAGAGTCCGGTATTTTGCAGGGTCTTTGGAGCTTTAACGCCGAAACCGTTTACAAGCTCATGCACTTCCTGGTCGCCGCCTTGTGAGGGAATGTTAAGATTTGTAAAAGTAAGTTCATGCCAGGAAGATTCTTTTGCCAAGTGAACGGCGTCGAACCCTGCCCCACCGCCGGTTAACTCCTGGCCGTCGTTGGTTCGGATATCCAAAAATCTGTTGTATGTGAAGCTGGATTGCTTATTGAGATAGGAGTAGTAGACCCGGCTCGGGTAATAGGTTGTTCCTCCTGCCAGGGTTATGTCGGAGCAATTTATAGCCAGGAGATAATTGCTTTTTGAAACTAAATATTTTGCTCTAATATGGACGGCTTCCGAGCTTAAATCATTTTGAAATAAATCCGTAAAAGACGAAGTAAAAATATCAAACTGCTTGATGTTGTCCACCAGCGCGTCGCCGGTCATTATTACTTTGTTATTCATCGTCACAAAAGACCACTTTTGATTTGGATAAACGAAGCTGGAAAGCACGATCCAAGAGGGATTGAGTTCGCTTGTGCTGTAAACCACCCTTGAACCGGAAACGCCTATCAGACCTTTGCGGATCGTGGTTCCGGTTGAGGCATAGTACCTATAGAGGGAATTGAACGACTGCGTGGAAACGGCTTGCTCTATAAATCGTTCACCCCCATACCGCTTTGAGGAAGATCCGTCCAGGTTTGATATGCAGTTGCACATATCCGGGCTTTGGTCGTCCCTGATATCTGTCGGGTTTTTCTGCAAGTTTAGGCCGCCGCCGAAGTTGAAGGGGCCGACGGGAGTTGGGGCCGCGCCTATTAAAGCCGGTGAAAAGAGTAGGGCGATTAATATAGCTTTTTGTTTAATCACGATTGATGGCTGGAAGCCCAATCAAAGACGTTCCCCTCGTGTTGGGCAGATTTTGAGCAAAACGGCGACGCGCCGCCCTGACAAGCGCCTCGTCCTTTAGCTCCCCGCTAACGGCTCCGCTGACGTTGTTTCTCGATCTTGAAGCGATGGTGTCTCCAAGAGCATTTCGGATTTCAAGGTAAAGGCCCTGCTCCCTGTTGAGGTCTTTGATATCAGGAATTACTCTCTCGATCTCGGATCGAATCGCGCTGGCAACTTCTTTCATTGCGGAAACCTTATCGGTCGTATTCTTGGCTAAGTAGCCCTTGTCGCCAATCCGTTTATAAATGGCGCGCTTAACGTCGTTCCAATATTGAACGTCAGCGTATTCCGGGTGAGACTTTCCAAACTCGTCCTTAAGTCGTCCGAGTTCTTCAATTGTGTCTTTCTCGAATCCTGTTTTTTTTGCCTCTGCCGAAACGGTGTCGATAGCGTTAGAAATTTCTTTCCTTGAGATGGCGTACTTCTTTCCTATCCCGTACCCGTACTCGGGATCGGAAGCCCTCTTTCTAAATGCTTCCCGAGCCTTCAAAATGTCATCGGATCGTTCTTTCTTCAGGTATTCAATCTGCTTGGCCTCAATGTCTGGACTCTCAGGATTGAATAACCCCCTAGACTCACCTTTGGTAAATTTCTTGCCTTTCGTGCTTAGGTTAAGAGCGTCCGGGTCTTCGTAGCCGTAAGGCGAACGCGGCTCATTGGCTTTTAATTTTTTAGGTATATCGTCCGTAAACCGCAACGGCTTGCCGCCGGAAGGAAGAACGATTGGCTCTTGCAATTTTTTCCCAGCAACATCAAACTCGTCGCCCGACACTTCGGGTTTGGCTACCTTTCCAGACTTAACGGCCTGATCCATTTTTGCCTGAATCTTTTTTTCAAATCGGTCTACCATTTTAGATGACTCAACAAACGCTTCGTCCCTATTTGCGGGAAGTTCAGTCTTTAAAAACCTCTCGCCCAATTGCTCAGTCCCCTCTCTCATGCTTTTCTTTAAAGAGGAAAGAGGCGTTCCAATAAATTTATTACCAACTGAACGCCGCAAAATATCGGCACGCCTAGCAAGAGGAGCCGCCAAGACAGGCAAAGACTCACCGCCTATTGCCGTAGCCATAGAGGAGGGCGTTAGCTGAGGTAAAAACTCAAGGCCAGTTTCCAGGGTTCCCATCGCCACTCCCCTTGCAGTTGGAAAATTGCTGGGCCTGTCAAGAATATTCCCTACAGACGCTTCTTTTGCGCCCTGAACATACCTTCCCGCCTTCTCTAAAATATCTACAGCGGGATTTGTCAATGGAAACTCTGCCGTCTTTTGGGCGAAGCTGGAAACACCGCGACTTAAAGTTTCAGGGAAAGAAGGTGGTGATACCGATCCTTGGGCCTGGCCGCTTCCAGCTATCCCCTTTTTCTTCTTAAGCTGGAGATATCTAAGTCTTTGCTCAGGGGTCATTTATTCCCTGCCAACTTTTCAAGTTCTTGCAATTCGGCCTCTTCCTCCGCCGACAATCCGCCACCGCTATTCCCAATATTAACTGCGGGAAGTTCTAGGCTTGCCGGACTATAAGCGGCTCCACCAGACTTAATCATTGATTGAAGAACCGTTTGGCGATTCTGTTTCTTTTGCGCCAAAACTTCTTTGCTGTCTCCTGGTTGCGGGAAATATTGCAGTTTTCCGTTTGAAAATTCTTCCGTAGATATAACCGCTCCCGACTCCCTGCGAAGTGTTGCATTTATAAAATTTCTCTCAGCCTGCTCCTGAGACTGCACCTTACCTTTCTTGGCGAAATTTGGAAGTTTCCGCTGAATGGCCAGGTCAACAGTTCCCATTGAAGTGATATCTTTTTCCAGCTTGTCAAAAATGGCGTTGGCTTGCTCAATTCGATTAGCGTATCCAGCGGCGCCCTGTTCGGCCTGAGTCGGTATCCGGGGCCTGGGAAGCGACTTGGAGCCCTTCGGGACGTAACCTGTTATGTTTCCCTCGGAGTCATAGACGGCAACCATGTTTTCAGCATTGGCCTTGTTGATCCTGATTTTGGAAGCCTCTTCCTCCGGCAACAATCTGCTCCGTTGATCGACTTCTATGTCAGATTTCATTTTTTCTTTTCTAAAATCAGAGGCTTCTTGCAAGGGCAGCTTTGCCTGATAAGCCGAAAGCTCATCCGCTGATTCTTCCTTTTTTCTGCGCCGAGCCAGTATGTCCTGGGTTTCCATTGTCTTGAACGGCGTGTAAGCCTTCTCGAACCCCTGCAAAGCTCCAATAGCGGCTTGCAATAAATAGTCTTCTGCGGCCATTATCTATAACCTCCCGTAGGTCTTCGCGGATAGTACCCTAGATCCTGTTCAGGCCCGATTGGCAGATCGTATCTTGAACCTGTTGAAGTAAAAGGACTCTGGGCTGGATTTGAATTCTGGTTCAGCAAATTCTTGGTCAGAAAATAACTTGTGCCCAAGCTGGCCCCGGTTCCAAGCAAAACCCTGGAAAGGGCAGATCCGTAATCAAAACTAGGCTGATACTGGTCTTGCAATGAAATTCCTTTGTCTGCGAATTCGTCGGAAATTGAGTCAAGTTTCAATCTATATTCGCGCCCCTTATCCGCTTCTCCGGCCGCGAATTCCATCTGCGTTTTTTGGTCGGCAACCTTACGAGCGAAATCAGTTGCGCTTCTGCTGTCTAGGCCAGCTTGCTGGGCCGCATTGAAGCTGCTCTGAAAAATCGTGTCATACATCTTCCGTTTGGTATCAAATTTTTGTTTAGCTAAAACTCCTTGCGTCTTAGTGTTCAGCCGACCGGCTTTTGACGGAATCGAGGTTCTTCCTGTCCCGGCCAAATCCGATATGGTTCCGCTCAGAGGATCAAGGAAACCTGAGCGCCTCGATTTAATGTTGGTCATTGTGCGCGATATCTCGTCGTCAACATTGCGCCCTCTGAGAAGGCCCTCTAAATCGGCTTCACCTTTCTTTTTCTGCGACAAGTAATCTATAGGCATATCAACCCACCGAACGCGGAATATTCGACGTTTGCGAACGCGAAGTAGCGGCCTTGGAACCGGCGTAAGTTGCGGCAACACTTGCCCCGGCACTTGCCAAATCACTAAACAACTGGCCCCTAGAGGCCGAATCCTTAGCCGAGGCGTTCGATTTTAAATTTGACTGATTTGTCCTCAGCTGCCTATTTCCAGCGGAAACCGTTAATTTCTCGTCAAGGTTCCTGTCCAATTCGCCCTGGGCAGACCTAAAACGGTTCTCTCTTTCTGTTAAAATTCTTCCCCGCTCAGACTCAATGGCAGCCTTATAATCCTCGCTGCCTTCCAGGGATTTCCTAATTTGGTTCTGGTAGGCGGCGTCAAAATAAAACTGATTGTCAGCCGCCTCAAGATCGGCCTGAAGCGATTCAACGCCGGACTGCAAATCAACGGCTCTCGTGCTCAGCAAGTCCTCAACGTCTCCGCTAAATAGCAGGCCCTTGGAATTCCTGTCGGCCAATGCCCTGGGAATGTAGTCGTTAAACTCATCTCCGAGTCTTGCCGTTTCGGCGTCCAATAATTCATTCCTGCTTGATTCAAGGTTTGCCGGTAGACCTGTAAGGAAATCATTAATCGACCCCTCTTTTTCGGCCTTGGCAAACCTGGTGTCCAAAAGTCCCTTAACCCTGGTAACGTCTTCTCCAACTTGGGTTTGAGGTTCACTAAAAAAGTATTGGTCTTTGCGGTTCTTGAAATCCTGAAATACTCCCTTGGCGATCTCCTTGATAGCATTAAAATTCCCCGAACTAAGCTCCCCCTTGCTGTGGTCTTTAATGTAGTCGGCAATAGCCTGCGGGCTTCCGTTTGGGTCAAGGATTATCTGCCCTGCAAACTTTCCGGCCTCGCCGTCAAGCGTTGCGGCCTGTGTGTCGTACCCGGTTTTTTTAAGCAACAGCCTGATCTGGTCATTAATATCCTTAAAAAATTCATCGTATCGGGTCGTTTGGCCCGCCGGAATGTCGCCCAACTCCGTGTAGAGGGAAAGGAGATTGGAAAGCTCAGCGTCCGTTAACGAGGCTTCGTCTTTAAATTTACCGATCTCCGACTGAATGTCTGATTTTTTTCTAGCCATTAGTAGCGCCCCGGCATACTGCGTTCAATCTTGGGAGCAAACTGCATCGACCTGGGGTTGACGATCCTGACCTTTTTCTTTAAACCCTCAAGCTCCGCCTGATAAATCGACAACATATCGCCGTACCTTGAATCCTTAACGTCTCTCATGTGAAAATAAACGGCTCGGCTCACAATGGCAGAAATAAACCTGCGGGGAAGTTGAATCAAATCTTTAGTGGAATGGATCAACTCTGTGGCGCGGGCAAGATAGGTGTAGGGAATTACCTTGTACTCATCCGTTGAGTAATAAAATTGAAATCCAAGGGGATTATTTTTTCTGATGGAATAGGTTTTCCCGGCTCCAATTGCTTCCTCGATGTAATTAAAAATAATGATCCTGGTGTCGGACTCAACGCGCTTTACATAGTAGTCAACGCTGTTGATTTCCATAATATCGCCGGTGTCGGCCCCGGAAGAAAGCCAAGCAGTTCCAGTTCCGGTAACGACGTTCGAGTCTGCGGAAACCTCGATTGATCCGGTTGAATATTCAACATCGTCGTATTGATCGATCCCGAACGGAGAAAAAAGGTAAGGAGTGCCAGTGGCTCCGGTATCGGCAACCCTATCGGTCAATCCGGTATCGGAAATATAGCCCAGCCTGTCGTCCGACCATTTATCAAAGTCGTAAAGCACGTCCACGTCGCTTTTAACGTAAGAAAACCGCTTCCAGATTTCATAGGAATAGCTACCGGAAGAAACATCAACAATCGGCGTATCGAGATAAAGCGTGCTGCCGCTGATATAAATTATTTTGTGCCACGTGGAACTTCCGGAAGGCTTGAAGTACCTGCCAACCATGCTTTGCGTAAACGTCGCGCCAGATCCTGTGACAGCCCTGGCTGTGGCCTCGTTTGTGCCGTCAAATTTTGTGACGGAACAGCTTCCGTTCACATAATTCGGAAGCAAAAGAAGGTTCCCGGTTCTTTTCCTGTATTCCCAAAAATGAGATTCGTAAACGTCGGCGTAACCGATGTTTAGGTACTTGTGGGCTATTTCCTTTTCTTTGTCCTCGTCAAAATCAGGAAACGCTTTAGAGTAAATTGAAAGAAGGTACTCTAGGTTCATTTTTATCTACCAAGTCTCTCCAGACCGGTAGGTATCCTGTACATCCAGTCCCAAAGTATTGTGACCCTTGCCGGGGCAGACCCGTTTGTCCCGTAAACCAAACCGGAACTAAATGTAAGTTTGTACTCAAACTCTTTGGTGGAAGTCGTATTGATTCTTTTGACATTCCTCGCTGAGTTTGTGGATATGTGGCCGTCGCCAAAATCAAAAACAGACGACGTTCCGGCTTCTTCAACAATTACTTTCCAAACAGCAACCGCTCCATAACTTGCAATCGCCACCTGGGGATCATTAGATGCAGTTGTGCTAGATCGCCACTCTCTTTTTTCCCAATCAAACGCATGAGCCGTTGCCCCATAGAGCAAAAGAACGGATAGATATAAAAACAGTTTTCGCATAAAGCCTCCTAGAGCTTGTCCACTGTCATAAATTCCGGGTACTTCCTCAAGAATTCGTAAATATGTTTTCTCCGCTCATGCGCGTCGTGCGCGTTGTCGAAGAACTGCTTAAATGGCGATCTCGGGTGAAGGAATAGCTCCCTCGGGATTTCAGCGATGTTCCTATGCAGGCGCTTTGGAGAATAGCCGTTTGAGTGCTGGCGGTGAACGCTCCGCCGCTCCTTACAGCCTTCAAGAACCTTTTGTAGATCAGGTCCGAATCCCTTACAGAGTTGGTCAATCGTTGGGTATGCCATTTTAAGCCCTCCCCCACAGAGGGGCAAACGCCTGGGATCGCCAAACGTTTGCCCCTTGAAGGATTATTTACGCCACTCGACGAAAACCTTGTTGGCCTCGCCGCTGGAAGCAGCAGTCTTGAACACGAAGCAAGCGGAAGAGAATATGATCCCGTCTTCTCCGTAGTCAATCGCCTTGTAGTTAGTCAGAAGACCACTATTTACCGTGTTGCTGGTAAAATAAATGGCCGGACTCTTTTTTCGTCCAGAAGTAAACGACGCAAAGGTCGTACCGTTCGGGGTATCCGCCGGAGTGTCAATCAAGACAGTCCAGTCAGTCGCATTAGACACCTGGGTCGTAACGTAAACGGCCTTGACGCGGCCAGTCCCGTCAAAGACGGTTGCGCTAGAGGCCGTAACCTCGGTAATCTGCCAGCCTTCAAACAGCCCAGCAGCTTCTGATTTCCCGATCAACATTCCAACCAGCAGGAAGGCAACGGCAATGATTTTTTTCATTGGTTTAATCCTCCCCGTTACGCGGCGGTCGCAAGGCCGGTGAAACGTCCCACCGTCTGCGGCGCTTTAACTTCCAGAGTCAACTCCGACAGCACGTAACCTTGGCGGTTGTCCCTGGTGCGGCCAAGCTCGAAATGCTCGACCGGACGCAAGTAGGCGATGTTGATATACTTCATCTCGCAAACCAAAAGCTCATCGGTCGGCATCTGGTTGTCCCAGACGATAGTCTGAGTGCCCCAGTCACCATCGTAAGAGCCAACGGCGTTGACGAGCTTCTTGTCTTTGTGATCCATCTGCCGAATCGGCGTAGACCAACCGGTGATCGCGCGTTTTTGGAAACCAGCACAATAAACCGTGTCGGGACTCCCGCCGGCCTCTTTCAGGATCTGGCAGAGTTGGTTGTAAAGGTCTTCGGTCAGAATCGCCCCACCGGCAGCGATCAGTCGATTACCTCCGGCCCAAGCAGCCAAACCGTCCATTTCGCCGGCAGTGCCAGCATCCGCGTCACGGGTAACAATCGTGCTGCGAATCAACTCGAAGTCGATATCAAGCGCCAACTCTTTAAACTTGATATCTTTCTGGTACTCATACTCCGAGTTCATGCCGATTCCAGCCTTGTCCACGGCGTCCTGAGTCCCGGAAACGCTAAACGGCAGTGCAAGGATTTGGCACTGATTGGCCCGGCGAGCCCTGGCCGTAATGTCGGAAGCGGCAAACGAAGGCGAGTACCCTTCCGCGCGGTTGTTGGAAGCCCCGGCTTTCAGAGCCTGGGTCATCCATTCGTGGTTGATTGCTTTTGCTTTAGTACGTCCAGATTTCGTAAGCAGCGGGGTGTCTTTGTAGTTGACCTCGGTGATAAAGTCAATTAAGCCCTCGAAGTTACCAGTCTGAATGTTGGTAACTAGAAATGTTTGAGCCATTTAATTTTCTCCTTTCGGAGAAGACCGACTATAGACCCAATGCCTTTGCTCTTGCTAACGTATCGTCGCTGTTCTTGGCTTCTTCCAGCGATTTCTCTCGCGGAGTGTTCTTCCCGTCTTCAAGATGGCCGTTTAACTCAGCCTCTTTCTTCTTGATTTTGTCTTCGCGCTCGATCAGTTCTCTCAATTTCGTCCGGTCCCGCATCGCCAATTTAGCGCGTTTAAGCGGATTCTGGTCGCCGTATTTGTTGCCGAGCAGAATCGTATTCAGTTCCTTCCGTAGCTGTTTGGCGTCGATACCTTCTTTGTCGGCGCTCTCTTCAATCAGGTCTACGGCCATCTCCAAATACATTTCATGCTTGGCTTCCGCCTTCGCTTCCTCTTTGGCTTTGTTTGACCTGCGCTCGATCTTCTCGTTGTAGGCCCGATATTTTGGATCGCTCTCCAAGATACGAACCTCTTCTTCGAGATCGTCTTCTTTGTTGCGAAGACGGGCTAGTTTCGCTTTCTCGGCTTCACTGAGGCGAATTTTCTCCTCAAGGTCGGCTTTTTCAGCCCTAGTCTCTTCGAGTTCGGTTGAGAGTTCTTCTGTCTTGCGCGCATACTCTCCGCGTAAGTTTTCCCTGATACGGTTTTCAAGCTCTTTTTCTGACGGACTCTGACCCTTGTCCGATGGGTTGTTGAGCTCTTCTTTTCCGGACGCCGATTTAACCGGATCGATCACGGCTGTTTTGTCTGGCATTTTGTCTGGCCTCCTCGCGTTATTTCTGAGGGTTAATCCCTCAAAATTCTATGAGACGAAAGACTCTACTTTTTTCAACACTTTACTTACTTGGCTTTCGGCTCTTTCTAAAAACGTGGAATTGTGTTCGATCAATGTTTCATTGATATTCAAAAATCTGTTGATGTATGCCAGCCGATCCCTAGCGCGGTTGTAATTATCAATTTCTTCTTTTAAAATCCCCTTGCCTTTGAACGAGTCGAGAAACTGATTTTCTTCCACCTTCCATTGAAGGAGGAACCCGCGCATAATGTTCCAGTATTCGCTGCTCTTGCCTTCTTTAACCAGGATGACTACGCGCTCGCGCTCTTCTTTTGCCGGGGCCTTGTCGATCATACGGATGCCGGCTCCTTTTCTTCCTGCTCGGGTTGAGGTTGCTCCTGAATGGCGTTAAACCTCGCCCCTTCTTTTGCAAGCTCTAAGTCCATCTGGGCGCGTCTTTCGGCAACGCTCATAACGTAGGCCCTGCGCAAGGCGACCATAAGCGTCTGCTGGCGCTGCGGATCAAGACTCTGAAAAGTTTCTGTCTCCATGAAAAGTTGAAGCTCAAAGACGTAGCGTAAGGTGTCGATGCCGGGCCTGATCTGAATGTCCTTTTGTCCGGACATAATACGCTCAATGAATTCCTCAACGCCAAGGATATCGGCCTCTGGGGGCTTTGCAATAATGGTTTCGATATCCCTGATCCCCATGGCCTCCGCTTCTCTTTGGGTTATGCGCCAAAGGCTGGCCCTGTCGTTAAGAACTAGCGGATTAGTCTCTCTTTGCGATTGACAGAAAGCCACTATTTTCTGATTCTGCTCCTCAACCTCGGAAATCAGCGCTCCTGAAAAATTGAAATCAAAAGTGCCATTAATCCCGAGGCCGATACCGGAATTGCCATCGTTAGGGAAAAGCTCGTCAACGGATTTGAAATCTTTGTAGCCAAGGACGCGGAGCTTCTTTTTACGGTCAATGTAGGTGTTGTCGTACTCGTAAACCAGATTCATCTTCTTCGCCCAGCCACGCTCAAAACGCTTAAAAACCGTGGAGAATCGAACGTCCGCCCTTGTAACCCTGATCTTGGTCTCGCCAAGCGTCTTTTCTCCGGTAGTGGCGCGGCCTTGCGTAATGTCGATAACGCCGGTCAAACGCTCGGCCATCTCCCATAGCCTTACACCCTCACGCTCAAATCCTCTTTCAATCTGCGGTGTAGGTTCCCATTCGACTGTGTTGCCCTTGCCTTTCGGGTAGATACCGCCTGGAACCCTTTGGTGAACCTGCGGGTTAAATTGTTCAGTTTCGTCGAAGAAAGCCGCAGGGCTAATGGCCCGGTCAAGGGCGTCCGTGTTTTGCTTGTCGGCATAGTCGATCTTTTCCTGGATGTTCCTGATCTTTTCAGGCAAGCTCATGGAAAAAAATCGGTCAGGAAACGGGTATGCGTGGGTGTCGGCCAGAGGGCGCAATCCCCTATCATTTTTTCTGATACGCTGAATCCTCCCGCCGTTGGGAGATATCCAGACAATCAACTCAAGCGGCCTGTAGGCGTTCTTCGGGATGTAAGTTAAATAACACTCGGCAACATAAAAATTATCCCTGCGAGACTTGGTGATTAAAGACGTGCCGGAAACCTGATCCATCAACTGCTTCTTTTGCTCGGCGTCTATGTCGGTCGTGATCCCAATTCCCGGCATGATCTCGTCCGGGTAACGGTAGATCCCCATCGCTTTCCGAAGCTGGATATCGTTGTATTGAAGAGGAATAACGTGAATAATATGATCGCTGTCGTCCGGCTGAACGCCGTGAGCATCTATCGGAAGAAAAATGTTTTCTATGTCAACGGAATAAACTTTAACTTTGTTGCTCTTGATATCGAAGAAAATCTTTTGAAAACCTGTCCCATGCAGGAATGTTCTGAAAACGTCCTTATCTTGTTCGGTCTCCATATCCATCTCGTTCATTACCTGCCAGTTCATGAATTCTTCAAGGTAGCGAGAGGTTCGGATGTCCTCAACCGAAACGGCGTTGACCTTGGTAGGGCCACGCGGGTTGTTCCAAATACTGGCCTGAATGTTAGCGTGGGCTGTGTCTGTGAGCGTTGGCGTCAAAGGCACAGGAAAGGCGCTCGCCCCCTCCCACGGGATATGCTTTAGAGCATCGTTCTTTAGGCCGTAGTACGCCTTGATATCGTAGGCCCGTTTTTCCGTCCACCCCATTTGACGCTTGTCGGCTATATCGTTTTTGAAAAGCTCTAAAATGTAGCCCCTCAGATGATCTTCGTCTAAGTTTGTGATGTCGCCACGATCAACCGGCGGAATGGTGTCCGACGGCTTATCCATCAGTTGCGGTGTTTCTGGGCTTAGTATCAGCCCGTTTCCAAGCTCCGGCATAGCGTCTCCTTTGCAAAATCTTTGGGTTTGAAGTGATCTCCCCCAAATAGACAGCGCCCCTTAGGCGTGTCGTTAAAGCATTGACACCAGTCTTAAGGGGCGCTTTGAGTTGGTATGGCTACTGAATTATTTCAATATTTATTGTTGCAATCCTTGCACAGACCTTCTACAAATATTCTTTTTGAACCTTGAACCTCATGCGAGATAGAGCCGGATTCATTTCTGTCAAATAATTTTTGACACATAACACAAGCCGCCTTATTCTCTTCGTGAACAATTGGCATTTAACAGCGTTTGCCTTTGGGCTTTTTCTTGGTCATTACACGCTCCAAAAAGTAACCGTATTCCCGCCGACAATCACGTGCCGCTCAAACTTAAATCCAAAATCGTAGTACGGCCTCATCAATTTCACGTCATTTGATAAAACGTTAATCGCCATCATCTTCTTGGTGATCTCTTTTACTCTGCTGGCGAACTCAGGCCAGAAAACAAAAGACGGCGTTTTGCCGTCGGCAAATAAGTCAATCGCTACATAATCGAAACGCTTTTTAATCATTCCGTCAGCGCAAGACTTAACGAAACCAAGAGCGTCACAAATCTTTAGACTGTATTCCGTGTAGCTACAATCTGTCCTCGCAATATCAACGCCGGTTATTTTGATACCCGAACCCCAGACTTTTCGCATGAGCTCGGCAATGGTTCCGTAGCCATAACCCAACATCAACGTATGCTCGGGCTTAAATGGCGGGATCATGTTGCCGTGATAGGTGAAACCGAACATAGCTTCTGCTGGCTCCATGCCGTAGAGGGTGCCGTCCCCTTTGAAGTAGAGTTTGGAGTTGGCCTTAGCAGCTTCTTTGAAGGCGACTGTATCTTGGATCATTTTTTCTTCGGACGACCACGCTTCTTCAGCGCCTGAACAGTTTTATCGACAATACTTGGCACCGAGGTCCCAAAGTATCTAGGCTGCTCCGGCTCCTTCTTGATTTCAACCGGAACAATGGCAGCACTCGCCGGAGCTTGAATCTGGTCGAAAACCTGATAGCTCTGCGTATTGGGATCGTATTCTACCCGCTTCTTACCGTTCATCAATTCGATGATGAAATTAATAAGAATCCCGTGTCGCTTATGATAATCAATGGCAAAGGAATTGACGGAGAATTCCACAACCTCGCGCGATTGAGGGTCAACAATCTTTAGACGACGATTGAAGTTGTAGAGCTTGATAGGCGCTTTGTACGGAAGTTCCATTACTCTTTTTCCTTTTTCTTGATGACAATAACGTCGTGAGTCTGCGCGTCCCTGTCTCTGGTCTGGTACATCTCCACGCCGAACTGATCGTTCTCAATGGCATTGACCACCTGAGCCAGGCTGATACCTGAGCCAAGGCAAACATAAATAAACTTACTCTCTCCTGCGACTTTCAGATTAGACATTGATCCTCCTCAGTAAACTAGCTGCACTTTGCGTTCTTCTAAATTTCTGTTGGGCACGTAGGCGCCGTGCTTCCAGCCATTGATACTTTTTGAGTCATCACGTTTAGATATGTTCTTCACATACTGTAATGCCCATAAACCGAACAAAAAGGCATCAGAATTGTCGGGGCTTCTACCGTAACGCTCTTTGATATCCTCTTTTGCCTCAACTTGAAAAAGACCGCTTGACTTCACTTCTTTGTACTTCGCCCAGCAAAGCTGCTCTTTCAAATCTTCATCGTCGGCAAGAATCTGGACGTTTCCGTCTTGAAAAAGTTTTGCCCCATAATCGTAGAACTCAGCGCGACGGTTATAGTATCTGTCACCCTTTGACGGATCATCAAAATCACGTTTGCTGGAATTGACAGGAATTACTTCTTTGCCAAGCTCTTTGAGACGATCAACAACGCCTGCGCCTACGCCAATCTCATCTACAGCAAAAGATTCACAGCCAAATTGAGAAGCGAAGATAATCGAATTGCCAACGGTCTCCATCGTATTCTTCTTCTCAAATTCACGTTTTCCAAGGCACTTGTTGTTGTAGATCGCATACATAACGGTCTTGTCGTTACCGTAACGCGCCACGTCGATTGAAACTATTTTTCTAAGCGGCGGTTGAATAATCAGTTCTGTAGTTGAAGCCTTTTTAACAAGCTCGGGAGAAATAATAACGTCGCTGATATCATCCTCTTCCCAGGAGTTCAGAACAAAACGATTATAAAGGCGCGGCTTTTCAATTCTAAGGCGCTCAAGGTCGGCTATGTATGTAGCCGGTAAATTTCCAGAATTATCCTCGGTCTTGGCTTCAATCAAAATAGAATCAGCGAGAGACTTGAGTTTCCAAAGTTTATAAATCCAGTTATGGCCCTTGGTATTGGCTATCACCATACCGCAATGCTGAACACCGGCGCGTCTTAACCTTCCGCGCAGCGTCATAAAATTATCGTCCGTATCAAGCTCTTCGCCTTGCTCAATCAGAAACCAGCCAAGGTTAATATTTTGAAGATTGTTCAACTCTTCCAAGTGACGGAACATAATTGTAGACTTATTCGGCAAGACTACATCTCTTTGGCTGGATACTTTGAGGCCAGTATAGCTTTCAAAATCTTTGATCGTAGAATCTCGAAGGTCTGTATACTCTTTACGAAATATAACTCCAAGATTTTCAGAGTACATTTCAGAAAGTTTCATAGCTTTCAAAATGCCACAAAGAGTTTTTCCTGTCCCCCACGCTGAAACCATTGCCGGGTATCTCAGGGAAGAATTAACAAACTCGCCCTGCCACCACTTGAGATTGAAACGCTTTTCGTTAAGCTGCATCTTTTGGTTTTTCCTCGAAAGTTACAATAATGCGATTGCCTTGAATCTCAGTAACTGATTTGTCCGGCAAAATCTTTTTCATTATCGCAATACAAAGGTTCTCGCTCTTGTATGCTTGTTCAACGGCGTGCTCGATCAAATGCTTTCCGCCGTTTTTTTTCTTAGCAGCCTCAAGAGCTTGGCGCAAAATCTCAGCTTCCGGTTTTGACGGCCTGCCATTTGGATTTGGAGACCTTTCACCTTTCTTCCATCTATGCGGTTCTTTCATGTTGGTTAATGTTTTACATCACACCGCAACAATCTCGTTAATCCCATGCTGCAAACAGAACGCCATGTAGGTACCCTTCCCAACCTCCTGAACCTCAAACTGCTGACAGAATTTCTTAGCACAATCGTTACCGGGCAAACGCTTTGAAACAACGTTCTTAATTTTTAAAAAATGTTCTGAATCAAGTTCTGGTATGGCCATTTTTAAACTCTTACAGCAATTTCCGTTCCCAATACTATTAACGCGCGCACGGGATAAGGAGTCTTAGTAGTTGTATAAGCAGTTTGAGCTTTCACAGAATTTTTAAAAATTTGAAGTCCTCGTATCGCTGACAAACACTCCGGATCCCAAGAATCTGTAATTTGGATCTTTGAGGAGCCTCAGCAATTCAAAAAAAAATTGTTTCTTTCATGCGATCAGAGCCTTACGCTGGTTGCTTGCCTTTGAATCGTCGTAGGCGAAGAGCTTGTCCACGTCGGCTTTAAGGCTTTGGTTCTCGATGAATAATCTTTCCATGAAATTGTTTTGGGAGAGACCCAGGAGCCCTAGTTCCACTCCCAAAAGAGAAAGCCCTCTCACAGGATTCCTCAAAATTGATTGAGAAACTTTCGCCGTGAGAGGGCCTTGGTGCTGCAACGTCACAATCTATATACCACATTTCCGCAATGTTCGTGGAAACTATTTTGGGACATCTTCAAGCGGGGTTCTTCTTTCTCCTCGGGATCCCATGCCTCAACCTAAACTTGATAATCGCCCATATCGTCCGATGCTCTAGGTAGGCGATATCCTTGTCGGAGAGGCCGCGCTTGATCCAGAGTTTAAAGCGTTCGAGTCTGGGCTGCCTCAAATCTCCCCCTAAAGTTTACTTTTTTACGAAAAAATAATTCTCGCGGCTCCAATTAATTTTCTCTAAATCCTTGTACCTGAGCTTTATTTTTCCGGTGCCAATCTCCCAATCGTAAATACCATACTTATGAGATTTATCTGAACAGTAGAATGTTTGAACAGAACGAATACAAAGCACTGGTTCCCTCGTAATTTCTTTCGGCTCATAGTCGTACTGACCCCTACAATATCCGAGAGCAAAAAAAATGCTTCCGAGTACGCCAACCAATACGGCATCTACCAATATATGCGTTTTCAAATCTCCCCCTATTCCTCTTTAACGCTTGCCTTGATCGGTTCCGTTTCCAGCCATGGCAAATCAGGCACATCAAACTCAACGACAAAGATTTTGTAATCATCACGTTCGCGACTGTGGGGGCGTCCGCCGTTATCTTTAACGGATAGTACCCCGCCTTGCATATACCCGTAACCAGTTTTCTGATCTTGGTGAAACCATGCTGTTATTTTCAATCAATCCCCCTTGGCGGTTACTTAAAAACAAAATATCCAATAATCCAGGCAACCAAGGCTCCCATGGAAAAACACATCAAACAAAGGCCAATTATTATCACTTCTTCACCATCCGGGCCAGTTCACAGTCGGGGGCGTGTCCTTGCCTCATAGAATTTCTGCAAGACGGGCACTTTGGCTGAGAGCCGCTTCGTTCTCCGCTCCATTCCAAGCACTCAAGTTTTTTCCGCCTCTCCTCTGAAAGCTTCTCCGATTCGGCGAACTTTTTTTTGAGATCGGCAACCCTCCTCGTCATGTAGGCCAACGGATTATTTCTCAACTTTAATTTTTCGCTCATCCTCTCAATCCTCCACTTTCTTAATGCAAACACCGCCCCACAACCATCCAAACCAAAAACCAGCAACAAATCTTAACAATCTAAAGTCGCTTGGTATCGGCAAGAACGTCATAATAATAGAAAAGAGAATAGTTCCACCAATAAAATTTAACCATTTTATTTTCAATTCATTCCTCCGCTGGCGGGTTATTCAGACCACTCCGTTATTCGCGTTCCTTTTTTCTTGTCGCAGAACTTGCATTTCCAGTATGACTCCGGCGGCGGGTTGGACATGAATCGGCTATTGTCGATCCAGACCCATGAATGATCGTACTTTTCGCAAATCGGTGAGAGATTGGTCGTTCCAGTTGAGGTTTCAAAAACAATCCACTTCGGCAATCCGTCCAACCTCCCCCGCAGTTTGTCGATCTGCTTTTGCATAGAAGCAAGTTTCTTCCCGGTATCGGTTGGAACCTTTTCAAACTTCATCCAAAGATCGTCCGTATTCCAGTCAATCGTTCCGTCTTTATGGGCGCAAGCCAAATTACTTCCCCACGGAGTTTCCCAAAACTGAGACTTAGGAAATTTAGAATAAGGCACGGCATCAATATTTATCAGCACATAATCATCATGTTCGATAATGCCCGTTGATCCACAAAACGCATAGACTGGAACCGTAGAATGACTAACATGGTCGAACACAAACGGCTTGGCAACAATCAACCCCTGCCTAAAAGCCATTTCCTCCGGCGAAGGCGGCTTGCCTCTTGTGTTCCATCCGATATCCTCCGGCGTGGGCGGACGATCAACTGGCGGTTCGTAGGAGCCGCTTGTTCTATAAACTCTTCCATCGCCTGTGCGCCATTCGGTAAAATCAACAGCCCCAACCGCCACCGGCAGGGAGAGGATGAGAAGGGCGAGGATAAAGCGGGTCATGGCAGTTTCCTTTCGCTACGATGAACTTCCCACCATTCGCCTTCGCTTGAAATAAAAACCTTGCGAGTTTGATAATCAGCGTTATTTTCGCGCTGAACTATAACTCGCGGCCCGCACCCCATCACCCCCACCACCAAAACCGCCAACGCCAGTTTAATCTTCATGGACGAACCTCCGTTTGATAGTTTTTCCCATCCTGCCACCTGTTGAGCTGATCGGTGGTGGGGCGGGAGCAGGAATTTAGTAAACCAAGGATCAAGATGATTGCGGCTTTTTCCCAGAGGGTCATGGCTTTATTTTCCTCGGCCTGTACCGCGTGTTCCACGATCTGATAGCCGCGCCTTCATTTTCTTCTACCGGGCCAATTGCATTGCATCCATCGCACTGAACAATAAAGTCGTTGGCCGAATAGTCGCCACCTAAAAGTTGCTGAGTGTTATATACGCCCATATTTCTTCCTCTGCAAAATGGACAGACGTTGAGCCTAAATTTCATAGAAAATGGCCGCCAAGTCGTTATGGTCAATCACACGCCGACCGTCGTTAAGTTGATAAACCTTCAATTTTATTTTTTCGATCTGTAAAATGCCTTCATGTGTTGCGTACAGTCCAGCGGGCGGTTTGCCATCGTGCCGCAATTCCGTCCACTCAACTTTATCCAGCATCAACTCAATTGGTTTTTTCATGGCTTCCTTTTGTTCCGGGCGCGGATTGAAACTTGCTCGTCATAAGATTTGCATAAATCTCTAACTCTGCCATCATAATGGCCCCAGGATTCGAGTTTGCAATTTCGCCGCTTGCAAAACAGACACTTCCTCATCTTCGGTTTAGGGGTCATGGAATAAACCTATGGCATATCCAAACCCAGACCATCAATTCGCTAATACCGAAAATCCAAACCGTCGTTCCTTCCAGCCTCCACTCGCGACCCATAAATAGTAGAGAATTGCAAAGAAAAAAGAATGGAACAAACCCGCCCACGTAAATTAACCAGTTCAAAAATTCCCTCCTTCCCCCGATGAGGTTGGGGGACTAGAATAATCCCACGGACACGGAACGACATCTTTCAGTTTCGTTTTGAGCAAATTCCATCCGGCGCAAGCTGTCTCTCCCGCCTTATCTTCGTGGCAATAGAAAATCCCCAATTCCATCGTGCATTTGAGAGCATCCATTACCGTTGCCTCACATCCGTTCGGAATCGTGCCGTCCCTGAAAGCGCAAGTTCCGCAACGCTTCGGCGCGTCTGGCTTTCTCGCTTCTTCAACATCGGCAAACCGGGCCAAGTTCCTGCCGAGCGCATACCCTAATTCCGTCGGTCTATTCGGTATCTGAGCCATCAGCTTTCCCCCGCCTTCGTTGGCGATAGGGCTTGATCAATTTGCTTAATCAAACGTTCACCATCTGCGCCGTCCAGTCCATCTTCCGCGTAAATAGCTGTATCAATCGCTTCCCTGCACGCCATTAAAAGCTCTTTTCTCTGTGATAAGTCCTCGTCCTTCCGCCTCATCTCCTCGACGATCTGTTGGCCGGAGGTGGAAATTAGAGTGCATCCAAACGCTTTACTTATCAAGCGTCTCAACTTATCGTTGTCGTAATTATTTATCCAATCCGGGAATGCTGAATTAGCCTCAACAATATCCAGACATTTCGACAGAACATCCCGCATCGCCCCCGCTGCCGCCTCGGACTGAGCAAGGCGCTGACGCAAAAAATCGGAGTGGCTGTCAAAGGCCGCGCTCCCTCGCTTCGCCGCTTCCTGAGCCTCCGCCAGCTTCCCGCGCATAGCGATAATCTCTTTCCAATCCTCCTCATGGATGAAAGCGCAGTCGGCGACATGGCCCTTTAGTTTCTCATTCTCGGCTTGGAGGCGGGCGATGTCTTGTAGAGCCGAATCCAACTGAGCCTTCATGTCGTCTCGTTCGCTCATAACTTTCCCCCTTTATTTAAATGGTCTTCAATTCTATTGTCGAGGTCATCGAAAAATACCATGCACCACTCTGCCCATAGCCTGTTAAAGCTCCACCACTTCTTTAGGCATATCCAAATTAACTTAGACACCTGAATAGGATTCAATATTTTTTCGCTCACGGTTTGGCCTCCAATTTCAAAAGGTTGTTTTCAAAAAGGTAAACCAGCATCTTGGCGCGGGCGTCGGCTTCTTTCTGATCCCTTATCTCATGGACAATAGAATCATGCAAACGATATTGGAGCGTCCATCCGTTGTGTAAATGCCCCATTACCAATATCGTCCCATTCACGCGGATCGGCAACATCTCCCCAAGCTCCGCGACCGTGAAGGCGGAACAGTTTTTGATTCCAAGCAGGATTTCCTCATGTTCTGCCATTGAAAAATCAATCGCTACTTCTTCGCCCAGGTTTAGAAAGTCAAACTTGACCGGCCTACGGTCGTACAGGTTCCAATTGCCGTCATTTTTCCAGTTGGTTTCGCCTTCGTACTCCGGGCCTCTGCCGGACTTGACCCACCAAAAATAGCTCTCCTGCTTAACCCCCAACTCCTTGAGCCGCTTCGACAGCTCCAAACTGCAAACCTGATATTCGATTTTCACGCTCTCCACCTCCTAGAATTGCTTAAATTGGCCCCGACGGCTATTGGACTTTCACCAATGAAGTCTGTTCAAGACTCCTACTCCCAATTACTGACGGTTCGATACACTTCATGGAACCGGATTTCCAGGGACTATCTCGCCTAACGGCAAGCCGCCGGGTTTTCAAATTCGCTTGCTGGGTTCTTCGGCAGCATCGATCTTGCGCAACCGCCTCAAAAATATCTCGCCCTTCTTTTCCAGCCACGGAAAACCAATCCCTGATCCGTGCCCAATAAATCCCTTGTCATCCAGCAGTTTTGCGGCTAACTCGTAGCCGGGGTTAAAGTACATAGACTGTTCCGGCGTTCGCTTTGCTATTTCGATTTCGCAAATTTCCAAGACGTTAAAAATAAGTCTACCATCCTTGCCTGAGCCACAACTGCAAAGGTCAAAGACACGGACAACAAGATCGTTCGCCGTTTCCTTCACCGCCCCGCACCCCCGGATTTGAGTTTGGAGAGACCTAATTTCTTCAAGGTTTCCTGAGCGTCCCATTGCTGCTGCTTACCGCCCAATGCTGGCTTTGCGATACGTTTCAAGACCGTCTCGTAACGATTGATTTTCTCGCGCAGGGCGGACTCGCGGTTATAAATCCTGACGGCAAGTTGATCGCTTGAGCAATTTGTCCAATCTCCGTTGCGTAGCCATTGACCTATTTTTGCTACTGCCATTTCTTCGCGGTCGCGCTCATTCTGCGGGGTCATATAATCTCCAGCACAGCTTTCTTGATCGCCTTAAATTCCTCGTCGGTCACCACAGTTTCAAGGTATCTTTCTTCGATATATTCGGACGGCATCGGCCTGTTCGGATAGTATGGATCGATCCGTTCCTCCGGCTTCCAATCCAGATTCTTTACGCGCTTAACTATTTTGATTTCGTACATCTACTTTTCCTCCGCTTTCGAGAGTTTGGCTAGGCCAAGAACAATATCGCCTTTATGAATTGGAAACGCTTGACCGCCGCGAGTCTTCAAAATGCTCTTGTAACCGTTGCCCTCCATGTTCCCAATCAGAATCTTTTCGTTGGGCATCTCGCGCCGAACGTCATCCAGTGTCATTTTGCGCCCGATCAAGTAGCGCGACGATTCGTTTTGTTCTTTGCCGACTAGCTCCTGGCCGTCCACGTTCGCAAGGGTTTTATCGAAGAACTGAAAAGCCCAGGCTCCGGGCTTGGCGTTCTTGCAAGCCTCCTCCGGGTTTCGCTCCTTGACCTCCGCGACTGAATCCTCTGCAAATAACAGCCCGCCGTACCAATACCGCACGAATGTCTTGATTGTTTTTTTCATCTTCAATCCCTCCCCTCACCGTCTCAAATCCCTACCTGCGGGCTACTTGCCATTGTGATTAATCAGGTTGATTTTAACTTTCTTCACCAGCTTCTTAATTTCGCCTGTCCATTCATATCCATCCCGGCCATACAAGAGCCGAAAACAGGCATCCTTGCCCCGAATTCGGGCATATATGACGGGGCAGTCAAAGTCCGAGTTCCAGCAGTACTCTTGAATCTTCTTTCGGCGCGGCGAAATGCTTTCCCAGGTGGTCACTTGAACCCACAGCGTCGGCTCACCTAGCTTTTTGGCGATGATATCCCAGACGCCGAAGAAATCGTGAGCCACGCTGATAATGCGCCCTGCGCCGATCCAGATAGTCTTGGGGATCGCTTGCTCGACCATGTAGCCGTCTGCTTTCAAGACTTCCATCGCCTCGCGCTCGTACGCCTTGCCCTTGGACGAATTGCTCATCTCGACTTCCCCGGGATCGTGAACTTCATGCGAGGCCCCTAATCGGCAGGGAAGGGGTCATGCTGATACCTCAGGAAACGCTAACGCTCTCGCTGCTCTGCATACTTCCGTGTGTCCAGAACCATCCTGCGGAGCTCCCGGCAAATTTCCCGTGCATCCAGCGAAGCATCCGTAGGCGTTGGAGACTAAACGCAAAGCATCGCGCAAGATATCGCATTCGCTGAAACTGATACCTAGCTGTGTTTCACGGTGACTTAATACTTTTTCCAGCCTTGCAAGCCGTTCAGATAATTCTTTATTTTGCGTTTCGGAATCAATATATGCAGCCCGTTTCTTGTCGCACTCATAGAAAGCTTCTTTGTACCGTTTTTCGGAAGCGGTAATTACCAGAATTGATTCTTTTAAATCTCCAATTTCTTCATCCTGAAGTTTTATCTTGGTTATCGCATGGCCGACGGGAAGTTTGGGAACCTTGCCTTCGGTTTGAGCAAAGAAGTTTTTAAGTGTTAAAAACATTTGCGTTAATTCATAAATGTGCTTCCGTTCCTCTTGGTTTTGTTCTCTTCCAGCCTTAGCCGCCTGCTCCGCCAATCGTTCCGCGCCTAAATCACCGTCTTCCATATTCCCCTCCAAGATTTTGTTTAAAAGTTAAAATTTTTCCCTTCTCGCCTTTTTTCTTTTTCGTCTTAACTTCGCCGTTGGCGGCGATAAAAATATTTCTATCGTCGTCCGAATTTAGAAGTGCCTCAAGCTCTGCTATCGTTGGTTTCTTTTTCATTTTTCCCCCTGAGTAATTTTTCCGCAATCTCGATATAGATTTTATTCGAGCCAACCTCCGAGAGAGCAACGTAGCCCTTAGCAAGCGGGAGAATCAGCGCAAGTCCATTTTCTAGGTCGGAGATTCTTTTCAGCGATGTTTCTTTTTCCTTTTGCCAGTCGTTAGCCTTTGATATCTCCATAGTTAAATCATTCCTTTCATTTGCGTCCGATTCTTCGCGGTAGGTTTTTCCGCCGCACCCGCACTCAGCACCGGAACAACAGATGGCCTCGTCTGAATTGTCTACGCCAAGTGCTTCCCAAGGTTTATCGCCGAATAAAAGTTTGTAACGATCCGCGCCATTCTTCGTCTTGAAATCCCGATGCTTTGGTTTCAGCCCTTCGCGTTTCCACAAAAGTCTGTACTCGATTTTTTTCCTCTCTTTCTCTCTCACAATTTCCTCCTCGGGGTGGTTAGACTGGTTTTCTCAATTCGGCAATGACGGGTTTAATCCCTCTCGGAACGCCATGCCGTTTACGATCTCTCAAAACCGATCCGACAAGTTCACCGACGCCTTGCTCAAGCGTCCGCGCCATACAGGTAATTCCAAAAGTCGCATCCTCTCCGCAATCCCAGGAATTTTCGCCCTTGCCTTCGGTTGGGATTCCGCGCGGTACGTCCAGCGTGATCCGCTGCAATTCTTTCTTAAACGGCCAGCGGGGGCGGCTCCACTCGGAAACAAAAAGTTTGTATTTCGCCTCATAACAACCTTCGGTCATGGGGATAAAAGTTTCACCATTTTCCAAAACTCTCTCGGTATATTTATTCCGTCCGAAAAAGAAATCCATCGGATGAAAGACTTTGCTCGTCGTCCACCAGGCCATGCCGCGCGTCCAATCTCCCATTGGATCGCCCCAAACCATAAGCCACAAACCGGCGTCGTGCCAGGACAAATCGAATTCACGTTCTTCGTGAAGAAATATGGGTTTATCCAGATAACTTGACCAATGCCCAAAATGAAAGCGCATTGCCTTGAACGATATCCAGACGGCAAGGAGTTTGCACGCGAAGCTGAATGTAAGCTCATTGTTGCTGTCGCCGCCATTGACGCCAAAGGAAAAATGGATATGTTCCGTCGGCAAGCACCAACAAACTTTCAATCTTCCAAGCCAAAACCTCGCGTGCTTCCAGTAACGCTTAATCGGTTCATCGTTTAAGTCTTGATAGTGAAAGTACATTTATTTTTCTCCTCTCGTTTTTGCCATTGAGACCGTCGCGTCAATATCAAACTTTCTTGCCCCCGCTTCAGCGGTCTTTGCCTCTCTTTCTCTCTCAAAATTTCCTCCTTGGGGTGGTTAGAAGTCACCTAGATGCCTTGATGTCCATTTGGAGATCGCGGGCCGCTTTTGCGCCCATAATCTCCATCATCTGGGTCACGCCGTTGCCGCTTTTACCATCGCCGGACATGACGACGCCGGGGACGACGGGTTGCGTCATCTTCGCCATTGCGTCAGCCCAAAACTTCTGCGTCTCAACGTAGGCCGCCAGCTTCTTTTCGAGGGCTCCGTCGGCCTGCATGATTAACCGTTTCCGTGTCGATTCACCTTCTCCGAGGAGAATTTGTTTCCGCTTCTCCTGCTCTGCGGACATAGCTTCCAGCTTCGCCACTTCAAACTGCTGTTGCGCCAGCGTCACAGCTTTTGCCTTTTCAACTTCTTGCGCCCACTTAGCGGCGGCGGCGTTGGCTTCGCCCTCTTTAGCGACGGTAATGGCCCGCTGTTCGGCTTCTTTTGCGGATGCCATAGCCGTCTGAACCTTCATCGTCAAGGACTGCTGTTGCTGAATCTGCTGTTCGACGGCTTCGTCATACGGAAGTCCGGTAACGGCAAAGTTTGACGTTCTGATTCCCAAGCTTCGCAATACGGCTTCTTCCTGTCTCTCTAAAACTCCTTCGGCATTTTTTACGATCTCAACCACGGTAACTGTTTTCTCGATTCCAGTGATTGAATCTTTTGTTTTGACTTCTTTCTGTGTGGTTTTGTAGACCCCGTTTTCAATCTGATCTTCGATGAAATGAATAAGGCTCGTCCGCTTCTCTGCGTAGGACTCTTTCGACGACATAAGCGGCCCCGTCATGTACACGCATTTGTTGGTCACAGTTTCCACGATCTGTTTTTGAATTGCTTCCTGCGACCCGTACTTGATATGAATATTCGTCAACGCCTCCGGAGAAAGCGGAATTTCGTAGTTCAGCGAACCGTTCAGCGTTCCATGTCCGCCGTCGTTAAAGCGAATCTGGACCTTAAATTCATAGGTTTGCAATTTGTCGTACTGCGTAACTTTTCCAAACCCCTGCCATTTGACTCCGGCACTCGTATGCCAAGTGAGCTTTCCAGTTACCGGACTCTGGATGCAGATGACTTCCCCGGCATCGACGTTTTGAAATATCTTCCCCGCGAACATCAGGAAAAACAAAAAACATACACCAGCCACAACGCCCACCGCCATTTTTTTAAAATTGCTATCCATTTTTTGTTCTCCTTTTTTTCTCTTTGTTGATCTCTGCCAAAATCCTGGCCTCTTCCGTCAACTGCTTCTCGTCCGTCAGTTTGTCCAGTAAGTCCGACTCCCTGCGAAATGTCGGAAACATTTTTGTCCCTTTCCAGATCGGCACGAAAATCTGCGTGCAAAAAATGGCAAGAACCGCGACGATAACCACAACCTCAAGTGCTTCCAGAAATATCATTTTTCTCATCTCCTTTCCGCCCTTCTCGATTAACTGCCAACCGTCAACCTACTGGCCCGCCGCCCGGTCCATACCGGATTCAGTAACCCGCCGATAACATTTTTCCATACAGCCATACTTCGAGCAAAAAAGAGTTCCCGGCGGATGATCGCCGACGCTCGAGCCGAACGTGACGATGGGAGCGTTACAGCAGCTTGAGCGGTGGTATTCGCGGGCGGTCATTTGCATTCCTCGCAAATTCCTTTGGGCACGCGGTGCTTGCAAATATTTTTAAACTTCACGCTAGGCGGCGGAAGGGGCCCCGAAGGGGAAGGCCCCGTAGCCGCCGTTTTAGTCCCGGACTCGCTTAACTTAACTTCATCTTTACTTAACTTAACTTCAGACGGACTACTCCCGAGAACTCCGTGACTTGTATTGAGTAGTCCGTGACTAGATTGGTTCCACGACGGTAAATTATCAGGTCCTATGCGTTTTTCATTAAAATCTTGGTGTTCTGACCAATTTAGGGCATGAATGTAGGATAATTTGCCGAATTTGAACCATTTGACGTTGGTTTTTCGCGTAATTTCGGATAAACTTTTGTGAATTTGGGCATCATCTAGCCATTTAATCAGCGGGCAGCACTCGCCCTTAATGAAGCCGGACTCTCCATTCATCTTTCCGTGAGCATTAAAATGGGGGATCATTAAACAGAAAAGAACTTGCGATTCTTTTGTAAGGGCGGCGAACTTCTCCGATTTTCTTATGTCGCGCCGTAGCATCCGGCCCTTGCTTTGGATCATTCCTTCTTCCTTCGCCGCCCTTCTTGGGCTGGCTTACTGCGTCAAAACCTTACCTCGCCCGATGTATCGCCATAAAAACCCAAACTCCTCCGACGTTTTTAAATTCCGCCAACACCTTGCGCCCGGATGCAAGCAATGACCGGCAGACGATGCGGTTATATTCTGGGATCACGGCGCGAACTCGACGCACACTTTTTGATTGCCTGAACATATCGGCCACAATTACTTTCTCACCAACTGACGGCAAACTCTCTCTCTCTCTCTGATTTCAAGCACGTTTTACCTCCGTAAACCCCCCGCCCCGACCAACCCAAACGCTCGTCGGTCGGGGCGGGATTGGGTCTAAAATATTCCAATTCTATCCGGCCAAAGACCAGGACTCGGCTGATAGGGAGTTGTTGTTTTCGCTAATGCTTCACGCTCTGTTCTCATCATCTTTTTTGTTGCATTCAATTGGCCTTTTTTCTCCATCCAAAGTTCAAAAAACTTATCTGCCGCCGAAGCCGCCTTCACGACATCGGAAGGATTTTCCTGAACCTCCACCGTAAAGACCGCATTGAATATCGTTTGAGTCTCAAACGCTGCATGCCAAAACTCCCTCTTTTTCCATTGATCAATGAACAATAAAGAAAGAACAAGAATTGCAGCTATCGAAATACCGTCAATTATTTTTCTCATATTTCTCCTTTTGCTGTTAGTTACCGACTTCAAATTGTGCGCCGGGTAATCCGACCCCGGCGACTTGGTAATCAGAAGGGGATACCTTCCTTGATATTCCTCAACGCCATCTTCTTGCCCTTGGTTCCGTCCTTCTTGGGATATTCCTCATGGACGATATCGCACTCGATTTCCTTGCCGTCCACTTTGTCGTCATCCCATTGAACGTGCTGATCCGGGTCGAGCTTGAAGCCAAGAGCAACGAGCAATTCCTTCATTTCCCACGGAAAAAGCCGGATATTGACCGACTTATCTTCTCTGGTGATAAAGTTCCAATCCCGGTAGTGGGTCTTGCCCTGCTCCACTTTTTCCGGCTTGCCTTCGACGGTCAGGTGGTAATGGCCTTCTGCCAACATTCCAGCGAATTCCTTAACGTTTGTTCTCTCAATCATTTTTTGGTCACCTCCGTAACCCGCTTCTGAACATATTCGATGAACTTTTGGATATTCTCAGACGACATATCCTTCCAATTGTCGGCGTCGGCTTTCTTTAAAGCGCGTTCAACGGTTTCGGGGTCGATGGTCACCACCTTCAAAAGTCCTTCCAGTTTTTCGAGCTGTTCGGGCGTAGCCGTAACGATTGGCTTGGCTTCTTGCTCGATCACGCTCTTGCCATAAAGCTCGGAAAATTCCGCGTAGAGTAACGGGAATTCCGCGCCTTCGGGGAATGAATCGATCCGGCTTTTCTTGACGAAGAATGCACGGATTTTTTCACGCTTGGTCGCCTCGATCCACAAGTCCAAGGTAAATTCGAGCTTGTCGAATCCGTCAAACGTGCTTCCGGCGTAAACAAGCTCTTTCTTTAAGTTCCGCTCCCACTTGTCTTTGTGGTGGCAGACCAAAAGAACCGTCATGTCCAATTTCTCGATCCAGCGAATCAGTTGGCGGGACGGCCTGTTGGCTTCTTTGCGATCCCGGCTGTAATCGCTACCTACGGTTTCCTCGGCTATCGCAGCCGCCGTCAGGTACAGGTGACTGAACGAGTCGATCACCAATGTCTTGTAGTGGTGCTTGGTCGTACCCAGGGACTTGATCTGCTCCAAGACGATATTGAAGTCCTGGCTCCCCTGCTCTTTTCCGAAGTATGCTCCACCGTTGGCGATAAGGCGTTCCTGGTACTGCCGACGGGTTGCCCCGCCCTCGGTGTCGATATAGTAAGGGGTCGGGAATTCCAAGGCAAACATCGTCTTGCCCACTCCTGCCCGGCCACTTATTAGTATCTTCGGTTTCACTTCTGGCTTAATTTCCGGCTTCACGGCTGTTAGTGCTGTCATGGTGTGCGTCCTCCTGTTTTTTTGATTGGGAATTCTAACCCAATGGTTTTTTATAGCGGCCCACGCCGCGTTAAAATCGGTTACTCCCTCGTCAGCCCCGGATAACTGTCCTCCATATCCCGATCCTGGCTGGACATTATTTTTTCCCTAAGCGCAATCTTCGCCAGATACAGCTTTTCTTCCATGACTTCCAATTCCCTGGCGACGCGCTCTTTTGTGTTCAACATTTCGTCTTGCAGACCTTCGATAATTTTGGTTATTTCTTGTTCGTTCATGGGGTCTCCTTTTTAAAATTCAGGCGCGGCAACAGGTGAACAGCGCACGGGCACACCTGCCGCCATCAAGAATCGAGCATCCCTACTCGCCGTGCTTCGAGGGCTTGCGCCCATGCCGCGCCTTAGAAATCATTTGAGACGGTGGCCGGAATTGAACCGACAAGATGCAGTTGACACCCTGATCGTCCTCGCGCTCTCTTTTTGGGACTGCGTGTCGCCGCCCACGCCGCACCGTCTCAAATCAAAAATCATTTCTTTTCCATCAAAACAGCTTCCTCCTCCGATACCACCACTCCGAAATCCATTCCGCAACCTCGCAAAGCCAGGCGGAGACAAAAAGGCAAAATCCCAGCCCCAGGCACATAAAAGCGAGGGTCATAATAAGCGGGTATTGCTTATAGACGGCGTTGAATTCGGCTATCATTTGCGCTCCTCGCAAATTCTATGGTCATGCTTCACCGCCCGATCCCCTATCCGCGCCCAGCCATCTTGCAAGCGCATGAACAGGAATGTTCCGACGGCTACCAGGAAGGCGAAGGTTAGGATTTTCATGCTTCCGCCGCCTCTTTCTGCGCCATCCGAATCTCGATCAAATCGAGCGCGGCGAGGTACGCTTTCGCATGGTCAGATTTTCCGTGAGTTTCCTTGACTGACTTTTTAAACTCGTCGATGGTTCCAGTAAAACAGCCGGTGCGAATTTCGATTGAGTCGTCGTCTTTTTTGGTCGCCATCAAATAGTCACGGCGCGAACCGATGGGGCCGATAAATAAAATATCCTTAATTACCTTGGCCCCGCGCAGGTCGGCCCCGCGCAGGTTGGCCCCGCGC
>ERZ1292637.290-Hain-H14-01um-R3-290-length-34019-cov-19_pt2 | contig 32079 bp, 49 predicted proteins | sample MGYA00564405_ERZ1292637 | MGnify/ENA primary metagenome ERZ1292637 (study PRJEB36523, sample SAMEA6512645) | groundwater metagenome | collected 2019-01-09 | study: AquaDiva: Metagenomics assemblies of 32 groundwater samples | reverse complement strand
CATCGCGGGGGCGGTGACCGCGGGCGGCTCGGTCACGATCACGAACAACTACGCGGTCTGGGTGGATGCGGGTGTGGCGCGCTTCGACGGCGACGGCACGACCGTCTTCGTCCTGCCGACCCTTGCCGCGACCGACACGACGATCACTCGTAAGATCCGCATCCTCGATGGCGCAACGACCTACTGGGTCGCCGCTACGAACAGCCAGTAAAAGAGAGGCTTTCATGGCCGACAAGAGCGTGATGATCCAGGAGCCGGTCTTGCGCGACGTCCACTTCAGCATCGGCACGGACGCGGGCGGATTCTTCGCAACGGTCGCGTGCCCGCAGGAAGGTGGGATCGCGAACGGGAAGCGGATCACCGGCGCGGACCTGACGGCCGTTCAGCGCGCGGCGGGGCAGACCTTCCTCTCGGCCCTTCTCGCCGCGGCCAAGGCACAATGGGGCGGTTACTAGTTGACAGGCGGCGCACCGCTTGTGTACAAGTAAACGCATGGGCAAACAGGCGAAGATGCGCGCGGTTCGTACCGGGGAGAAGGCGCAGGCCGCGCAGATCATGATCATCGTCATCCCCGAGGACGTGGAACTCAAGACCCGGCGTTACGGCGCCGACGGCCTGGAGATCGCGCGCCCGCAGGCGTTCTACGACTTCCTGGCCGATGACGTGCTCGGCCAGATGGGCAAGACCGTCAAGGAGGCGCGGCGCAACCAGGAGATCCTCGACCTGTTCGACGGCGCGCAGCCCGGCGATCGGGTCGAGATCCAGCGCGCGTGGTGGAGCGAGATCAAGGACGTGCTGAACAAGGACGGGTGGAACCCGTACATGACCCGGCAGATCCTCTCGTTCTTCGACGCGATCGAGAACGCGCAGGAGCGCCAGCTCGACGAGAAGCCCGAGAAGGAACCCGCGGCGTCGTGAGGCCTGGGCTGTTCCGGGCCGTCCGGTTCGATCTCTACCGCTGCCAGGCGTGCCGGGTCCGTATGCTCCTTGTCGATCGTGCAGGCCACGCGAGCCGGTGCGCCAGCGCGACGTTCACGAAGGACGGGACGTACTTGTTCCCGCCCGCGAGCCCGGCCGCGAAGGATCCGGCCGCGCGCGTGATGGTCTAGCGGGTCGAGGGGCGAACGGGCAGCCCTCTCAGCGCCGTTTCTTGAGTTTTGCCGGCGCTGTGACGGGCGGCAGATCGGCCAGTTGCGCGAACCGTTCGATCTCTTCTCGATCCAAGAGGAAGCGGCCCAGTTTTCGCTGGGCGGTGATGCGGCCCTCTCGAATCCACTTGCGAATGGTCGCCGGCGTCCGGCCTGCGATCCCCGCCGCCACGTCGATACTGACGATCACAACTAGCGGTTTTATCGAATCTGGCGGCATGTGTCAAGGATCCTATAGGATTCGCGTAATGATAGTACATAGCACAATGATCCCGCGCACCTGGCTTGACAGTCCCGCCTCCGGCCCGTAGGCTCGATCCCTAGGAGGCACGGACCATGGCGTTCAAGCTCGGCGCACTGCTCAACAAGGCGAACCTGAAGGAAGCCGGCTTGGCCGCGCTCGGTGGCGGTCTCGGAGGCGTCGCCTACGACGTGCTCACCGATCTCGACATGACCGATGCCGCGGGCGCCAAGGTCCCCGTGTTCGACAAGGCCTGGAAGAAGGGCGCCCTCGCGGGCGGCCTCGCGGTGCTCGGCGGCGGCCTGGCCTGGAACAAGTCGAAGCCGCTCGCGCACGGCATCATGGGTGCGATGGGCGCCGAGCTGACGCGCATGATCGTGGCCGCGGTGAAGGCCGCGACCGCAGCCGCCGCGACGACCACGGGCGGCGTGGATCAGCTCGCGGCGCTGGCCGGGAGCCAGATCAACTACCCGAAGCGCGTCGGCGGCGCCACGCTCGCCGGCAACCCGGACATGATCCGCACGCGAAGCGTGCTCGCATCGGTCGGTTAGGTACCTGGCGGAAGTACCCCCGCCAGGCGCGGGGAAAAAAGGAGACTGGAACGATGGCGAACCTTCGCAAGACCAAAGAGCCCGGGATCCTCGTGGACATGACGAGCGGCGATCTCGTCGAGCTGGCGGACTTCCGCGTGGACGATCGCTACGACACGCAGGTGACGGCCTCGGGCGCGGTCGCCGCCAATACCAAGGAGCGGTTCTTCAACACGCTCACCGACAAGGAACCGATCGACGCCAACTTCCCGGACGTGAACCGCATCTGCGGCGCGGGCGAGGAGATGGAGGTCGAGCGGTTCTGGATCGCCTTCCCGCAGGCCACGGGCAACACCCGCGTCCCGCCGCGCGACATCATCAAGGCGGCCGAGGGCCTGTACATCGTCTGGAAGCTCAACCGCGCGCTGGTGAGCGAGGGTGCTGCCGTCAAGTACGCCCCGGGCTTCGGCGTGTCCGGGCAGACGAACGAGAACAACACGGGCGTCGTGAACAACGGCATCGCGTCGCCGGCCACCGTGTCGAGGCTCGATCACACGTTCCTGACCGGCGAGCGCACCCAGATCTTCGTCGAGGGCCAGTGGTACGATCACGTCTGGGACGCGACCAACATGCCGACCCTGGACGGCAAGGTCTGGACGCGGGCGGGCTTCCACGGCGTCATCAAGGACGCGGCAATCAAGAACACCTAAGCCGGGGCGGGGCTCAGCCCCAGCCCTAGCATGGAGTGGACATGGATCCTCGCGTCACCGATTGGCTGTTCAAGTCGTCCGAACTCGCGCACATCGAGGAGCTGGATTTTTCCGCGTCCATTACGGCCGCCGGCGTCGTCACCAACCCGGACAAGTTCTCGTTCCCCGAAAACTACTTCTACTCCCTCCTCGGCGTCTCGGGCTACATCGAGGAGCCGGGCCTGGCCGTCGCGAACTTCGTCAACATCCTGTGGAACATCAACCGGAACGCGAAGCGTGCCGTTTTCGGAACCGATCAGGTGATGAGCCGGCTCCTCGACATCACCGGTACCAAGCCGCCCATCTGGTATCCCTACGGCGCGTTCCGGTTCACTCCTGCCGAGACGGTTCAGGTCAAGTTCGCGCGTCGTGACGCCACGACCTGGAACGGCGGCGCCAAGCGCGTCGGGGTAGTCCTCACGCTCCTCGGCTTGCACCAGAGCTTGGTGAGTTAAGCCGTGGACTTCCGCGGCCCACGGGTGCGTCGCGGCCTCGCGCTCGCCGCGCCCGGCGACGTGTACACGTGGTACGCGGAACGGGTCGTGGACGGCGCGTGGCAGTCGGGCGGCGAAGGCGGATCCTCGGACGGGAGCCAAGCTGAGCTGCGCATGTTCCAGGACGAAGCGCGCCGCGGCTACCCCCCGGCTACCTACGCGATCGTCAAGCAGGCCGGCGCGACCGTCTGGGTCTACGGCAACCAGAGCGCGCACACCCCCGCGAAGTGGCGCCAGGGTGAAGGCGCGGCGCCGGAGCGCAAGTGGCTCCTTCCCGTGGTCGCGCTCGGCGGCGGGCTGCTACTCCTGTACCTCTTGTCCGACTAGCATTAGAATCCAAGCATGTGGCTTCTACTCCTCGCTGGCGCTGGCCTCGCGGTGTTCGCGGCTCGCTCCGCTGCGCCGGCCACCTCGACCACCGCTACCGCCCCGAAACTACCGCTGATCAGGCTCACGAAGCGGGTCTCGGGCGGGCCGGTCCCGTTGACGCCGGGTCAACAGGCCGCCGTGGCGGCCTGCAACCAGCTTTCAGGCGCGACCCGGACCGCGTGCCTCAGCCTTGCTGATCCGAACTTCTATTGCGCACAAGCCTTCACGACATCTGAGCGGCAGGCAAAATGTCTGGACTACGCGGCGGATCCGTGTGGGCAGCTTCTTGAGGACGCCACCGCTCAAGCCCTCTGCCGTCAAGGCGTACAAGCGTTCTTGAGCGGCGATTTCAACGTCGAGGATCTGATCGTCCTCAACGCCTCGGCCGGTGGCGCGGCAGGTTGCACGGCAGCCGGTTTCCCTGAGATGGCGCCTCTGTGCGCGAAGCTCGCGGAATCGATTTCGCGCGCCCTGATCAACTTCGGCGAGTCTGATCCTCCGGAGCCCGCACTCAAGGCCTTGTGGCTCTTGCAACTTTCGCGCGGGACGTACAAATGGTCAGCCGCGAACCAGCTCAGGTACAGCGAGATAGACCCGCAAGTCTTGAGCTGGAGAAATCCGACGACGATCGAACGCGTCCGTCACAACCTGAAGGCGCTCGGGCTCAACAAGATCTGGGAACTGCCGGGCGGCGCCGCGCAGGCGCGCGACACTGTGCGGATCGTGCTGACAGCGACAGGCCAACTGCACCGGCCGCCTGGCTGGTGGACCGTAAAGCGTTTCCCGTAAGGGGAGGCTACGCGATCGAGGTGTGCGGGATCGCGTCAATTTCCTGTTGACATCTATTCTAAATACCTGTACACCGGTTGTCAACAAGAAATGAAACGGGGACGCGGGCAGCCGGCCAAGGGACGGCTCCGGTTGACCGTCTGGATCCCTAGGGATCTCGACAAGGCCATCCGGCGCGAAGCGGTCGCGCGCGAGATGACCTTGAGCGATGTCGTCGTCGGGGTCTTCCGGGCGCGCGCGTCAATTCAGGCTGCCGCGGTACTAGACGTAGTTCTGCCGGGAGCCGCTTACCGGCCGCGCTAGCCGCCGCTTCGACGTAGGTCCAGATCATCTGAAAATCGTGTGGAGCACAGCGCTCACCAGCTCGAACTCGATGATCGGGTTCGACGCGCTCGACGACACCATGAAGCCGACGGTGTTGAGCGACGCGTTGCCACGCAGCGCTAGCATGGTCACGGCCGGGATCGAAGAGCCCGTGATCGCTTGCTGCGACCGCATGACCGGGATCGCGATCTCGGGGCTGGTCGCGGGGAGCGAGTGCGCGAGCGTGGTGAGCGCGAGGCTGACGACAGCGTCGCCTGCGCGCGTCGAGAGGGTACGATCCCAGAAGGTTCCGAAGACGGCCATGGATTGATTCCTCCAGTTCTCCCGCCACCTTAGCAAGGTACCTGGCCGGTGTCAAAAAGCTGTTGACAGGATCTCCTGAAGGTGTGTACAACTTCATCTCGTGGCGAAGCGCCAGCGACCCCGGCCTGACCCGAAGGATCCGCGCTTCAGGAACCACACGCGGCTCACGGTCTACATCGCCAAGGATCTCGACGAGGCGATCCGGGCCGAGGCGCGAAAGCGCGACTTGACGCTCTCGCAGCTCGTCGAGGAGGCGTTCCTCTCGCGCAACGTGATGATGACCCGCAGCCAGGAGAGAATCCCATGAACGATGAGACCGTATCGCTGTTGGCCGGTCCCCCTGTCACGGGAACCGGCTTCTTGACGACGCCGTTGACGACGCCGCCGATCCTCTCCGTGTGCATCATCGCCCGGAACGCGATCTACAAGATGCCCGACGGTAGCGACCGCTGGGAGAACTGCCTCCAGTCGATCCGGGCCAGGGCCCCCGGGGCCGAGATCGTCGTGCTCCTCGCGGGCGCGTCCCACGACGAGACCGAGGCCGTGGCTCGTAAGTACGCCGACATCGTCGAGAAGACCGCCGGGCCTCGCGGTGACTGGGACGACATGGTCGCGTTCGACAACGCCTCGTGGGCCCGGCAGAGGTCTTTCGAGCTGGCGACGGGCCGGTGGAAAATGTGGCTTGATTCGGTTACAGGAGAAACTCCTGTACTCGTGCGGCGTCGTGGTAGCGCCTTCATGGAGTACGTGGAGATCCGCGATCTGATTATGCCTTCCCATCTCGAACAGCGAGAGGTGTGTTACGAACGCGCGCAGTACGAAGTTCTCACCGATCAAGGTTGGCAGCCCATACGAACGATCAAGCAACATAAGGTCAAGAAGCCGGTCTATCGCATCGTAGACGATGGCGATGTTCGGGTGACGGAAGATCACTCGTTGATGTCCGGCGGGAACGCGCTGCTTGGCCGGGATGTCACCGTGGCGACCAGGCTCGACCACTATGATGCCGTGTTGCCGTGGGGAGTAGCCACGGAAACTCTTACCCTGTCACTGGCCGAAGCTTGGGGGTTCTTCGCGGCAGAGGGTTGGGCTTCCGAAGCCGGTGACGACGAACGCGGCTTGTGGGCTGTTTACAACACGGATCGGGCGCTTCTGGAACGCCTGCGTGGTGCTTTCGAGGCTGCGCACGCAAGGCCCTTCCGTTTCGTAGAAAGCACGAAAGAGGCACCGGGCCGCCAGCTATGTTGGCGCCTGGAGCCTCAAGATCCGCGTGACCTGGCGCTGTTCTACAGGGAGAGATTCTATTCGGCCGGGGGCCGGAAGAAGGTCCCGCGCGAGATTTTGAACGGCACAACGGAAATCGCGGCCGCTTTCGTTCGCGGCTACGAAGCCGGTGACGGTCACGCGCGCCGGGAAACCGAGGACGGTCGCCAGCTTCAGTCATGGAGCACGAATAGCCCGCTCCTGGCGGCCGGGCTGGTCTACCTGTACCGTCGCTTAGGACGCGACTTACGATGTAATCCACCCAGGCCTGACAAACCGGGAATCGTTTCTGCTGTCGAGCGGTCCGGCGCGCAAACACGTCGATCCGTTTTGACCCGGAAAGAAATGACCCGAATCAGCGATCGGTATGCGGAAGGTGAACAGGTACGCGACATCGCTGCTTCATTGGATCTGGATTGGTCTTCAGTTTACCGGCATTTGCGCGGGGAGATAAAAACCTACGCGGATGATCCGGTCCAGGCATCGATCGGAAAAGAGGCGAACCGGACGGTCCGTGCGATTGTGCCAGAGCCTGATTTTGAAGGTTGGGTCTACGATCTCAACACGGAAGCGGGAACCTTCGTTGGCGGGGTCGGTGACTTCATTCTTCACAATTCCGACGACCGGCTTCCTGGCCCAGAAGAGGCCATCGAACTGCTCAAGGCCAACGGCCAGTTCTCGCATGCGGACCAGGGCATGAAGGAGATCGAATCGCCGTCGAACGGGACGCCGGCCGGGCTCGAAGAAATCTTGTGTTTCCTCGAAACCGAGCACCCAAAGATCGATGTCATCTGGTGCCCATACCTGTACCGGCGCGACGCGGGCGGCTTCGCCATGACGTGGCAGCACCGCGAGCGCATCGTCCGGTGGAACCCGGCGAGCCCGAAGTTCACCTGGGCCGAGGCTGCGCACGAGATCCTCGTGCCGGTGCAAGGGCACGTCCAGAACCGGCTCACGATGTCGAACTTACTCTTCGTCCACGAGAAGGTCTTCTCCTTCGCCGAGGTCGAGTACAACATCCGTCGCCACTACGCGATCAACCTGAAACAGTACGACGCGGGCGAGGCGACGACCCGGCGCGCCTTGTACCTGGCCGAAGGCTGCAAGCTGGTCGATCCCTCCCGTGAAAAGGAGTTTCTCGACGAGGCGGAACGAGCCTGCACGACGCCCCGGGACCGCTACCGGCACCTTCTCTCTCTCGGCATGTACTACGCCGACCGGGGCCTGTACTGGGACGCGATCACGGCCCTCGGTGCAGCCACGTTCCTCGGCCCGGATCTGCCCGATGCGTGGCTGGCGGGCGCCGAGAAGTGGGCGAAGATCGACCAGTGGGCCCGTGCTATCGAGTGGCTCAACCAGGGCTTGGCGATCCCCTACAACGCGACCGAGAGCTACGTCACGCCCAGGAACATGAAGATCTTCTACCCGGCGCTCCTGGCTCGTTCGCAGGCGAACCTCGCCAGGGAGGCGGCCCGCCAGGGCTACCACGATCTCGCCTTCACGCTCTTCCAGGCGGCAACCAAGAACTGGATCCAGGTTCGCGACTCGGAAGCGGCGAACAAGGACAAGCTAGAGATCCAGGCGTATCTGTGCCGGGCCCACAACGAGGAAGAGAGCCAGCGGCACGCGATGGAGCTTAGCAAGCTCGCCACGTTCCTGTTCGCCAACGACGAGCCCCTGAAGGTCGAGAAGCTTCTCCAAGCCGTGCCGCACACGCTCGAAGATCACCATCTCATCGTCGAGATCGAGGAGAAGCTCGCGCCGATCCTCCGGCACCGCGACGACGAGAAGGCGTACTTCGACTACTACGACGCCGCCAAGGAGTGCGGCTTCATGGCGACCCCGCACGCTTGGCTCAAGCCCGAGAACACGGTCGCCCGGGCTCGTTGGATCGCCGCCTGGGTGAAGGAGAAGTTCCCCACTGGCCATGTGGTGGATTACGGATGCTCCGACGGTATCGTCGGCATTCCTCTTCTCAGAAGTTGTCCCGGCGTGACCTACACCGGCCTCGACCCGATGCGCGCCGCCATCGAGCTGTTCTTCGCGAACCTGTTCCGTGAATTGCCGGGACAGAAGAACGTCTCTCTGCACGTCACGGCCAAGATCGAGGACGTGATCAGCCTCAGCCCACGCCCGGACGCGATCATCTGGACCGAGGTCATCGAGCACGTACCCGATCCGCAGGTCGAGATCGCCTCGATGTCGCACCTGCTCGAAGACGGCGGCCATCTCCTCATGACCACGCCCTGGGGCTCGTACGACAAGGGTCACCCAGCGCCGATGAACTTCCACGGCGGCCCGCGCGGCTACGCTGGGCACCTTCGCGTGGTCTCGCCACGGCAAATGGTCGAGTACGTTGAAGACGGTGGCCTCCGGGTCGAGGAGCTGCACAAGGAAGACGCCCAGCTCGACATGACTGGCGATCAGATGAACGTCGTCGCACGCCGGATCGATATGCCGGGGACCTCGCCGGTCAGGTTCTTCGTACCGGGTTCACTGTGGCCGTGGAATAGCTTCGAGTCCAAGCGCGACGGGATCGGCGCCTCCGAAGAGATGATCATCCAGCTCGGCGAGAAGCTCGCCACGGCTCACGATGTCGAGGTCTACGGCCCAACGCCGGAACCCGACGTGCATCATTTCGTGAAGTTCTGGCCCCGGGAACAGATCCGCCACGTCGAAGGTGGGATCCACGTCGTCTCCAGAGCCCCTTCGTTCGGCTCGAAGCTCGACACGCTGGTCAAGGCGCAGGGCGAGAAGAAGATCCTGTGGCTCCAGGACGCCCTCTATCCCGATCTCAGCAAACCCGAGATCGTGGCGGCCTACGACACCATCGTCGTCGTCTCGGAGTGGCACAAGGCGGCGATGCACGAGCTGCACGGGGTCCCGCTCGACAAGATGGTCGTCATCTACAACTGGTACCTACCCGAGCACTTCGAGGGCAAAGGAATCGACCGGATCGAGGACAAGTTCGTCTACGCCTCGTCACCTGACCGGGGCGTCATCGCCTGCCTCGAAGCCTGGCCCGAGATCAAGCGCGCCCGGCCTGAAGCCGAGCTACACCTGTTCTACGGCTGGCGCGGGTGCGAGAAGCTTGGACTCGGCCTCGATGCGGCTTGGACCCAGCTCTACGAGGCGACGCGCAAGGCATACGAGAAGCTCAGGCACCAGCCCGGTGTCGTCGTTCGCGGGATGATCGGCCACGAGGAGATCGCCAAGGAGCTTCTTTCCGCTTCGGTCTGGCTGCATCCATCGATCAACGTGTTCGGTAGGCCGTTCGCGGAGACATGCTGCACCCTGGCCGTGAAAGCTCGCGCTGCCGGGTGCATCCCAGTCTGCGGCCCTCACGCAGCCCTCACCGAGACCGCGAGTGACCCGCTCACGCAGTTCGTCGATCTCAATAAAACAGCGGATCGCAGCGTCTTCGCCCAGGCAGCTATCGCGGCGTCGCGGATCGACGAGCCTGCGCGTCGCGAGATGATGGAGCGGGCCAAACCGTTCTCGATCGAGGTAGCGTTGCGGGGATGGAAAGAAGTCCTCGGTCGATGATCCAGTTCGTTCCCGAATCGGCTCGCGTGTGCCCTGCGATCGAGGACGGCTGGCCGTGCTTCCTCCGGCCCGGGCACGAAGCCGGGCACCGTTTCAAGCAAGAAACCGGGGAGTTCCTGGCGCGCTGGGCGAACGGCACCACGGCAGCCGACGAGCTGGCCCGGTGGGACGTGGAGAGCGGGGTCTACGAGGCCGGGTACACGCCCCAACCCGGCGACACGATCATCGACGCCGGGGCGCACATCGGGCACTACACGAGACGTGCGGCGGCGCTCGTTGGTGAAACGGGCCGTGTCTACGCCTTCGAGCCGGAGCCGCGGAACTTCAGCCTGCTCGCAAAGAGCGAAGGCGACCACATCATGGTCTTCCAGTCCGCGTTGTGGTCTGAAGCCAGGCGGCTCCCCTTGATCCTCGGCCCCTCGACGCGCGGCACGCTCCAGCCGCTCCTCGGTGGGGCCCCGATCCAAGGAACGATCGAGGTCGAGTGCGTCACGCTCGATATGCTCCTGTCAAACGTGGAGCTGACCCGGGTCGATTTGCTCAAGATCGACGTAGAAGGCGCCGAGGCGGAGCTGCTGAAGGGCGCCCGGAAACTCATCAACACGTTCATCCCGCGACTCGTGATCGAAATTCATCCGATCCCGGTGGGCGTGGCCGATGCGTGCCGTGAACTCCTCACCGATCTCCGCTATGAGATCACGCCCGACCGGCCTGGCGACAACGCGATCTGGTACGCAGAGGCCAGATGATCTCGTCGTCGTGGGCCAGCGATCTCTCCCCGGCGAGCTTCGCCTTCCTGGGCGAAGCCTTCCGTGCAACCTTGGCCCGTACCGGCCCGGGCCTGTGCATCGAGGCCGGAACCCGGCTCGGCGGATCGGCGCAGCTCATGCTGGAGATCCTCCGGGAGACGTTCCCTGTCGATCCGCCGATGCTGTGGACGATCGATCCCTACGGCTGCAAGCCGTACCGGAGCGGGACCGCTGAGACCTCCGGGAGCGGCCTTTACGGGAACGTCGCCTACGTAGCGATGAAGACGCTTCTTGCCCCGTACCCAAATCACGCTCACTTTTTTATGGAGAGTGGGGTTTTCCTCCGGGATCTGACCAGCGAGAGTCACGTGAACAACAGGGTGAACAACAGGCCCTACTGGTATACCGGGAGGCGTATCGAACCGGACGTTGTCTTTGCGCTCCTCGACGGGGATCACGACGCAAACTCGATCCTCATCGACTTCGAGCACCTGCGTAAGCTCATGGTTCGTGGCGGCGCGATCCTCGTGGACAACTACGACGCCGATCCGGAGACCGCCAAGCACGTGAACACGGATCGCTTCGGTGAGTTCTCTTGCCAGGTCGAAGCGCGCACCTCCGGCGAGGCGCAAGCTCTCTTCGTGAAGCGATGATGAAACTCCCGGTACTCCACATCGATCTACCGAGACCAGTCACGGCGATCCACCAGATCGAGGTGACGAGCCGGTGTAACCTCCGGTGTGTCTACTGCCCGAGCCCTCAGATCATGAAGGGTGAGTACCCTAACCGGCCCGCGATGGACATGGCCGAAGACGTGTTCGCGGCAGCCCTCGCTCTCGCGAAAGTCTTCGTCGATCGTGGGACCCAGCACGAGCTGAACATGGCCGGGATCGGCGAATCGACCTTGCACCCAAAGTTCGAGCACTTCCTCCGGCTCGCGCGCAAAACCGTTGGCCCTCGTATCCAGATCGACTTCGCGACCAATGGGCTCCTCGTCCCGTCTTCGCTCCTCGAAACCGTCAAGGAGACTGATACCAAGGTCTGGGTGAGCCTCCACCGGCCCGAGAAGGCCGGGATCGCCTACGAGGCGTACCGGAAGATCGGCGCGCTCATCCCTCGCGCAGGGGCGGATCCGGTCGATAACGCCTACGACTGGGCGGGCCAGGTCGAATGGTACAACTCGCCCCGGTCTTATCCCGTGCCGTGCCAGTGGATCCGCGACGGCAAGGTCTTCGTTCGCGCCGATGGCTCGATCGCGACCTGTTGCGTGGATGCCAAGGGCGACGGGACGATCGGTAGCGTCGTAGATCTTGCCGAAGCGATGAAGGCCTCCACAACCTACGCATGGAACGGCCTTACTCAACCGTACGCTCTTTGTGCTTCCTGTAGTCAGGAGATCGCCATCCATGGCCACCAGCAGCGCGCGTGACGGCAAATGAAAACCATCGGCTTCAACGTGACCGGCTTCTCCGGCTGGAGCTTCTGGCGAAACTTCGCGTCGCCGATCTCGCAAGCCCGTGCCTGCCTGAAGATCCTCACCAGGCCCGGCAACCCCTGGCACGGGCACGAGTTCCCCCAGGCCCCGCTGGCCGGGCGCGACTTCGTCCCGCACCTCCTTGCGACCCCGGGCGGGGTGTTCCTCATCGTGCGCACCAAGAACGGCGAGCTTGACGTGATCCCAAAGCCCGCCGATCTCGAAAGCTGGGGGCTATGACCGGCGACCACGATCCAGGCTGCGTCTGCCTTCCTTGCTTCGCGCGCCGTACGACGGCCGTGACCGGCGATGTGTCGCAGGTGTGTTCCTTGGCCGCGCTCATCGCCGTGCTCGCCCAAAAAGCCGATCCGATGCGCGCGCTCGCGTACGTCCAGCACCTCTGGGATCACGGCGATCGAGTCATGTGGCGGTTCACAAACTTCGGCGAGGAGATGCGTCCGGTGTTCGTCCCAGAGATCTTCTCGCGCGCTCTTACCGTCGAGCCCTCTGGCGCCTTGGACGAGCGTCTTCTCCAGAGCGTGTACTACGGGAACCTCCCCGGCGACGGGCTGGCTCGTAGGGATGTCGAGTGCGGGGCGTACGAGAGACGAACCACGATCCAGCCCGGCGATATCGTTCTCGACATCGGCGCCCACGTAGGCTTCTTCTCGCAACGGTGCCTGGATCGCGGCGCCCGGGTCGTCGCGATCGAACCCGACGTGAGAAACTTCGCTTGCTTACGAGATCGAGTTCTGGACGCGGTTCTCATCCAGGGAGCCGCCTGGAACGCTTCTGGCACGGCGCACCTGAAACTCAACGGGGCCTGTACGGCTGGGCATTCCTTGTACTTCGGATCGAAGACGGACGTACACGTCGTCACCCAGCTCGTGACGATCGATTCGCTCCAGCTTCCCAAGTGCGACTTCATCAAGATCGACGCGGAAGGCGCCGAGGTCGAAATCATCCAAGGCGCACTAGAAACCCTAAGAACCCACCGGCCTGCGCTGGTGATCGAAGTGGACAAGACCGGCCCGGCTCTCCTGCCCGTGTTACGTGAAGCCGGGTACTCAACGTTCTACTCCATCGCGAAGGTCATCGACGAGCCGGAACCGGGCACGCGCGATACCGGGATCTGGTACGTGACCCCATGAAGTACACGCTTGCCAAGGTCCACGCCCCCGCCTGGCGCTTCTGGTGGTGGTTCGTGCCCCGGCGCCGCCACGCGCTCGCGATGGCGAGGACGCTCATGGCCGGGGGCCTGTGGCCGGAAGAGAGCAAGCTCAACGCGAGCCGGTACGTCGTCGAGGTCCGGGCAAGCAGTCTCGCATCGTGACGAGCCCAAACGGCCTGCAACCGGTCGCTACCGATCACCAGATGCTTCTTGGGAGAGACCCATGAACGAGGAAACTGGGAGTGATTTCGAGCACGCCCTCGCGGAGCGGGCGCCGTAGTGAAGATCTTGATCACGGGTGGTGAAGGCTTCATCGGCCAGCACCTCTGCCGCAGGCTCGCCAAGGACGGCCACGAGGTTATCTCGCTGGACAGCCGGGATCCGGCCCCGGCTTCCGTTGAGGCGAGACCAGTCCTTCACCACTTTCCGGTGCAACAAATCAAGCCGGGGATGTACATCGACGTCGAACGGATCTTTCATCTCGCGTGCCCGGCGAGCCCCAAGACGTACATGGCCGATCCGATCGGCACGCTCGATACAGCCTTCAACGGGACGAAGGCCGTCCTCGATCTGGCCCGGGAAACCAGCGCCCGGGTGCTGATCGCGTCGAGCAGTGAAGTGTACGGGAATCCGTCCGTCCACCCGCAACCAGAGTGGTACTACGGCAACGTGAACACGTTCGGGCCGAGGGCTTGCTACTCCGATGATACCGAGATCCTGACTGGTCGCGGCTGGGTCGATTTTCCGTCGCTGCTACCCACAGATCAAGTCGCAACCATCGACGAAAAACACAATGTCCACTACATCGTCCCACGCGACCTGATCCGGCAACCGTACACGGGCGAGATGTACCATTTCAGCAACATGAAGATGGATATTCTCGTGACGCCGGATCACCGGATGCTTGACGAGCGCGAAGGACGCCCGCGAAGTTTTACGGAGGCCGCTTCCGCTATCGAATGGCGCCATCGAACCACGCCTTCAGGAGGCGTTTGGCCTGATCAAAGCACACCGGATCGGTGGCTTCTGCCTCCGGCACCCCCTAACGCGAAGGTTGTCTTCGAGTCGGTGGCCCTCGACGACTGGATGGAGTTCGTTGGCCTTTACCTCGCAGAGGGTTGCGTAACATCGTCTACACGAAAGAGAGTTATCGACGGCCACGAATACGAGGTAAGGGAATGGCGAACACTTCTGGCTCACGACCACGGCTGGAAGTACGAACGCATCAAGGCGTGTCTTGCCAAGCTCCCATGGGCCTTTCATGAACTAGATCACCAGTTCACGATCAGCAACAAGCAGCTAGCAGAAGCACTAGCGCCACTCGGGCATCGATCGGTAGAGAAACAAGTGCCGCGAGAATATCTTGACCTTCCACCGCGTACTCTCCGGATCTTGTTCAGTGGCATGATGCTAGATGGTAGTCACCGTGACGGGCGCGCTTACTACACTAGCTCACCCTATTTAGCTGCCGGGATGCAAGAGATCGCCTTGAAGATTGGCAAAGCGGCCACGATAGCTGAAGTGGATCCTAGTGGGAATCCTTGGTCGGATCGCATTTCTTATCGAGTCAATTTACGGCCCGCGGTCAACGCACACTATCCGGAGCCTAACCGGATTCCTTACAACGGCTACGTCTACTGCGTGGACGCTCCTCCGTTTCACACGATCTTAGTTCGCCGGAACGGGAAGGCGATCTTCAACGGCAACTGTTACGATGAAGGCAAGCGCGCGGCCGAGGCTTTAGCCTGGGCGTACTTCACCAAGCACAAGGTGAACACCCGGATCGCTCGCATCTTCAACACCTACGGCCCCGGGATGGGCGAAGGCGACGGCCGCGTGGTCTCGACGTTCATCTCCCAGGCGCTCCGGGGCGTCCCGCTCACCGTCCACGGTGGCAAACAGACAAGGAGCCTTTGCTACATCGACGACATGGTCGAGGGCCTCATCCGGCTCATGAGCGAGGATTCGTATTGCGCCCCGGTGAACCTCGGCAACCCCGAGGAAGTCACCATCCGCGATCTCGCCGAGGAGATTCTCGACTTGATCGGCTCGGCGAGCCCGATTTTCTACGACGAAACGCCGATCGACGACCCGGCCCGGCGTTGCCCGGACATCGGTAGGGCGAAGACGCTTCTCGATTGGGTGCCCAAGATCACCCGCGCCGAAGGCTTGAAGCGAACCATCGCCTGGTGGAAGGGACGGTCATGAAGATCGCTGTCGTGGGCGCTGGGTACGTAGGGCTCGTCACCGCCGCCGGGTTCGCGGAGGCGAAGCACGAGGTCATCGTCTTCGACACCTCGGCCAAGCGCATCGGCGATCTCATGGACGGGAAAGTCCCCTTCTACGAGCCGGGACTACCTGCCCTTCTCGACAGGAACCGGGACCGGCTCACGTTCACGACCAGCCACGCCGATACGCTCCAGGCCGGAATCGTCTTCGTGTGCGTGGGCACACCCACCGAGGACCTGGGCGCCGCCGACCTCGCCGCCGTCGAGGACGTGATCGCTTCGTACGTGGGTTACCCCGGGCTCATCGTCATCAAGAGCACGGTCCCGCCAGGAACCGCCGCCGGTCTTGCTCGTCACTTCCCGGACTTGCGCATCGCCTCCAACCCGGAGTTTCTAGCCGAAGGGACGGCAGTAGACAACTGTCTCCATCCTTCACGGGTCGTGATCGGTGGAGACGCGCCAGAGCTGGTAGCACTCTATCGTGCGGGCTCGCTCTATGTACTCGGTACGACCGAGGCCGAGCTGGTGAAGTACGCCTCGAACTACCTGCTAGCGGCCAAGGTCTCGCTCGTGAACGAGCTGGCGCAACTGGCCTCGGCGATCGGCGCCGACGTGACCAAGGTACTCGAAGCCGTAGGCCAAGACCCGCGGATCGGTTCCGCGTTCTTGCGACCCGGGATAGGCTGGGGCGGGAGTTGTTTTCGGAAAGATGTCTCGGCGCTTCTCTACGAGGGCCAGAAGCTCGATCTGTCGATGCCGCTCGCGCGAGCCATCCTCGACGTGAACGACCGCCAGCGAGCGCAGGCGGCGAGCTTCGCAACCGCCCTGGCAAAACGCGCCGCCGGGCTCGACCAGCCCCGGATCGGCGTCCTCGGTCTCGCATTCAAGCCCGGCACGGACGATCTTCGCGACGCCCCGGCGGTCTCGATCGTCCATCGCCTGCTGGCTGACGGAAACGAGGTCCACGTCCACGATCCAGTTGTACAGCAAAGCCAGTGGCCCAAGCCGTTCCGTCCTGGAGCCAAGATCGTCTTCGACGAGACCTTACAAGCGATCCTGCAAAGCCACGTCGTCTTGCTCGCGACGGAATGGCCTCTCTACGGCCGGTGCCTCGACTGGACCCAAGCGAGACCGGGAACACACGTCCTCGACGGCCGCAACTTCCTCGATCGGGACGAGATCGAGGCCGCAGGTCTCTTCTACCATGGGGTGGGACGGCCCAGCACCAAGGGCGCATTCGAGAAAAGGGGAGGAGAAAAACCGTGAAGAAGAATGAACGGGTCGTGTTCGCGTACACTGGCGCCAGCGGCAAGGTCGATGTGCAGATCACGGGCGGGGACCTCTCGGCCTCGGCCCGCCTGCCCGGCGCGGTCGTCGACATCGCCATCACCACTAAGAAGCTCACGCGGCAGCATCGCGACATCCTGGCTCAGGCCTGCGTGGCGCTCGGCGGTGCGCTGGCGACGATGAAGCGCCCAGCGCGCGTGAAATGAGAGCCGGGATCTTCCGGTGTTTCGTGTGCGGCCGGACGGTGCTCGCCGGCGCCGAGGTCACGCCGGTCCAGCCGCTCCCGCACCCGATTACCTGGAAGTTCACGACGACGTGGCTCCAGAACAACGAAACCGGGATCCTCGTTCAACTCAACGTGCCGCTCTGCGCGGCGTGCCCCGGGATCTCCGATCAGTTCCAAGCGATGGCCCTTGCCGCGCTCACGTTTTTCATCTCGGGGGCGGTGGTACAATCGGCTCCGTGTCGACCGGTGGTAAGTGGCTCCTCGGGCTCGGGGCCGGGCTCGGGCTCCTTGCCCTCTTAGGCCGTGGCCGCGCTGCGGCGTCCCGGAGGCCCCTCTCCGAGGCCGAGAGGCGCCGCTTGGCGGGGCTGGTCGTTCCAGCGCGGGAGGCGCTCCTGCGGCTTCAGGCCGCGCTGGCGAGCCGTGGGATCCAGACCTACATCGGGCAGACCGGCCAATCGGCCGAAACCGCAGCCGAGATGTTCGCCTCCGGCCGGAGCGCCACGCGGCGCTCCTGGCACCGGGTCGGCCGGGCGGTCGATCTCTACATCATCGACCCCCGTGACGGCCGGATCGACACCTCTGCGCTGCGCGAGGACCTGTACGCGACGATGGGCGCTATCGCGCGCGCGACGGGCTGGCGCTGGCTCGGGCTCGGCACGCTCACGAACGCGGAGACAGGCGCGACCTTCACGGATCCCCAGCACTTGGAGTGGCGCGATGGGCTCACCTGGGATCAGGCCGCGCGCGAGGTGGGACTCTCGGGGCTCTCGACGCGCGCACTCCTCATCGCGACGCTGATCCCCGGCATCCCGCCCCTGCCGTAGTACACTGCCCTCATGGCGTTCGGTCTCGCGCAACGCACGGCCCGGCCCGGTGAAATCAACGGCGATCCGCTCGATCGCTACACGATCGGTCACTTCGCTGCGGGTGTCCTTCTCGGGCTCGGGCGAGTTCCGCTCGGCTGGACCATCGTGCTCGCGATCGGCTGGGAGCTGGTCGAGAGGCCGCTCAAGGATGCTTACCCAGGCCTGTTCCCGCACGCGAGCCAGGACACGTTCGCGAACGCCGCGCTCGATGCGACAGCGGTCGTGGCGGGCTGGGGCACGATGCGCGCGTTTCCTCCCTTCAAGCTCAAGCGAAGCGGCGGATGAGCAAGAAGTAGACCGAAGCGCGCCGGAAAAGGCGCTCGATCCCGGTAATCCTATTTCTTTCGTGAGGCCCCGGCTACCGTACGCCGGCGCCCATCATCGCGCACGACGAGGATCGAATCCTGGCAGAGCCGCGCGGCCAAGCTTTCTGCCAAGCGGTTCATGTTGCGCTTGAACGTCGCGTAGGTCTTCTCGCGATCGTTCGGCACGAAGGCGACCTGATAGGCAACGGCCTTCTCGGGATCACCCCGGTACCAGCCCTTGCCCTCGGTCCGGGTCGCGCCCACGTTCTCGTGCCCGATCTGCCGGGCGCGCTCCTCGATGAACAGCTCATCGTACTGCGCGGCCTTAGCCTCTTCGGGCAGCGCGCGGCACCGGCCGGTCCGGTTCGCCGGTTGCTTGCCCTTGTTCCGGCCCACCAGCAGCGTCACCGATCGCGAGGCGCCGTACTCCTCGACGTCGCCGAGAGCGCCCAGCGCGCGTGAGGGCGCCGTCGGAAGGAAGCCCCTCACTTCTTCGGTTCTCGTGAGGGTGCCGGTGGCTTCACGACCCGGCGCGCGTCAGCGAGGATCGGTGGCAGGTGCTTGACGATCCCTTGAAGGAACGCGATGCCCGTCGAGGCCGTGTAGAAGCCGCGCCCGTCAGGGCAAGTGGCCAAGGGGACGAGAACTTGCGGGACGGCCGCGTGCCCGCGAAAGGGCTGGCCGCACCAGGCGCAGGGTGGGTAGTCCATCAGCCCTCCGGCGGCTTCACGTGGCGCTCAGCGTACTCCTCGACCGCGGCGTCCACGCGCGCGTCTCCCTCGGCCAGGAGCCGGTCGAAGTCGGCCTTGAGACGCGCGGCACGATCCACGATCGCAACGGCCGCAGCGCGCACTTCTTCCCCGCTGTGCGCGCCCAAGGCTTTCGCTGCGATGTCGGCGATGGCCTCGGTTGCCAGCTTGAGGAGAAGCTCACGCACCTACTTCTTGGCGCGCTTGTGCTTGAGGCACTGGCCCTTGCGGCGCCCACGCTTGACCTTACCGAACCGGCACTTTCTCTTCTTTGCCATGCTTGAACGGTACCAAAGTGCCCACGCGCGGTCAAGGCTCGCGCAGGCGCTCGACGGCGGCGATCACGTCCCTGACGGCCGCGACCGCGCGCACGAGGTGTGCGGGATCCGGATCGAGCGCTGTGAGCGAGATGAGATCGCACGCGAGGTGGATCGCGAGCTGGACCTTGGCCCGCTTCGCGCGGAACTCGCGGATCTGCGCCTTGAGGACGGTGGGGTCGCGGTTCACGGCCTCGGCCGCGTCCACGAGCGCCATCTGATGGCTCTCGGACCACGTCGCGAAGGTCGCGGAGGCGACCTCCAGGGCCCGGAGCGCCGTGCCGGCCGCCTCGACCCGCTTGGAGGTCGCGCAGCTCGCGCCGGAAGCGACAAGGGCCGTGAGCCCGAGCGCGATGAGGAGCCCGAGGGCGGCCCGCTGGACACGCTCACGGCGCAGGAGCCGGGCCCGATCACGTCGATCCATGGACAGGAGCATCAAGCAGAGGATGCCATCCGGCGCCGTGCCGGGTCAAGACTTGCCGTGTCTAGCCTCGCCTGCCGCCTTGCTCATGGCTGTCTCCTCTCTGTCGCCCCCGCACCGGGCGGTCCTTCCCGCCCGAACACTTCGCGCGCCCGCTGGAACCGCAGCACTAACCCCTTGTTTCGCTTCTCCGCCATCGGTGACAGGCGGTAGCGATGCGCCGGGAACACCTCGGCCAAGTCGAACAGGCCAGCCTTGACGAGCTTGGATGCGTGGGCGCGGGCCGTCCGTGGGTTGACCCGGGCGCCCTGCGCAATCTCGTTGGACGTGACCCACCGAGCGGACTCCACGACGAACGTGTAGATGCGAAACAGGTGCTCGCTGATCTCGTTGGTTTCCATTTTCCTGAACATGCCGGATCGTGCCCCCGTTGTCCAGCGAAATACGTTACCGTGCCAGCATCCCCCTTACTCGCTCCAGGTCCGCCTCCGTGTCCACCTCGATCCCACGTGGGGAGACGAGGTGGTGCGGACGGACTGGCAGTTCTACGCTTGTGGACAAGTATTCAAGCTAAACCGGGAACAGGCGCTTGGCCTTGACGAACCGTGCCGGCAGCTCCCACCCGGGCGGCCGGTTCATCGAGGCGTCGAGCGCGAACCACGTTCGATCGACGAGCACCTGAACGTAGATGTGGTCCCAGGTGGGAGCAACCGTCGTGGTGACGACCACGAGTATGATCCGGTAGCCGACCGCCTTCAACATCGCGCCGAGGGCAATGACCATGTCGTCGCAGTCGCCCGCGCGCCACTCCAGGATGCGCCGCACGCTCGCGTAGCTGTCGAGCCCTTCGGGGTCATGAACGTAGCGCACGTTCGCGCGCAGGTGCTTGAAGATGGTCACGACCTCGGCCGCCCAGTTCTTCTCGGGCGTCTTCCACTCGCCGGTCACGGGGTCGCGCTGGGACAGGAGCTTGCGCGTGTACGCGATGATCTGCGGATCCCTGTAGCCCTTGTCGATCATCAATCGGATATGGTAGATCCGATCCTCGATCCGGTTGATCGCGTAGACCTTCGAGGTCACGCCGCCGGACTGCTGGGTCTCGACGAGCTGGCCGCCTTCCTTGCCGCCGTCGAAGGCGCGCGAGAGCCCGCGAACCCCATCGGCCAGGCTTGCGGCACCGGAGAGAAACTTGATGATGTCCACAGGCCGATCTTACCCGATCCAGCTCGTTTGCGCGGGATCAGCTCGGGTTCGGCCAGCGCAACCCAGCGCCGCACACGGGGCAGGGGTTCGACCCTTCGGGAATGACCTAGTGGCAGTTCGGACAGCGCGGAACGGCCTTCCTCGCCTTATCGAGCAACACGGCACCGCCAAACAGTGCGGTAAGGACGCGAAGAAAATCCAAGAAAGCCACTCTACGCTTCCTTCACGTTCTCTTTCACCCAGGCGATGATCTCGTCGATGTTGTCGGTGATCGCCTGCATCGTCGGGGCAATCTCGGCCACTGGGAGCACCAGCTTGGCCTGCCTGTGCTGGCTCAGCTTGACGAGCATGTCGCCGAACTCGGCCACGAGCTTGTCCTTCTGATCCTTCTGCGCGAACTCGACGAACTCCTTCACCTGCGGGCCCCAGAACGGATGCGCGAGGAGGATCCCCAGCGCCGCTACGACGTGCTCGACGCGCCCGGCGGCATCCTGGCCCGCGATCTTCTGGATCTCGTCGAGAAACGGTTGTGGCAGATCGGGGATCTCCGGCTCCGGGGCGGGCGCTGGCGCCGGTTGCTTGGGCTTCACACCAGCGGCTTGAGCGGCTTGAGCCTGAGCTGCCTCCTTGGCGCGGATCTTGTCGGCGAGCCCGCCGGCGGCGTCGAGGACCTTGGGGAGGTTCTTGACGATCTCGACGAGGGCGGCTCCGAAGGATCCGGGCTCGTCCTTGCGAAAGCCCAGCTCGGTGGTGGCCTCCCGCACCACCTTGATCTCGTCGATCGTGTCCCGGAACGTGCGCGGCGGCACGGCGCGCATGGCCTTCAGCTCGACGCGCACGTCGTCGAGCGCCTCCGCCATCTGCTCGTTCGCGCGCCGGGACGTTTCGGCATTCAGCGCGGCGATCTCCTTCCCGGGGTTCGTGATCGCAGCCAGGAGGGCCTGCACCGTCGGCACCAGCGCCATGACATCCTTGACCCCGAACCGTTCGACCGGGGGCGGCGGGGGGAGCGGCGCCGGCTTCATGGCGGTCGCGAGCGCGGTCACGATCGCAGCTACGTCCAGGGCCGGCTCGGGCGGGGGCAGCGCCATCATCGGCCCGGGAGGCGGCGCGTTGTTGCGCGAGCGCAGCTCGGCGCGCAGCTCCGCGATGGCCTGCACGAGCGACGGGTTCATGTCCCCGCCCTTCTGGGAAAGGGCTTCGTCGAGCTTGGCGCCGATCGCTTGATAGGGATCGGCCGGGCGCGGGTTCAGGAGCGCCGCGTCAGCGATGATGTAGGGCACCTGTTGCGTGACCTGGCCGTCGTTGAGGATGAGCGCGACCTCGTACTCGCCCGGCCCGAACTTGGGCACGAGGTAGACCGCGATGTACTCCTCCACGTCGTTGGCTACGTCGAGGTCTTGCAGCCGCCAGGAACCCGGGATCGAGTGGAGCCGGCCGCGATCGTCGCGCTTCCAGAATTTCACCGAGCCGCAGCGCGGGATGTAGGCATCCAGGCCGTTCCGGAAGTACCCCGGCTTGCGCCATGGATAGACGGGACCGGGCGGTTGCGTCGCCGCAGCCGCGCTGCGCGCGCGTCCCCGCGCCGCCGGGGGTATCGGCGCCGGCGACATCGGGTAAACCGAGGCCATCGGCGGCGGGGCCGGTTGCCCTTGGACGAACTCTATCGGGGCGTCCTCGATGTCACGGGGCGGATCGGCGGGGAGGGCCGACTGCGCGGTAGGGCTCAAGCTGCGACCCGTCGTAACCCAGTCGGGGGTTGGTTCTCGGCTCACGAGTGCAGGTATACCACGCGCGCCCGGCCCCGTGGACAAGAAATCAGCGCAGAGCTACAGCCAGAAGCACCGCGGCGGCACCCACGATGAGGGCCGTTCCGGCCCTGGATCCTTCAGTTCTTGGCGCTCCGCTCGCGCTGTAGGCCGGTGGCAGGCTCTCAGGGAGCGGCACCGGTTCGCCGGAGCGCATCGACTGGACGGCCGCGTTCACGAACACAGGCGAGATCCCTTGCTCGACCAAGCGCGCGGTCACGTAGCGAAGCTCGAACCCGGACAGCTCAGCGAAGAAGGTGGCGAGAAGCGCCTGGGCCTGATAGCGCAAGCTAGCAACGCTCCAGCCCACCGCCGAGGCGATCCCGCGCAAGACCAGCGGTTCCAGATCGGGGTTCTTCGCGATCATCGCTTGCGTTCCCAGGCCGGTCGCGCCGGGGCCGGCCCCGACCCGAGCCACCAGATGAACACCCCCAAGCCCACGACGGCGAAGATCGACTTGGCTCCCGTGCTCATGCTCTCATCCTAACAGGTTCCCTCCGGCGCCGGACCGGCGCCTTAGTCACCTCAACCGCCTTCGGCGTCCTCGACCGACAGGATCTCGTCGCCGGGGCCGACCGCCTCCGCGAGCTGCTTGAGCGCGCGCGCGCCTTCGAGGCCGGGATCGTCACCGGCCGCCTTCTTGTCCTTCCCCGGCCTGTAGCTCGACCACAGGAGCCAACCGCTCGCGAGGGCGAGCCCGCCAAGGATCGCGTAGCCTGTCCATCGCGCCTTTGCGTGCGTGGCGGAATCGACGAACTCGGAGCCGGGCACGGGCGGGATGGCCGGATCGGCCGGAACCGCTGGCTGGCCGTCATCGGGCTCGATCGGCACCGCTTCAGCGTCGGCATCACGAAGCCCGCGCGTCGAGATGCCGGCCGCTTCGAGCGTCTGTACGAGCTGGCTAGGCATGGATCTTCCCGCGCGACACGTAGAGATCGACCGTGCCGCGAGCTTTCGCAGCGGCGCCGAGCCGCTCGCCGAGCGCATCGAGACCTCGGTCCCAGAAACCGGCGCCGTGCCTGTTCCGGGTGAGCCAGAAATCGTGCCCAGCATTCGTTGCAGGAAGCCCGCGACGCCGGGCCTCGTCGAGATCGCATTCGTTGTCACGGATGAATGCCCGGCAGTCCGCGATCATTTTCCGGCGTGTCTCCCGTGCGAGATCATCCGGGCTGTAGTCCATGTCCAGCGCGCGATCTTCCTTATCCGGATTCGTGCTCGACCACAGGGCCGCGGTCACGTAGCCGTCGAAGAAGGCATCGAAGTAGGTATCGAAGTAGTCAGGCCGCACGAGGCGCCTCCTTCGGGCCTGTCGCCTTCCCTGCGAGCCACCAGAAAAGAAGCCCGGCTGCACCCACGAGGAATACGGGCAAAAGCCACCCGAGGGTCTTGACCGCCGCAGCGACGCCTCGAAGGAGCGCCAGGATCGCCTCGTACAAGCTGATCGCCGTGTCGAGCGTGGCGGTCGCGGCCTGAAGGAGCTTGGTGGTGAACGAGCCCTTGACCCGATCGACGACCACGAGCGCCAGCTCGATCTCGTCGAACATGATGATGATCGATCGCTGGATCCGGGCGAGCGAGGGACGGGCGCGCGTGTACTCGTACAGCTCGGGCACGCGCTCGCCCAAGCGATCGGACGTGTCCTTGAGGATCCGGCGCAGCCTGACGCTGTCAAGGAGCGGGATCGCTCCGAGCAAGACCCCCGTCCAGGTGTCGTCGAACCGCGCGATCATCCCGTCGAGGAGCTTCTTGACCCTGGCGCCCAGGTCCGCCGCGATCCCGGCCGCGACGATCCCCTGCGTGACGCGCTCTTGCGCCCCGGGATCCGCGGTGGCGATGTTCCACTGGAGAACGACACGGCGAAGGATCGGGATCCCTTCCCGGAACCCGCTCGCCTTGAGGATCCCGGCGAACTGGGCCGGGGACGGGTTCGCCCCGAGCGCCTGGCCTAGCGCGGCACGGCGTGGGCTCGTGAGGACATGGAGCGCCATTCCCGCTACCGGCGCTTGCGCTTCTTGCCGCCCCCGAGAACGAGCGCCAGACCAAGCGCCGCCACGGCGCCAGCGATCAGGAGCCCACGGCCGGTGCCGGTCGCCGGGGCGCCCACGGGCGGCGCGTCCACGTCCGGCGCAGGAATCCGGCCGCCCGAAGCGTCCACGTCCGGCGCAGGAATCCGGATGGGCGTGTAGGCGCTCGACGGCGTGGAAGGCGTTCCCGCTTTCGTCGTCGTCGGCAGGCCCTCGCGGTTGGCGATCGAGTCGAGGATGTTCGCGAAGCGCTCAGCCTCGGCGGCGATCCTGGTCGTGTCCAGCGAGCGAAGCGCCTGGACGTAATCGCTGTCGAAGGACACGCCGGCGATGTTCTCGGCGATCCAGGTGCCCACCTTGCGCGCGGCCGGCGCTGTCTCCTTCAAGCCGATCTTTCCATCCACCGTGATCGGCGTGAACTTGACCTTCGCGGCGTAGCGGTTCAGCACCGCCTGGAAGGTCCTGTTCTCGACGGTGTCTACCAGCGGCGGGAGCGAGCCGAATCCTCCGAGCCCCCTCAGGCCCGAGAACGGGCGCACGTAGCCGTGAGCGGAGCGGATGCGGGAGCCGTTCACGAAAAGCGCCATCGGTGGACCTCCATCTAGGAGGCTACCACATGTGCGCGTCACCAGGGTGGACACCAGGCCGGTCCGGTGGTACCGTTTTTCCATGGCGAAGAAGAGCCGCACGAAGTGCAAGATCGTTCGGACCAGGAAGCGCGGGCGCATCCGCATGTGCCCCGGCACGGGCAAGAACAAGGGCCGCATGCTGTTCGCCGGCGCCGTGAAGGCGTAGGCGGGAGCCGGAAAGATGGCGACCACCTGCAAGTCCTACACGTATCCGACCAGCAAGGCTGCGAGAGCTGCCGGTAAGAGCGCGCGCGCCAACGCGAAGAAGATCAACAAGGAGGGCTTCATGCGCGTCACCGTGAAAAGCGGGCGCAAGAAGAAGACCGCCTACACGCTGAAGGTCTGCGCATCGCACCGGAGGAAGAAGAAGTAGCTTCAGTCCTCCGGCTTCCAGCCCGGAGGCATGGGCCAGCGGGCCGCGATCTCCGCGCCCGTCAGCCACGCAGGCTCGTGCCCCTCGAAACAGCCATAGAACAGCCCGCACCCGGTACACCTGCGACACCCGCACCGCCACGGCGACAGCGGGGTGTGCGTGTGCGACTCCGTAACGGTAGTCGGAATCAGGGGCCAGTCCTCGCCCAGCTTGATCAAGTACTCGTCATGAATGGCGCGCCCGTGAGGCGCGCAGACGGCCGATCCTGGCACCGGCTTGCCGTCGGGGGCATAGATCCAGAACACCGCGCGATCACGGCACCGGGTACCGCCTCCCCAGGAGCACACGGCGTGGACCGGTCCGGCATAGTGCCCGCGTGGCGCCATGGCCGTCACGCGCCGGTCCACACGGACCACGTATCGCCGCCGTCCTCGCTGAAGAACACCTTCCCCTTGTTCCGCTTCGCGATCTCGCCCTCGTCCTCGTCTCGCGACACCACCGGAGCGCCGTCATCGCCCGTGCAGGCACGCAGGAGCTTCCCGGCGCGCGCCTTCGCGGATGCCGGCAGCGCCACGACAGCGCGCCGTTTCGTTCCCATCGCGTAGACCATCTATCAGCCTCCTCTCACCCACGGGGTCTTCACCTTGCTCATGTCCCGGTTGATCTTGGCCGGGGCGATGTGCAGGTAGCCCATCGTGGTCGTGATCTTCTCGTGCCCTGCGATCACCTGGATGGTTTCCAGCGGGACACCTTGCTCCTCGAACATGGTGAGCGCCGAGTGGCGCAGGTCGTAGGGCGTGAGGTTCGGGATCCCCGCGGCCTCGCCCGCGCGCCGCGTGTAGACCTCCAGCGTGACGATCGAGATCGCCGCCTGCTTGGATGCGCCGCCCTGCCCACCCGGGAACAGGAAGTGTGACGGCGACAACAGGCGTGGGCGCACCTGGATCAGGTACTCCTGAAGCACCTGAGCGGCATCGGGGAACAGCGGGATCTCGCGGTCGCGCCGCGACTTCAGGGAGCCGGCCGTGCCCCGGATCTTGAGCCAGACCTCGACGCGATCGGGCTGTGTGACGACGCTGATGTCGCGCCGCCCGAGCACACGCAACTCGCCTGGGCGCAGGCCGGTCAGGAGCAAGAGGCGCAAGACGGTGCGGGTCGGATCGACTAGCGACACGCAGGCGTGGTCGAACGCGGCGAGGTCGCTGCCGCGGATCACCTCGCGCGCGGTGTGGCGCAGGCGCGGCATGATCGGGCGCCCCCAGTCGATCACGGATACCCCGCGTCGCTTCAGGAACGCGTGAAAGAGCCGGATCGCGTTCACGTACTTGTAGATGCTCGGCGGCGCCAGGTGGCGAAGGGTCGCGACGTAGTCCGACAGGACGTGTGCCGGCGCGCTCTGCACGGTGAGCCCGTTCTTGCCGAGGTACTCCAGGAACAGGGAGATCGCGCACAGGTCCGCCTGGATCGTCTTGTCGGCGCGGCGAGCGGCCTTCAGCTCGCCCGTGAAGAGATCGATCAGGCTCAAGGCGCCACCACTTCGAGAAGAAGCTCTCGAAGCTCAGCCAGAGAGCACAACTCCTGCACAGCGCCCGCGCCCGAGCAAACCCAACACGGAGCCGCCGGTCCACCGAAAACAGGATCGAGCCCGAGATCTGTCTTTGGTTTGCCTGTGCCTTCGCAGCGGGGGCAGGGCACAACAAGATATAGCTTCACGCTAGCCGGATCGCGCACTACTTCACCTCCAGACCCTTCGCCCGGCCCTGTTCGACCGCCTCGGCCAGCCTGCGATCCGAAAGCAGCACCCGGAGCGCCTGGGTCGGCTTGAGCCCCCGGGCCCCGGCGTAGATCTTGAGCCAGTCCCACAGGTCCCAGGGCACAGCGATCGAGACGTAGACGTACTTCTGCTTGTCCTTCACGGTTCCTCCGGTAGGAGCTTACGCGCGATCTCGCGAAGCTCCGCGAGCCGCTCGTCGATCGAGCGCGCCGCCGCGCAGTCGTGCTCGTCACCGTCACGCGCCCGCTCAGAAAGGATCTCGACGCACCCGGCGAGGAGCACGAGAGAAGCCCGTATGGCGCCACTGCGGCGCGATTCCCGGTGCAGGGGCGAGGCCCCCATTGGGTAGTTCCTCTTGTTGTGAACCTCGGCCGCAAACTCGGCATCGGCTTGGCTGGTGGCTTGCTCCCGGAGAGCCGCCACCAGTTTCTCCGGATCGCTCGGCCAGCGCCCCTCCTCACCCAAGTCCACGTACCAGGCTTCGATCACCCTGGCGGCGACTTCTAGCAGCTCGGGCAGGCCCGGCGGCACCGGCACTTCAGCTTCCCACGTCACTTGACCCCTCCCGCCGCCTTGCGGAGCTTCGCCTTGTCGGCCTCTTCGCGCTTGATGACGGCGTTGTACTTGTCGAGGTCGAGGACGCCCGCGAACGCGCGCTCGACGATGCGATTCAGCTCGCGCGGTGGGAGCGCGTCCAGCTCCCACGACTGCGGGCCGTACTTCGCGATGTACGCAGCGGCCCGGCTGTCCGTCACCTTGGCCGGGTTCGGCGGGGGGTTGAACTTCCGGATCTGAGCCATCGTGAGCGCGAGCTCGCGGACCTCGACTTCGACCGTGTCCCCGGCCAGGAACTCGTTGAGCCGGTCCTCGATGTCGCGCACCATGTCCTCGCCGGACGGGTCGTGATCCCCGAGGTAGAGGATGATGGGCATCTTCGCCTGGCCCGCATCGACGGCATCGTTGTAGGCAAACCGGATGCGCTCGGCCGCGTCCTTCATTGCCGACGCGGAGCTGTAGCCCTTGTTGACCATCAACGTCACGTGGAACTTGCGCGCGAGCGGGGCGAGCACGCCCGCAAGGGCTTGCTTCTCGACCCACAGCTCGACGTAGTTCTCCTGCCCCTCCCACCGATCGAGCCGATAGTTCTCGATGGCGCTCTCGACGCGGTGCGCGAGGTCCCGGAACTCCAGCGGGATGGCGGGCTCGCGGCCCCGGTCCTCGATCGCCTCCCAGTCCACGAGGCCCGCGTAGCGCGCGTCGGTGAGAAGCGAGGTCAATCCCTTGTAGCTGCGCTCCGTGTTCTCCAGCCAGCCGCGCGAGACGAACTGGTAGTAGACCTGTCTCGCGGTGAGCTTCTGGTCGTACTCGGAGAGGATCTCGTTGATCCGCACGATGCGAGCCAGGCTGTCCGGCCGGAAGTTTGTCTCGCGGTAGGTTTCGTTGCTCATCGCGGCACCGCCGATCCCTGGGGAGGGCGCGGATCTGCTGCGAGTGCGCGCTCGGCCAGCGCCGCCTCATCGCGAGTACGGAACGTGCCCCTGCCCTCCGCACAGACGATGCGCCACTTCCGATCCGGGTAGTTCCGGCTCACGCACCCGCACGCGCCGCTCTGATACCGGATGTTGGTGACGTACCAACCGCCGTGGCGCCACGGTTCGTACACCGGAAGCCACACGCTCACGACAGCACCGTCATCGGCTTGTCCATGAACAGCTTGGCGAGCTTGGCGCCGATCCGGCAGCACGCCTCGTGGTACTTGTCGGACAGGTGGTTCCCCTCGACCGCGTGCGCCAGCTCGTGGATGAGAAGCTCGTTCACGGCCGGGTCCGTGGGGTACTTGTCGAACCACTCGCGCCCGAGGGCGCGCACGTTGAACACGAGGCCCCCGTCGCCGAAGCTGGCTTCCCACGGAGCTGCGCTCCCGGGCGCGTCGATGAAGCCCGCGTGAACCTCCTGATCGATCAGCACGGGCGCCGTGACGCGCACGTACTTTGCGATCCGCTGCATGCCGTAGGTGAGATCCGCTTCCTTGATCCAGTAGTCCGGGCCGTCCACCGAGAACCGGACCTTAGCCGTCGGCCGGAGCTGGCCCGCAGGCTTGGCGGCGCCGTGGCGGCGCACGTTCTCCCACTGCTCGCCGGAGAGCTGGCCGCCGTGGATGAGCGTGTAACCCTCGGCCACCAGGCGGTTGTTCGCTTCCTTGTCCGATGGATCGTAGATGGCGCGCTTCTCACCGTAGCGGAGGTCCAGGATCCGGCTCGTGGCCTCGGCTGTGACGTAGCGGTCGGCGAGGGCCTCCGAGGCCAGGGGCTTCGCCGCGTCCGCCTGGGAGAGCACCTGCGCGAGCGCGTTGATCACCGCCACGCGCACGTCGCGCAGGTAGCTCGGCTCGACGTTGTCGCGGTCCAGGTTGACCGGAACTTTCTGGGACACGTTGACATGCCACCTGTCGCCGGTTTCGACGACCGGGATCCCCAGCTCGTAGAGCACCGCGACCTCGCCCGGGAGTGGCTCGTACACGTGCAGCTCCGTCGAGCGGTAGGTCCTCTTGAGGTAGCCCTCCTCGTCGGGGATCACGGTCAGCAGGACCACGCGCGGGATCGTCGCGACCGGCACCCGGTGCGGGACTGCCTCGCCGTTGAACGTGATCGACACGCCAGGCGGGGGCAGGATCCGCATCGCCGCCGCGCACGCGGCTGTGAACTCCTTCCCGTTCATGCGAAGGAGCGCCGTGAACAAGGACCCACTTGCGCGCTTGGCCCGCTTGACGTGACGGCCCTCGCTGTCGAACACGATCGTACCCGTCGTGGTCTCGATCATCGCCTGGCGGCATCCGGCAAGGACAATCTTCTCGCCGAAATTGAACCGGCCACGCTTCGACTGGTCACCTTTCCGGCTCGACTCCGCGAAGAGCGTATAGGCGTGCGCGAGATCCTGGAAGCCCTCCGGGTCATCGTCCTCGACGGAGATCTCCGCGAACGGTCGCCCGGCGTCCTTGGTGAGCTTCACCGTGACCACCTTCGCGGCCGTGTCGAGGCAGTTCGAGACAAGCTCGAAGACGATGAACTCCTTGCCACGGCGTTCGAGCACCTTGGCGAGACCTTCCTTGTCTACGTTGAACCAATTCGGAGCCACGGTCATCGGGCACATTCCAATACCTCCACGCTGAGATCGATCTCTTCCGCGGGCTCGCTGTCCCATTCCTTCTTCAACGCGACGACGGCCACCGACAGATTCTCGGTGCTGGCGAGAGCGTCATCGCGGAGATTCTCGATCACCTCGATGAGCTGTCGCACGGCCTTGCCCCGGGCAGGTCCTTTCGTGTCGGCGACAGCGAGGGCCGCCTTCATGACCTTGAACAGGCTCCGGGTCGTCCCAGCGTGATTCGTGACTTCCTCGATCCGTTCGGCTAGCGCCGTGAAGGGGCGGACCCAGATCGATCCGGCCACAACGCGCTCCTTGCGTTCGAGGTACGGCTCGTTAGGCGTTTGCAAGGTCCCGTCCGGGTAGACCATGACTTCGTGCTCACCCGCGATCAGCAAGCGCGCGACAGGGGCCAGGGGACCGGGACAAGGTTGCGCGATCATCATGCGTCACCTCCAAGTTGAATTCGCACATCGAACCGATCCCACCCGCGCTGGGCGTAGCGATCGTGCATCCCGGCCGTACACGTACAGGCGCGGATCCCGCTCCCGTACCATCCGCACGGGCACGGTCGCGCCGTACCGAGGAGCGCGAACCGGCACGGGTAGCCGTCCAGCACGGCGCGCGCGTGCGCCAGGAACACCGGATCGAGGGTCGCACGCGAGAACTCAGGAACCTCGTCGAGCAAGAGCACGCCCTCGTGCGCCAGGTGCAGCTCGCCGGGGCGCAGCCGTTGCGGGAGGGGCGGTTCCTTGCGGCGCCAAGCCGCCACGCACGGGCAGCCGGCCGGGCGGTGTCCACGACAGGCCCCGCAGACCCCGGGGCCGCGCCCGCCTACCATGCCACGCGTGCTGGTGGTGTGGTGCGGCGCGCGGAACGGCCGTATGATCGGGACCTCGATCAGACCCGCCGCGATGTGGCGCCAGCCCACCTCCACGATCTCGTCACCGGATAGGGGCGGGAGCGCGGCCGGGATCCGGCGCGCGATCAGGGTCGCCCCCAGGCCAGGCGGCCCGGCGAGAAGCACCGAGCACCCCGCACGCACCTCCAACAGGACCGCATCGGCAACAGGGTGCAGCGCCGCGGGGAGGTCACTCCACGGCCGGGCGGTCACGAGAGCGACCCCGCAACGGCCTGGCCATAGTACTCCACGGCCCACGCGACGATCCAATCGACGGCATGAGCCGCGAACACGTTGTTGGACGGCGTGTGCGTGGGACGGATGCCCATGAACCACCGCTCGCTCGGGCGCGAGGCGTCAGGGCGGAGGTCGATGCCACACGCAGCCAGGTTCGCGGCGAGCTGGGCGCCGCCGCCGCCGCACCCGGCCTCATTGGCGATGGTGCCGACGAGACAGGCACACTCACCGTCGTAGGTGGAGCCGTCCACGCGCCCCTCGTGGAGTGCGGCGAGCAATCCGGGCACCTCATGCGGCGCACGGTCGAGCACGTCCCACAGATCGGCCCTGATGTCGCGCAGGTTCGCGTCACTCAGGTCCACGCCGGTCAGGTTCGCGCCGTGCAGGTCCACGCCGGTCAGGTTCGCGTCGCGCAGGTTCGCGCCTTCCCTCGCAGC
>ERZ1292637.318-Hain-H14-01um-R3-318-length-32414-cov-7_pt1 | contig 32414 bp, 44 predicted proteins | sample MGYA00564405_ERZ1292637 | MGnify/ENA primary metagenome ERZ1292637 (study PRJEB36523, sample SAMEA6512645) | groundwater metagenome | collected 2019-01-09 | study: AquaDiva: Metagenomics assemblies of 32 groundwater samples | reverse complement strand
CCCGCCCCTCGTACGTGAGCCCCACGCTCACGAGACCACGATGGTGATAGTGCAGCCCTAAAGTCATGACACCCCCCATGCCGCCCGCACCCAGGGATCGAGTAGGCAGAAGCAAGGTTAACGCCCGGATCTAAGGCCACGGCCCTTGAAAACATGCGGCATTCAGATTCCGAGCATTCCCGCGAGTTCCTTTCCGTCCCAGCGGCAGCCCTCCGGGGAGTTGGCCGCCGGGCACCACTTGGCGTGCCACGCCTCGCCCTCGGCCCACAGCCGGTAGCCCTCGGCCCGGAGCTTGTCGCCCTCGGCCCGGAGCTGGGCGCCCTCGGCACAGAGCCGGGCGCCCTCGGCCCACAGCCGGTAGCCCTCGGTCCGGAGCTTGTCGCCCTCGGTCCAGAGCTTGTCGCCCTCGGTCCAGAGCTTGCCGCCCTCGGCCCACAGCCGGTAGCCCTCGGCCCGGAGCTTGTCGCCCTCGGTCCGGAGCTTGTCGCCCTCGGTCCAGAGCTTGTCGCCCTCGGTCCGGAGCCGGTCGCTCTCCGCCCGGAGCTTGCCGCCCTCGGCCCAGAGCTTGCCGCCCTCGGCCCGGAGCCGGTCGCCCTCGGCCCAGAGCTTGCCGCCCTCGGCCCGGAGCCGGTAGCCCTCGGCCCGGAGCTTGTCGCCCTCGGCACAGAGCTTCCTGCCCTCGGCCCGGAGCTTGCCGCCCTCGGCCCGGAGCCGGTAGCCCTCGGCCCAGAGCTTGTCGCCCTCGTCACAGAGCCGGTAGCCCTCCGCCGAGAGCCTGTCGCCCTCGGCACAGAGCTTGTCGCCCTCGGTCCAGACTCTCCGCACGGCCTGTGGGATCTCGCCCTGCGCCTCGGCGGAGACAGGCCACATGTGCCGCAGCCGCTCCGCATGCTGACCCGGCGGCTTGTACTTTCTGATCTCCTCGACCCGCCCCTCGTACGTGAGCCCCACGCTCACGAGACCACGATGGTGATAGTGCAGCCCTAAAGTCATGACACCCCCCATGCCGCCCGCACCCAGGGATCGAGTAGGCAGAAGCAAGGTTAACGCGGATGAATCACTAGCGTGCAGCGACAGTCCGGGTGTGGATCTGGGGGTCCAGCGAAGCCGCCAGGGAAGAGGCTGCCCAGCAGCACGGTCACGCCATCCAGGGCCTCACACACTGGATCCACGCGATCATCCAGGGTTGCAACCCACTCCATTGTCGTCCCGGGCCCCAGAAGTCCCTGCTCGGCCGCCTCACGCCAAAGCTCCCGCTGCCCTTCGTTTGACGCGCGCAGGCTTTCGGTGCGGGCGATCATCTCCGTGCGCTGGTGCAGGTAGCGCCGGGAGAGTCGCTCCATTCTGGCGTCAATCTTAGCCGCCGTCAGTTCGCCGGACTCCTCCAGGCGGGCGCGGGCGTTCTCCACGGCACGCACTTGGCGACCGAGCAGCCCGATCCCGGTGTCCCGGATCATGCGGGCGAGCCTTGCGGGTGGGATGCCATCCTCGAAGGCCCGGAGGATCAGGGCCCGGATCCCCCGCTCGGTAGCGGCGCCGAATTGGCGGATCTGGCTCGCGGCGTTCTGGCGGATCCAATCCACGGCGCGAGGATTCAGCAGGTCGAAGCGCACGGCGGTCCCCAGGACGCCCGCAAGCTCGGCCGCTGCCTGTCTGGCAGCCGCCTCGTAGATGTCTCGATAGCGGCTCGGCAGCGCGTCCAGCAGAATCGACTCGCCGACGTCCGTCCAAGGGATCGCGGCCCAGGCCGCAGCCAGATCCGCGCGCTCGAGGGCACGCGTCACCTCAGCCAAGACGATGCGCCCGCGCGTCTCCGCGATGGCCCGGAGAAAGGCCGCTTGCATGAGCGGACTGCCCTCACCAGCGATATCGAGGATCTTGTTGCGCCTGGACTTTTCGATGGGCCCGGGGTCCGGGCTTGGGGGCGAGATGAAAACGAGAGTCATGGCGCTGAGGTCACCGTGGCCGCATTGATGTAGTTCGCCGCAGTGGTGCTGACGGTGTTCGTAATCCAGGGCCCTCCAGAGGTGACCCTCCCGTCCGTTTGCCACTTTGGTCCGTTGCTGGGTTGCCAAGGAGCCAATGGGACGGCCTTGGCTGTGACGTGGTTATCTTTAACCACCTTGGCAACCCCGACTAGAAAGGGCGGATGCCGATCTCCACCGTGTCCAGCCTGTCCAGATACTCGGGGTCGATCTCCCGGGCCGCAATGATCCCCACCTCCTTCTCGTCCGCAGCCATGACCCTAGTTACATCCTTCAACAGGATGCTCCTCTTGAGGTTGCCGGCTTCCTCGTCCACCTTCACGCGGCGTGGGTGGTGGATGATTACGTACTCAAACAACCGTTGGTGTGTCACTTGTCTTCCTTTCTTTTAGGGTCTCGCGTTCCCTGGTAGCACCAAGGCTAGCGGCGGCCAGATCGCATCCATGACGGCCTCCGGGTCGGTCTCGCAATCGAACCAGTGGTAAAACGCCGTGATCTCGGAATCGTTACATGGTGGGAAGTGATGCTGATTGCTTGGTGTCGCCACCCTGGCCAATGGGTGAAGCCCCATGGGACACTGTTCGGGACAGTTGTCACCCCCCCATCGTAGTAGTGTTGCCGCGCTTCCGGCGACGATCAGACGCGGGGTCGGCAAGGCGTCGGGGCGCGGTACATCGCGCCTCAGCACCTCCACCACCGGCATTGCTTCGGTCGGGATCGGTCGTTTCAACATGGCAGCCTTCCTCGCTCCTTCCCGAGTCGGTGTGAACCAAGCCTAGCGGCACGCATCCGGGATGTCAAGACTTTTTTGCGGGGCGCCGACGCGACGACCGGGGCTTTCGTCCCCAACGCTTCGTAGGCCGGGCATGTTTTTAGTCGAATCCCTCGATGAATTCGCGAACCGCCCCCGAATCATTCGACGAGGCTACCGCTTTGGCCTGCCGCTTCGCCCGGCGGTCCCGGTCCCGGCTCCGGCACGTGGCGCAGGCACCCGACTCCAGACGCGGGGTGAGCTTCTGGCAGCGCGGGGCGGGGCAGAACGCGAGCGGTCGTTTCAACATTGGAAGCCTTCCTCTTTTAGATCACGTCGAGGCCCGACAAAACCGCTCGGTCCCGTGTTCTCGGGCCAGGATGTCCCAGGTCGACAGCCGTCCATGCACCATGTTTAACCTAATCACGAGGCCACCCGTCACGCGGGAGTCTCGTAGTGTAGCATAGGTCAATTGGATCCGGGCCCAGAGAGCCGGCGGAAAGGGGCTCAGGATTCGCTCCCAGCATCAGATGCTCGCTTAAACATCTCATGGGTTAACATGTCTAGGGCCGTGATGTCTTTCAGGGCCACCCTTCCGATCATATCATCGGCGTCGGCCGGCGCGATTCCGGTCCCCGGGCGTAGATAGACGAGATCGGTCTCGGAGATCGCGGTCCCCTGCGGGATGAAGCGCGCGGCGTGAATCGAGCGCCTAGCAACCTTTCGCATGAGCCACTCATCAGGCGAACGCGCCTGACCGGGCCGTCCCATGAGGAGTTCGGCATCCGCGATTCCTTCGACCATGGCCTCGAATTGGGCCGGGTCTGCGCTAAGGGCGTGATCTGGGCCATCGGTAGAACAATCAAGCGTGAAGTGCTTTTCGACGATAGCCGCGCCCAACCAGACGGACCCCACGGCAGCCCCGATCCCGAGTGTGTGGTCCGAATAGCCGACGACAATTCCCTCCTGGTTGCCCACGACAACGCTCCCCAACGAAGCTCGTAATTCCGCGATCATGCGGAGGTTGGCGTCCAGAATGTCGGTCGGATAGAGTGAGACGCAGTGGAGGAGAGCGACTGGAGGGGGGTACTCTCCCATGGCGTCGAGAGCGTCACAGATTTCGCTGTTGGAACTCATTCCGGTGCTCAGAATGAGCGGCACACGGCCAAGGCCCGTTACCGCGAGATTCGCCAGTTGACGGAGCAGCGGCAGGTTCGTCAAGTCGTCACTTCCGACCTTGAGGCATGGGGCCCCATTCGCCAGGAGCAGCTTGGCGCAGTCGAGACAATCTGGCGTGCCGAAGAACACCACGCCCGCCTCCCCGCACGCACTTGCAATGTCGCGGATCGCGTCCTCACTCAGTTCGTAGCGCTTGAACATCTCTAGTTGGGATTCGCCCTTATACGTTGCAGTGGGTCCGCAGAAGTGGGCGGCGCGGAAGCATTGGATCTTCACGGCGTCGGCCCCGGCTTTGGCTGCGGCTCGCACCATCTCAAGCGCCGTTTCGGGATCACCATTGTGATTCACCCCCAACTCCGCCACGATGAAGCAGGGATTGCCCGGACCGACCTCGTGCGTGCCGAGTTTCATCTCGCCATCCTGATGGGAACGTATCCCGGCCCAGGAACGAATTCCATATCGGTATGCCAGCCAGGCTGTCTGGCTGGATTTCCCTCGCCAGGAGCCACTTGGGTTTCATTGAGATGGCAGAGCCGACACCATCTATGTGCTGGTTTATCATAGAGCCATTCGTGCCACCCGGGCAAGTGCCGTGCCACCGCGCGTCCCGACTCTTGCCGTGCCGCCGCTCGATGCCCAGCCGACGGCGTGTCTATCGGCGGATGGGCAATAACCAGAAGAGGTGCCTCTGGCGAACCAACGTGCCTATGGATGCTGATACCATATATCAATAAAGATGTGACGCAGAGACTCAGGAAAAAGTAACCGGACCGTGTTAATTTCATTTGTCTACGCTCCTGCTAGCGCATCAGCGACGCGGTGCGTTTGTTCGTGCGTCATGCCGGGCCAGATGGGTAGGCTTAGGGTGGTCTTGGCGATCGCCGCTGCGTTGGGACACCGCTGGGGGTATCCTAACAACTCATCTGTTCTGAGCGGCACAATGGTTTCAATCCCAGCGGAAGCAAGGCGGCTCATCGCCAGCCCAACCTGCTCGGCATCTTCGAAGCGCAACACATACCGATACCACCCGCGCTCATGGGCCGGAACGCTTGGCGCCTGGATCGAAACGTGCCCGGGACGGGCTTGATTGTAGAGCATGGCTGTCTGTCGACGCCAAGCGTTTTCCTCGTTCAGCCTGCGGAGTCTTGATCGTCCAATGGCGGCGCCGAGATCGTGCCAGAGCCAATTGAAACGACTCCGCCAATCGGCCCGCTCGTAATCGCACATCTCGCGAATCCAGCCAATGAGATCGGATGGGCCCAAGATCGCGCCGCCGCTCCCGCACCCAAGCGGTTTCGTCGCCCCAAAGGAGATCACGGACAGCGCACCGAGAGAGCCGATGGGGGCGTGATCGACCACGAGGCCGGGGGCATGCGAAAAATCCTCGATGTCACCGTCTGCTGAGCAGGCGCGCGCGACGCCGTAGGTGTGAACCACGACGAATTTCTTGACCTCTGCGGCCAGCGCATTGAACGTCTCCGGGTCGGAATCTACGATCCTGATGTTGGTCGTAAGCTCATCACGAGCGGCATACAAGAGCGCCGTACAAGCATAGGTCGGGATCCCTATCGCCTGGTGGCCGTTCGCAACCCGACATGCGTTGATCGCCAAACGCAACGCTGCCGTCCCACTATTCACGCACACGGCTTCCCCGCTAGGCCGGAAGCGGTTGGCCAGCTCGCGCTCGAATGCTGCCACCTCTGCCCCCGGTCCGATCTGCCCGCTTTCCATGACCCGCGCCACGGCCTCTTTGTCGGTGGGATGGAGGACGAGCTTGTTATGGAGGATCATGATTCCGGACGCTTCCGGTTCATCAGCGCCACTTATTGACGGGCAGCGGCGACATCACTAGGCTATTTGGCGGAACAGTGCTTCGCTTCGGCAACACGACGCCAGCTCCGATTACCGAGTGGTGTCCGATTCGACAGCCACCGAGGATGATTGCGCCCTGACCGATGAAGACGTGATCCTCGATGTGGATTTCCAGGCGCTCGATTTCGTCAGTGGGCTCGAGACAACGACGATGGCTATCTGCTGTCGTGATCGTGACGAATGCTGCAACATCACAGTAATCACCAATCACGATGAGGCTGTGCTTAGCCATGAGTTCGGAGGGACCGCAGATGGAAACACCCTGGCCGAGTCGCACGTCTCCGCTCACCTTGACGTCGTGTTCAATGAAGGTTCCGACTCCCGCGTGACGGGTGGCCTCGTGATTAGGTTGCATGTCATATCTCCAAAATCATGTCGACCATGAACGCCGAATGCTCAAGCTCTGGGCTGATCGGTGTGAGATAGGCACTGTGCCAGCCGCAGGCGAGCGCGAGGTCGAGCAACGTGCCCGGCCGAAACCACGTGGCATGGGCGTAGCAATGGCATCCCTTCGGGCAGTAATGCCCGTCTGGCCGGTTGCCCACGAGGTTCCCGGAGCAGAAGCCCCGCTTGCGCGTGACCCGACGCATCTCCCTCAATGCTTGGCGGCATTCGTCGAGCGAGAGGCAGAGGAGCACCGAGGACATGAGCGACTTGTCGAAACTCCCGTCGGCGAAGGGGAGAGCCATGGCGCTAGCGCAGACCGTTCGCGTGCCACATCGACGCCCGAATTGTCTCACGGCTTCCGCCACGTAGTCAAGGCCCACGTAGGTACGCAGCCGAGGGGCGAGGTATTGGCCGATCAAGCCGGCGGCGCAGCCGATGTCCAGGAGCCCATCGCCGGGCTCGAGACCGAGCCCGGCCACGGCGTCAGCCACGAGCGCAGCCACCGCCGCCGGCCCGTAGCTGCTCCGCCCAGAGGCCGCATTGATGGGGCCGACAGCCTTCGACTCCCAAATCGGACGCCAGAAGCTAGCGGTCATGCCTTTCCGCCGGACTCCGCCCGCTCGAAGTGGGTCTCGAACTGTCCGGCGAGTAGCTTGTCCTTATACCACTGCCAACTGTCCATTTCCTTCTGCCTCCCTATCCGAACATCTCCGTTATCACCGTAGCGACGCGCTGGCACCCGAGTCCGTCCACGAGGCGGAGCCCAGCGGCTGACATCCGATCCAGGTCATAGTGCTCTAACAGCGCATCGGCCATGTCCTCGGGCGCGACAAGGCATGCGACCATGGCCGCGCCTGCCGCCTTGAGCCCATCGGCGTTTAGGTTCTCACCTGCGTTGCGTGGACAGAGCACGGTCGGCGTACCGACGCAGGCGCACTCCATCGCCGTCATGCCGGCGTATGAGATCACCAGCCGCGCATCGGCGAGCCATCGCGCCATGCCGGCGGGCCGGAGTCCGCGCAGTAATCGAATGTCGCGCAGCCCGCGGTGGGGCCGAGTCTCCCGGAGATGGTCATGGCGGAGATCCAGGGCGCGCTCCAAATGCAAAGGCTGGAATTCCGCGCGCAGCAGCGCATAGTCTGGACCGGCCAGGACGGTCTTCGCCCCCGAGTCGGCGTACATCGCTGCCGTTGCTCCCGCCCCACCGTTGACGAGCAACGCACATTCGGCGGGTCCTGGCTCATCATCAATGATGACAAGATTCTGGCTGAGCGTCTTGAGTCCCCAGGTGCCAGCTCGATTTGGGCGCGGCATGTCAATAAGCACCAGGCTCGCCTTGCGGAAGCCGACCGACCCAGCCCCGAGCATCTCCACGTCCCAGCCGCGCCCTCGCAACTCGTCGGCCAGGGCGCCACTTCTCACGACATGCCCGCGCCCGTACTCGGGACGATCTTCAACGACGAAGAGAGCGCGCTGTGTCATAGGCATTTCACCAATGCACGCCGGAAGGCGGCCACGATACTTCACCGTTTCCTCAATGACGCCGAGTGGCAAGCCCTCATCCTCCTTGCGATCGTAGTACATCAGGCGATCCACGAGATCCTCGACCGTATCGAGTATCAGCCTTTCCGGGCATTCGATTGGCACCACTGTCGTCTCTCCTACCGGTGACCCGTGAGCACTCTCAGCGCGTAGTATTCGGGGTTGTAGATGGCCGTCAGGCACCAGTAGATCGACTGCCAAGCGAATAGGCCCGCAACCGTAGCACAAAACGCCAGAACTCCGGCGGTGGCTACTCTCTCACCTCTATTGTCGTTGTCGCCAAGTAACCAGCCATCCCAGACGCGCTTTGTCGCCAGGCCGAGAGCAAGCGTAACCACAAACGCGAACGTTGCTATCCCGGCATCATGGAGCGCCCAAAACGGCCCTTGGTGTATCAGTGCTTGCCAGAGGTGCTCAACGCCGACTCCCAACTTCGCCGCCAAATCGGCTATGGCTTTGTCCATTTTGTCATTCTTCTCTTAGTGCTTTCCTTAGTGCGCTTACTACGCGCCCGACATCCTCATCATTCATGCCGGCGTGCAGCGGCAGGCTCAGAGCCTCGGCGGCCCAAGCTTCGGCATGTGGGAACTGCCCCGGCCGATAGCGGTAGCGACTCTGGTAATACGGATGCAGCGGGATGATCGGCGAGTAGTGGACCTGGGCCCCGATGCCCTGGTCGTTGAGCTTCGCCTTGATCTCGTCCCGGCGGCCGTTCTTGATGCGGACTGGATAGAGATGCCATGATGTTGATTTGTCGAAAAGCACGAAGTCGAGAGCATCTCTCGGTGGCTGTGGAATCATCAGATCCGGCATGTGGCAGAGTTCGTTGATGTATGTCCATGCCCAATGGCCACGCGCACTCAGCATCTCATCGCAGCGCTTCAGTTGGCTGATCCCTAGCGCGGCCTGGATGTCCGTCATCCTCGCGTTCGTCCCGAGCCGCATCATAAGACCATCTTCTCGTCCGTGGTCTCGCAGATTTCTGATCTCCTTGGCAAAGCTCCCATCGTTCGTCATCACGGCCCCGCCCTCACCGGTCGTGATCGGTTTCACCGGGTGGAAGCTGAAGCATGTCGCTAGGGAGTGAGCGCAAGAGCCGACGCGGGAGCAATTATCGAAGTCCATCGCCCCGAGAGCATGGCAGGCATCTTCGATGACCATGGGCGACAAGCCTGAACCGTCATGCGTTGGCATCTGGCACGCGCGGCCCGCGAGATGAACTGGCACCAACAGGTCTGCATCCCTAGTGTAGCATGCGATATTGCCCGTTAGCGGATCGACATCCTCAAAGCCGACCATCGCCCCGCAAAGTTGCGCCGCATTCGCTGTTGCCAGAAAACTCAGCGGCGATGTGACCACATGACCCATGCGACCATATCCGCATTCCTGACAATGGGTCTTGTCCCCCAAGGCCGCCCAGCATGCCAGGTACAGGGCGGTCGTCCCGTTGCTCACCGCCACTGCATAGCGTGCCCCGACATAGGCAGCGAGAGCCTCCTCAAATTCTGCCACCTTGGGGCCCTGCGTCAGATAGTCAGAGCGGAGCACGGAGACGACAGCAGCGATATCCTCCTCGGTGATCTGCTGGTGAGCGTAGTAGGAGATGGGATCAGTTGCGCTCATACTCGGTTGCCCACTACTACTGGCACCCGCGCCGCTCTATGATTTCCTCGCTGTCCTGGTAGCTCAACCTGCCAGATTCATATTTCGTCTCGGTCGGGGTGATCCTTACCGCGATGTCCTGGTGGCCGGGGCATGAATGCCAGAATCCGAAAGAGCACTCAAATTTACCACTGAGGTTAAGGCCGCAGGCGTAGCACACCGCGGGCCCATAGTCACAGTCGCCACGCCGCGTTTCTATATGGGCGGGGCCGACAGCCCTCGTTTCGATCGGTTTGTCGCAAGCCATCGCGCCAAGCGTGCAGCACAGAAGGATCCCGAACCGTCTAGAAATCGGCATCGTCGCGCTCAGTCTTTTAGGTTGCGGCCCTGTCCCGACCATTTCCCGTTGAGCGGAAGGTCGTTCGCTCGCAAGAAGGGGCGCGTGTAGGTTTTTACGCGCACGGTAAGGCGTCGCGTATGCCTCGTCCGGGAGCCGTTCCTTGAATGCCATTATCCCCTCCCCGACGGAAGTTTAGCCCCGCCCAGCCGCGCATCCGCCCTTTGCCCCCAGAGAATGTCCGTAAGTCGTTCATTCTACACAGACTATAGCCCCAAGAAAAAGCTTGACAGGCGGAACATCTCTAGTGTACACTACGTATTGACTAACAGGAACGAAATGGCGAGCAAGGGCATGAGGACAAGCGGGAACGGCGGGCGGGGGATGAACTGGATCCGCCAGGAAAAGCGCTTGGCGATCTACCTCCGCGACGGTCTGGCCTGCGCGTGGTGCGGCCAGGCGGTCGAGGATGGCGTCCGCCTGACTCTCGATCATCTGACGCCGCGGTCCAAGGGCGGCCGGAACGACGAGCGGAACCTGGTCACCTCCTGCGGGCGGTGCAATAGCAGCCGCGCAGACCGGAGCGTCCGCGTGTTCGCGCGCGGCCTGGCCGCCTACCTCAACCACGGCGTGCGAGCGGAACAGATCGTAGCGCACGTCCGCGAAACATCCCGCCGGCCGCTCGACCTGCCAGCGGCGAAGGCTCTCATGGCCCTGCGCGGATCCCTCGCTGAGGCAGTCCGATGACCCTCTCCGCGCGGTACCCTGGACGGTGCGCCACCTGCCGCGGTCCCAGGGCCCACAGCCTCGACGGAGGGCGTATGAGTCGGCAGACCCGTGGACGGACGCGGGTGGGCAGCGGCAAGTCTCACAACATCGACCGCACGGACGTCGCGTGTCCGCACCACGCGCACGGCGAACCGCACGACCACTTGGCCGAGTTAATACCTTGCGTCAAGTGCAAGGCCGCTGGATGCGCGACGGGACGCTTGCTTGCGGGACGACGAGGAGGAGGCCCAATGAGCTACCCAATCCCATCCGTTCGGGTTTCCGTCGTCCACGAGTCCACCGAACCGGCCACAGGCCCCCCTACCCTCCGCACTGCCGAGGACGCGGCCCGGATCATGTGGTCATCGGGTTGGATCCCGCCGGACGACGAGAGGGAGCACTTCGGGGTTTTGCTCCTTAGCGTCCGGCACCATGTGCGAGCTTGGCATACGGTGTCCATTGGCTGCCTCACGTCGAGCCTTGTACATCCGCGGGAAGTGTTCCGCGCCGCAATCATCGCTGGTGCTGCGGCCATGGTACTGATCCACAATCATCCCTCGGGAGACCCGGAGCCATCGGCCGAGGACGTATCCCTCACGCGGCGGCTAGTAGCCGCTGGGAATCTACTTGAAATCGAAGTCTTGGATCACGTCATTTTGGGCACGGGCCGGTTTGTAAGCCTGAAGAAGAGGGGGGTCCTGTGATGACGAAGGATGAGAAGGTCAAAACCGCTAAGGCTGGACAGCGGCAACTTTTCGACGGTGACATGGTGACAGTTTCGCCGTCGTGCCATGAGGGCGGTCATTGGTACTGCGTCACGCACAAGTCACACTATCACAACAACTTCGCGAAGGACAGCCATCTCGATGAGGGCGATGGCGACAAATGCGTGCTCGGTTGGGTGTGCAGCGATCACGAAGTGCTGGAGGAGCCATGAAGACCCTCCCCGTGAGCGGATCCGGTTGCGACCGCTACTCTGGGGCTGGGGCCAGAAGCAGTTAAGCGGGCCGTTGAGTCGGCGCGGCAAGCGTGGCACGCGGGTAGACTCGCGCTGGAGGAGAAGGAGGAGGAGGAAGCGGCGACTCACGGATACGGGTACGGGATAGTTCGGGATAGCGTGAGGGATGGGGACGATTAAAAAGCAGATCGCGCTTGACTCCGCTCCCGAGATATGCATTAATCTAATCTAGGCGTAGACGTAGTAGCGTGGCCGACCGGACATCCGAGGCCGCTCCCCCTTCCGGGGTCGAGCGGCCTTTTTGTTTTTGGGGGCGCCCCTGGCGAAACCGACGTTCGCAATCACGAAGTTCGACGACGAGCGGATGCTGGCCTTCGGTTTTGCCTCCGTGTCCGTCGAGACGGACGGCGAGCGCGTGGTTGATTCCCAGGACGACATCATTGAGCCGGGCGAACTCGAGCGCGCTGCATACGATTACGTTCTCCGCTCGCGAGACGGCGGCGTCATGCACGAGCAGATGGGCGTGGCCCGGCTCGTCGAGTCCTTCGTGGCTACACCCGAAAAGCTCGAGCGCCTGGGACTCCCCGCCGACAGCCTGCCACAGGGATGGTGGGTGGGATTCAAGGTCGACGATCCCGAAGTGTGGAAGCGGGTCAAGAGCGGCGAGTTGCGGTCATTCTCAATCGGCGGCCGGTGTCAGCGGCGGGAAGTTGTCGAATGAAGACCCGAATCGTCGGCCTCGAGCTTGACGAGGTCAGCTTCGTTGGCGATCCGGCCAATCCGCTGGCTAAGGTCTTGCTGCTCAAGCGGGGAGTGAAGAAAGACGCTCTCGACGAAAAGAGGGAGGCGTACACGTCGGCCCTCAAGGACAAGATCACCGAGGCGATGGCAGACGCCAAGACGCCCGGCGAACTCCAGCGAGCCCTCGATTCCTGTTTCCAGGAATTCTACAAGGCCGCGAAATCCAAGCCCAAGGAGGCCATCACCATGCCGCTCGATCTCTCAGCCGTATCCAAGGAAGTCCAGGACTTCGTCGCCAAGCTTCAGGCGGATCTCAAGGCGGCTGAGGAGCTGATCGCCGAAGCCGAAGCGAAGCTTGCGGCCGCGCCCAAGCCGGAGCCGTCGCAGGCGGACCTCGAGAAGTCCCTGCCGGAGTCGGTTCGCAAGATGGTGGAGGCCGCGCGGGCGGAAGCCGCGAGTGCCGCGGCCGAGGTCCAGAAGCTCCGTGACGAGAAGGAAGACAAGGAGTTCGTGGAGCAGGCCGGCGCCTATCCCCAGATCATCGCGAAGGCGGCCGAGTTCGGCCCCATCTTCAAGGCGCTGTCGAAGGGCGCCCCCGACGCGTTCCCGAAGCTCAAGGAGCTGCTCAAGTCGGTCAACGAGCAGATGCGCGTCGGCAAGCTCTTTAACACGCTCGGCGGAGACGAGCGGCCGGGTGGGGACTTTCCGGAGGCGCAGGTGGCCGCGCGCGCCCGGGCCCTCGTTCAGAAGGACGCCAAGTTGACGATTCAGGACGCCTATAGCGCCGTTTTCGCAGAAGACCCCGGACTGTACGAGCGCTACCGCGCCGCAACGGCTTCCCGGGCGAGCTAGGGGAGGACATTCATGGCACTCGAACAGGATCTTGGTCTAGACCTCTCGATGACCGCCTCGACGGCCGGGGGCGCTCTCGAGCAGTACGGCATCGTCCGCTCGACAGCGGCCGACACCATCGCGCTCTGCACGTCGAGCATCAATGACGTGAACCGGGGCATGGGGATTCTCCAGAACGACCCGGCGTCCGGCCAGGCGGCTACGGTGCGTTGGCTGGGTAAGAGCAAGTGCGTCGCTGGCGGGACCATCAACATCGGGGACCTCGTTACGTCCACGACTGTCGGCCGTGCGTTGGCGGCCGGCACGACCGGCCAGAGCGTCATCGGTACCGCCAACAGCGCCACCACGGCGGCAGGTCAGCTCTTCGATGTCTTCTTGGGCATCGGCGGCCGGGCCTTCGTCGGATCCACTTCGTAGCGATTAGGGAGGGACCACAATGCCTCTACCGACCTCAAGTGACGTACACGTAGACACGATGCTCACCAATGTGAGCATCGCCTACAAAAACCTCGCCTACATCGCCGATCAGATCTTCCCGATCGTCCCGGTGCGGCGCCAGTCGGACATCATCCCGGACTACAGCCAGAGCTATTGGTTCCGTGATGAGGCGAAGCTGCGCGCCCCCGGCACGAAGTCCCAGGGTGGCGGGTACGCGGTCAACAAGAACACGACCTACTTCTGTCATCGCTACTCGTCCCGAAAGGAGATCGCCGACGAGACGCGGAGCAATGCGGACCTTCCGTTCAACCTGGACACCGAGGCGACGGAGTTCGTGACGGACAAGCTCGCGATGCGACGCGAGAACGCCTTCGCGACAGATTTCTTCACGGCTGGCGTCTGGGGCGCGGACTCGACGCCGGCCAACCTCTGGAGCAACTACGCAGCCTCCTCCCCCATCGTGGATCTCGATAGCTACAAGGACACGGTTGAGGGTCGGGTCGGAGTCGAACCCAACAAGCTCGTGCTCGGCAAGGCGGTCTGGTTGCAGTTGAAGAATCACCCCGACTTCATCGACCTCATCAAGTACACCCAGACGGGCGTGCTCAGTGAGCAGCTCTTCGCGTCCCTCTCCGGCTTCGCCCAAGTCCTCATCGGTCGCTCGATCATCACGACCGACAAGGAGGGTACGGCCGAAGCCAGCGTGACCTACTCGCGGATCTGGGGCAAGAACGGGCTCGCGATCTACGTTCCGCCCGCGCCGTCCTTGCTCCGGCCCGCGGCCGGTTACACTTTCGTTTGGCAGCGCGTGCCGGCGGCCATCCAGTACATCGTCCGTCATCGTGACGACCAGGCCGAAACTGACATCATCGAGAGCAACAGCTACTTCGATCAGCGGGCCACGGCGACAAACGCCGGCCAGTTCCTCTCGGCGGTGGTCGCGTAACAGGAGACCTTTTGATGGCACAGCAGTTCTACGCGCGGCGGCCGTTCGGTTACGACGACCTGGATCTCGACGTGGGCCAGATCATAGAGCTTCACGGCTGCGTCAACGACGAGAAGCTGATCCGGCTCAACTACCTTTGCCAGATCCCGGCACGTACCACGCCGATGCCGTGTCGGTACTGTGGCGAGAGCTTCATCGGGCTCCAGTACCTCAACGGCCACGGACACAAGCGACACAGCGGGCGGGAGTTTACGGACATCCAGAAAGAGGATCGGCTAGAGGAGGAGTTGCAGACGCTCGAAACCTCGATGCCGCTCCACGTCGACAAGGCCGCAGCGAATTACGGGCCGGTGCCGAAGAAGCGCGGACGTCCAAAGGGATCGCGGAACCGCACACACGCGGAGGCATAAGCAGGTAGCGGCCGGCGGGCCTGTGCCGCTCCGGGGGCCTAGCGCCAAGAAGCGCTACCCGGTCAGGGAGGTGAAGACATGAGCAACCGATTCACGAAGGGCCGGGGACTCTACGGCGCACTGACCGTCACGAGTACCGCCACATTCGCCAACCTCAACACCACGGGCACGCTCAGCCTCGCTGGCACTGCCGTGGATGCGACCTCGACCGAGCTGAACAACGTCGCGGACTTGTCCGCCAACATCGCGCTCCCCAAGGTCAAGGTCGTGCAGTTCACCCACGGTGGCGCCACGACCGAGGTGGATACCGCCTACGACCTCCCGACGCAAGGGATCGTCCGGAGCGTCTCGATCAACGTCCGGACGGCCTCCACTGCTGGAGGCAAGATCGACGTCGGGTTGCTCGCATCCTCGTCCGGTGGCGATGCGGATGGGTTCCTGCTCCAGGTGGGGACGTCGACGACGGGCTGGAGCTTCCCGAACGTGACCGTCTCGACCTCTGGCAGCCCCGGCAATTTCTACTCCGCCCGGACCTACGGCGTGCTGCTGGGTCGTTTCGCGGTGGGCACCACGGCCGCCAACGACTTCGGCGTAGCGTTCCCTTTGCAGTACGTGATTGATAGCGTCACTGCCCGGAGTCTCACGTATACGATCAACTCGACCAGCACGACCTTCGCGGCCGATTTGGTCATCGACCACATTGAGCGGGCGTAAGTCGGGAGCGTGAAGCATGGCGACGACTGGGGCCGAGTACGGTACCGAGTTCACCGCGACCACGAGCGGGATTGGGTTCCTGTTCGGGATCAACGCCACCTCGCTTTGGGTCGCGAATGACGGAGCGTCCAACGCCTTCTTCTCGCTGACCACGACCTCGGCCGCGTCTACGGCCACCGCCACGCACCAACTCAAGGCCGGCGAGACGCGCTCACTCACGCCGCAGAAGGGTTACTACACCGGGTGCTCATTTGTGGTGACATCGAGTTCGTCCGGCCAGACGACAACGGGTCGGATCTACGCGACGCGATGACATGGGACCGCATGAGAATCCTCACGGCGATGCTTTTCGTCGTCTTCGGAGGAGCCGGATCCGTTAGCGCCCAGATCGGGTCCGAGCGCCCCTGGGGGTCCGTCCCGGCCCTGGCGACGGCACCCGTGGCGTGTGCAGCGGCTACCAAGGGCCGACTCTACATTGATACCGACGATAACTTTCTCTACTACTGCAACGGAACGTCTTTCGTCGCCAGCAGCACCGATCTGACCGCGACGCAAGTATTCAGCGGGGCGCCGATGACGTTCGGGTCTGCTGCCGATGCCGCGAATTCGGTCAGGTTCAACGATCCGACGAACGCGGACGGATGCCTGACATTCGAAGGCTCTGTTGCGAATGACTTTGAGACCAAGCTTTGCGTGGTCGATCCGACGGTTGGGGACCAGACCTTCCGACCGCCCGATCAGGCGGCAGCCGGTACCTTTACGCTGGCCGGGCTAGAGATCGTCAACATCTATACGGTATCCCAGCGCTTCCCGCTTGGCACGGTCGGACTGCCTGGGATTACATGGAGCGGTGGCGACACCAACACGGGTCTCTACAGCCGTGCGGGGGGGAACATCTCTTTCAGTTCCGATGGGTCCTCCTACGCCGAGCACGACGCGACTACGGGCATGACGTTTATCGGTGGGGCCTCCGGCGCTCCGGTATGCTACAACACCGGCATCGGCACCGCCTGCGTGGCTCGGGTCCTTGGCGGGACCAAGGCGCTCACGGGTGGCGTCGCGACGGCGGTCTTCAACCTCAACATCCCCTCCAACTCAGCCACCGGCGGCATCATCGACTATACGGTCGACGCAGACGACGGCACCGACTTCCAGTCGCGCTCTGGCACGGTCCACGTCTCCGGCGTCAACAAGGTCGGGACCGAGACGTGCGCCGTCTACGGTATCGATTCCGTGCTCGGGGTCGTAGGAACAGCAAACCCGAACGAGACCCAAGACGGTAGCGGTGCTGGCACGATGTCACTCGGCACGATGACCTACGCCTGGACGTCGAGCAACTCACCCACGAACGGCTGTCAGTTCCTCTTGAATGGCGTGAGCAGCTTGACTGAGACCACGTTCAAGGTCACCGGGCAAATCCGCAAGTCCAGCGGCACCGGGAGCATCGTGTGGCAGTGAGATTCGCCAGGGTGCTAGCGGGACTCGTCGTTCTGTCTATGCTGATAGCGATCCCCCACGCCGGCGCCGGAGAGCCCAAGTTCCATCGGTCGCTACTGTACTGGACCACGATCAAGGCGTCAGACAACTGGCTGACGGGGCGAGCGCTGCGGCACGGGGCGACCGAGACGAGCGGGTTGAATCAGAGCCCGGACGAGCGGGCCGCGCTACTCGTCTTTGGTAGCGTGGCCTTAGCTGTCGCTGACCACGAGATCCGCCAGCGCGGCCGCGTTGGGCGTTGGGGTAGCCGTGCCCTGCGGACATTCGGTGCCGTGCTTTATGGGATCAGGGGCGTGCAGCACTGGAGAAACGGCGGGCATCGTGGCTAACTACGTGACACAGCAGGCGGCCAACTTCCCGACCTATCAAACGCCGCCCACCGCGACAGTGGCGATCATGGTGGCGTCAGGGCCAGACCATGCGTCTGGCTCCGCGCCGGATCCGGGCGCTGTCGCCGGGACGACCAAGTATCTCCGAGAGGATGCGACTTGGGCGGCGCCGGCAACGGGCTCGGCCAACATTAAGGAGACGGAGGTCGACTTCGGTAACGTCGTATCCCGCACGGAACAGACTTTCACGATCACCGACGCCGATGTCTCGGCTGGCTCCCAACTGCTGGCCCAAATCCTACACAAGGCCCCAAGCGATGCGCGGTCAGTTGACGAGATTCAGTGTGAGCAATTTGACATCCTCTGCGCACCGGCCGCCGGTACGTTTGACATGACGATGCGGGGCCGGTCGGGGTCGGTCATGGGGAAGTTCATCGTCGCGTATTTGGTGGGCTAATGGCTATCATCATCCGTTCCGGGGCGACTACCGACGAGCAAACCATCGACGCGACATCGAAGGCCGCCAGGGTCACGCCGTACGACTCCGCAGGGGGCTATCGAGGTATCAAGAAGACCTATTGCGCATCATCTGAGGCGTTTGTGGCTGCGGTCACCGCAGACGTGCCATGGTTCCTGATAGAGGGTTCGGCGACGAAGACGCTGACGGTTACGCGCATGTGCGTAAGTGGCATGAGTCTAACAGCAATCGCCTACCTCGTTGTAGCTGTGGCCAAGCATTCAACCGCGGCCAGCGGGGGTACTGCCACCACACTTACTCAGGTACCGCTCGACTCCAACGATGCGGCCGGGACGGCGGGGATCGTCAAGGCGTATACGGCCGCTCCGACTGCGGGAGCACTCGTCGGATTTGTTGCGGCGAAACGATCGCTGGCACAGGCGACCACGGCGGCGGCGGCAGGCGTCACCGAGCAGATCGAATTCAACTTCGGCGCCCTGGAGGGCGCGCATGGCGTTGTACTTCGCGGGACCGCGCAAGGTCTATCACTACAATGGCCAGTGGCCCCAGCGACGGCCGTGACGCTCGCCGCATACGTGGAATGGACCGAGGAATAGCGGATGATTGACAGTTTCGCGGAGGTCGGCGTCGGAGGCGCCGTGGCGCTCCTGGTACTCAAGGAGGTCTTCACTTTCGTCAAGACGACACGAGGGAATGGCAAAGACGCGGCTTCCGGGGCGAAGCCGGTTGAGTTCTGGCAAGCAGAGATCCGCCACGGCGTCAGCGAATCAGTCAGGACGGAGCTGGCACCGCTTCTGACGGTACAGACTGAGCTGCTCAAGGAGATCCGTAGCGCCGAGGGGGACATCGCAAAGGGCGTCTCGGAATTGGTGGTGTTGGCTAGGCGCGGCGACTCATAGAGATTCGCATGGCCCGGGCGGTCCATGGAGCCTCATGGGGAGGCAACGGAATGACAGGGGGCCTCCTGGGCCATACGAATCGAGGTGACGCATGAGTGAACTGAGAGAGCGCGTGATCGCATGGCTACATGGACACAAGGGGATCGCCGGGACGCTGATGTCCCTTGGCTACGCCGTGCTGTACGTCAGCCACGGCGGTGATCCAGCCTATGACGGGGTCAGAGAGCTTTTCGTCTGGCTGAGTGGCGCCCTCGTGGGCGGCGGCTATCTCACGACGGACGATGCGGCGCGTCTGTCGGCGGCACGGGCGAACGCCGGTTGTCCGGAGAGGCGCGTCCCTTGACCTGGACATACACGAGCACGAGCACGTCGTTTACTAACCTAAACGCCGTGCGCTTCATGACGGGCGACACGGACACCACGGACCAACAGTTCACCGACGAGGAGGGACAATACGCGATCGACGATGAGGGGGCGGCACGACCGGCGGCGGCTAGGATCTGCGAGATCCTCGCCGCCAAGTATTCGCGCAAGGCAGACAAGGCCGAGGGCCAATTGCAGATCAGCCTGTCTCAGAAGTTCGATCACTACATGCTGCTCGCCAAGCGGCTCCGGTCCGCCATCGCCGTATTGGCTACGCCGCATGCCGGCGGTATCTCGATCACGGACATGGAAGCGGCAGAGACGGATACGGACCGCGTGGTGCCAAGTTTCACGATTGGCATGCAGGATAACCCGCCGCTGACCACGAGTTCCTCGTGCTAGGAGCGAGATGACGTTCGACCGCGACTTTCTGGAGTTCATGGACGACACGATCACCGTCGAGGCGTTGACGACCGCGCTCTCGACGGACGGATACGCCGTGCGCTCCTATGGTGCCGCATCGAGCATGAAGGCCCGCATCGAACAAAAGAGACGGCTGGTCAAGGATGCGGCGGGCCGGGAGATCGTGAGCAATACGACCGTCTATGTCCCGCCTTACGACTCGTCCACGTCTCAGACCACCGTTGCGATCAGTGCCAGCGACCGGATCACGCTGTCGACCGGATACGTCCCGCGAACGCCGCCGATCATCTACGTGGAGCGGCATAATGACGACGATGGCCGCCATCATCAAGTGGTGTACCTCTGATGAGCAAGAGCTACGGAGCCGACGTCAAGGGCCTGGCCGAGATCACGCGGAACCTCGGCCTATTCGGGGCCGGGGCCAAGCGAGCCATGGCGAAGGCGCTCTACGTCGAGGCCGAACGGATCATGGCCGAGAGCGCTCCATTGGTCCCGGTAGATTTCGGAGTGCTCAAGGCGTCCGGTCACGTACAGCCCCCGGAAATGTCGGGCGAGCGGGTATCGGTCACGATGGGCTACGGTGGCCCCGCGGAGGCGTATGCGCTTGTGCAGCATGAGGATCTGACGTTTCGGCACACGGTCGGACAGGCGAAGTACCTCGAGCAGCCGTTCCTAAAGGCCATTCCTGGCCTGCCGGACAGGCTGGCAAAAACCATCAGTGCCGAGGCGATGAAGTAATGCCGCTGCTCGATTCCGTCGTCACATATCTGGGAACCACGGGCGGGGCGAACCTCGGCCTGACGATCGGTCATAATCTGTTCAAGGTACCGTTCCCGGAGGACCCAACCGCCGTGGCAGACGCAGCGGTCTGCGTCATCGAATATCCGGGCCGTGAGGCGACCTACGCTCATGGCACCGCCAGCCAGGGGGCTCCGGTGTTTGAATTCCCGCGTTTTCAGGTGATCGTGCGCGACACGCTCAACAACTTCGAGACAGCGAGGAAGCTCGCCCAGGACATCTACCTCAAGCTCGAGTTTCTCAACGAGACGACACTGAGCGGGACGCGCTACGCGATGATCCGCGCCCAGGGCCCGCCATTTCCGATGGCGACCATGAGAGGATCTGCGGACGATGAAAACTCACGAACGCGCTTCGTCTGTAACTACGAAGCGACCAAGGAGCGAGGATGACGAAGCATTACCAGCATGTCGGCGCCGCCCCCATCGTTGTGAACGGACGCGAGTATGCGCCTGGCATGGAGCTGCGCGAGGAGATCGAGCCGAAGCTGGAGGAGTTTTTCCTCGTCATCGGGGCGTTGCGCATCCTGCCGCCAGAGGACCGGCCGCAGAACAAGAAGGGGGGGTAAGCCATGGCGATCGTTACTGCCGGGTCCGCCGGTGGCGGACGCGTCCTCATCAATAGCGTGGCGCTGAGCGACCATGCCAAAAACTTCGTCTTGAACATCGGCCAGGAGACGCGGGACGTCACGGCTCACGGAAACAGCGTCCGTGTCTTCCGGCCCGGTCTCGGCCTCGTGACGCTCGACGTGGACTTTTTCAACGACCATGCCGCCGGATCGGTTGAGGCCACGCTCCGCGCGCTCGTAGCAACCAGCTCGACGGGCTTCCCCGTCGAGGTACGGAAGTACAACACGGGATCCACGACGGTCAATCCGACCTACTCGTTTACGGCCGTCTTCGATGGCGATCTGAACGTGCTGAGCGAGGACATCGGGGAGGTTGGGATGGTTGCGGCGAAGTTCTTGGCTTACACCGGAACCTTCACGGTTTCGACAACGGCGACGTAAGGAGGAGGAGACAAATGGCGATCCAGATCAGCGGTGCCCAGGGCGGCGGCTACATCACCGTCAACGGGGTAGACCTCAGCAACCATGCCAAAAACATCGTCTTGAACGATGGCCAGGAGACGCGGGATGTCACGGCCCACGGGAACAGCGTGCGCAACTTCAGGGCGGGTCTCGGTACGGTCTCTATTGATGCCGAGTTCTTCAACGACCACGGCGTCGCATCCGTCGAAGTGACGCTGCGCCCGCTCGTGGCGACAAGCTCGACCGGGTTCCCGGTCGTCGTTCAGAAGATCGCCGCGACAGCGACGGTCCCGACAAGCGCGACGAATCCGAAATACACGCTGACGTCCATCCTTGAAGGTGATCTGAACGTCCTGAGCGAGGACATCGGCGAGACTGGGATGCTCGGCGCGAAGTTCCTACCGTACAGCGGGACGCTGACAGTTTCGACTTCGGCGACGTCATAACCAGAGGAGGACTTGTGAAGCAGTTCTATGCCGACCTGGGTGGCCAGAGTCGGCCGTTTCGGTACAAGCTGAGTGATCGCATCGAAATTGAGAACCGGTTCGGCTGCGGACTCATGGAGCTGATCCGCGACAAAGTGTTCCCCACCGACCCGCATGGCAAGTTTCTCGGTGGCGGCATGCTCTCGGTCCAGATCGCCCTCTTGTGGGTGGGGCTCCGCCATGCGAATCCACGCCGCGTCACAGAGGCGGCCATCACGGAATGGCTCTCGGCGATCATCGAGGCGGATGGGTCCGTATTCGCCCCAATCAACGAGGCGATGCGGGCAGTGTTTGCGTCCGGGGTGCTGGGCAAGGCGGTTGACATCTCAGATGACGAGCCCGACGAGTCAAAAGTCCAGGCCGAGACGGACCCTCCTCAGGGGAGTTAGGTTCGGAACTCGATCGGCTCTCGGCGATCATCGGACTCCGGCCGTGGGAGGCGCAGCAGCTTGAGCCGCGAGAAATCCTCGGGTTGGCCGAGGGGCACCAGAAGCGCTGGAACCTGGCTTGTGAATTGATGGCCTGGAGCACCTATACAATTGCCATGACGATTCCGGCGATGAGTAAGGGCTCCGACTGGCGGCGCAAGTGTAAGAGCTTGGCTGCGTTTCTGGAGCAGTTCCCGCCGCCGGGGTATGTCAATGAACGCAAGCGGAAGAAGAGGGCTGGCTAGGTGGCTGTCAAGATAGGCGAAGTCACTGCGGTCTTCTCGGCGGACGCTCGCCCGCTTGAGAAGGCGGTGGCACAGGCCGACAAGAGCTTCCAGCAGGTTGCCAAGGCAGCGCAGCTTTCCGCGGCCCAGGTCAAGGAGCTGTTCAACGCCGCCCCCGGGTCACGAGGCTCGCTCTTGGATTCGTTCACGAAGCTCGCGAGCGGCGCCACGGGTGCCGGGAGCGCGGCAAAGTCGGCGGCCGTCTCCCAGAGGGAATTAGCCGCCGCCATGAGCTTCGCTGGCCAATCGGGCGCAGCGCTGGCCGTTCGCTATGGCGGCACGGCGGTAGCGATCGGTGCAGTTGCGGTTGTTCTCGTGGCGGCACTCAAAGCCACGAAAGAGATGATAGCCGCCCTTGCCGATCTGGCTCGGCAATCAGTGGCCACATATTCCGAGTACGAGCAGAGGATGCTCCGGCTCCAGGTATTGACAAGTGCATCTTCCCAACAGGTAGCCGAGTGGAAGACTCAGCTTTTGTCGCTCGGTGGCGAGACTGCGCAAACACCGAATGCGCTCGCCGAGGCCCTTTACTTCGTCGCTGGCGCTGGAATCAAAGGCGCCGAGGCGCTTGAGACCACGAGGCGGGCGGCCATGGGCGCCGCGCTCGGGATGGGCGAGACACAAGAAGTCGCCCGGTCGCTCACCAGTATCGTAAACGCTTACGGCCAGGAGAATCTCAGCGCCGCCAAGGCCATGGATGTCCTCACGGCGACCGTGCGCGAGGGCGGTGCCGAAGCGAGCGGATTAGCGACCAGCTTCGGCCGCGTGGCCAGCGTGGCCGCCAACTTCGGCGTCTCAATCGAAGAGTCGGCGGCGTTCATCGCGACGTTCACGCGCGCGAATGCGTCCGCCGCAGAGGCCGTCACTTCGCTGCGTCAACTGATCCTCAATCTCTCCGCCCCCTCAAAAGAGGCGAGGGACCAACTGGAGGCACTGGGCATGTCGGCCGAGGGGTTGCGTAGCTCGATTCGCGAGCGCGGGCTGATGAAGACGCTGGCCGATCTCATCACGATAACGGACGGAAACGTCGATATGCTCGACGCCTTGGTCCCGAACATTCGTGCGTTGGCCGGTGTCATGGCCACCGCAGGGAGTCAAGGCACCGCCTATGCTGAGGTTTTGAAGAGCATGGCGAATGCGGCCGGCGATACCGCCGCCGCATTCGCCGAGGCCAGGGGTACCCTTGACTTCCAGGCTAAGGCGATTGCGGCCAATCTTGAGGCCATCAGGATCGAGATCGGCATGGCCCTCGCGCCAGCCATCTTGTACACAGCGCAAGTTATCAACGACATCACGCACGCATTCATCGAGTGGGTCCCGCCGCTCGTAGATGCCTACAACGTACTCGCCAAATATACGCTCCTGTTACCAGACCTCAAGGGCGGATTCGAGGACATGCGTTACGGAGTTGACACCCTAACCACCAGTTGGCGGGATCTCAGGGCAACCATTGAAGATGCGGTCGCCGCGCAAGCCGGCCTATCAACAGACGTATCGGGTCCGGGGGCGAGGGGCGTGGCAGGGTTCTATCCTGGCGCCAATGCTGGCGCGGCGGGCGCGACCGCACGAAAGGCGCGTGCGGGCCCGCTCGGTCCGGGCGAGGCATTCGGGTTGTTGACGGTTGGTCTTGCGAAAGAATTGGAAGGTGTCAACAAGGAGATTGCCAAACTAGACAAGACCGCAGCCACGGCCCTCGCAAAAGCGGCAGAAGCCGCAGCCAAATGGGCACGTGAGCAAGCCCACGTCGAGGCGGCCCTGAGCGAGACCTTGGCCACGCAAACAGTGCTAGGAATGAGGACCGAGCGTCAAAATCAGGCTAACGATGATCGCGCGTACGGGTTGGCGCGCATCCGCGCAGCCCAAGATCAAGAGACCGAGGCTATTTCGCGAGCCAGAGAGATGACAGACGAGTTGAGGGCCGCCGTGGCGAGGCTTGCCCAGGAGCATTACGAGCACATCATGCGCATGATCGACGGGTATGCTCAACTGGCGGCAGAATTGTCAGTCATAGGCGGAGTCGCCGGTCAGGTCTTCGGGCAAATGGCAGACGCGATCTCGGCGGCACAGTCGGCTGTTGGTAATTTCCTGACCGGCAACATGGGTGGGTTTCTGGCTGACGCCTTCCGGGTCGGTTACGATATCGGCTCTGCCATCCGTGGACTATTCAGTGGCGCCGAACCTATCGTAACCGACTCGGCGCGGCGCCTGGCCAGTATCTTCGGGTCCGAGTTCGCCAGCCAACTTACCGCAGCCGGGCTTGAGGAAACCGCCATCCGCCTGCTGGGTGAGCATGCGCTGCCGGCAGCACAGACACCCGAGGCCAGGCAGGCGGCGCTCAACGTTGCCGCTGGGGGTGCGACCTCGGTCCTGACCGGGATCCGGATCATCAGCCAAGCCGACGCCGATGCCCAGGCCCAGATTTTCTCGGCTGTGTTCTGGGGCCAGGTCCGAGAACTGGGCATCATCGGCGCCGCCCAAGCCATGCAGCCAGCCTTTGATGCGATCGAGCGGGGATTGGCGGCGGCCGGACTCGATGCGGCGGCGGTGCTCGCGCCGATTCGCGCGATCATGGCACTTACCGCGAACGAGGCTACGGCGACAATCGCATCCGGGATCCAGGGACTCCAGCAGGTGCTCACGGACCTCGGCGACGCCGGACATATGACGGTCGGCGCCTTCCAGGGCGTCGAGCAGCAGGCTGCCTCCGCATATGAGCAGCTCATCGCATCCGGGGTCTCTGCCGAAACCGCGCTACAGGCCATCGCCCCGCTCCTGGGCCAGATCCAACAGGAGGCCGAACGCTACGGTCTCAGCCTAGACGCGGGTACGCAAGCACTCATCGACCAAGCGGCGGCCGCCGGGATCGCGTTCCCCACGGATCCGATGCAGCGAGTCATCAACGTACTTGAGATCATGGTCGACTTGTTGGCGCGGGCCTTGGGCTTGTCGCTGAACCTGGGCGGGGCGTTGGGAGCGTTGCCGAGCAACGTCCCCGGGGCCCCAGCCGGGCCGAACCTGCCGAGCAACCCCAACTACCCAGGCGTCAGTGCCGCCGGCGGTTTCTTCAGCAACGGCCCGCTCTCGTCCGATACGCTGATCCAGGCCCACGCGGGCGAAGAGGCCATGGTGGGCCGCCCGGATCAGATGCGTAGCGTCAGCATCAACATGCCGGTGACGGTGCTCGGCAGCAACCTCAATCAGGCGCAACTCGCGCAGGCCATGGACACCGCGATCAAAAACAATCTCCGCGGCATCCGGACCCGGGTGGCTGAGGTGCGCTAATGGCGTTGCTCAACGCCAGCCTCAAGACCGAGTTACAGAAGGCGTCCCCCCGCGTCTTCCCCGTCCTCGAGATTGCCTTCTCCGACGGAACGAAACGCTACGCGAAGGTGCCGTATTGCTCGACGACGAATGGTTACTACCAGCCCAAGGTGATTTCCTTTGGTAGCTTCCGCCGCACAGTCTCGGATCGGACGAACAACCTAGAGTCTCCGCAGTTCACAGTCGCGATCACCGACGAGGATAGCGACTTCCGTACCCGGCTCGGCAAGGGAGATCGCCTCTTTGGCACAACCGCTACGATCAAGCTCGCATCACCAGCGATCGCCGCCGCTAACTGGTTCACGCTGTTTTCCGGCATCCTCTATGAGTGGAATCGGCGACGCGGCGAGATGGCCTACGATCTCACGCTCCGATACGATGATCTCCCGTTGCTGAGCCCGTTCCCTCGAATCACAATCGACAAGTATGATTGGCCGAACGCCGCCCCCGACGCGCTGGGCCAGTACGTTCCGATCGCATACGGCCGGCATGATGGGTTACTCAGCGGAGACAACTCCACGAAGGACGGGGCCATCCCAACATACTACGTTGACACGGTTAATTGGCGCTACGTCGTATGTCTCGGGCGAGCGAAGGAAATTACGAGAGTCTACGACGATGCCGTTAGGGTCACCACGTGGGCTACTGCTTACGTCACGGTAAACGGCAGGCTCTACACCGTGATCGATTCGACTGTCGACCGCGGCACGTCTGTTGTGACATGTGACATTCTCGGGTACGAAACGGTCGGAGATGGCACTGGCACGCTGATGGACGAACCAACAGATCAGATCAAGCATCTCCTCGTCAACTTTGTTTACAACGAACCGCCACGGGTCACGAGCGGGGGCTCGCTCCTCTGGCGCGCCGACTCCGAGGCGCCCGTTTCTACTGGCGATTGGAGCACCACGAAGACCTTTCTTGCCAAGCTCCTGCCGGTTGGGTACAAGGGCTCAATATATCTCACCGGACAGAACACCGGCATAGATGTCCTAAACAATTGGTGTCAGTCGCATGAGGTGAAAGCCTTCTGGACCAACAACGGAAACATCGCGATTCGACCAGACGATCAGACCACGACGGCGCTGTACTTGGATGATCCCTGGCTCCGCTGGGAGACTGACGACATCGGCGACAGCTTCACTCCGCTGTATCTCTCGAACAACACAACCAAGCGGGTGACAGCCCAATACTCATATGTGCCGGCACGCAATCGCTTCGGTCAGACGCTCGAATGTTCGGAGCCGAGCGTCGCAACCGAGGTAACCGAAAGCCTTGAGATGCCATACGGGCCGAACTATTTCTAATGCCATATCCACGCCCAACCGATGTTGCGCTTCTCAAGCTCTGGCTCACAACTGACGCCCTCATTGGGTATGCGGACGGCGACACCATCAGCACCTGGCCCGACCAGAGCGGGAATGGATATGATCTCACTGCTGGGACCGCGCCGACATACAAGGTCAATCAACTCAATGGGCGCCCCATCGTGCGATTCGATGGAGTGGATGATTACCTGACTGGAACAACGGCCATGACAAATCTCATCAATGTGGCCTTCGGGACCGTGTTCGTCGTTTTCAACGTCGCCGCTGTGCCAGCGACGAAACAGCTCTGGACCCAGACGAGCACGCCCGATACCAGGTCCGAGTTCACGTCAGCAACGAACCTCGACTCAGTCAATGTCCAGGGTGGTGGCGGCGGCACGCAGCGCGCCAGCAAGATCATTGCTGTTAGTACATGGTACGTTCACATGTGGCGCAATACCGGATCAGCAATTCAGAACGGATTAGATGATCCGATTGGAGTGTCAAGCACGGCCTCTGGTAGCAGCGATTCAACGGCCGGGTTTTTTCGTCTCGGAGCCAACTCGGTGGCGGTGCCGACGATATTTACACAGATTGACATCGCGGAGGTGTTGATCTATCGAGCCAATCTTAGCGACGTAGATACCACCAAGGTCTTCGTTTATCTACTCGAAAAGTGGGGCACGCGCGGCGACCCGATTGAGCAGGCCAGGAACGTGGCCTCACGGCGCCTAGACATCTTCCGCCAGCCCCGGTTGATGGTGGACCAGGCCGTGCCTCTCTCCTTTCTGGACTCAGAACTCCTAGATGACATCAACGTTTCGCACCCGCTCGGGCCCGGCACGAGAGCCGATCTCGGATGGGGGATCGAACGCTGGCGAAGACGGCCGATGCGGTTACAAGAGGAGGAGATAGACCTCGACGGGATGACGGTGAAATTCCGCCTCGGCGACCTCCGGCGGAGTGCGCACACATACCGAGAGACTGGCGTCCCTCTTCGTGCGATGGATGCAAAACGTGAGGGCGTGGCCATCTCCGGCATCGGTGCCGCCCGCGCGTTCTCTCGTCTCTCCCCGGCCTGGACGCCGAACCCCGGCAGTTGCGCTATCGTCCAAGTCCCCGTTGGACTCGAGAAGGTCAGTACAGACGGCATCCTGATCGAGACGGCCGTTACGAATCGGTGTCTGCGGAGTAGTTTTGTGAGCGGCACGGCCGGCCTCACCCTCGTCGGGACGGGAGTCGGTGGTAGTGCGATAGCGGCCACGTCGAGCGAGCCGCTCTTGTACGATACCGCAGTCACGCCGCAATGCCTCAAGTTCACCGCCGGGACTCCGCATTCGACAGCGCTTTATGCGACATGGCCGGCGATCACGGTCAACTCCAGCAACACGCTCCGCCTCTCTATCGACCATCTCGACAGTACGGGGACCGGCCCGCTCAACTGGCGACTGCTGCGCTCGCTTGATAGTTTCTATTGGAACGACTCTTCCTCTGGCTGGCAAGCAGCATCGGTCTGGAACTCACTGACGGCCACGCCAACGACCTCCACAATCGTCCGGAACCTATCGAATCGCATCGTCACGGCCGCGACTACCACGCTCACGCTCAACGTCGGGTTGCCAAGTAGTGGTACGGATGCCCGCACGGCGTATGCCTACCATGTCCAGGTAGAGAATGACGTGCCGTTTGCCACGACTCGCATCGTCACGAATACAGCCACGACCACGCGCGACGTGGAACAGCTCCGGCTATACAACATTTCGACGCGGCGCGTTTTTCCGAATACGCGTGGGACGTTCCTGTCTCGGGTCACGCCACAATGGGATGCTGCGGACGTGGCCGCCGCCGGAAGCAGCCCGACCATCTTCCGGGCCCATCACGACGCATCCAATTTCTTCGAGCTGAAATATGCCTCGGGGAGCACGCGCTGGGAATTCATAGCGGTCAGCTCCGGTACTACGGCCACTGCGTTCATCGCCGCCACGCCGGCCAGTGGAACCCAATATGACATCGCCACCTTCTGGACCTCGACCGAGGGCGAGCTGGGCCTTGCGAATTTGTCGATCGGTCTCATCGTGGATGGCGTCATAGGCACGAATGCGATTATGAGCGCATTGCCGGCCGAGTCCGATAGCTCTGTGTTGTACATCGGGAGCAACCCCAGCAATAGGGCCGCCAATGCCTCGCTTGTCGATCTCGAGTTCTTGACATCCGTCTGGAATACGGCCGAGGTCACATCCTGGGGGAGCACGTAATGTCCACCCGTTACATGTCGGGTGACCTGCTCAACATCCTCTCGCGGGGTACGGTCAGCGTCACGGATAGCGATGCGAACTATGCGGCGGCGAACCTGTACGATTCCAAGCCGTCGAAGCCGTGGATGGCCGGGAGCAACGCCGCCAAGACTATCAGCGTAGATGGTAATGTGCTGAGCAATGGGAATCTAGACACCTGGGCCGGATCCACAGACCCAACGAACTGGGTTGCCACGGTGGTTAGCCCCGGGACCGTCACGCAGACGACGGCGACAACGGAGGTCGTGAGTGGATCGGCCGCGAAGATCAATAGCGGGTCGAGCGGATCGGCCAAGATCGCGAAGGACTTCACGATGCGAGCCGGGGAACGATTCGTCATCAACGGTCAGTATCGCGTCGATGCCGCATCTACCGCCGGAATCATCGCGACGGCAAGGGCGCTGCTACAAAACCTCACGAATGGAAAATACTTCTCCGGCTCCGCATGGTCCACGGCATCCACCACATATCTGGTGAGCAGCACGAGCACGGCCTACACGAACCAAGCCAGTAGTGGCCAGGTCGAGAGCTTGGCATCCATGCTTTATCCGACATGCACGCTTCGCTTGACCCTTCAGCCAAGCACGAGCGCGGCCGGGAATGCGTTCTTCGACGACTGGTTCGTCTGGCCTGTCTGGAACTACGTGAGCGTCCATGGGCACAACACGGATCCCGTGTCTGTCGTCACGATTCTCAGTTCAACGGACAACTTCGTAACTGCCACCACCGAGAAGACGATGACGGTCAAGCAACCGGCCTTCTATTCGATCTTGACGACGGAGAACTCGCGACGCCATGCGCGCGTGTCTTGGAGCAATGCGAACACCACGGCGGTCGGTGCTCTCTACGTCGGCGAGTTGGTTGTCGGGTATAGTGAAAGCCTCACGCGAGTCCAGGACCACGCTGCACGCAACCCATGGCAGTACGGTTATGTCCGGGATCAGGTGCGGAGCCAGACACCGCCCGGCGAAGAGTACGTCTTCCAGCAAAGCAATAACGCACGCCAGATTCTCCGGTTGCCGTTCACCCACACGGACTCGACTGAATGGCTCGAATTTTTCCGCGAGATTCGGCTGCGCACCCAGGACGGGGAATTCCCGCTCGTCCTTATCCCAGACGATACCGAGGATACGGTCATCTTCGGACGGGTCGGACAGACGCAGGAAGTACAGCGCACCTTCGGGGCACCTTATGGATCGGAGACGGACCTGTTCCTGACGGAGCTTGGGTTCCCGATTGTCGGACTGTAGTATCTAGGGGCCGCTGGTCCCCCGCACGATGAAGCCTACCGTCTTCTCCTTGCCGTATGCGCCGGTGTCGCATTTTCTTCCGGCCGGTTGCATCCACTGGCCACTCGGCGACAAGGACCTACTTCGTCGATGGGTCCGCGAGGTGGCGACGCTACCCAACGCGTTCGCCGTGCTGATGGGAGACACGAGTGACAACGCGCGTACTCATTTCCGGGATCACGTCAGGAGCTACCGCGCCGACCAAAACAGTCAACAGGCCCTAGATGAGTACGTGCGGGACGACATCCGCAAGCTCGCGAAGGAACTCGATCCCATCCGCAGCAAGCTGGCGGGCGCGATCTGCGGTAACCATTTTTGGGAATTCGCCGACGGCACCAACAGCGAGCAATGCCTTTGCCAGCTTCTTCGGATTCCCTACCTTGGCCCGGTCGGGATCGTCTGCGTTGAGTTCCGGGACCGTGGTGGCAAGGGTCGGGTATGCCATCAGATGACGATCTACTGTCATCATCATGGCGGATCAATGGGTGGACGCACTACCGGCGGGGACGTTGCGGCCCTCGAGCGCTCTGAGATGTCGTTTGATGCGGATGTCTATGCCCTCTCACACACACATCGTCGATTCGGGTTCAAGCTGCCGAAACTGACGGTGACGGCCAAGGGCGAGCGTCGGATCATCGAACAGACGCGCGTCTTGCTGCGGACCGGGGCCTTTCTGAAAGGTTATCGCGAGGACAATCCGAACGCCACACAACAGCATATCCCGACCTACGCCGAGCAGCGGGCCCTACGCCCAACCGACCTGGGATGGATCACGCTGCGCATCAACCTTGGCGGCACGCACGCGAGATCGCATGATGATGCATCGAGAGAGCGACAGCGGCGTGAATTCACGGTGATGTACTGATGGACCGCTTCCCTCGCCGCGTCGTTCTGCCGTTTGGTTGGGTGATAACGGTCAGGCTAGTCACCGACGCGGAGATGCTCGATGCGCTCGAAGAGGAGGATCTCGTTGATGGTCTCTGGCTCGTCGAGGAGAAGGCCATCCTGATCCGCTGCTCTCTCCCCGTCCGCAGGCTGCGCTATATCCTGACACACGAACTCATTCACGCCGCGGTTGATCTACATCATGCCGCTCTCGACACCGGGAAGGCCAAGAGCTAAAGGGGATCTGACCATACAATGAAGGATACCCCACTTTCAGACGCGGCCTTGCGTGAGTTCCCCCGTTTCGTGGCGGCCGTTGCGGAACGGCTCGAGGCGGGCCGGCGCACCTACGGCGACGAGAGCCACACGCGCCCGCTCCCCGAGCTCCTGGGGGAGTTGCGCCAGGAGGCCCTCGACCTGGCGGGGTGGGGGTTCCTCGTCTGGCAGCGCGTTTCGGCCCTGGAGCGGCTTGTCCGCCGGGAACCCAAACCGTAACATCGCCGTAAGTCGTTCATTCTAAACATACTATAGCCCCAAGAAAAAGCTTGACAGGCGGAACATCTCCAGTGTACACTACGTATTGACTGAGGGAGGATAAGGACATGGCGAATGGCTGTCGACACCGCTGTCGTGGTCGCCGGCTCTCGCCGATCGCGTCGATGACGTACTCGCGATGTGCCGGAACGAGGGCGGCGCCTTCCCCTTCGCGGCCGAGATCAATGGCGATGACCAGGCCGTGCTGGTCGCCGCACCGAGTTCCTCGGTCGCCAGCCGGCGGGCGTGAAGCAGGAGGAACTGAGCATGACGCTGCCACTAGGGCTG
>ERZ1292637.313-Hain-H14-01um-R3-313-length-32614-cov-6_pt1 | contig 32614 bp, 57 predicted proteins | sample MGYA00564405_ERZ1292637 | MGnify/ENA primary metagenome ERZ1292637 (study PRJEB36523, sample SAMEA6512645) | groundwater metagenome | collected 2019-01-09 | study: AquaDiva: Metagenomics assemblies of 32 groundwater samples | reverse complement strand
CGAGACGGAGTTGGATGCCACCAATTGGGTAAGGCTGGCCACTGAAGATCGCTCCGGATACCAGGCCAATGCCACCAGATTGGGAAAACAATTGAAGACTTGGCACAGTTAACGTCTCCCATTACCATTCAGCAACACCTCAAATGTCTTGCGAGGTCCCAGTGATCCCCGGCCCAAATTGCCCGGCTTGGGCCGGCTTCTCTCCACCTCTCCAACCTCACCTTGTGCTGTCCTATCTGAGACCACTTCATTCGTTTCCGGATCAATCAGAGCGGGCACGTCCTTACTCTTCAAAAGAGCATTACTCATCTCACCCGACTCAGCCGCCACCGTGCCAGCAATCTCCTCACCCCACAGCTCCTTGGTGACTGGCATGTCAAATTCCTTACGCACCTCGTTTTTCGTCACCGCACCAGCTGAGATGAGCGTGTCCACTTTGGCCTTCACAACTTCGTGATCATGAATGGGTTGGACGCGGATTTCCAAGATCAGGTTTTCACCAAAGAATGGAGCCAGCTGGCGCGTGATCTTGGCGGCGATGCGGTTGCACTTCGGTTGCAGAGTGAGTAGGTGGAACTGCTTCATGGTGGCATACAGAGTCGCATAATTGACATCCGACAGCATACCGACAATCGGCTTGGGAGTACCAAAGCCAGCCCCCGTCACAAACATGAGCAGTTGATCCCAACCCGCTGGATAGTCCATATCGACGGGCCGTGTGCCCCACTCCTCCAGCTTCGTACCCGGAGCGGCAACAAATAACCGGGCATAGTTTTCGGGACCCATCTGCGTCTCTTCAAAGTCAGCCTTGATACGCAGGATTTCCGGTTCGGGTAGTGGTTGCATCCCCTCAACACCGTCCATGTTCAGCACGGCCGATGGGTGGATGCCCCGGCGCATCGCCGAGTGCCGGCTGCGGTCCATCATCTCCAGCTCGTCGAGGTGCAACCGCATGGCCGTCTGTGGCGAATAACCTTCATAACGCAGGATCGGGTGAGCATAGCGAATTTGCAGCATCCACTGGGCCGGAATGGGGGCACCAACAGACGAGTTAGGCGTCGGATAGCTGGAGAACGGCCCGTAGGGATAGACCGGCTGGATGCGGTAGAATCCGTGCGGATACTGCGGATCGGTCACGGCCTGTGGAATGGCAATCGCCGTCGGGATGGAGTACAGCTCATAGGGGATACCCAGCTTGTTGGGCACCATCCATGTCAGGGCCGTGCCGGTCAAGTCAAGCTGCTGATTCCACCGGTACATCAACTCACCGAAGGAATCGTCCGGATTCGGTTGCTCCAGCAGCTCGATCAGCTGATAAGGCCGGACGATGCGATTGCCGTGAGCGGGTTCGTCGGGCATGACCGGCCGCTTGCCATCGGGGTGGTTTGGGTCCTTCTGGTAAAGGTTGAACTCCGCCTGCATCAGTTGCTCACCAGATCGGTGAATGCAACCGTATTGTATACCTACAAAGTGTCTAGATTGCTCCCACCGGTCGTCACTCCAACCACCAGGAGCCATCGAACGCAGGGCTTGCAGCAGCCGGACCTGGGAGGCGTTCGTGGTGGCCGAGGCCGCGTAGCTGTTCGCCTCACGGGCACCCCGTTCCTTATCGGTAGTAATACCAAAGGCTTCTCGCCACGAAGGGGAACGGTCGATAGTAGCAGCAATTTGCTTGCCTCGCTTGGCCAGTTCCGAGATGTAACCCATCAAACCACCTCCGCATCCGGACGCACGACCAGCTTCAGTTCTGTATCAGGTGGCAGGATGAATAGGGGAATCGGGGGCTTGCCAGCGAAAGCGGTTTCCCAAGCACCCAAGAGTTGATCGACTTCATACTCGGGCAGTGGCTCTTTGCATTCCAATACTAACATCAATGGCTTGGGTTCAGCATTTATGGCCTTGAAAACCGCTTCGGGAAGAGAGATCATCGTTACTTCGGCTACCTTCTCCACTGAAACCACCTCTTGCTTTCCGTCCCGGCCCCGTTACAATAAATCTCCGTACATTGTAAGGATTTACGGAGATTTACGTCTAGATGAATTGATGAGTCCTGCTCCCATCCCCTCCGAGAGAATCATGACTGCCAGCGACCTGTATGCCCACGTCCACAGCACCCAAAACCAAGGCCCAGATGCATGCCATTGGTGTGGTTCTTGCTGTCAGAGAATCTGGCCGCATGATGAACCACCACAATTCCCTTTCCAGTACAACCGATCCCTCGCCAAGCGACCGGGCAACGGTTATTTATGTCAAGGCTGCTGGCTGTACCGAAGGCGACGGGTCACGGTCGATTACTACGCAGGAGACTATCGAGACGGGCAGACGGCCGCGAATCACTCATGGTTAGTCCACGAGCAAGGAGCCTGGGCTTTGCGCAATGAAGACTACTCCAAGGTGTATGAATTCCTGCTCAAGCCACCCATCCGCTTTTTCCTCAGTCTCCATTCCACGGGAGGACCACGGAATGAACTGCACTGCACTCTGCTCAACGACCAGCCGATCATCCGCGCAGACACCGAACTCTACTTCACCCTGGACAACGTGCCTCAGAGCTACACGATCTATGAATTGGAGACTGCTCTCAAGCAAGGTGGCGTAGGCCGACATCCGGGAGTGCAGACACTCATCCGCTATCTCGGCCCGGGTCCACAGCTGAACGGTCCGCCCACCAAGCAAGATCGCGGCCGGCCTCCCAATCCCAAGGATGGCAAGGTAACGCATAAGATCGTGCGGGCTTCTGGTATTGCCGAAGCCGTCTAGAACAGCTTGAAGAAGGTATCATCATAGTTCTGCGTCACCACATAGCCATCCAGAGTCGCCGCGTTGCCAAAGCCGGTGTCGAAGTCAGCCTTGGCGATCTGAGCGTTCGTGCCGACAAAATCTCCCTGGACCAGCCAGGACGAACCACCACCAGCAACATACTCACGGTTGAGTGTCTTGACGACATCCAGGGCGTCTTGCAGGGCGATCACGGCATCACGAGATTCAGAAATAAAATCCGACTTGCGATTCGCTGAGGCCATACTCTTCTCCTAATCAAAAATGAGTTCTCGTTTCTGCTGTTCCGTGAGCAAGTGCAGAACAGATGCGGGTCCCTTACGATAGACCTTGCCACACCAACCGCACTTGAGTAATTTAGCCTTCCAATTATCATTTTCAGCCATCACATCCCAAAAATCATAACCACACACCCCACAGTGTTTACCAGCCGGCCCGAACGTAGTCGTGGTTCCTCCAGACCCTCTCCAGGTACCAGCCCCGCCCGTCGAGTACAGGATCCCACCACCAGTTGGATTCACTGTCGGAGCAGTAGCCGCATTGGTGACAAAAACCACATTGGTACCAGAGCCAAAGCTACCCGCTCCGAACAAGCTGATGTTCGCTCCTGCGCCATCGGCATCACAGCGAATCGCTTCGCGTTCGGCTGTATCCCAGACGGAAACGATCAGACGGTATTTGCGGGTTGCATCGGTGTTGTCAATGTTGGCAGCCGTCAGGCTGAAACGCTTGCGATTGGTCGAGGTTGAAGACAGGACATGAACATGGATTGAAGTCTGATTGGGACCAAAACTGACTTCATTGGAAGCCACGGCTGCATCTTGTCCCAGACCAATCGCGTCCGTGGTAGCCGCAGCCGTCGTGTCCGCATCCTGGCCGATCAGTATATTATTGCTACCCGTAGTCAGAGTACCAAATCCAAACGTACCACTACCGCTAATAACAACATTAAAGTCTCCTGTAGTAATGGTATAACCAGCATTCTCTCCAATACCTATGTTATTATCACCACTACTACCTAAGCTGGCAAGAGCATATCTGCCGATTCCAATACACGTACCCGAATTGCCAGCATTCAGCATGGCATTTGTTCCAATAGCGATATTATCACTTGACAGAGTCATCGACAGCAGGGCTTGAAAGCCGATAGCAATATTCTGATGCCCTGTAGTAAGAGCATCCAAAGCTGTACTGCCGATTGCTATGTTCCTGTTCTCGATGGTAGCACTATCGAGAGCATGATAGCCGATGGCAATGTTCTCATCACCAGTTGTTAGAGAAGTGCCTGCATCGGTTCCTATGCAAATGTTGCGAGTACCATCAGTAAGAGCATCTCCAGCAGCACTACCAATACAGATATTATCTGCACCCGTTGCTAAATCACGACCAGCACCAGGACCAAGGCGAATCGTATTACTACCGGAGCCGAAAGGAGCTAGAGGAGAGGCTGCGAAAGTCTGGGTGACCGTAAAAGTCTGGACAACCTCAAGACCAGCGATAGTCGCGTTGGCATCAGGAGGCGTCAGAACACGGGTTGTTCCCGTTGTAAAACCATCAACTTCGAAGCGCAGTAGCTTGGTAGCATCCGCCGAACCCTTAACAATTGTCTGGGTATCAGCTACTGGCAGTGAGGTGCCAACGGCGTTGAGCAGAGCCTTCTTGACACCACCCGAGGACACGTCATAGATAGCCACGAAGTCTACTGCGGCATCCGGACTTGCCTCGGTGACGAGTCCGTTAATCAGCAACAAGGCTGAGGGATCGGTGATGAAGACCTGCTTGGTACCACTGGAGAAATTGACAAGAGAACCACTATTGGAACTGGACAGCACCGTTGTGCGCTGCAAGGTACTGCCAGTCTGGAAAGTACCAATGCCCACTTCCCACTCAGCAGCAGATGTGTTCTGGATGCAATAGTAGCAGGTATCACCCGAGGACAACACCTGCGAGAACATGCGAAAACCACCAGCAGCAGCACCTTCCAACAGGAAGTCACCAGTGCCGGTAGTGCTCGCCGTCTCCTTAACTCGGTCGAACAGCAGCGGTCCCGCCACAATGCCTCTCCTCAAATACCCGAGCCACGATCCTTCTCAGCCAACGTCAAGGCAGGAACCTTATGACGTAATTCATGAAGAACATCATACACGTCATAACAATGCCCCAATTCGATAGCTCTTCGACTTTGTGCCATGCCCGCCCGCCAGGCAGTACAATTCAGACAGAGACAAACAAGTTGTAGGCACCACGCAGACAAGCCGATCGAATTACCAGTCGTTTGGCAAACCACGTTACAGCACCCTCCGAATCACCAAGTCATTGGCATCAGCAAAGAAGACGTCAAGCTGATCCACACGGACGATGTCGTTGCCTTGCCCAGCAAACACGAAATCAACTCCCGGATCGCCCGTCAGATCGTCTGGTCCGGCGTTACCCACGATAAAGTCGTTGCCACCACCGCCCTTGAGCAGGTCATCCGCCGAGCCGCCGATCAGCGTGTCATTACCACCAGCACCATAAGCTACCGTGGACACGGAGGAATTGTTGATGATCAGATCGTCCCCACCACCCAGAACAGTGGCAAAGGAATCGACATCGGCCTTGTTGAAGACGAAGAACTGACCGTTGTAGCTGACAAATAACTTACCAAACTGCTCTGTGATCTGGGCGGAGTCATTGCCGGCAGTACCCACAAACACCACCACACCATTGATCAGCTGGACAGGTTGGGTGGCAATGCCAAAGACGACATTCGGCCGGTCGGCCGCATCGTTGAAAATGATCGAGGTGGCATTACCGATAATTCTGTCCCGTCCATTCCCACCGTCAAGTACGGCTCCCTGACCAACGATAGCATAGATGAGATCGCTCCCATTCTCTCCGAGAACCACAGAGGTTGTGCCAAAAGCTTGAAGGACGTCGCTACCCTCACCACCTCGGATAAAGTCGGGGATGGTAGGAACCTGTGCGGTAAGGACATCATTGCCTCCTTGACCGTCCAAGAAAACTCGTTGCACTTGGGCAGCGGCAAAAGTCTGGCTGATGCCGTTGACGTTGGCCACGATCTGACCAGCGTTGTTGACAAACACATCAAAAATATCCTGGCCGCCATTCCCCACAATGGCCAGAGTCCCACCCAAGAGAGTAGTAGTAGCTGGGACATCTCTGGATTCGAGACGCTCAACGCTTGGCTTCATTCTGTTTTCTCCGGTAATACTCGTCCACAAGACAGAGCTGAGTGAAAAAAGGCAGCTTGGCAAAACTCCACAGGGCGACGAGCATAGTCTGGTATTCCGGCAGACCATAATTGATGAACGGCTTTTGCTTGGGTCCGCCTATCCCTTCAAATACACCACACTTCCCGAGTAGCTTTTTCCATGCCTCGGGAAATTCAAGATCTACCCAACCACGATAGGGCGACTCGGGCACAGTGTTTCACTTTCGCCCACCAGGAACGGCTGGGCAAGACCGTTCCTGGTGGAGAATCACCAAAGTAGGGAGGACGACGACCATAAGGCCCTTCTGTCATACCCGAAGACGGTCCAGGTTGAGCGTGAGACTCATACATAAGACGGACCTTCTCCTCCAGGGACAGAGAGGCGAAGTAGCGAAAGGCCACTTCGACAATCTCCTCAACCGGAAGACCACTGGCCCGCGCCATCAACAACAACCGCAAGTAAAGTTCTTCCGGCAACCGAATCGTCCTCTTGGGCTGACTCATGCGTTAGCGACGAATAGCACCCCGTGGGTGACCATGGTGATGAGGCACCACAATCCGGTTGAAGTGGTGACCTCCTCGGAAGTGGGAGTAACCATAACTACCCACAAACGGATAGGTCACGAACGGCTGCACACAGATCGGCTGTTGATACACCTCCTGCTGGATCAGCTGCTGTTGCACCGGAGCTACCTGCTGTTGCACTACAGGCTGAGTGACAAAGGTCTGCACCGGAGCATAGATGGGAGTCGCATAGAAGCTACTGCGATAGTGTGTCCGGAAACCCAGGGGAGCACAGTAGCCATGCGTGAAACACTGAGCTTGGACCGGAGTCAGGCTCAGCAACAAGACAATACACGCAAGACCTGCCATCAAAAACCACTTCATGAAACACCTTCTTTCTAAGGTTTCACCCACTCTTCCAACAACCTTTTCTCTTCAGCCAACAACTTGGCCGGCGTCTTGGGCATACGATCACCACGTACTGCCGCCAGCAGAACGGCCGGCGGCACATTGGGACCGTAGGCTCCTTGCTCGTTGAACAGCACAACCCCAGCCCGGCTACTTTGACCAGAATGGCACTGGGCACAGTGCTGCTTGAAAACCCCTGCCACCTGCTGAATCGTAGGTCGGGGAGCCACAATCGCCGCATCAGCTCGGGGCATCACACCTTGATTGAGTAACAAATCCAGCTTCTTCTCCAGAACCTCCATCCGTTGCAGCATCAACTGATTCTGGCCCTGAGCCTCGACGAGAGCTTGTGGAGCTATCGTGACCGGTGGCGGAGCAACTACCTGTGAGAAATTTACCAAAAGAGCAGAAGGTACGATCACAGGCACCAGTACGGATTCAGCTATGTAAACTTTCTGATAGATGGGCGCCGGTTGCTGGTAGACTGGTTGCCGATACACGGGACCACCAGCCAGCACCAGACTACCCGAAAACAACACAACCGCAAGTAGGGCGAACCACCTCATGGTTTCTCCTTGAGCAAGGACAAAACCCGCATGATCTCCTGAAAACTCTCCTCGTGCTGATCGCGACGGCCCTTGCGATCCCGCAACAGACGGACGTAGGTGTGACTGAGACCTGTCCTACCCACGTCCGAGATGATAGGCTTCACCGCACTGAGCGGATAACCTGTATCGAGACATACTGTCTCCAAGGTGATCGGTTCATCCAGGTATCTCTGGTAGAGCTTCTGCAATTGTAAGCTCAGGACCGCTGGAGCCTTACCTGTGAGTCGCAACACGGCCTGGCCGTAATACTGCTGGTCGGCGAAGACAAGATGATTGATTTCCTCACCGAAGTAGAGGTCAGCAACTCGCTCCTGCTCCTTCTTGTCGGGAACCAGAAAACCCAGGAATTCCTTGGAGGACAGGCGCACCTCATCGGCTATCGGGATAATTCCTTCTGCGTGACAGAAGATGCACTTGAAGCCGGTCCAGACCACCTTATCACGGAGCAAAGTGCGGTTGTCGATAGCCACCCTAGGATCGGCGAACTCGATCACATTTTCTTGGCCGCTGATCAGACCGTATCCCTGGAGGCCGTTGGGTAAAGACCAGATGATCTCACCCGCATCCCGTTTCTTCTGAAGCAAATTCTTGAGTAAATCATTCTGCTTGATGCTCGTCAGGAAGTCGAAGCTCTCCCAGTAATAACCACGACCATAATTGAGGATGGTCGGAGTCCGCTCCAAGGCTCGGTTACGGTTGGCCACTTCCGAGAACAGGGCGGCACCACGTAACTGACTGCCGGCCCGTTCGGCCGCTTTACCATCAACAGCAGCCAGCTGCTGAAAGTCGGCCCGGTTCTTCGGATCACCCTGAAAGTGTAGATAGGCCGGCGGTTGGAGGGCGTAAACGACAAACCAATCACAACGATACACAGGGAATTCGGTATCAAGCCACTGGACCAGCTGGACGATTTTGTCCTTGGGTAACCAGCTGGCCTGAGCGAGAATCACCTTTTTCTCGTTCGCAGACTCCTGAATCTTCTGGGTGATTTGGTAATCGTAGTAACCCGGCGGATAGTACTTGCCGTTCCCATAGCCACCTGGAAACCACCGTTTCTCGGTTGTCTGGATCGTCTTGGTCTGGACAGTTGATAGTGACTCCAACAGTTGGTGGAAGTACGGCTCAGGGAACTTTGCCGGTCCTGATCCCTCTCGACCGAGCCGGTCCCAGGCCTCAGGCTTGATGCCAAGCAACAACAGGTCTACACGGAGTAACCTGCCACCTTCCAGGCGCAGGCAAGGTGTCAGCGAACGCTTGTAAAAATTCAGGCAGTTGACAGTGAAGTCCGCCAGCTCACCTTGTTCCTGGATTTCCTGCGGAGTTGTAGCGTAGTAGCAGGACAGATAACGAATACCAGCTGTTTCCCGGCCGCTGCCGCGTAGCCGCTGGCAATCGTTGTAAGCACCTGAAACAGCACTGGCCGGGGTAAACAACACTCCCGGCAGGGGGAGCCGGACAACTCCCTGAAAACCCAACAACGTTACCAGCAGCAAACTCCACATCAGCTCACCGGACGGATTACGATCTTGGTGACCGGTCGGGTAAACGTAACTGTGATCTCCTCAAGTGGTGTAGGAGGTAACGGGGGTTGGCCAGTACTCGGCCCATAACGCTTGACGGCTTCAGCGATATCCCCAGCTTGCACGTCAAACAGATCAGCACGGTAAGTTGGGGCCAGCAAGTTACCAGCAGCAATGTGTGGAATACCCAGCACATGACCAATTTCGTGCCGGGCCACACGCGTCAAGTCAATCTGCTGGCCTTGCGTGATACCATCGGTAATCACCCAGCGTTCCGACTGGTCGTACAGCTGCCTGAGAGTCTGTGCGTTGCCACAAGGCAACTCCGACCAGGCCAACGTACCCATACCCCCATCAATCGCTCCAACACCAATTTGCACATTGGCTGCAGGATCACCTGGGTTATAGACCGGCACAATATCACAGACGTTTGCCCAAGATTGCCAAGCTCGCTGGTAAGCCTGCAAACGAGCTTCACTGGAAATACCCGGTAATTGTCCCGAGAGAGTCCAGGTGATGCGTTTCTGTGGCCAGCGGCACAGACCACCTACCTGAATGGGCATCAAATCAGGGAAGCCGCAAAAGCGAGTTTCCTCCAAGGAAGCCTTCGTCTCAGGACCTACCCAGCCATCGACCATCAAGTGGTTAAACTCTTGATACCTCTCGATGGCTTGCCGCAGCACACTCTCGGAGATCTCCAAAGCTTCCCACAAATTTGGGGCTGTGATATAACCCAACTGCCACAAACGGCGAATCAACACGAAAGCATCAAGAGCATGCATGGTCTATTTTTCCTGCTGCGGATCCGGAAAGAATCGCTTCTTGTATTGCTGCTCGGCAAAAGAACGCAAGACCACAACCAACTCACGGAAGGCCACCAGTTCCTCATTGAACTGATAAGTAACAGACTCCAATTCCTGTTTGCAATGTTCAGCCACCGTTTTAAGATCATTGCGATAACCGACTTCCATCCGCTGCAGATTGGCCCACTGGCTTTGCAGGAGATTATCGACCGCCTTATCCTTGGCTTCCATGTATTCCTTGAGCAGCTTGTCCTTGGCAGGCAGGTGAACGAACAGCAGCCAGGCGAGGACACTACCAAGAAGGCCCGTGCCCACCCAACCAGCACCACCGGACAATGGATCCAGGGAGACTTCAGCCAAGAGCATCAGGGCGATAGTGAGCATGCCAGACCAACCCCTACATGGGATTGTGTTTTCCCATCAACATGTTAACAAATCAAAGTATTTCCAAGCAATAGACGTATCCCGACCCTTCCCTGATGATGATCTTGGTCATCGGGTTATCACTGCTATGGTCCAAGGATGGGAGGGTATCCAGTCTAGGTATAATCCTTGGACTGGTCACCTAATTGCAAGGTAGCGATGAAGGCTTGAGCGGCACATTTCCTTAACCATCATATGGACCGGGACGCAGGTCGGGTTGAGTAGATCGACTACTACATCGTTGCCCGGAGTGAAAGACCTTGTTGCCAAGGTGAAACCTGCCTTTGCCTTCATCACGATTTTCCGCATCTACTACCTGCTGGCGGACCTTTTAACACCAGCATCTCCCGGCGATTCACGAAGTTACTTTTTCTTCCCCAGAGAAAGAACTCCGCAAGAAACTGGCGGACAAAAGAATTGACAGATTGACATGCTTCTGTACAATGATTTCGTCCGCAAGGACTGCTCAGTCTTCGCGGCGGATGGCCTAGTGCTGTCCGCCGCGATCCCATTTTTATATCAACAGATTTTGAAATGTAAAGATGAGATTACTTGGCTGGAGTTGTCTCGACGAAGTGCAGCTTGTGATCAGCCTGCAACTGGTAGACCTGGCCATTCACCTGAATCTTGGCGCCGATGGGCATGGCCGGGTCAATGGGAATGCAATCACCATCAGAGTTACCACCTACTAGGAGAGTGACAGCAGGTTCTTTCTCCTCCTGTTTATCCTTGCGGAACTCAGCCCGGGCCTTCTCGATCATGACCGCATGTTGCAATTCGGCAGGCATCACCGGAGTCTGAACAGACGTGGCTCCTTCATTGGCCTGCACAGCCACCTTGAGCATGCGCGCATAGCCGAGCAGTTGCCGGGCCACTACGGAGTCGATGTTTGAAGTCACGTCATCCTCCATGAAGTTTACTACTTCCAGCACCGCCTTGGCAAGACTCATGATTTCTCCTTGCAGTACCCTTCAACCAGAATACGGAGGTTACTGGAGTACAGTCTCAGATATTCCACCGGCACGTAATGGCGGCCGGTAAACACACAAGTATGTTCCTCGGCACAGCGTTCCATCATCTGGGCAACACCGATCACACAATCTCGTAGCATGAGCAACGACTTTGATTCGGCCGATTGTTCTTCACTCACGACAACACCGAACCTTTCAGAAGTATGACCAACTGGCCGCACCGACAACGCACCCGCGGGGCCTCGTTGGGCCGTTGCACAATCTCCAAGGCCGACACCATACGATAGCAGCTCCGGCCCGATTTACGCAGGTCTTCCTTCACCAGAAGTCTCTGGCAACCAGGACATATGTACTGGCTATTCCTCATACCACCAATCCTCTACCAGCTTGCACCTGTGCAAACACATGACGATTAGGCGGCTCGTAATCTGTCTTGATCTCCCAATCAGGCTCCACGTCAAGACGGGCTACGATTGCCCGTCTTGACAGACGTAGCGTATCACACAGGGCGAGGGCGACCGACAAAGCACGCCGGTCGCCCTGGTCTTGAACAACAATCAATTCAGCAACTGGTTCTCGTTTCTTGAGCACGAAAGACCATAGCCGCTTGGCCTGCTCAGGTTTCAGAATCAATTCGGCAGCCAAGCGGCCATAGGGTTCAATCGGTTCTTGCCAAGCCTGTTGCACCTCAGCCGGATCAAGGTCAGCGAATTCCAAGTGTAACGTATCCAGCAGTTTGTTCAGGCCGTGCACCACTTCCTTTCCATTCACACCTACACATAGCGATTCCCGTTGTACGGTTCCAGTATGTTCGGGAGCAATGGACATCACCTCCTTTCCATCAGACAGCGGGGGCGGAGGGGAATTAGCAGCCTCCGCCCCCGTCCGCACTAGCATTTGTGGATACAGATCAGTACATGCCACCTCCTTTCGCTGGGGATCAGAGATAGAAATCAACAAGCTTCTTTCCTGAATTACTGTACGAGAAAGCTGCTCTGCCGTACAGACGATGATACGTAAACCTTTCTGGCGAGCGGGACCGAGAGACAAGACACGTAGCCTCAAGTCCCTTTTCACTCCGGTAAGTAGATTGAATGCTCCACTTGAAGCATCTACTTGATCTTTAAATCTGCCTAGAGGGCCATCCTCGAAGGGGCGGAAGTTGACGTGCTCCTCGATATAGGCCGCCACATCCCATGTACCGTCATCCACAAGTGCCACTGAACCCGCGGCTAATTGGCACGACCATGGCTCGGCCCTGGTATCCTTCTTACCGGTCACTTTATCTTCGCGGACGTTAAATCCAGCAAGTGTCCGAGCAACGCTCTGCCAAGCATCTCTTCCAGAGCTGCCACCTTCAGCCTCAATCCAGATAAGTGGCTCCTGATTCGGCCCATATCGGTCTCGATCTCGGAAAGCTGTTGCCCTAATTCTTTGATTGCGTTCTCCAGGTTCCCACTGACCGCGAACGACGTGCTCGACATAGTATCTCCCTTCAGAGTCTAGAGCCATAAGAACTCCGGCAGTATAGCAACCCCCGTCCTTGGTCGATGCCCTATCCCAATAGCGGATACGTTTTGACTCATATGGTGCTGCTTTCACTCTGTTGTTGAAGTATTGGGGCTTGAACATACCACCGCCCAGAGGGCGTGGACTCTGACCAAATTGACCAGCATATCCATAAGCACCAAGCATCACCTCAAAATCGCGGAGGATTGGCTTAGGCAGGCGTGCCGGATCCATCAAGCCATCAACGTATCTCAACCTAAGCTCAGGAGGTGACACCTCCCAACCGTTGTAGGTCTCGCCCGGCAGGCAATAATGCTTGATGTCGCTTGTATCGACATGTTTGGCTTTCTTCAACAGCACGCCCGTTGGGTCATCCTGGTGCAAGCGTTGCATAATCAAGAACGTCACCGACACCGCCTTGTCCACCTTGCGCGACGGCAAGACATTCGTCATAAAATCCGCAGCCGTCTTCAGCTCCAAGGCTGACACCGCTTTCTTCGGGTCAATCGGATCGTCCGGTATCAAAAAGTGGGCGTGGAAGCCCGTTGGTGTTTTACCACCCACGGTACAGGTCAACCGATCCCCTCCAAGAGTATTTGCGTAATACCCCTTGGATGCCTGGTCCTCGCGCAGCTGAATATGTGGCCAGAAGTTCTGATACTTTTCACCAAGAATCACATACCTAGCCTTGGCAGCAAGATCGAGCACCAGGGTCTCGGTGTGACTGGCAGAAATCACCCGACCTTGCGGGAAGCGAGTCCATACCCATGCGGGGAACAGAATGCTGCAAATAGTCGATTTACTGGTTCCAGGAGAGACGTTGAAGACTACATCATAAAGCTTTGGCAAACCGAGGAAAACCCGTTCAGCGACGAATTGCAATTCTTCGATGAGTACATCCAGGTGCCAGTTCCACTGCACCTTGCCGGCACCGGGCACTTCTTCCCAGAATTCACGTACGAAGTGGGTGAAGGATTCTTCATAGTTCAACCGATCTTGGCTCTTCTCGATCCTGGGGAGGAGCAAGCTGTATTCGTGGCTCTCCTCGGCTGTCAGCAGCTCGGGCGGCACGTTCTCTAACACGTTGAGCGAGTCGGCACACTCGCGCCACAAGTTCCTCATCGGTTATCTCGGTTCTGCCAACAATTGAGGTGGGCAACTCACGTAGGATGCGTGTCTTGTCAATCGCGATGCCCACCGAGGTCATGGTTTGTTGCAGAGGGGCATCCCCAATTTTGTCGGGTACGGTATCGAGCAGCAAATGGGTAATTTCCTCCAGTCGATCCGCAATTGCCTGTCTTTTTATCTCTTGTTTTTTCAAGACCTCTGGGTGCACCTCTCCTCTAGCCCAGGATTCCAGAGTACCAAGGGGAATACCAAGCTGCTCAGCAGTGCCCTTGACATTGCCACCATTGGCCTCCACAGCAGCAAGGGCATTGGCCTTCTCATCCTCACTGTACCTGCGATGCACTTTCGGTCTTGGCTTTTTGGTCTTGCGAGCAGTCATGACAATCAGCCCGGTACGCAGATGTTTTTCAAGGCGAAGGTGCGATAGTCGTTCTTGTCGAGATCCCAGCACTCCAGCAACCACTGCGGCTCAGGATAGTACTCGGTGCTGCCGTACAGCAACCGGCGGGAGATGACACGTCGGTCCGTTATTCCACCACGGTGGTTGATGTAGCGGAAGTGGGTCTCAGCATTGAAAGTGATCTCGAAGTCACAACTGACTGGTCTGACGATCATTGGTACTCCTCCCAATACTGCTCGTCCTTCCAGAGCGCATCGGACACCTGAAACTTGGCGATGCGCAAGAGGGCCTCTCGTTGCTGGTACTGCACGCCTTGCCTCAACCAAATCGGTTCCCCCTTACCACAGCGCCGGTAAATACAGTAGCCGTGGTTACGGAGGAGATGGTCTACAGCGAAGCGACCCGAGTTGTCCTGGAAAGCGGACTGTTTCTTGTCACCTTTACGCTTGGCCTGGTTTTTTATCATGCCCTGATCCTGGACAAGATTACAGTTCCTTCAGCATTGACACGAACAAATGCTAATTTATCCAAACGTTTATCAGTTTGCTAGGGGAATCCGGGGAGGGGAAAAATCTTGGGAAAAAGACCGGAATTCTGGAAAAGTGGGCTTGACTAGGAACGTTAGATTCACTAGAATCCTAGTATGGACACGACGATCACTCCTGACTCCTGGAGGCCTATCATGGCATCGCGATTTCCGATTCGACTGTGCCCGGTGTACTGCCAGTTGCTGCAGGAGACGGGCGTCCTCGGTGACCTCGCCATCGCTGGTAGACTGACGAGCATCGACGACGTGCAGGACCTGTTATACTACCTGACACGCCACCACGAAATCGACGAACAGCATGGTGAAGAAGTGACCGACGACCTCTACCGCATGTGCATCCGCATCCGCGACCAGTACTACAGCCAGTTCCGCTACTAACCCCCAATACAGGAGACACGACGATGAGTACGCTCAAACTGACGGCAACAACCGACAGAATTGCCGAACGATTGGAACAAGGCCTGGCATATTACCGCGAGGAAATCCCGCTGCAAACCCAACAGGCGGTCCGTGAGTACGTGCTCAATCACATACCGCAGGGTCACTTCCTGACAGCTGTGTTGAGCAACGATCTGTTTACGGCCGTCAGTCGGGCCGACCATTACAACGTCAAGGCCATCCCAGCCCTGTGCCAGCTCCTGTACAACCACGTACCCGCAGCCTGCTTTGGCTCTCCGGAACGAGCCGAGACTTGGCTACGTAGATCCGAGGAGATAGAATGACCACGCGATTACCAAATCGGATCAACCAGCTGATGTCGTTCACCAGCCACGGACGGCTATTCATCGTCAAGAAATTGAATCGCAACACCTGGCATTTACGCGACACCACCATCTCGACTAGGTCACGTTTCGGCAGCAAACGGGAAATCATCGAGGACATGATCTATGTCCTCTCCTATGGGATCCTGCCACCCCGAACGGATGGACGATGGTAGTAAGGAATTCACATGACCCCATCTTGCGAAACCTACGAGTCCGTCCGGCCACTGATCTTCAGCCTGTGCCACCACTTCCACCAACGCTTCGGTGGTGACTGGCAGGAGATCTGCGGCCAGGCCCAGCTGCACTTCGCGCGCGCCTGCCACAGCCACAACCCGGGCAAGAGCCGGTTGACGACCTGGGTACAGACGAAGGTCTGGTACGGCCTGGCTGAGGACCGGCGCAATGAACTTCGCAAACTCGGCAACCACAAACAGGTACCATACCAACTGGAAGCACTGCCCGCTAGACCGATGAACCGACTTGGTGAGATACTCGAAGAACTGTCCACCGACGCCCGCGCTGTAGTCGAATTGACACTCGGTGACGCTCTCGATTCGCTGGCGCGAGAACGAGGATTCCTCGATCAACCTAAACCAATCAGTTTGCGTAATAGGTTGGTCGAACTGCTGCTGGAAGCGGGCTGGTCCGCCTCCCGTATTCTCAAAACATTCCACGAAATCCGTGAGGTACTGCAATGAACAACCAAGTACCATTCATCAGTGTTTATCGGATCTTTGGTGAGGGCTGGTACATTGAGTACGAAAGTCCAACCATGTCGCAAACTAAGTTGGGACCGTACAAGCACCGGCCATTGCAAAGCAAGCTGCTGCAAATCCAAGATCGCGTTTTCAATGGTCAGAAGACCAATGTAGTTGTCCAAGATTGAGAAATCATGAAAACCGTGAGAGTGTATAGTGGCTTCTACCGCAGCCTAGACGGCCGTGTCCTCATCCGCCGGCACGGTGCGGGCTATTACCAGAGCCACTGGATGGTGACGCTGGACGGCAAGGAAATGCCGTCCAGGCACCGAACGCGGCGCAACGCCGTGCAATGGGCGGCGAGACTCTTGGAGGTCAAATCATGACGAGCAAGTATGCCTTCGAGCCGTGCTGGTGTTGTGGCTCGGAAACAATCTGCCGTTGTACACCAGATTGGAGCCGCTGCAAGGAGTGTGGTAAGTGCCCCCGTCACGAAAAACCTGATTGCATCTACGGGCAGCTCTGGAACGACCCCAAGAATCGGCACGCGACGGGTGAAGAGATCAGACGGCAATACCAAGCTATTATCGCAAAGCGAAAGGCACAATCATGAGCCGTCATCAAATCCGCAATGATCGTTACACATTCGCATTCGGAGTCGATCACGCCTGTGGCCCTTTTGTCCAAATCTGGGATGACGATTGGTTCATCGGCCGGGAAGGCGAACCCTTAGTGGACATCGACAAGTCCTTTGGTATTCGTGTTCAGGATTCATACCAGGTTTCCAAGAATCGCAAGTTACAACGACTGTTAAGTGATCTGGAAGCGAGCTATCAAGAAAGCCAGAAGCGAGGTGTTAGCAAGCCTCATCTTGGCGAAGAGCATATCATCGCACTTGCAGATGCATTGGGGTTTTCAGGCCCAGCACTAGAACGGAAGGTTTATGAGTTGTGGAACTAACGATGCACACCAAACCTTACATTTACCAGATCAAAGGCGCTCGGGCCATCTCGACCTTCGACGGCCGGGCGTTGCTCGGTGACGAAATGGGCCTCGGTAAATCGCTCCAAAGTCTCCTGTGGGCCTACCGGCACCCAGAAGCGAGGCCCATCATTATTGTCTGTCCCGCCACGATCAAGTGGAACTGGCAACACGAGTGTGTTCACCATTTCGGCTGGAACGCGGAGGTGATCGAGGGTACGCGACCGGACACGGGCAAGACGTTCGCTCCCAGCAGCATCACGATTCTGAATTATGATATTTTGTACGCCTGGCTCGATCACCTGAAAGCCCTCGGTCCTAAGCTAGTAATAGTAGACGAGTGCGGATCGTATTTAGGTGCGATGTGGACACGCCGCACCAAGGCCGTACGGGCGCTGTGCAAGGGTGTGCCCTACGTGATCGCCCTCAGTGGCACACCTATTATCAACCGGCCGATCGAGTTCTTTCCGACGCTCAACATTCTCAAGCCCAAATTGTTTCCGAGCTACAACACCTTTGGTCACAGGTTCGGGGGTCCTCGCCGTATACCTTGGGGAAGCGGCTGGAGTTTCCAGGGTGCAAGTCATCTGAGTGAATTACATGACCTGCTCGTCCGTAACGTGATGATCAGACGTCGCAAGGAGGACGTCTTGCGGGAACTCCCCGCGAAACAACAAATTGTAGTAACGCTCGACATCAGTGACCGAAAACAGTACCAGCACGCCGAGCAGGATTTCCTCGATTGGTTAGCGAAAACGAAACCAGAGAAATTGACCTCGGCTCTGAAAGCTCAGCGATTGGTCCGACTCGGTTACCTGAAACGGTTGGCTGGATTGCTCAAGCTACTGAGTGTCTGCAATTGGTTGGATGATTTCCTGAGGGCTTCAGACGGCAAAATCATTGTCTTCGCCGTGCACCGCAAGATTCTCGGAGAACTGCAAAAACGTTACCACAACCAATGTTCAATCATTCATGGCTCGATCAAAGGCAAAGATCGGCAGCTGGCCATCCAGCAATTCCTGCACCATGACAAGACACGGTTGCTGTTCGGCCAGCTCAAGGCGGCGGGTATGGGTTGGAGTGCCAAAGGGGTAACTACCGAAGCATTCGCCGAGCTAGGCTGGACACCTGGCGAGCATGCTCAGGCCAGTGATCGAGCGCACGGTCTCGGCCGGGGTCATAAAGATCTACCAACCTCAATCTATTGGCTGATCGGTAAAGACACGGTGGAGGAACACGTCGCCAAAGTGTTACAAGCCAAACAAGGTGTACTCGACCAAACTCTGGATGGCAAGGAAAGCAGTGGAGGATTGGACATCTACGATCAGGTGTGCAACCTGATGCTGAAAGAGAGGGGCTAACAATGGTCAAAAAACCGAAAGAACCAAGGACAGGTGTGCTGTTCCTGCAAGGCATCGACAAGGACCTGCACCGGCACTTTAAGGCGTACTGCGCCCAACGTGGCATCTCCATGACCCGCATGGTCGAGCTGATGATGCGCGAGGTGGTACGTGCAGAAGACGAAGGGGACAAGCCGGAGGAGAAGCAAACATGAACACATGTATCGTTTGTAGTGTCGGAAAATCCGACACGGAACAGAAGCTCACTATCTGATCAAGGGAAAACGGGGAGGAACCTCCTGGAAGTCGTTCAGGAATGCTCGTAGATTCCACGTAGGATCGCATAGAATCGCTCAGGAACGCTTCCGAGAGCAGAAATCGACTCTGGATACGTCCCAGCAGAATTTCGCAATCAGGAACGCATTCTATGCAGCTTACTGAACTTCTGGACAGATATCAGGTTCCCTATCGACGTCCAGGCGAAAACAGGCATGTCACGGAAGGATGGGTCGGTACGGATTGTATCTACTGTTCCCCCGGCTCCAGCAAGTTCAAGCTCGGTTTCCACCTCGCCACGAACGCGACGACCTGTTGGACATGTGGGAGGCACTCGTTCACCGGTACACTGGCTCAGATTACCAGGCTATCTGAGGAGCAGGTCCGATCCGTGCTAGATCGGGCCGCTAACCAAACCATCGTACAGGTCAGTCGGCCACGTCATCCAGTCCTCCCGAGCGGTCTAGGTCCACTTCAATCAATCCACAAAGACTATCTCCGTTACCGAGACTTCGATCCTGATGAACTAGAGCAGCTCTGGAACCTCCAAGGCATTGGCCTGACAACAAACCTCAGTTGGAGAGTTTTTATTCCAATACACCACCGCAACCAGATAGTTAGCTGGACGACGCGAGCGATCTCCGAGCAGGTGCAGCCCCGCTACATCAGTGCCCCGGCCGATCAGGAGGCGATACCGGCCAAGGAATTGCTCTATGGGTCCGACCTGGCCGGACACGCGGTCGTGATCTGCGAAGGCCCGGTCGACGTGTGGCGGATCGGTCCTGGAGCTGTGGCCACACTCGGAGTGAGTTACTCCCGGGCACAACTCTCCAAGCTGACCAGATACCCCGTGAGAGCAGTCTGTTTCGATTCCGAGCCGGCGGCCCAGATACGGGCAGCCCAACTATGCGAAGCGCTGGAGGCATTCCCCGGCTCGACCTACCTCGTGCAGCTCAACGCCAAAGACCCGGGCAGTGCCAATCAAAGGGAAATTGATCAACTCAGGCGAACCTTTCTGTAATGAGGTGAAAAATGAAGAAAACAAAATCAAAACGAAATCGCGGGGCCGCTGTCTATCACCGGGTATATGGTCGTGAAGGACTCGAACAATCCTGTCGAATCCTTTTTGAATTGATCCAATCCGCAGCCTGGCACATAGGTGGACCTATTTATCTCTACTTAGACATCGACAATCACCAAATAGAAGAGGGTGGATTTGACAGTGAGATGTATGCATTACAGGTAGACTTCATAGCCGGAATTCTGCTCGGCGATAGCCAAGCAATTACGGAAGCTCACCTACCTCTTCTTCCCGACAAAACTCTACAACTTGGTAAAGGAAGAAAACAACAACGCCTTCCACAAGACGCTGATTTGGAAGTAAAACAATTACCTGACGGCCGCTTCTGGTTTGGCATCTTTCACAATCCAAAACGATTGCCACCACGCCCTCTCCACGAATGGACGGAAAAAGAACGTCGCAAGTTACTTGGAAATTAACCAATTAAGGAGGTTCATCAAATGAGCTTCTGCACTCACCAATGTAATTTCATCCAACTCCACAGTCAGAAGACGAGCATCTTCGACCGAGAACTGGATGGTGACACGAAGGAAGAGATCATCCTCAAGGATCGAAAATTGTGCGTTCTCGAACTCCTGGCCACTCTTGAGCCGAGTGATGTCTATGGTATCACACAAACAGCTGGGACCAAGGGCATCGCCGGCATCATCACCGTGTATTACCGACGCAAAGAGGTTCAACCGTGAGTTACTATCTGTACCTGACCTACGAAGAAGGCCAGGTCGATGACGTCATCGACCTGGCCACGTGCTCCCTGGAAAAGGCTCAATGCCTGACCAAAGAGGTCATTCGTTGTGCCGACAGAGGACACTCCCACGAACGTACCGCACGAGCTAACCAAGCCACACTCCTCAGAGTCGACCAAAGACTCCAGGTTGATCTGACAGCCTTGCGGACCGAACTCCATGAAGAGTGGCAGCGGGATATGGAAGCTCGGTGCACCAGTCCCGAGGCTCTGGCGGCAGAACGGGCCGTGTACGAACGGCTCAAGGCCAAATATGAACCATACTCAATTCGACCCGCCCGTGAGCAAACTGATTCCAAGGAGGAGCAGCACAATGATAGAAGCGATTGAATTATGGTGCGACGGAGGTCTTATGGGTCGGAATCCTTCCAGGCTGGGCGGTACCTGGTGTTATTGCCACGTCAAGACCGGCGAGAGAATCGGATATCAGGCTGGCCTGATCCTACCACGAAAGCATGTGGAAGCTGATTCGGTCACCAATAACGTCGCCGAACTGGTGGCCGCGCTGCGAGCACTGGCTTCGGTCCCTGAAGATTGGGATGGAGTCATCAATACCGACAGCCGGATAACCTTGTTACGCATCACCAAAGGTATGGCCCCGCACACACCCGGGGTGCCCGAGGACCTGCGACAGGAGTTCCTGCAATTACACCGGACACGGCGTTGGCGAGCTGTACTGGTCGCGGGCCACCCGAACAAGAAGGAGTTGGCTCGCGGCTACCGGCTCCGCAACGGCCTGCCGGCGAGCAAGCACAATGTCTTTTGTGACGAGGAGTGTCAACGTCTGGCACGAGTGTTCCTTACAACAAATTGTAGTAAGGTTTAACAACAAATTGTTGTGGAGTCGATAAGCATGAGTCAGTACCCCAACGAACCTTGGACGATCCATCAAGATCCAACCGAATTACGCTTATTTGGTATCAAGGCGAGAATCGAATACGATCCCGGAGAATTCTTCCACCCTTGGGTCGCGCGTGAAGTCTCCGAGGACGATGCCCGCCGTATCATCGCCTGCGTCAACGCCTGCCGCAGCCTGCCAACAGCAGCTCTGGAGAGGCTGGTCGAGGAAGGTAAACACGTCCACTTGGAGTAAGGTCATGAGCCAGCACACACCCGGACCGTGGTCCGTCAACATAGACCCAAATCACCACGCGGGTGATCCAACCATCGTGTGGGGACCAGAAGGGCCTGGACACGGAGCTGTGGCCTACACCTTCCCTTCTGGACTCCTGCTACCCGATGGCCAACGACAAGAAGTCGTCGCCAATGCCCGGCTCATTGCATCCTGTCCAGACCTGCTCGAAGCCTTGCACAACCTGCTGGAGATCTCTCTCCCATTCCACCAGCAAACGGACGCAATGGCCTGGACGGCAATTGAGGAGGCCAGAAAAGCAATCAGCAAAGCACTAGGAGAATCGTCATGAAAATAAGCTACAACCTCGCACCTTTTTACCGCATCGTCGCCCCGCACTTCGTCGCCGGTATTGTCGTCGGCCATCGAGCCGCACCAATCATCAACTACATGCTGACCTGGGATGAACGGCAGATCAAGGGCTATTGCCAGCACAAGAAATGGAAGATCCAACGCCTCGACCCCAAGAAACTGAAGGCGAGGAAGCCGTGAAGGAGATCACCAAGGAAGAACTGGAACAGTGGCTCAAGAACGGCGTCTACTTCGTCTTCCAGTTTCATTGTGACATGTGCCAGACGCGACACCACTATCAAGCACCAAAACTGGAGTTGATCGAGGATCAGCTGATCAAGGACGGCTGGACGCACCGGGGCAGCGGACTGGCTTGTCCGGATTGTTCATTGAAATCCAATACGTCGTAAGATATTATCGGAAGTGAAAGGATTTGCGGACATCGCTGTCCTGTCAACGAAAGGAGGATCATTACAACCAAGAGAGGTGCATCATGATTACGACGCGGCGAAAGAAAGACAGGCGTGATCGGTGGATGTCGGCGGATCGTCTCCTGGACCTGGCCAAGGAACACGAGATGTTCAACAGTCATGATCCCAAGGTACGTGAGGCCCTGCTGCTGTTCATGAGGTTTTGCTCGATGGGTAAGGTCGAGTTCAGTGAAGATGAAGATGAAAACATCCGTCTGCGGCTGCGCTGGCGGGATTGATTATTGCTTTCCGGGAGGGAATCCATAAACTGAATACTGTGATCGCTCGGCGGGGTTGATCTCCCGTCGAATCCAATGGCTCCGCCGGACACTGCGGTTTCACACCTTACCCCGCAGTGTTCCGGCCGGTAGCCCTCAAAGGTAAGGTATTCCATGCTCAACGCGAATCATTTCCAGGCGAAGCTTCCCAGCCGTTTCAGAAACGTTTCAACATATTTGGATTCACCTTCGAAGGAGAAGGCGTAATGAAAATGGGTGATCCCGAATTCGTCTACTGTGAACAACTCTTGCAAGCCCAGAGTGAACAGAATCGATTCTCCTTCCGGAGGGACTACGTCACCTCCAAGGTCATGAACAGAAGCAGAGCCCTCTTCATCCAGGACCTGATCAATCGAGTTACCATGAGAAAGGCGAGGCGGAAGATCGTAAACGAGGACGATAAGTCTCGGGTTTACTGCTTATGCACGGTAGCGTTTCTCAAGAATTCCTTGGACTGGGATCGGGATACGCAAGCCGTCATGCTCAGGTGGTTTCAGGAGAAGCATTTCGTCTTGGTAAGGTACTTTGGTCTGCCTAGAAGACGTTACGTCTGGATCAACATCAAGGAGATCGAGGACACCGTTTACAAGCGGAAATCCCAGTCGCCGGAATTCTCTGACGGACAGTCGCCGGAATTATCTGACGACTGTCCAACGGGAACTACTGTTGGAAAGAAAGAAGATACTATCGTATCTTCTCTAACAAAGGGAAGAAAGACAAACACTGCCGGCTCCGCCGGACAGCGGTCCGCAGGTGGCTTCACCGATTCAAACGGTGAGTTAGAGCCTCGTCCAAACCATGAAGTCCTCGCCGTTCAGCTTTATGAATTGCTCCTTCGTCATCACAAGATAACCCCTCGCCAATACAAAGTCAGGTCTTGGTCAATTTCTTTCAGACAGGCCATTGTCGATTTTGGCTTGGAGAAGGTTCAGGAGGCCCTCGCCAAATATGAGAGGCAATTTGGTCACCAATACATGGTTGTGGTGTATGCCGCCAAGACCTTCTGTGAGAACATTCCCCGTATCCTTGATTGTGCTACCCGCATTGAGAACGAGAGTAAACCCGCCAAGAAAGACCAGGGCTGGTAGGAGAGTATCATGAAAGTGCGTCGCTTCGACGGCGGCCCCCGTGAGAACCTGGTCGTTACCGGTATCATCGTTTCCGATGAGGTGATCGCTAAACTGGCCGACAAGTGCACCGAGCACCCGTTCGGCAGTGCTGTGTCGAACATCATCGTTGAGCAGTGCATCGCCTACTATCGTCAGCACCAGAAGGCCCCGGGCAAGCACATCGAGCCGATCATGCGTGTCTGGGCCGAGGGTCGGTCTGATGGTGATCAGACTGTGGAGATGGTGACTGACTACCTGACTGGGCTGTCGGGTGAGTACCAGCGGCTCGGTAAGGAGCTGAATCCTCACTACGTGCTGGACGAGGCTGACAAACGCATTAACGAGGTCAAGCTCCGACGCTTGCTGGAATCCGCCGAGGCCAAGCTCAGCACCGGTCATCTCGACGATGCCTGGGAAGAGATCCAGGCGGTCAAGCGCGTGCCCATTAACGAGCAAGCGAAGTTCTCCTTGCTAGCCGACAAGCAAGAGGTGTTCTCCGCCTTCGCCGAGGATTCCGAAGCTGTCGTCAAATATCCTGGAGACGCCGGCAAGTTCTTCGGTGATGCCCTGGCCAGCGATTCATTCGTGGTCTTCCTCGCCCCGGAGAAGACTGGCAAAACCTTCTGGCTGCTGGACCTGGCCTTTCGTGCTTTCTGCCAACGTAAACGGGTGGCTTATTTTGAGGCGGGTGACATGTCCAAGCGGCAAATCAAGAGGCGTTTCCTGGCCCGGATTGCCAGCCATCCATACCGGAGTACCAATGAGGACTGCTCGTGGCCCTGCGAAGTGAATTACCCAACGGCAATCCAATCACCGAGTGCCAAGGATGGTGTGGCCGAAGTTAAACACCGTATCTGGTCGTTCAAGGAGGCATTGAACGGGCCGCTGGCCTGGGCTGCTTGCCGGAAGTTACGTCGCAATATCATCAAGTCTTTCAAAGAGTATTTTTGGTTGGAATGCCATCCGAATTCCACTCTGACCGTAGCCGATATCGATGCCAAGTTGGTTCTGTGGGCGGCTGAGGATTGGGTGGCAGATGTGGTGGTTATCGACTACGCTGACATCCTCGCTCCCCCGAAGGGTACAGGCCGCATGGATGGCCGTGACCGCACCAACGAGATCTGGAAGCAACTCCGCCGGCTGTCGCAGGAGCGGCATTGTCTCGTGGTCACGGCAACGCAGACGAAGGCGGCTGCCTACGAGCAAGACAGACCACTCGACCGGCGGAGCTTTTCCGAAGACAAACGCAAGAATGCCCATTGCACTAGTATGATTGGTATCAACGTCCGGGCGAGCGACAAGGCGGCTGGTGTCATGCGTCTCAACTGGGCCTTCAAGCGTGAAGGGGATTTCCGCAGCGACCGCTATTTGCACTGCGCTACTTGCCTCCCCCTCGCCGAACCTTGCGTTCTTTCCACTTTCTGAACAGGTGTTCCGATCGAAAAAATCTGGTGGAATTCTGGAAAATTCGACCATTTTGGGCTTGACTAGATTCCTTAGATTCCTTATAATCCTATGTAGATGAGGAGACGAACGTAGGGAAGCGAGTAAGGACGCGACCCCCGCACGGGAGCGGGGCGAGCCACGCGACAGCGGTGATTGCTCTCTGACAACTTGGACCCTCGGTAGTAGGCGTGGGGCGGTGACTAACCCATCCAGAGCCGAAGTAGAGGGGGAAGCCTGTGTGAGCCAGTGAGGAGTCGCAGGCAGGAAGGTCAGGGGAGTGATGTCTCCCCTCTGATGATGGGGCAAGCGAACCCCGAAACCTTTCTGTGGAGAAAAACATGCTGAGTCTGCAAGTTACTTGTGTCACGTGCAACAAGGTTGCTAGGTTCGAAGGCCTTGTTTGCCGGCAACGAGGCGACAGCTTCCGGGCGGAGCGTGTTGCTAGGACCAAGGCTTTCAAGGTCGGCTGGCGAGGGGATAAGACCCAGTATTGTAACGACTGCTGGGCGGAAAAGGGAACTAAGTAACACAAACTCAGTGCTGTCAACGTGACAGCCAGACGAGCACGAGCGAAACCTTCAAAGCAGGAATTAACCATGAGTGACAATCCTTTCAGCCTCAGCGTTATTTGGTCCGAAGCATGGAACATGCTTCCAGCCGGCTGGCAAGCCACCGTACACGACGCAGTCAAGGGAACAGGTCTGTATCGAACGCCACGATTCTCAAAACGCGAACTTGCGGAGGAACGCGCCAAAGAATGGATGAAAGACCACAAACACGAAGTATAGAAGTAACAAGGCATGGACGCCCGTGTAATGCGGCTCTCCTCCTGATGTCGGGAGGAGAACGGTGGCAAGCCCGAGACAACGCAGAGCCAAAACGATGAACAGGAGACCGTCATGTCCATGAGCATCGGCTGGACGGAGCAATACGGCGCGCGCCCGGAGGGTTACTACGGCGAAGTGTACGACAATGCCAGCGGTAAGTTGCTGCACACCACGGGGATTTATCGTAGGCGGGAGCAGGCTCAGAAGGCCGCTTGGAATTGGATCCAGCAGCGTGGAGGCCACTCCGTTGCTGTGTAGAAGAAGAACCCGCTCGTCCTCCTCCAGCGGCACCCGGGTGCAAGCCCCGGGGGAGGACTTTCAGAGGCTGGGATGTTCTCGATCTCTGTGGATCGGTCCGAAGAGGCGAGGGAGACTCTCATGGCAAAGTTGACTCAATTGCAGAAATCACGACGTGAGTTGACTCAATTGCAGAAATCACGACGTGACAGGGAGCTGGAATTGGAACGTATCCATGAGGAGACTCGTATTCTCCTCGATGAATTCGGTGAGGCCAAGGCCTCCAAACATCTGGACGATGTCTTGTGGAACCTGATCGTCTTGGCCCGGGATGTCAATCAACTGGCTCTGGATGTCCGGCTATATCGCGACTGCATCCGGGATCAGCAGGAAATGGAGCTGCTCCGGGCCAAGGAGAATAGCGATTCTGGCTCCTAGGTCCGTCGCTGCCGCGTTCCGGGAGTCACGGAACGACTCCCGCTATGCTGTGAGCGAATCCAGTGATCCTGGACGCTCGTGTCACAAACTTTCAGAAGGAATTGAAACTTACAGGGAGAGCAGACAATGTATCAGGTCGAGATTCTCTGGTTGGGCACGTGGTATCGAGTCGGGCGACTGCATCACAGCAGGACCGATGCGGAGTGGCAGATCGCTACCTGGCGCGCGGTCAATGGCTCCAACGGGCAGGATATGGGGTTCCGGGTTGTGCTAATAGAGTCGGGTGTCAACCTGGGGGAAGTGGTCTAACGATAGGAGGTGGGGCATGTACGACATGCGGCAGATCATCACCGACCTGGCCATTTTCGCTGATGGCTGCAAGAAAGCTGCCCAAGAGGTCATCGACGAGCAGCCAGACAATGACACTAGCGAGTATCGACGTGGTTTGGCGTACGGTGAGGCCAAGGGATTGCGCAAGGCAGCGGTCGAAATCGAGAATTACCTGAAGCACTTGCGGGAGGACGATCATGGTGCAGAAGAGTAATACCGTGGTGGAGTTGACAGAGGTGCTGGACAGGCTGGAGGTCGAGGCCGAGAAGCTGTACGACCTCGGCCTGAAGAACCAGGCCGACGATTACCAGACCGGGTTAATCTATGGCCGGGCCGACGGGATCGGCCTAGTGATCGAGCGGGTGCGGATCGTGTTGGCAAGGCATCAAATCGAAGGAGACTTACATGACTGCGGACGACCTGCTTAAGAGCGGCGACGAGATCAGGTTGTATCAGTGTCGATCTCTGGTGGATAGTCTGCGGCATGAGGTCGATAAGTCTTTTGATCGGGCGGATTGGAAGGAGATCGACCGTCTGGCCAAGAAGTTGAAGTCCATGGTCGCTGGCCACTTCTGCAAAGAAATCAGTGAACAGCTGCGTAATCGGGATCCTGTTACCTGATCTGAAGGAGAATCACAGTGAAAAATGCAGACGTCAAGATTGGTGAAGTGTACATCGCCAAGATCAGTGGCCGGCTCGTACCGGTCAAGATCTTGGAGGAGTCCCCCTACGGCGGCTGGATCGGCCGCAATACGATCACCGAGCGGACAGTGCGGATCCGCAGCTCCCAGAAGTTGCGGCGGCAATATGTGATCGGAAAACCATTGTTCGTTGAGGGAGACCTACGATGAACGCAAAAATTGGACACGCGGTCGCGGCTTATGAGAACCTGGAAAAGCAGAAGGCAGGAATCGAGCGTTTGGAACAACGGCTCTACTTCGCCGTGTCTCTGCTGTCTCCGGATGAGTTCGCTGAGTACGTGGAAGTGACAGAGCGGATGGGGCGGTATCTCTCCAGAGCAATGGAGTCACAATCATGAACAAGAAGCAGACGCGTGCGGCCATCGTCGAGATGGTGGCCGCACGCGGGGCCAACGTGACCAACTGGAGCACTTACGAGGAGGTGCTCGGTGAGTACGGCTTGCAGCCGGCCGACGTGACGGCCGAACTGCTCGCCGAGGCGACTGAGCAGGTTCGCAAACGCATCACGCAGAGTTTCTCCCTGCCCCGGCGCCGGCCCGTCCGGCTGGAGTGCCTGGCTGTGGGTAGCCATTTCGAGACTCCGCATGGTGCTCTACGTGGTGTGGTCCTTGACAGCAACCAGTCCGAGTGTAAAATAGCCCTTTCGGTCGATGGCAAGACCGAGGAGAAGCGCTGGAGTCCGGCCACCGAAGTGGTGCCAGTTGCAGCAGGTTCCGATAATGTCAATGGCGAAACGATCTCCCCAAAACCTGAGAGGTGTGGTATGCAAGTCGAAGAACAATCCCTGCGGAAGTTGATGCGTGCTCTGGGCAAACCCGAGCACAAGTGGACGCCGGTCAGGTTGTTGACGAAGCTGGACAAGATCCGGTTTGTGGAGATCCTCAAGGACTGCAAGGAGCCTACCGAACAGGATGACATGGACCTGCTCCGCTCGATCTCCGACGCTCTGAGTGAGGGGGAGACAATCGAGTTCAAGGTGGAGCAGGTGGCAGAGGCGGACACCAATGGTGAGCCGAACTATGCAGAGGGGACAACCAATGGTGATCCGATCGAGGATAGCAAGGAGAGAAAGACCAAGAAGAAGAAAGTGAAGGCTGGTAAGGACAAGACGGTGAAAACGATCAAGGAAAGTAAGGTGACCAAGCCGGTCAGGGCGAAGAAGAGCAAGCAGCCGCCACAGACGGAGAACGGCATGAGTGGACTGGAGGCTGCCGCCAAGGTACTCCAGGAATCCGGTAAGCCCATGCACTATCGGGAAATCACCGAAGAGGTGATTGCCAAGGGATATTGGCGGTCATCGAAGAGTGAGAAGCCACAGAACAACATCAAATCGGCTCTACTCGGTGAAATTCATAAGAAAGGTAAGCAGTCCAGATTCAAGAAGACTGGTCGGGGACTCTTCGCAATTCGCTGAGATGGGGAGGACCTGTGATGAACGGAGAAGGGGTACGAATTCTGAACTTGGGTGCAGGTGTACAGAGCACTACGGTTTATTTACTCGCTCTGGAGGGACGGATCCCTCCTTTCGACTATGCGATCTTTGCCGATACTCAGGAAGAGCCGCAAGCTGTTTATCATCATCTGGAGTGGCTGCAAGGTCTGGGAGGTACTCCCATTCTCATTCGCACAGCGGGTAAATTAGGAGATGATCTGATCCGTGGGAAAGATGGGTCGGGATCGGGTCATCATTCTATTCCCGCTTATACCGCTCCCAATCATGAGGAGCGGAGACTGCTGACGGGCTGTGAGAAAGGAATTGTACCACGCGAGTGTACTAAATTCTACAAGATCAATGTAGTCGAGCAGACTATTCGCCAGGAGATTCTGGGGATATTGCCTCGGCATCATGTCCCGGCGGATGTTCAGGTGATTCAAGCATTCGGGATTTCCCGCGACGAACGGATTCGGGCAAATCGTATCCGGGAGCGATTCACGAAACACACTTGGTCCAAACCGGAATTTCCCTTGCTGGAGTTAGGTTGGATCCGTGCTGAATGCCAAACCTATCTACGGGATCGGGTACCACATGTAACTCCTCGCTCGGCTTGTGTCTTCTGCCCGTACAAATCAGATCGAGAATGGAAGAAGCTGCGGGATCACGATCCCGAAGGGTGGCAACGAGCTGTAGAGGTGGATCACGCTTTACGCTCGGAAGGATCTTCTGCCAGTCAAGGGTTGCACCAGACTCTCTACGTGCATAATCAATGTATTCCACTCGATTTAGTGCAGTTACGAGATGATGACCGAGATGGATTCTTCAAGTTCCACTGCGACGAAGGAATGTGTGGAGTATGACAAGTTGAGGGACCTTCCGATAATATGTGTGGACTCGTTGAAGGAAGAGCTGGAGAAACTATATGCGAATTAATCGGGAGAGTTTTTTGCATGATCTGGAGTCTGTCGAGCCGGGATTATCAAAGAGGGAGATAGTAGAGCAATCCAGCTGTTACGTGTTTCAGAATGGCCGGATCCTGACCTACAATGATGAGATCGCCTGCCGCATCAAGGGACCATTCGCCAAGGACTTCACCGGAGCTGTGCCTCACGAACCGCTGCTCAACATCCTCCGCAAGCTGGCTGAAGAGGAGATCGAGGTCAGCAATGGTGATGGTGAGTTATTGATCGGTGGTAAGGCTCGCCGGGCCGGTATTCGCATGGAGGCGGAAGTTAACCTACCGATCGCCAACGTCGAATTGCCGAAAACGTGGCGAGAACTCCCAGCCGAATTCGCCGATGCCGTGCGCATGGTGCAGCACTGTGCCAGCACGGACGATTCCCAATTCCACCTGACCTGCCTCCACCTACATCCTGACTGGATCGAAGCCTGTGACAATTACCAGATCTGCCGATGGAATCTGAAGACGGGGGTCGAGAAGTCACTGCTGGTCAGGCAGTCGGCGATCAAGCACGTCGTCTCTCTGGGCATGACCGAGCTGGCTGAAACCGATGCCTGGATCCACTTCCGTAATCCGAAAGGACTGATCCTGTCCTGCCGCCGTTATGCGGAGGACTTCCCGGATCTGACCAAGTTCCTGCGAGTGGATGGCACACCAACAACCTTGCCAAAGGGACTCGTCGAAGCGGCGGAGAAGGCACAGATCTTCTCGTCCGAGAATCCCGAGGCGGACCGAGTAGTTATCGAATTGACCAACGGTAAATTGCGGATCAAAAGTGTAGGAGTCACGGGTTGGTACCGAGAGACCAAGAAAGTCGTTTACAATGGGGAGCCGTTGACCTTCCGCATTGCCCCGCAGATCTTGATCGATCTGGTGAAGCAACACAACGATTTCGTGCTGACCCCGGATCGGCTGAAAGTGGCCGGGCAGGGCAATTACACCTACGTCACCTGTCTGGGCAAACCCGAAGGAGATAGCCAAGTGCCGGTATCTCAGGGAGAGGCCCACTCCGCGAAACCCAAGAAACGTCGGGGTGATAAGGAGGAGGCAGAGAAGTGATTACCATCAAGGACGTCTGTGCGGTGCTGTCCCGTTCCGACGTCAAGAGCGTTGGTGATCTGATCGAGAAGCTCTTGATGGTACGGCCGGATGTGGATCGTTACCAGCTGCTGCACGACCTGGGTATTTGGGACGGCTACCGCATCTACCAGGACTTGCGAGATGCTCTCAAGGAGGATAGCAATTGAGCAGTAAAGAATCGTGGAGTACGCTCATCGATTGCCTGTGGGATCCGAGTTATGGGATTCATGTCTGGTCCATTCCAGGTCCGTGTGTCTGGGAATGGATGACCTTCGTGCAGCACGATTTTGATGACGTGGATACTCTCTATCTCGATGCGGATGTTTGTGGAGGTGAGTGATATGGGTTTCCGATCGACTTTTACTACTCAGGACTACCCGCTGCGGTGGCCAGACTGGTTCCAGGAAAAATACCGTGACTTTATTACCTTCCCGCCTACGGGAGTTGGGGGTATTTACTCCCGGCAGGAGTGTAAAACCTATGGGGTCTGGACTGATCTAGAAAAAGATATCCAGCAAGCTATTGTCTGGCAGGATCATTGCCATAATTTTCGCTTCGTGCTCGTCTATCTGCACGAGTGTGGTGGTATCACCCGAGTACAGATCAGTAAGGATCATATCTTTTATTCAGAACCAGATGGTTGGTCCTTGGTAGAGGGCGTTACTCATAGTTACTGTCATGGCTGCTCAGACATACCGGTTAGCGCAGTGTCAGGAGGTGAGTAATGCCGTGCATTACATGTAAGGGAATACCTGGTTTTCTAGGCTATCGTGCCTGTCCCGACGGTTTTATCCAAAGTCGTTGGAATACACGATGGGGACTGGGTAAGGTTTGGACTACCTTGCGTGGGGTTGTCTGCCAGCGAGGAGGGTATTTCAAGATTACTCTTCGTACTAAAAATGGCCTGGTCCAACGATATGTTCATCAATTAGTACTTTTGACTTTTGTAGGCCCCTGTCCCCAAGGGAGGGAGTGTCTTCACCGCGATGGTAATCCACAAAATAATTGTCTGAGTAATCTAGCTTGGGGAACTAGGTCTGAAAATCGCTCTGACGCGATACGTCATGGGACTTTCTATACTCCTTTCAGAAAGCCTTCGAAGCTATCCTTGGAAACGATCAAGGAAATTCAAAATCGCCATGCTCTTGGAGAATCGACACGCTCGATTGCCGGGGATGTAG
>ERZ1292637.312-Hain-H14-01um-R3-312-length-32829-cov-14_pt1 | contig 32829 bp, 40 predicted proteins | sample MGYA00564405_ERZ1292637 | MGnify/ENA primary metagenome ERZ1292637 (study PRJEB36523, sample SAMEA6512645) | groundwater metagenome | collected 2019-01-09 | study: AquaDiva: Metagenomics assemblies of 32 groundwater samples | reverse complement strand
TGTGCATCATTTTTCGTTCCGTTCGCCAAGAGAATCCAGTTAGCATACTCTCCATTACCTCTTGTCCCCAATAAATTTCGTTGTCGCATCTCGGGCAGATCACTCATTTAATCATCCTCCCCGACTTTCGTATCATCCATTCCATTCTTGAAGAAATTTCACCGAACCACCAATTTTAATAATGCTCCTACCAAAGCCGTTATGGCAACCGTTCCAATGATCCACATAATCTTGGCCATCACTGAGAGTCCAGTTTTCATCTCAACAATATCCTTCTCCGCATTTTGAACCCTGTTCCCAATCCCAACCTTGAATTGATCTAAGGACGACGTAACTCTGTCAATACAGTCATGCGTTAACTTCTGCCCAATCTGCAACGCTTCAAGTTCGCCCAAAACCTTTCCACGAAATTCTCCGGTTTTAAATTCCTCCGATCCATCGCTCATTTCAATTCAATAACAGCTTGTCCATGTCATTCCTTCTTTATTTTATGGCAGAGATAATTTTGGAACGCCTTCTGCGTTATTTTCTGAAATTACACTACTCTTAGGGCATTTCCATTTTCCATCACCAATATAAATCATGTCAACATTATCATGAAAGCATCTATAAGTTTTGCTTGGCAACACTTTAATGGTCAAGGCCGTATTGGAAACAAATTCATTGCCTCTAAATATCCGCGCCGTCTCGCGTTCCTTACCAGATAAGCAGTTAAATTTCTGCTCAAATTGAGTGATTGATGAAGAAACATACACTCTATCTATTTTATGAAGACTGTTACATTCGAAAGAACTCGCAGGAAAACAAGTAGCTGTCCATATCAAAACAATCCACTCAATCATCTTTGATCACCATTCCTCCGATTCTTCGCTCATTTATTCCCCATAAGAAAAAGCATGAGGCATCCTGCCGCCCAGGCGGTCGTCCAGAACAAGACAAGAAAATCCTTGTAGCTCATTCTCCCATCCATATGAAAAATGCTGCAAATCCTGCTATGGAAATAAACGTTATTCCGAATACGATAACAATCCCAATCGCAAAGTCTTTTGCAGATTGGATCATTTCTTCTTTCCCCTTATCTTTTTCTCGACTTCCACTTGAAGCGTGTCCAGATACTTATGGATCGTGTCACAATCAGTCCGCTTGGACGCCTTCAGGAGATTGTTCATCTCTTTCAATTGCTTTTGAGAATGCCCGCAGGCGGATAAGGCGAGGGACGCGACGGCGCAGACGGCGATTTGCAGGATAGCGTTTTTCATTCGATCTCCTTATGAGCTTCTCTTGACTGACCAATCCAGCCCTATATTGAAGTCTTTGCTGAAATCTACCACATTCTCAAAAAATCCGTCCTCGTTCAACCGTATGATTTTATAGAGATAAACTCCAAGAGTCTTTTGCTCAAGCTTGAAATCCTGTCTGTCGTTTGGAGTTACGCTGATAATTAAGTAGTCCGTGTTCCGAGGATTGAGAATACTGGTATTTTCATAAGGTTGGCCTGATCCTTTGATCCCAATCGGAGCAACAGCAGCTTTGAGAGTTTCAGGCGACTGACGACTAGTATCGGCTATGTAGAGATATGTGTCAGCTGAAAGCGACGTGGCTAGAAAAATAATCGGCAGAAAATACCTCATTTCTCCTCCTGATCCATCGGCTCGTTCATTCCCTGCCAGTAACGATATTCATTTTTTGCAAATGCTTTAATGTAAGCATCAAGAAAATCAAAGTTGTAGATTGCCAGCCTGTTCGCCTTCCCAGTAAAAATCCCCAGTCCTCCATCATCTCCCCCAACCTTCAAGGCCGCAGTCACGGCAAGGACGCTGCTCGCCACAGACATGACCTCTTTGAACTCTCCGTCAATAAAAAGATAAGTATGTCCAAGAGAATTCCTTGCCAGCATGGCTCGATGAGGATTTGTGTCTGCGAGCCGATATGTAAATGTTGGAGCCGCAACGGTGATGACGCGAATTCCAAAAAGCCCGGTATTGTCATGCCAGAATTGCCAGCCCCCTACTCCTGATGCAGCGCAAGCCACCAGCTCCCTGTTGTCCACGGCCTCTAACACTGTTGGCTGAATGGTTATGACAATAATCATCGGAGTCACTCCAGTAAAAGCGAATTTTGAAGTGTCAACATTTCGCACGTCAACATCGGCAGTGCCAGGAAACGTAATCATCGTCGGCCCTGTATTGGCGAAAGTCGCCGAACCAGAATAAGTCGCAAACTGAGTTACCGCCCTGGGTGAAGTCCCTGGCGCCCATCCGACAGCTCCATTCATTGATCCATCCTGACCCTTCCCACTTGAATCCTTTACCCTGGCGTCTTTACCTTCCTGCATGTCCCAACAAACCATGAGGTTTTCATGTGGATAGCAAGCAAAAACGTTGCTTACCAATAAAACGACAAAGAGAGATAGTCTAAAGACCACCATAGGGCTTTTTCCAAACATTCATTAATATGTTGAATCCTTCAGGCAAGGCTCCACTAACAGGAGAAGTAGACGATTGAACGCCTACCCAGCGGCCTGCATTAAGCACGACAGTAGTTGTTATTGGGCTTGACCACCCTGAGCCTACGCTTGAAGCCAATGCCGTGCTGATGACAAGCAATGGAAACCTAAAAGGAGTATGAACTGGCAATGCGTTAATGCCTCCCGTAGACTCTACAATCTGCAAAGTTGTAAAACTAACCGTTGAATTTTTCATGATTCCAGCCTGAATGTCTATGACGTTATAAGTCGAAGCTCCCGTCCAGAAACAAGCTCCTGGAAAAGAACAGACTCCATTAGTCGATAAGAAAACCGACCCTCCATATCCAATTCTAAGCGTAAAGGTTGAATTTATCACAACGTTTGTAACTGCCGGGTTTGAACCCAACATTGTCACGCTGGATGCGTCCAAAGCCGAATTTGGAATTCTTGAACCAAGTAAAGTTGCGGAGGAATAGTCCAATCTTGCGTTAGATATTTTTCCTTGGTTGATATTATTTGCGTTCAATCCAAAAAGATGGTCAGCATGACAGACTCCTATTGTAATTCCTGTAAAAAATAAAGCCATCAACAGATTCTTCAATTTAACCACCTCCCTAGTATGTCAGCCCCTGGACATTGAGTAAAGGAGCGATGTTGTAAAGCGACCAGTAATTGTCGAGTATGTTGTCATCGTAAAATTTCATCTGTAAATACCTGCCAGAGACCTTCAGGTCTATCTTCTCTGTTTTCAGTATCGGATTGAAGGACAAAGAGTAACCAGAAGAAGTCAAAAATCTGGAATCCGTTGCATACTGGGAAACGACTTCAAAATTAGACCTTAACCTTTTCTGTATGTAGTAAGCAGGAAAATCTTGGCCTGTGTCGTCATGGAAGGGAATGAACAAATACCTCCCCAATATTCCAATAGAACCGTTTGTGTAATATGATCCAGTAGAAACTCCCAAAGGCTTAACACTCACGCTGTTTGTTATCTCCATACTTCCCTTATCCCTACTCTCCAAAAGCAGTTCTACATCCTGTCCTTCGTCGGAGACATGGTTGTAATAAATATAAAAATCTTTGTCCCCAACGTCAAGAGAACTGTCCGCTATGACATTATGGTCTATGTTTATGCTTTGAACAACTCCGAATGTGCTTTGCTCCAACTTGGTTATCCTATCGCTACTCTCGTCAGAAACAAAGAAGTTTGAGTTATCAGCCCCTACTCCAGTTGGCTGATGATAAGAAGTGGCTTGCTCTCCCAACGAACCGGACATTTTCAAGAACCCCAAGTTCTTCAAAGAATGAACTTTGACCCTCTGATTTACAAGATCGGATAATAGATAACCGCCTCCATATTGCCTTATCTCATGGATGATGTTGAAATTAGAAGTCCCTGAACCAAAAGAACCATAGATATGAGTAAACGTGCTTAAATCGTTCCTGTCGAACATCAACAACCTGTCATTCACCCTGTCTCCGCATACAATTTTCTCCGAATCCATCACGCCGTTATAACAATCCCAATGCGAAGATACAGTTCTGGTCTGGGATTTTACCGAGTAGTCAATACTGTCCCTTATTGTAAACCCTGGCCTTCCTTCATCCCGGAAAGTGAGTATCTCCTTCGGAACTTCCGCATTAAGTTTTTCTATCCTCAACTTCTGTCCGAAATCGTTGTAGATGTCCACATTGAATGAAGAATCTTGAGGCTTCTCCATAGTCAAGAGAGCCGTCCCGAAAGACTTGTGGGAGGGGCTTTGCATGTCGAACAGCTTTGTCGTCCGATACATGTTGTTCGCATTGTCTCCGTCTTCAACTAACCTCAAATCGTCTATGGAAACTGAGGAAAGCCAGACACCTCCCAGACAGAACCTTATCCCGTAATAATTGAATCGGTTATAATAGGAAACTGACTCTATACTCAAATCAGTCCAGTCATTTCTCGATTGGAACGATGATAATGGAATCTCGAACTTATCCCAGACCCTATCCCCAGAGAACATGATTGAACTGATGGAGACGGAAGTAAAATTAGTATCGAAGCCAGCACCTTCAGTATTATTGACCTCCAAGTCAATCCTCAAATAAGAAATCGAGGTCACATTGTGGGCGAAGGCTTTGAAAGAAATCTTGTCGTCTAAAGTCACCCTGTCCTTGTCCGACCACTCGCCGAAACCAAAAACCCCGATCCTTGTCATGGTGGAAGAATCAAATCCAGAAGCTGGAATCCCGTAAATTGAGAGTTTCAACGAAGCCGTTCCCTCAACCATCTCGACTGCGTTCTGACTTGAACCTGACCAAGTGTAAGACGAGTCCATAACGTCTATAGGTATTTGCATCGGAGAATCATCTACTTTGGTTTCGACATCTGCCAAGTGAACATATCCGTCAATCGAATCCCCATAATAAAGTTGTCCGTTATCTCCGGCGTTGTCCGCTACCGTAAAAGAGTCCGCCTGCCAGTTACAAAAAGGCCACCATTCTCCTGTCCTTATGTCGTAAACCAAGATGTGATTGTTCTTCCCTTTGGGGAATCTTTTGGAGTTCTCATACGAAAATAACAACCATTCTTTTTTAGGATAGTAAGTCATCACGGAGTTTCTATACCTTCCAGACCTTATCAATTCGTCAATTAAAGGCTTGATTTTAGCTGAGATGTTCTTGAATTGAGTCCTGTCCCACATCAGAATACCGCTCTTGTCCAGGAAAGCATAAAACCCTGGGGTTGTAACCAGGGTTCTGGGAGCGATACACCCAACTCCCGTAGCGACTTCTGAAAAAACCCAATCCCCTCCCAAAGAAGGCAAATCTAAAACCGTGAAGGAAAGCTCTCCGATTTTAGATGGTTTGAATACATTAATAATTGTCTTGAAATCTCCACTCACTAGAGAAGACCCGCCGTAAAGGTTTCCCAGACCCGTAATCTCCTCTCCGTCATCCTGGTTGTAATCTAAAAACCTGACTGCCGACATGGAAGAAAAGTTGTTGAGTTTCGACCAGACCAACCTTGATGCATAGTAGGTTGTGAGGGGTTTCAGATGTTGGAATTCAGTAGAAATCTGGACATTCGCCAGGATGTAATAGTTGTTGGCCACTATCTGGTGCTTGCCTCTAGGATTGATCGTCGTAGTCGTCGTGTCTAAATTAAAAGCGTTCACCACTCCGAAAGAAGCCTTTGCTATGTCATAGGTTCTGACATTCTCTTTCAATGACTCTCCCGCAATTAAGACCTTGCCGTTCATCTGGACAAGGTTGTAATGCTGGTTGTGAGAGTTTGCGGAAGAAATCACCACCCACTGAGGTCTTGAGTCATCTGTCGATACAAATATCTTTTCGTAAGAAGCCCCAATGAACGACTTGACGACTTTGTTGCTCTCTGTCGAAGAATAAACCCTTTGGATTGAAGTAACGGGGTTGGAGGAGATGGCTTGTTCGATGAATCTTTTAGACCCGTTTCTTTTTGCCATAGCCCCGACAATGGATGGGGAACAATTACATAAATCCGAAGAATCCTGGTCTGGAATTAAAGTGGCTAGAGATGCTAGATTAAGACCGCCAGAAAAATTAATCGGGCCCACTGGAGTCGGTTCTGCGTAAGCCAAAGATATAAAGAATGGAAGGATTAAAAGGCGTTTCATTCCTCATCCAAACGCCTGCGGAGTAATTCTAAACCTATGCCTGCTTTGATGGGTTGCCTGACTAACGGCATGGCTAGTTTTGATGCCATTCTAGCTCCTTGCCCTACTTTCAAAGCCGTCTCTCCTGCCAATCTTGGAGAATAAAACGGCAAAGTAGCTAACGCAGACGGATTGAATGCACTCGCTCCTAAAGTTCCTGTAGCCGCCAATCTCGACAATCCTTTTGGCAAAAGTTCATTCAACTCAACCCCAGCCGTTTGCTCAAGAAGATTCTTGTTCCCGTATTTATCCAATGTTTCTACAAATTCTTTTCTCAAATCAAAATTCTGCCTCAATGCTTGTTTTAGTTTCCGCATGATAGTTCCTGCCTTAGCGTTTGCTCCCAAACTAAGTTCAGAACTGACATCGTGGATTAAATCAGACGCTTCCTGATACCCTTTCGTGAGTTTCTTATATTCAGGAACTTTATCGACAATCGTTTTCTTTACTGTGTTTTTCAGTGAAGTTACAAAAGCCCTAGCCTCACTTGACGGCGAATAGAAATCATCAATGCGACGTTTAAGTATGTCTAGTCCCTTGACAGAATCATCTCCTGACTTTGTTCCCCATTCATCTACAAGATTAGCTATCCTTTCAACATCTTTTGCAGAAGCATCGTCTAATGCGGCTCTGCTGAAATCCATAACGCCTTTTTTACTTCTGCCGATGTTATATGAATTGAGAAGATCGTCTAGTTCGGTTTTAATTGGAGTCAAATCTATCTTTTTTTGGAATGAATCCGCGTAAATTGTTTCGAGTTTTTCTGTATACGCCTTTCCTCTTGCTTTACGAATTGCCGATAATGAATCCAAGGCGTCATTAGCGACTTGTTTTTCCGACACAGTCCCTCTCATGGCGTCAATCAACGCTTTTTGCGCCGTCCCGCCCTCAAGTCCCGCTCCGGCGGCCTTTGTAACTGCCCCGCTTGAACCAGTTATCATTCCAGATAAACCGCCTATTCCCTTTCCGGCGAATTTAGCGACTCCCCCGATTAAAGGCAATGCTGTTCCTAATCCTGCCATGCCAACGGATTCAGGACTAACTGCATCTGATAAAAATTCTCCGCCTATACTTGCAAGCGTCTGCGGTAACCGCATCGCCATGTTCAATGGAACGCTCTGCGTCTCCGGCTCGATAGCGTCCATCATCGCTCCTGAAAAGCCTCTAATTGCTTGTTCTGGAATCCTTGCCTTTTGAAGTAAAGGGCTGTCCGCTAAAAACGAAGTCCCAAAAAGACCTTGAGTTTTTGGAGAAGTGACAGGTAAATTAGAATTTGTAGATGCGCTAGACTTAGCTTCGGCTTCTGCGGCTAAGGCAAATTCAAATTCTTCTTCTTCAGTAAAATTCATTGATTACCTTTAGTTTTCTTCCATTCCTCATATCTTTTTTGTTTGTCTGGGTCAGAAAAATAACTTCCTGAACCGCCTCCAACTCCCATCATCTTGTAAAAATCATCCTTCGATGTTTCGACCATCTCTCCGTTCTTCAAGGTGTAGAGTTTTCCCTTAAATCCGTTCAATGTGCCGTTTTCTTCATAGAAATCTATGGCCTGCTGTTTAGCCGTTGCCATTATCTTCAACTGACCTAAAGTAGTCTCAAGTTTTTTTGCGTTATCCGATTCGCTGAGAGCAGGGTCATACCCCCTTTGCATGAACAAACGACCTTCGACTTCAGTGAACTGCGCTCCGAGCGTTTTTCTCAATGTCCTTTGGATTGACTGCTCTACCGATTGTTGCGCCGTCATACTATCAGGACTTAATCTTTTTCTCGTCCAGTCCGGCTGTGCCGATATGACCGGCCCTGTCAGATTCTTTTTACCACCTTTCAAATCTGCTAATACACTATCCAGAGAAGATATCTGCGTCATGGTATCGGCAAACCCTCCGCCTGCAGTATAGTCCGCATAATCTTTTGCAAACGCCTTATCTACCGCAGTCTGTGCAACCGTAAGACCTTGATTCGGCTTTGTTACGGGCAAAAACTTGACATTTCCTTGTATCGGATCACCAACTTGTTGTCCTTGCTGATTCATTATAATAGTCGGCTCTTGAGCTCCTTTAACCTTCCTGATGTAAGACGCTTCTTCCTCCGGCATCAATGCTCTCTTTTGCTCCAAATCAATCGCTGACCTGTCTCTATACAAATCCATCTGAGACTGTTTCAATGCGTCGATTTCTTCTTTCCTTCTACGTCTTTGCATGGCATCTTGGAGAAAATAGTCCGTGCTTTTCTGGACTCCTTCCAAAGCTCCGAGTATTCCGGCTAAAATGTTGTCGCTCATGTTATCTCCCTATAATCCTTGTCTGATTACTAAACAAATCTCTTGAAGTAAACCCAGTTCCTTCCCTCAAACCGACTTGTCGTGTTCTGTTAATATCTCCATATTTAGTCAAATCAGGAGTTCCTTGTTGAGGAAATTGTTTATTCAAAGCATAATAACTTAATAATTGGGAAGGGATTCCGGCCAGGATTCTATACAATGCCGCCTGGTAGTCCCCCTCGCCGTTATCTTGATACTGCTGTTCAATCGCCTCTCCCCTCAAACTCGCTTGATTGCCTATCTGCTGTTTTTTAATGGCGTCCTGTCTTTGCTTTTCATTCATCTTCGCCTGCTGTTGCCTGTTCATTTCGTCCTGCATCATCTGACGGGCGAAGTTCTCCGCTTCTCTTCTGTCCAGTCCGGCCTCTTGTGCCCTTTGTAAGGCCAGGTTGTAAGAAGTGTTTATCCTGCCCCTCTGTTGATTATAACCTTCTTCACCTAAAATCTCGTCTAATTGAGTGTTCAACCTCTGGCCTTGATTCAATCCCGTTTCTACCCCTTGAATTTGAGGTATGTTGTATTGAGAGGCAATACCCTCGGCTCTACCGCCGAACGAGCTTAATTCAGGCCTTTCTGTTAGAATTTGACCCCTTGTAGAAGCCAAGCTAGCCCCGATGCCTTCCCTACGGCCTGCTAGCAGTTCGTCTAGCTCGTTTTGGTAATCTTCCTGCCGTTTCCTGAAATCAATCGTTGCCATTATCGTTGACCAAACAGGAGAGGAAGTCCGACTCCTACTCCTGCGCCTATACCACCACCAATCGCCGCTCCCGCACCAACACTTACCCCGCCAGTAGGTAAAGCAAATAAAGCCCCTAGCCCTGCCCCAATACCAACCCCAGCTCCACCTATCCCCCCGAACATCCCAGCCCTCTTTTGGCTATTCATTAACTGATTCTGCCTCTCCCTTGACGCTTGGGCTGACCTTATACTCGCTTCATATTTCTGCATCAAAATGTCGTTCTCCAAGTTCTTGTTCAGATCGAATTGAGTAGACTCAAACCTGTTCTGCTGCTGAGTTCTGACGTTCTGCCTTTCCGTTGCTAGAGATGAAGATAAGTCCGTCTTACCTTCCATTAACTTTCTGATCTGATTTTGATAAGCCGCATCGAAGTAAAACGCCTCGTCTCCTGATTTCAATTTAGCCGCTTCTGATTCAATGTTGGCTTGAATGTCACCATAAGCAGAACCCAAAACATCACTAACAGCACCGCTGTTCAATCTACCCATTGCGTTTTCTCTTGCTAGAATCTGTGGAGTCAACCTTTCAAAATCACGGCCTCCAAGTTCACGGAGTAAATCTACCCTTGCGTTTCTCGGCCCTTCTAATTCCGCTGGGAGTCCTTCTATAAAACCAGATATGTCTTTTTCTCTTTTTGCCTCTGTTGCCCTTCCAGTTAGAATGTCCTCGATTCTTGATATGTCCTCGGAAGTGTCGGGGACTTTTTCTATGTCCTCGACGAATTTTGACATCTCATCCCTCAACGACTGGTCATTTGCAAAATTGAGTAATGGGTCTATCGCTCCAGGAAGCTCTCCATATTTTAAGAATCTCTGGCCGTCAGGGGTCCAGCCTTTGTTCGGGGAATCTTCATTTGCTATCTGTTGGATTTTATTTTTCAATGACTGGGCATCTGGATATTGTCCAGTGCTTGCAATCAGATCGATCACGGATTCTTTCAGTTTTCCACGAAGCTCGTTAGTTATGCCAAAAGCATCTAACTTCCTGTCAAGTAATTGGGAAAGTTGTCCTGGATAGTTTTTAATCGTTTCTTTCGACTGGCCTAACTGCTCAAAAATACCCTTTCTCTGCTCTAACCCCTTGTCCGTCAACGATGGCTCATCTATCCCTTCTCCGGTGATGGTTTTTAACTGGCTTCTTGTGAGGTCTTTGACTTCCTTTACGGGGACAATGTCTTTAATGTTTTCTTTTAGAAATTTAAGTGTGGAAGTCTTTTTAATACCAGCTTTCTTTAGTGTTTCTTCGGATATGTCTCCCGTAGTGTCAATCTCTTTAACAACCTCGTCCATGAACGACTCGGAGATGAATTGGGAAAGGAAAGCTAAAAGAGCATTAGAGGCCATTACCTACTCCTTCCTGGATATTTCCTGACTTCAGGAGCAAATGTGTCACTCCTCGGTCTGGCCACCCTGAAATTTATCTTGCAGTCATCTAGTTCAGACTTGAAAAGCTGTGCGATAATCGTCCAATTAGAATCCCCTTTGTCTTTTTTGATTTTGAATTCCGCTCTGGAGATTATCGCGTCGTCAAAGTCGTCTGGCAAGTTCGTTCTGTCATCATCGTGAACCATGTCAAAAACCCTGTCATAATAGTAATATGGAACAGTTAGATAAGTGTCCATCTTGTTCGGATAGAATTGAAAACCTACGGAAAGATTCCTTCTTATTTCATATCCAGTTCCAGTAGGAATATCGTCAGTCAAGAGATTATTCAAAATCAGCCTTGTATCGCCTTCAACCCGTTTTACCGTATAAATTAACCCTCCAACGACAACCTCGTCCCCTGGAAGGACATCCCCTAGCCATAAAGCCCCGCTTCCCGTAACTGTGCTTGTATTTTTTGTGCCTGAGATACTACCTGTAGTATAGGTTGTCTGATAATTGTCTACGCCAAAAGGGGAAAAAGATTCAGGAGACCCGTCATCAGAAACGTCGGCGACGTGATCCACTAGATTGGAAAAACTTTTGTAGTCTAGCCGTCCCCATCTGTTCTCCCATCTGCCGAAATCCGTTATCGCCGCGACTTCCCCTGGCAGATGATAAAGTCTTTTCCATATCTCAAAAGTAAGGCTTGAAGCCGTTGCCCTTATGATTGGAGAGTCTAAAACCGCAGTTACACCTGAGACGTATTCTATCCTGTGCCAAGTGTCCTCTCCATCAATCTTAACGTAACGGCCTGTCGAACCTGAAGGCAAGGCCGCTGAGAAAGTAACGACCATTGCATCTGTATGATTCGTCCCGGTAAACCCCGTCACGGAACAAGTCCCAGTCTCGTAAGCCGGGAGTAAAGTCACCTGCCCGGTTTTGAACCTCCACTCCCAAGAATGCGAATTATAAACCCACTTGTAAGCTCTGTTTACAACAGACTTTGCCCTTGATAGAAAAGGGTCTTTTGTAACGTCTTCGTCCTTTACCCTGTTCCCAAGTTCAGAATAAAGGCTCTGGAAATACCCCATTTACGGAAACCATCTCTCTAACGTCTTGTGGTCGTTATAATCCCACAACAGTTCAACGCAAGCCGCGCCTGGCTTATTTACGACAATACCAGAAGAATAAAAAACGTCCAGCCATATGCCAACATCATCGTCTTTCCATGAAGGTATGCCGGCAGGAGCAACGTTTGTATAGGATAACTTACGCGTTCCTGTAGAAACGAAGTTTGCCGCATTGTCAGAAATTGGCCTTGCAGTAGAATTAAACAAGTTGTAACTCGACAATGCGTTGACCGTTGCAGAAGTAACCCTGATTTGATGAACGACGGAAGCGGAAGTCGTCAGAACAACGAAGTTTAGAGCGTGACAAACCTCCGTCGAACGCCACAATGCGGGTCTGGGACTGTCAAACCAGTTCTGCCTGGCCTCTACGGACTTTGCTGGAAGCAAAGCTGTAAAAAGAATCAACCCGAATAGTATTAGTTTCTTCATGTCATCTCCTTTAGTTTATAGCTTAGTCGTGAGCCTTTAAATTAGGGTAATCTCTTTTTAACAACTCTAAAGCCTTTATTTTATCCTTGTCGTCAGCCTCTGGGAAATACTTTTTTTGAAATTCAGGTTGTAAGTAAAGTTCGATGGGAACGCTCGTCTCGTGTCTTCTTGCCTTGTCATGCGTCCATCCTCCCCACCCGCCGTATCTGTGCTCCTTCCTTCTGTTGTCTACGTGCTTCAAAATCTTTTTAATCATCTTCCCAGAAAACATCTTGCCTCTGGCCAGATCATCCAAAGACCACCACTTAGTAGGCTTAACATTTATAAGAACATCAACTGCGTTCCTTTTGATATCCTCTAGCTGTTCTAAAGTTAATTTCATAAAGCCCTTTTGGGCTAGAGGATATTTAGTCCCCTAGCCCTTTAAGGATTTAATTTAGTGACTCCAATACACTGCCGCCTGAACGGCTTGTCCAGATTGATTGGCAGACTTTCTGATGTTCAATGCGCCAGTCGTTCCCTGAATTTCAATGAAACAAATGTCGCAATCTCCCATTGACCAAGTAGTATTCAATGTTGGAGAACCGATGCTTGAGACTGATGCCGTCGATTGATACACCAATGCAGGAATGACTGCCGCCGTCGCCTGGAATAAAGGCCCTCCAAACAAAGTCGCGTCAGAACCGTTAATGGACAAGTTCGGTTGTGTAGAAAATGCCATTAAATAGTTCCCAACTCCTGCCGTAGTGTCGGAAGAAAGGACTATCTTGTTCAAAAATACCCTTTTCCCATCGCCGCCAATCGTCAAAGAAGTCCCGGTAACGATGGAAACATTCCATCCTTGACCTGAACGACCTGCCGATTCGGCAATCCCAACAATTCCCAATAGAAGCGCAAATACAAGAAGTTTAGTTTTCATAATTGCCTCCTTATTGGGCAAGATTGGTAATGCGACCAATCGTGTTCGGATTTTGATATTCCAGAGTGACTTCAGTGACTACATAGCCTCTCCGACCGTCAATCGTTTGACCCAGTTCATAATGAGCTAACGGTCTTAAATAGGCTTTCTTCATGTAGGACTTTGCACAAGTCAACACGGAAGTCGCAGTCATGTGGACATCGTGAAGAACGGTCTGAACCCCGTAATCCCCACGATAAGTCTCCACAGTATCCACGAAGTTCGTGTCCTTGTGGTCTACCTGCTTGAAGTTAGTCGTCCAAGTGCTTACTTTACGCCTTTGAACTCCAGGGACTACCATCAAGTCAGGAGACTCACCGGACGCTTCGTAGATAATCCGAGACAGCCCCTCAAAAAGTTCTTGAGTGAACTGACCGGCACCAGCGTCGATTCTAAAACCTCCGGTAGCGGGAGCGGCAGCTAAAGCCCCGTCCATCTCACCAGCAGTCGCAGCGTCTGCGTCTCTAGTGGCAGTCGTAGAATTTAGAAGCTCGAAGTCAGCGTCTTTCAGGATTTCCATTTCCCGAAGATTGCTCTGTTCGTCATACTCCGAAGACCTGCCTAATCCGGCCTTGTCAACGAACTCCTGTGTGTTAGAGACAGAGTATTCGTCAGCAATAATCTGGACTTGATTAGCCCTGCGGACTCTCACGGTCTGATTGCTGGCTGCGAAGGTTGGAGTAAACCCTTCCGTCTGCTGGTTGCTAGCTCCAGCCCTTAACGCCTGAGTCATCCATTCATGATTAATGCCCTTAGCGTCGACCGTTCCGATTGCGTTCAGGAACGGGGCTTTGGCATAGGAAATCTTGCGAATGTAGTTTGCAAGGTCTTCCCTGTTGCCTGTTTGTATGTTTGTTACAAGGAATGATTGAGCCATTTGATTCTCCTAATCAACGGGGCTTGTGCATGATTCCGAGTTTCTCCCTGAGCGCGACTCTTTCACTGTTGCTGAGGTCTCCGCTCTTTTTGAGCAAATCGCCGGAAGTCGATTCTCTCGCCAACCTTCCGACGTCCTCTTGAGACAGATTGGCGGATTTATTTTTTTCATCTTCCGCCTTGTCGTCTTGGGCTTTCTTCCAGTCACGGTAAGCCAAAGTAACCAGCCGATACGGGTTTTTGTCCGTGTATTCGATTGAATACTTCTTTAACTGCTTCACCAAGTCCTTGACTGAAAACGGATTTTCCTTAGTCGAGTGTTCCTCGGCCTTGTCTTCGAGAAAATCCGCAGCTAATTCCCTTAACGCTTCCATCTTGCCCTCTGTCGAAGCCTCTTTTTTCGTCTTTTCAAGCTCTCTTTTCTGCTGTTCAAACCAAGCCCTCGCCTCTCTCCTGCCCCTAAGTTCGTCAATTTCAGCATCTATGTTATCCTCTTTCTTCAGAAGTCTGTTTTTCTCAGCTTCCTGGGCTTTGGACAACTCTCCGAACTGCTCCTCTAAGGCTTCAAGTCTTTCGAGCTTGTCTTTGTTTGCAGAATGTTCAGCTTGTAACGAAGCCATCGCACCCTTGAGTCTCTCGTAATCACCTTTTACTTTCACCAGATCATCTTGGGACGGCGAACCCCCATTCACGCCACCAGTGGATGACCCTGGCTTTACATCCGTTATCGTATCTGGCATTTTTATCCTCCGTTGTTGTTTGTTTCGTGGTTTCCCACAAAATTCGGCGACCTGTTAATCTTGAAATCCGGCTTCTGAACGATTCCGATGATTCCAAGTTTCTCATTTATCAAATCTTCATTGATGGTTAAAAACTGTGCGAGTAAAGCCAATCTCTTTACAGAATCGTTCCTTTCCTCTATGTCTAGGTCTGAATGGATAAGCCTTTGATTAAGGATTGAAAGGTGCTTTTCTTCTGCGACCTTCCAACCGTTAATCTTTTTTCTCAAATGACCCCAATACCTTGACCGCTTGCCGTCCTCGATGTCTAAAGCCGCCGACTTGGCTTCCTCTATTCTTTGATTCAGTTCTTCACTCATAACCAGCTTTAGCTGACCTTTTTTCAGCTTCATCAGCAATGCTAACACTCATGGCCTGAGCTTGTTGATGTTCCTGAATCACTCGCATATCTAAGGTCGCACGCATTTCAGCGGCTCTCATAATGTAAGACAGTTTCAAAATCCTCAATAGCTCCTGCTGTAACTGTGGGAGTAAAGAAAGGAAGGTCTCCGTCCTCATAAACAACTCAATTTCAAAAATGTAGGAGTCCGTATCGATTCCAGGTCTAATGGGCAAGTTAGTTTGACCACTCACTATCCGCTGGACGGACTCCTGAGCCGACAATACAAGGGCGAGAGCTGGTTTTGTTATCACTGTCTCCAAATCCCTTATACCGTATGCTTCAGCCAACTGCTCTTTAACATTCCACGAATCGTGAGGATTCATCATTACATCTGGAGAAGCGGACATAGCACCATAGAAAGCTATCCTCTCCTGCTTAATCCTTTCCCTTTCAGTAACCGCCGCTCCTGCGAACGAAAAATCAAACTTCCCTTCAATCCCTAACCCCGTTCCTCCCTCCATCTCTGGATTGGGGAACAACTCTTCAATCGTCTGATAATCTGCATAACCCAAAACCTTGACCTTCGTCCTTCTGTCCATGAACTTATTGTCGTAGTGATAAACCAGGTCTAAAGTCTCTTTGAATCCTCTCTGGTATCTGTCGAATATGTCCGCGAACCTTATGTCCGCCCTGAAAGACCGAATCTGGTCTTGGCCGAGTGTATTGGACTTTGCCTGCGCCCCGTAACTAATGTCAATCAGTCCAGTAAGCTGTTGCGCCTCTTGCCACATCCTCTGTATCTCGACCTCGAATCCTCTCTCTCTTGGAGGCATCGGAGGACTTTGAACGGACTGGTCTCGGCCCAAGTTATACATCCCGCCAGGCGTTCTCCTCACCCTGCTTTTTTCAAGTTCGGAAGTATCGGAAAAGAAAAGAGGCGGCATGATAGAAATGTCTAACGAATCTGTGTTCTGCTTGTCCGCATAATTGGCTTTCTCTTGAATGTTCCTGATTTTCTCAGGCATACTCATTGAGAAAAAGTAACCGGAGTAAGGATAAAAGTCGTGATTGGCAAAAGGGACTATCCCGTCTGTGTTTAAGGCTATCCTGTGTATCGTCCCTCCGTTCGGAGACCACCAGACGATGATTTCGACCGGCCGCACACCAGCCCTCGAAGGCGACCCGTTAGAACCGTAACCAGTCCCGCTTTTGGGGAAATACTCTTTGTAAGTCTCAGCTAAAAAGTATGTCTCCCTTCTATACAAATCCTCTTTCCTCTGACCTGTAATGGAGTCCATAGAGGTTAAGAGTCTGTCCCCGTTGCCTCGGCTTATCCTAGCCCCTGGGGACATCTTGTCCAAGTCCTTGTAAATCCCCCACATCTTCCTGTAATTTATATCGTTTTGAGATAAAGGAATGATTTGTGTGACAAATCCGTGATTCTCTCCGAATTGCACGCCTTCTGCATCTATGGGGATGTAAAAGTTTTCAATGTCTATCGAGTGCATCTTCACCTGTTTCTTTACTATGTCCTGCATCACTTTCACTATCCCGTTCCCGTGCAAAAGACCTCTGAAAATTGTTAAATCTTGAATCCTGTCCGTGTTGATTTGGTTGCTCAACTGCCAATTCATTAAAGAATCTAAAGGAATGGCCTTTCGAATGTCCTCCTCTCCGACTCCCTTCACATTGCACCACTTCCCATCATCTGAACGCATTGAGGCTTTAATATTGGCATGGCCTGTGTCAAGGAGCGTGGGAGTTATGGGGACTGGGTAAGCCGAAGCTCCAGGCCATGGTCTATTCATCATCACCAAGTCTTTAACCCCGTAATAAGCCTGTAAATCCCACTCCCTTTTCTCAACCCATCCGAATTCCTCCTTGTCCTTGCAAGAATTTTCAAAATCTCTGATAACGCAGTTCTTTACATCGTCCTCGTCTATTTGAGGAGATTGACCTTGAGGAGCGTCTGTCGGACGGTCTTGAGGCAAGACAGGACTCTGCTGGCTCATTCCTAACGGAATCATTTGATTAGGCATTATTCAGCTATCCTTGTAATCTGCTCTGGATAAAATGCTATCCACTGCTCACCATCTGGATAATAAGCTCCATCATAACCTTCATTTATTAGTTTCTCTCTAAATTTTCTACCAGCAGATTTTTCATACATATCTTGGAATTCATTTTCATTTATAGTATATGGATTCCTAATGTCTAATTTGGCAGATATGACCTCGCCACTTTTTCCCGCATACGCTTGAGCTGATTTCTTCATAGGTGTAAAGAAAAACCCAAGTTGAGAACTACCATGCTTAGTGCTATATTTCAAATCTTCCAAATCGAATTTTCCGCTTTTGTATTGACCCCTATATAACACTTTAGGAACATCTCTTATAACCTTATCGTAAAACTTTCTCAAATCATCTTCATTGTCAATCCTGGAGCCAAGCTGTTTCTGATATTTCCTATCGAGTTTTAACGCTTCTTCAATCGGGACGACCTTCCTGACAACTGCCTTCCCAGGATTGTCTACCCACAACTCGTTTCCAAATCCTCTGTTTGACTGCCAATAATCCTTTGGGTTGACATCTTCCATATCTATGATAGCCACATACTTTCTACCGGCTTCTTTATACTGATCTGACCAGTTTTCAAGATGAGAGGTTATCATCAACTTACCCTTTTCCATCTCACCAGAAGCTAGGCTTGACATATCTCTTGGCCCAATATTCTTGTCTATCTTAAAATTTGGATTGTCCGTTATGTGATAATAAATTCCATGCTTACTACCAGTAACAAACTCTTTTTTGAATTCGTCAAACGACTTGTATTTTTTAGCTTCTTTGGCTAATTCATCAAGAGAATTTACAGGAACATCCGCCATCATCCCTGACTTCATCCTCACAATCTGCTCTTTTTCAGGCACGTCGAATGTCTTCCAAAAAGGGTTTTCTTGTCTCATCTCGTCTGTATAGTTCATTCGGGTCTGGACATTGCGGGACTCGGCTTCACCGGCGAGATTTTTATAATCATCAATCTTTTTTTGTCTCAATTGCTGAGAAAGTTTGTTTTTAATATCCATATCACCAGCAGACAACCGTTTAATTCTTTCCAATTCCTCCGGCTGAACCAATTTCGGACTCCCGCCCTTCGCAAATCCTTCCCTCTCCTGAATGGCGTGCTGGATTTCGTGGAGAAGAGTGGATTTAGGTTGAACGCTTCTTTTGCCAAATGCAACTCCTATTTCATTCCTTACGGGATCATATCTACCAGATAAACCCTCTGGCATAGAATACAAACCTTCTATCATTACATTTCTAAACTCAGGATAATTCTCATAAAGCTGAGGATGCTCCAACACATCTTCAAGTTTTTCAAATTCAAGTGGTCTAATACCAGAACCTTTCTTCAATTTCGCCAACTCATCGCTAATTTCAAACTTCGCCTTCCCTTCCAACCCCTTCCATGTCCTCCCCGCCTTCTTCGCTCCTTCAAATCCTTTAGCCATAGCCCCGCCGACCGTCCCCAATCCTCCGGCCTTCGCTGTGTCGCTCATAGCTATTGCACCCGCACCCATAGCCCCGCCTGGAATGGCATACTCGCTAAACAATGAAGCCGCGTCGCCTAACGTAGGATTGGGATTTTTAATACGCTCGGCGTAATCTTGCAAGGCTCTCCCAGGGGCCTCATTCAATTCTTCCTTGAACCTCGGATATGAACTCTTTACCGAAGTTCCTAGAGTGTCGAACATGTCCATCGGATTCGTCATCGTCTGGACAGACCTCTCAGCGGCCTTCTTTGACAAAGAATCAAAGATGTTCTCCCCCTTCTCTACTGCGTCGTAAATGTCTTGTAAGTTCATAAATTTGTTTGCAGGGGCTACCGCAGTCCAACTTGATCAGAGTCAGCCGTCTTGTCAAAGTCTCCGCCTCGCTTTCACCCCTACAAATAGGAAACGCCCGCTAAGACATCCCCTGAATCCATAGGAGACAATCATTAGCGGGCGTATTTTTTACTACTGGCCTAAGCCAGTTTTACTACACTAACAGCGACGTTTTGGTTTTTTCTTCATTTTTCAATCACACTCCACCACAAAACAATATTATTTTCTATTGCGACTGAGCGATCGAATCTCCACCCATATTCGCTGTAAACCGTCGCCTTGTCTATGTCCTCAGCCCTGATGTTCATGCTCACCAATCCCGTAGCAACTTCCCTTAATCTCACTACAAACTCCACATCAAAAACAAACTCACAGACCTTTGCACCGTCCCACAAGTCTATGCAAATGTAATCAAATTTAGGTTTCAACCAATCTCCGTAAAACTTGGGTGTCGTCAAATCCCACAGATAGTCTTTAGCATCCATAATCTTCATCTTGTGTTCGACTAGGGTAAAATCTCCGTTGCTTTCAATGTCTACTCCGGTTATCTTACAATCCCCCCAAATCTTTTTAGTCAACGAAGCCACCGTCCCGCCGCCATAGCCCAAGTGTAATGAATGGGTTGGCTTGTATGGGGGAATAAGGTTAGCCCAAACCGTATACCCAAACATCGTCTCCGGAGGATTTACAGACTGAAGCGCGTTCTTTCTATACAAATACTTAGCTCCCACCTTGTCAGCCTCTTTTACGATGATTGAAGGAATCATCCGACCATCTCCAATAACTCGACGATATCTTTCATGCTCGTTGCGTCGCTATAACAAACTACATTCTCCAAGTCTTTCGGTTTTAACTCAAAATTCTTCTTCAGCCACTCCCTGAAAAACCTTCCACTGATGTCGTTCTTGAACTTCGACAAATCAGCTTCTTTCGTCCCAATGAACTCTAAAGTCTTGCCCTTCAAAATAAAAAAATGGCTGTGAGAAACTCCATTTACTTGAGGGGAATACGGGATCACCTGTGGCGATGGCTGCGGAAACCTTCTCGCTGACTTGCCGGAATTCTTTATAATCTCCACCTCTCTGCTGAACTCCTCAACGACTTCCTCCTTCCTCGCCGGCAAGTCTTTACTTAACGACTGCTCTATTGAAATGGTATCTTCATACTTACCCAAAACAGTAGATATATGCGCCGTCTCTAATTGGCTCATACCTTCACCTTTGGAGGACGACCCCTACGCTTAGGTAGTTCTGCGGTTAAAACATTATTTCCGTTCGAAATAGGGGCATTCTGAATAGTTGAATCCATTTTTGCCATTTCTATTCCAGCCCTCATTGTCATTACGGATTGTTGCATTTTAATCAAACTTTCCTTACCAAGTTCTGAACAAATATTAAGCAAATCAACCACTAAAGGAGCTAACTCCTCCTGAAACCTCTTAGACTCCAAATATTCTCTCCCAACAATACGCATATAGAATACAGTCATGTGGTTCTTGTCTCTGATTTCTACCTGTGTATTCCCAAGCTGGTCTGTCTTGTGCCACTGGAACATTTCGACTGGGTAAACTATATCTTTCATTCTGTTACCTCAATTTCCCTCAAGCATTTTTTAACTAACTCTCCAATTTCATCGGCAACATAACCGAATCCATCTATCGTGGGCATGATGTGCCAATCTTTTTGCTTGCCTTTATATCTCACAACCAAGAAATAAACAGACGATGGCCTATCAACGTCAACAATCACATTCATCTCAATACCATCCTTTTCTCCGCGTGCAAGTATTCGGGAGTGTAGCTGCCACCGCGCCAGCCCACCTGATTCAACAAATCATTTCTAATGTAAGCTCCATTATCCTGACTTTTCGTGTAACTCAACCCTATGGCGCAATATCTGAAAGCGTCCGCAGCATGACTCGACCAATCATGATACGGATTGTCCCTAAAACATTTTCTGTTATCGTCATATTCCTTCCTGTAATTCTTCAGGGCGTTCAGGCCTTTATAGCATTTCTTCTGATCAAACCAACACTTCCTGAACATTGACCTTGCCGCGTCTATCCCATCCATCAATCCTAACTTTGGAACAATCTTGAATTTAATCCCAAAACTTTTCGCTGTCTCCAACCTAGTCCGCCCGTTCATCTCTTTATTCACTATGTCGTGAGGAGCGTTGTGGGAGTTATATACATACCCCCTCTCTTTCAAAACACCAGCAGCTTCTGGGAACCCGTCCGCTATCCCCTGATGAAAGTCTATCATCCTCAACTCAACTCCTATGGATTGAGTGAACCATATCGCCATCGCGTCCCCATTCCCCAAATCCCACCAAGTATCTACTGGAGCGCGGTCTTCATAAGGCACATTCCCCACACGACCCTCTTGATACGCTTTCATAATGTGGGCTGCATAATAAGCCCCTGCTAACGGCACTGTGAAGTTGCACTCATACTCTTGCAAGTAAAGAGAATCATTCCCATACTGCTGAGTGATTTCAACCCTTTCCCTTCCTAAAACTTCTACTGGTATGGATTTTGTATCGTTGACTGTGAGGATTTGAGAAAACCAATCTTGACTATTTTGTGCTAGGTTATATATGTCGTAACCATGATTCTCGCCGCGAGGAGTGAACACAAATATAGCCCATCCGTCGTTCTCTGCCAATATAGGCCGCACAAATCCCCATGCACTAGGGTCTTGTAGCGAGTATTCACTGAAGACAACTCCCACTGGGTTAGTTCCGACAATGGAATCAATGTTGTCTGACCCGACAACTTGAAAAAGTGAACCATTTTTGAACCTTAACTTCATCTCTGTGTCATTCGGCTTCCCATCTAACAATTCTTTGGGGAAATGTTCTAAAAACTTCCTTCCGTCTTTGTCTATCCCGTCCCATAGAACCTTACGGCCTTGATTGTAAGTCGGGAACACATAGTAGTATGTCCCTACTCGCTCTAACATCTTCTTGGCTACTAGATTGATACATGTTTTATCTTTTCCCGAACGACGGTGCCAAACCACGACGGCTCGTTTACACCCAGAGTCCATCGCCCTTAACAAAGGCAGCTGATATTCTCTGGGGCTATACTGGTAGGGGACTGTTAGAGTCACTTTTCCTCCAAACTGTTTCTGGCTTTGGTGCGAAAGCTACTAAGGCTATATGTAATGGCTGGCCGTCTTTACCGGAAAACTCATTTTTCCATTTCAACGCATAATCACTAGAGTATCTCCGCTCCATCCACCATGCTGCTGCCTGCCATGTTGTTATCGCCGCCTTTTGAATGATTTTAATGTTCCTATTCTTACATTCTAGCTCAGCTTTTTCTAATATATCAGAAAACTCAGACTTCTCCCTAACCCATTTATAAAAAGTTTCCTCCGTAATCCCGCCTAAAATACAGGCATCTCTTTTAGAGCTTCCTTCCCTGACGGCTTTCGCTATTTCTTCAGTTAGCTGAGGTGAATATTTCATACCTTCTCCGTATCACATCGCAATACAATGGGTCTATCTCCATCATGTAGCAGATTCGATTTGTTTTTTCAGATGCTATTAGAGTTGAGCCAGAGCCACCGAATAAGTCTTGAACTGTATCGTCTCGTTTTGAACTGTTCATTATGGCATTTACTATCAACTCAATCGGTTTCATTGTTGGGTGGAGCTTGCTTGTCTTTGGCCTGGGAACAGACCAGACGCTTGATTTAAAATTACCAGAGGAATAGTGAGTGTGATTTTTCTTCCAACCGTAAAGAATAGGTTCGTGCTGATAATCGTAATCTAACCTGCCCATAGAGAAAACAGGAGCGTCCTTAACCCATATAATCATGTGGCGGCACTCTATTTTAGCTTCTTTCATCATCATCATCATCATCAAACCCAATTCTCCGCCTTGCGGACTACAAACATAAAAAACTCCAGAATCATTCAACGTCGCCTCTAAATTGTAAAAACTGGACTGAATCATTTTCTGCGTATCTTTTAAACTCAAATCATCATTTTTAACAACTAATGAATCCTTTCTTTGATTAACAATTGAATTTGTTTTATTCGCATAGTTAACCCCATACGGAGGGTCTGTAAAAACTATGTCTGCCTTCTTGCCATTCATTAGCTTCTCAACATCTTCTTTACTCGTAGAGTCTCCGCACATCAGCCAATGGCGGCCTAACTGATAAACCTCGCCCCTCTTCGACTTGGCCTCTACCTGCTCTGGGATAAAGTCGTCCTTCTCGTCTGGCAACTCTATTGTGGCCTTGTCTATCTCTTTTGAATCAAATCCTACATCCTGCAACATCGAAACATCTATCTTCCCAAGCAAATCAAAATCCCACTCGCCCAAATTCCTGTTCAAGCGAAGGTTAAGCTCTGTTTCCTCGTCTTTGCTTAATGGCCTACTCGGGACTCTGACATCTATCTCATAACCGTTCAATCCGTATTTTTCAGTCAGAATCTTGAACCTGAAATGACCGCCGATGATCGTATTGTCTGCATTTATGATGATGGGCTCTGCCAGATTGAATTTTTGAAGTGATTCGGAAAGATATTTTTTGTTTGTTTCGTTGAATTTTCTAGGGTTATAAGACGACGGCATTAACTGAGACAAAGTTCTTTTCTCTGTTCGCCATTGCAATTCTCTATCCATCAGATTTATTTTTCACCAAAAAACAGTAAAAATATAAATACACCAAGTATGAATCCTTGATATGCCGTCATACCGTTATTGTCCACTCTGAGCGATCACCATTTCAATCGCTTCTCTGTTCTCTAGCACAAGTTTACATTTTTTTAGGGATAGTCTGGTTGGGACTTTTGAACCGTTCATAAATTCGATCATGTCGAAGGATTTCCCCGCGTTCTTGCCTTTGGTAGGGGAGAATTTACTGAGCTTTATTCCCATCACATCAATTATAACGGCATTTATTTTTTTGTCAATCCTCTGCTTCGTCCGCGATATGTCTCGCCGGACGTTTCGAGTTCATAGCTGGTAGGGCTGGACCCCTCCCACAACCTCACCCGGAGACCCAGCCCGAGACAACGCCCGAGACTCCAGCAAGGGGAGGGAAGAAGCTAGATGTAGACATATTTCCACATGTAGACATTTTTCCCCAACTTTTTAGAAAAACTAGACGATTGCCAGACTTTAGGGCTACCCCCCCTTTAGAAACAAATCGGCGAAAGAAGCATTATATTGCCTCTTTTACTTCTACCCCTATATATCTTACTAATTATACTAATTATATAACTTTACTGACGACAGATACACTTCGAAAACAGCTTTAGAACCGTATGGCAAGCATTTGAACCGTCTAGTCATTTTTCCTCGAATCGTTTAACTCTCTCAGAACCGTCTAAATTGGCCTTAATTTCGTTGATTTATCCATGAAATTGTCATTTTTGTATATTTTTTCCTACGGCCCACTCCGTCCACTATTTCCTCGTCAATTCGAATCTTATGTTCATCTTCTAAGGTTTCCAATAGCGGGGACAGTTCACGGGTGAGGATGTTTGTAGATCTAAGGAGATCTGATTTTGTGATTTGGTCCGGGAACTTTGTTCTTATAACTTTTTCCACAAGTTTTTTCATACGGTCGTTTTTTGAAACTGAAACCTCTGTGTCTAAAAATCCTGTAATATCTTCGGCAAAATACTGAGCCATTCTGCATCCTGTCATTACATCGTCTACATTTATAAATTCGTGTTGGATGTTTATGTCGTCTGTCCCCATAAAAGTGTCTGGGAGCGGCTTGTCAATCAGCTTGTCTACATGGTAGATAATGGATAGTTTTTTGGCGTAGTCCGTTAGTCGGACATAGAACGGGAGTAATGTGTTAGGCCATTCCATGCACTTTTGCTCAAAGTCGACATACCAAGTTTCGTAATATTTTATGGCTTCTGGTGAGAATTGAAGTTCGCCGTGGAATCTGTCTATTGTATTCAGTAGTTGAGTAAGTTTAATTTTTACGTTAAAATCGGACTTCGGCTGAAAGGCGAGGCTTTTCGTTTTTCTCGGAGCGCGGAATATAAGAAATCTTGGTAAAAAACCTCCAGCCAGGTCGTCATTCTTTATTGAACTGATAAGCCATTCTGGCGTTGACGCGCATAAGATGGAAACGAACGGAGCGGAAATCACCATTTCCCCCTGTTTGGTGGTTTGTTTACGATATTCAGAGTCACAATCGAAAAGTTCTGTTATCATTCCTTGCATTCCGCCCATGTAGTCTTTGTTTAACATTCCCATAAACCGTTTGAATTCTCCAATGACCATAAGCCCTTGAGATTTTTTAGAAAGGCACTCAAGGAATTTCTCTTGTGAGGAATAATCCGTGGCTATGAGATAGTTGTTAGGCATTTGCCTAAGTATGTTACTCCCAGTCCTCATGGAGTAGGATTTTCTGTTAAATCCTGATTCGGCTATGAGCATCATCCATAGCAATGGATAGACCTCGCTGTCCCCCTGAGCAATCCAGACCTTTCGGTTTAGGACTGTTGCGATCATTACAAGGGCAACCCTTTCGTGATTCGATATCGGTGCGTCGGTAAATGATGATGCGTATTCCGTATACTGTTTAATGAATCCCATTATCTTGGGAAATTGCTCTTGAGAACTTCCCAGCATTTTTTATATTCCATTATAGACTCCTTGATTTCTGATTCCGTTCCCTTGCCTTCACCCCATCTCTTAAAAATAGCGTTCACATTGTCCAGCGCATAATGGACGGCATCGGTATATTTCGGAAATGAATTTTTCATCTCAATCCATTTGTCCCGTTGCCAGAAATCGTATTCATTATCTATGGTGTTGAGCTTCTTGACAATCTTATCGGACATCTCCATCCTTTGAGTTACAGATTTAGTGTCGTCTCTGTCGTAGCGCATAAGGCTTGAGCAGATTGTCCTGATTTCTGATTCTGGTAGAGGTGGGTTGATGTGGACCAAGTTTATTCCACAAAGCGAAGCAAATAGTTCTTGCTCTCCCATCCCCTTCGCTCGCCACTTTGCTCCCCACGAAAAAAGCATATCGTTCCTTTGCCCCTCAATGAATTGATCTGTGCCGACAACTGGGGATCCACTTGGCCTGTCTTTGAAAAAAACCTCAAATGAGTTTGGGAGCGCGACTATCTCTTGTGTATAGTCTATCCACTCATAGTCAATGCCGTTTATTTGGGAAGGTGGAGCAACGACATATGCCCCATCGTTTCTAATGTCGATGGCCTCAAGCAAGGCAACGGTGGTTTTTATCTTTGGGTTGTATTTGTAGTAAAGATGCCATCCGCCTGTAGGGGTTTTGACTGTAAGCGTCGGTGGAAGATTTAATTTCTTCAAAGACTCCCTGCCGTTCTTCCCGCCTTTCATGTCCACATCGACTATGGTTATGCCGGAAACCTCTCCTGTAGCTATGGCAGTATTGAAGTCTCCACTTGTCCACCATTTTGAGATTTTTTCTGAATCCTTTGATGCTTCTTTGAACCCATTTTTGACGGCGGGGATTTTGGTATTGGCAACGGCAGGGAAAACTGCCCACCCTTTCAATGCGTAATCTTTCTGTATCATTTGAATTTTTTCAGTAATTTGAGGATAGCGTCTCTATCATTTTTATTGAAATTCATCGTTGAATTGAATATGTTTTTAAGCGTTTGTTCTTCTGGTTTCAGTTTATCTTCTATCATGGACTCAAGATAAGCTATCGTCATTTCTGGAAGGGCTTTATCATGTGCGGCCCTTACTTGTAGGTCATGGATGATTTCTTCAACGACGTTGCTGATGTGTGTCAAGTTAAATTGTCCTCCAGGTGGTCAGGTAGGTAAGTTGTGACGCTACCGCCAGTTCCACGCTGGAGGATTTGAACTCTGAAAAAATGATTTAGCAATAGCGTCACAAAAAGACTATACAACATTCACATTTCGATTGCAAGAAAAAAATAAAATAAATTCCTCCGAGCGTTTAGCAGCCAAATTAAAGCGATCGCGGGGCTGGCCATAGGTTACTGCCTTATAAGAGCTTGACACGCTTCCTTATATAGCGTATAATAGCTATATGAAAAAAATACCATGTAGAATATGCCATAAATTTTTCACTCCCGATCACCCGAGGCGCCTATACCATCCAGTTTTCTGCAAGCGCAAGGCCAGGGCGTTGGAGATGAGGCGGTATCGAAGGCGCCGGAAGCTGGGGTTAGTATCACAAAGAGTAGTTTCGCTCGTCGCTTGGAATCAAAGAATAGAAGAAAAGATAATCGTGTGAAAGTCAGAAATCTAATCAAACGAGGATTGGTGGATGGGAGTGAGAAGCCGTGGGGATGCTTTCTATTTGGCAAAAGGCGTAAAAATGCATAAACTGATTTTATGAAGCGCAAACAATTCAGGTCCTGGTGATCGCAGTGGAATTGAAATTTACTTTTTGCGACTTCTGCAATCCCAGACAAAGCCGGGACCAGTCAAATCCAGGCGGCTGGGGAGAATATCCCAGGAGAGAAATGAAAAATTTCGATTGGAAGGTTCGCAATGGCAAGGACATTTGCCCCAAATGCCAGGACGATAAAGAATTCAGGTTCGGGAGGATGAAGTGAAATTCGCAAAATTCGAAGTCAAAAGATTTTCATCCGCTATATCATATATCAAAGACGAATTGAAAACAGGCCGCCACGTCATTGCTTGCCTGGGTTCTGCTGGATACACATGTAACGATGACATTGAGAGGTTGGCCGAGTATGCCAAATCTATTGGGGATAAGGAATTTGCGGATAAAATCAGACCCTTACAAAAAACATGGCAAAAATAAACACTATAATTCAAGGGGATGTTATCGAAGTATTAAAAACATTGGAGTCTGAAAGCGTCCAATGTGTGATAACTTCGCCTCCGTATTGGGGATTGAGGGATTATTTTGGATGCGATTGTGGAACAAAGAGATATTTTGACTCTCAGGGAGATGGGACTGGTGGTGCTATGAATTATCGCAAAGGTAGTCCATTGCTAGATTGCGTAAAATGCAACGGGACAGGCAGATTACAAAATGCTGAAATTCAAATAGGTTTGGAAAAGACTCCAGAAGAATATGTGTCCAAGATGGTGTCCGTCTTTGCGGAGGTTCGCCGAGTCCTTCGTAAAGATGGTGTCATGTTTTTGAATCTTGGGGATTCTTATGCTGGTTCATGTGGCAATGGGTATAAGCAAACTAAAGATGCTGAAAATCGCACCAATGCCGGTGGAAACGATGAAAGTTTAAGAAAAATAACCGGCCGGTCTGATGGGGCATTAAAACCAAAAGACCTCTGCGGTATTCCGTGGCGAGTAGCATTTGCCCTTCAAGCCAACGGCTGGTGGTTGAGGCAGGACATCATCTGGGCGAAACCTAACCCCATGCCTGAATCCGTTACAGACCGATGCACCAAGAGCCATGAGTATATTTTTCTGCTGACAAAGTCGGCGTCCTATTATTATGATGCGGAGGCGATTTCTGAGCCAGCTATGCCTGAGCATTTTTCTAGGTATAAATATTCGTTTAATGACGGGGCCAAGGAAAGTAGCGGAGGTGGTCGTCCAGACGGCGCGTCAAATACAGCAGGGATGAAGAAATTAAGGCCGCATGGAATTGTGAGAAATCGAGAGTTGGGCTATGATTCCAAAGAAAATGCTATGCGAGGGAAGAACAATCTTAACTTAGAGGGTAAGGCCGAATCCGACTTAGATTCACCCGAAGCAATTAGAAACAAACGCTCCGTCTGGACGATCACAACGAAGCCATTTTCTGACGCACATTTTGCAGTTTTCCCAGAAGAAATACCATTGAACTGTATAAAGGCAGGAAGCAAGGAAGGCGATTTGATTCTCGACCCATTCTCCGGCGCAGGAACGACTTGCATGGTAGCCAAGAAACTAAATAGAAGATACATCGGCATTGAACTAAACGAAAAATATTGCCAAATGGCAAGAGACCGTATTGAGACAGAATGTGGAACTCTTTTCTAATCCTCAACGATAAAGAATGGGTAAAAATAAATAAAGAAAGTGCTTGACAAGATAGTGGATACATGCTATACTGTAAGTAGAAATTATGAGAACCCTGGATAATCAAAGACCTTCTTCCTCGTTGCCAGACGCACAAAAAGCGTCGTGGCTTTTTTTATCCCCGATTACTGGCCTTAGTTCCTTCCAGGGTTCTCCGGTTAAGTGTCGGGGACTCTTTTTTCCTCACACTAAAAATTCTGGAGGTGTAATCAAATGAGAGAAAAGGGGGAAAAGCTAATGACTACTAAACCAATGCATACGCCGGGGCCGTGGGAATTGACAGGAAGGACACTCTATGGGAATACGCGAACTGGGAGAATTGTAACTCTACACTCCGGTGACGATCAGACATTTGAGGCCAATGCCCGCCTCATAGCCGCCGCGCCAGAACTTTTGGAAGCGGCAAAAAACTTCCTTTCTGAACTAAAAAATCCCGTGCAAGATGTAACCATGAGGACGCAGAGACGAAAAGAGCTTGAGGCTATCATATCAAAAGCCGAGGCCAAAAGGGTTGATGCAAGATGACGGAGTGTCCGTGTTGCGAAGGGGAGACAATCTAATGACTACTAAATCAATGAAGCATACGTCGGGACCCAGTTCCCGGGACCCGGGACCATGGAAAGTAGAAAAATTTGGGGCGGATGAAGCCAACGGTAAGCCAAATACTGGAATCAAAACCCATACAGGAAGATGGATAGCAGAAGTATTCAATCCGGACCCTAATGATGCAAACGCCAAGTTCATCGTCCGCGCTTGTAATTCACATGAGGATCTTCTGGAGGCGTGCAAGGACGGTCTGGCTATCGCACTTATGAGTGGAATGAATGAGAAAGATGACCCCGTAGTAAAAAGAATCAAAGCCGCCATCGACAAGGCTTCAACATGACATACTTTCTATCCATACACTAAAAATTCTGGAGGTGTAATCAAATGAGAGAAGGCGTTATTCAATGCGCAAAGCACAACAGAGACGTGAAGTGGGTAGACACCCGCTTCTATTGCTCTGTGTGCCAGCAAAATAGAAACCGCAGGGAACGACATCTGGCGATGCTCAACTTGGGACTGAATCGGGTCCGAGGTTCTCTGGGCGGAACTTATTACGAATAGGAAATGAACTGAAATGAAAATGGGAAAGGAAATATGATCCGCGGCGGCTTCGTGTGGCCACTCCTTCCCCAAGAAGTAGCCCACCTAACAAGGGCACAGACCGCCGCATGCTTTCGGGGAACATTACAGGGGAAGGGAGAATAAAATGGATGAAAAGGCAAAGCTAGGCCAACTTGAACCGCTCACGGATGAACAGGTAGAGAACTGGCGCAAGGTTATGGCTAGAATGTTTGGGCCATATGCTTATTTTATGCCACGCGATAAGGTTCAGGAAATGCGTGACAAAGTCCAAAAAGATTCGAACGCCAAAGCAGAAGGCGAATGATTATCCTCTCCATCGTCCTCTTATTGACATTGGCGGGTTACGGGACGCATAAACTAGGGCTGTGGACTTTCAGTATCGAGTATGAATATGATTCACAAGGGAGATCTTAAAATGAACGACATATGGCTGTCAATAATCGCGTTTACATCAGGATTGTTTATCTACTATGTCTGCAAATTTGCCATAGCGGTGAAGCGGAGGATCCAGACTAACGGAGACCGTGAGAGAATTCGTCTGGCCATGAGGCCGAACGAGAGCGAGCTAAAGGCATCGCAAGATTGGTATGCTAACGAATCCATGAAGGTATATAGTAAACCCAAGAGGAGGATGCAATGAACCCAAATGAATTCTTGAAAATCATGGAGAGCTTCCGCGAGAGATTGGGATCGGCGAGGTTCGCTTGCCAGAACGCTATTGACATAATCGAGTTGGCGAAGCTTGAAGTCACAAAGAATATCAACAAATTCAGTCGGGAGACGGACAGGATGATGGGGGATTTGCAAAAAGAGAAAGTTGAAAGGGAGGCGAAAAAACATGGCATTTAAGGTTGTTTCAGGAAACGCAATCGACATCAAGCAAGAGAAGGGGAATCCGTTTATCGGACACTACATAGGGAAAAAGGATATCACGACAAAGATAGGTCCGCAAGTCATTTGGAAATTCATCGACGAGGACGGACAACCGTTTGGGGTCTATGGGTTTACCAATCTTGACCGCGCGATGAACAATGTCGCCGTGAACGCACTGTGTCGTTTAACTTATACGGGGACAGCCAATGTCAAGACGAAGTTTGGCATGAAAGACGTCCATCAAGTTACGGTGGAAGTTGACGACGATGAGGAAGCCGCTCAAGGGGCCGAGGTTGTCGAATAGTGGGCTACCGATTCGACTCCGTAAAACATCTGCACGAACTCGACGGCAGACCGTTGATTGGGACTAAAACGGCATTATCTGTGATTGCCAAACCCCTGACTTATTGGGCGAGCGGACTTGCAGTCGAGCGACTGGGATGGAAAAACCCCAAGAAGAATCCCAGCGCCGAGTGTATGGCATACGCTCAGGAGAAGCTGGATGAAATCCGTAAAATGTCGCTTGGCGAGTATGTCAAGCTCTTGAACTCCGCTTATCGAGCGCATGCCACCAAGTTAAAGAGTTCGGCAGTGGCCGGCGTGGACTTGCACGGACTTATAGAGGAATTTATCTGTGGGCGGCTGCGGGGCGCGGGAGTCCTCTTGCCCGATCCTCTCATAAAACCTTTCGTGGATTGGTCTGACAATAACGTCAAGCAATTCCTTTTCTCCGAACTGAACTGTTATTCCAGAATTCTTCACGTTGGCGGGATAGCGGACTTCGGATATGAGGACATGGAAGGAAAATATGTCTTGGGAGATATCAAGTCAAGCCGCGAAGCATACTTTTCCCAATGGGCGCAGTTGGGAGGTTACGATATCCAAATCGGCGAGAACGGAGGATTTGACGCCGAAGGCAAAAAGACTTTCGATCCGTTAATTCCTTTCGACTACCATGCAATATTCTGCGCGGGGGCGTCCCTAGACAAGCCTTTTCTAAATCTGGAGACCGTGAAGATGAAAGAAGCCTTTTGCCATGCGGTGTCTCTTTATAAGAGCCAATTGTTTTATGAGGGGGACAAATGATAGAGCAGGACATCGCGGACAATCAAAAAAAGCAATTAGAGCAAGAAGCTAATCTTGAAGTCGTCTATGCCCGTAAGTTCGAGCTGAAAAAAGAATTGACGGACATTATGGAAACCCTTAGAAAGGGAGAATATGTGTTGAGCAAATTGAAGATAGAGGAGCGCATGAAAATTCGAGAGTTCTGGAATCAGAAAAATAACAGATGATCGCGGATAACTTCCTCCACATCAAGCGCAACGGAAAGATTTTCGAGGTTTATGAGGGATTATCCTCGGATGACAAGTTAGCCAAACATCCTCTTGGATATTTCAAGACTCTGAATCAGGCGGTCAAGTTCGCACAGGAATACGAGAAAAATAATGCCGTGGAATACGGAATAAGATTTGACATATGAAAGACTTCTTCGGTGTCGAAATCAAAGAAGGCGCCCCAGCCAGCAAAGTCCCCGGCAATCCCCTGCTTCGCGTTTACGGCTCGGGTCCCGAAGGGAAAACCTGCAAGACTTGCAGCCATTTGTGGCGCAAGCGCAGAAGCAGAACTTATTTGAAATGTGAACTTCGAGAAAATACCAATGGGACGGGAACGGATCATCAGGCAAGATGGCCGGCGTGCGGGAAATATTCGGAGGAACAATGACCCTCTTTAAGCGGGACGGCCCTAGGGTGATTCAATCAAAGCAATATTGCATTGAATCTAAAACCGCTAAGGTGATTGCCGCCGTCCCGCGTGATTTGAGATGAGAAATTAAAATGGAGGTATCAAATGAAC
>ERZ1292637.311-Hain-H14-01um-R3-311-length-32848-cov-6_pt1 | contig 32848 bp, 53 predicted proteins | sample MGYA00564405_ERZ1292637 | MGnify/ENA primary metagenome ERZ1292637 (study PRJEB36523, sample SAMEA6512645) | groundwater metagenome | collected 2019-01-09 | study: AquaDiva: Metagenomics assemblies of 32 groundwater samples | reverse complement strand
GCAACTAAAGCACCATCAATGGCACCTGCCAGGATCACTGCGACCACCTTGAGATCTTCAAAGGCTGCCTGGTTCTCCTGGAAATATTTGACCGTGCTTTTTATGGCACCCCCAACGGTTTTGAGCGTTGCCACTATTGCATTCATGGAATTTTCTAGGACGTGGTTCTTCTCCATCCAGTCCATGAGCTGCGTGATCATTGGAGCAATGTCATTAGTGAAGCTGTTGATGACTGGCAGGAGTGCCATGCCTATCTTGGTTTGTAGTGCCTCCACAGAAGCCGTTGCCCTATTCCATGCAGCCTGGGCACCCTCTGATGTTGTGCCGAATTGCTTATTTGCCTCACCAGTCGATTCAGCGATTCCCTCGAGGGCAGTGCTATATGCGTTGGCACCGTCAGTGAGAAGCAGGGTTGCGGCAGCGGTGGCATTCTCCTGTCCAAGCAGTTTGGTCATTTCTTCCGCACTGCCACCAGTTACTTTCTGGAGATACTCAAGGCGACCAATGAGGGTCATGGACTTATAGGCATTTGTATCAAAGGCGATGCCAAGGGTTTGGGCTCTGCTTGAAAGAGTCTCAAAGCGTGATGAGGTCTGAAGCAATGAGTTCAAGGACTCGGCGGCTTGCTCAGAAGATGGCATGACGTTGGTGAGAATAGAAAAGGCGGTTGTGGCTTCAACAAAGCGCAGTCCCGCTTGCTTTGCATTTACGCCGACTTTCCCGATCACATTGGAATAGTCTGCCCATTCAGTTTTGCCGGTCGCGACACTGGCAGACATAATGTCTATTGCATCAGCCGTCTTTAAATCTGTAAAAGTGGCAAGGACAGCAGTGACGGCATTGGCTACGGTCTGCGTGTCCGTCATGCCGACTGCCGCAGCCTTAGCGCTGACCTCCAGGATTTCCATGGCTTCCGCGCCTTTGTAGCCTGCACCCATGACGTAATACAAGCCCTCCGCAAGTTTCTGGGGAGACTGTCCGACTTTGCTTGCCATGCTAAGCAGGGATTGACTCATCTCATCGATGGATGCCTTGCTAACATCATTGGTGGCCTGGATTTGAAGCATTGTTGCCTCGAAGTCCATGGCTGGCTTGATCGTTGAAGCCAATGCCGCGCCCGCCACTGCCACTGCAATGCCAAGACCTGCAAGGGCGACGTTCCCTACAGACGCAGCTCTCCCTAGACTCTCCATTGCTTTCGAGGAACCGTCCGCGTCCTTGGCAGCTTTCTGGATAGCATCTGAGGACTTCTTGAAATTGGACGAAACGCCATCCGATGACCGCTTAGCCGCATCTTCGATCTTCTGCATGTTCTTTGCAGCAGCGTCAACGCCACTATTTAGCCTCTCGACTTTTGCTACCCATTCAATTGCAAGTGTCGCTACCGTTGACATCTAAGCGTGTCGTCCTCTCCTTGGTCTTGACTTTGCCTTGCGTGCTTCCTCTTCCTGCCGCTTCTTCTCTTCCTCTGCCTCAACACTGAAAATCGCTGCCCATTCGGTGATCTCAGAGCTTCCAATGCGTCTCAGCATCTCCTCTTTGGTCATGCCTCCAATTTCTCTGGTGATTCTGAGGTGAAGCCGTAGCTCTCCACTATCGTCGGATCTGAGGTGTCTTTTTTTTCCTCTAAATCGCTTTCATTCATCCCTGATAGTTCCATGGCAGGCTTGCCAAGATCATCCAGGATAGAGCCGGGTGTCTCAAGGAGCGGCCCGACCTGTGTATTGTTGAAGATGGGTTGACCTGCCTTGGGATGCGGTGCAGTGAGGTATTCGCCCTGCTCGTTCTTGAGCCCTGGGAATTCCTTCTCATGCGGATGGTCAGCATCAGGAGGAAACTTTGGATTGGGATAGCGAACTGACAGCACGGCAAGAAGGCCGGTGAAGAGCTTAATATTGACTTTTGCCTTGCTTCCTTCCCGCGTCGTGCACCGCTCCATCAATTCTGCCCGCTCTTTGCCGGTCATCTCACGGATGGTTACCCAGCGATCCCACCGTTCCACATAGAATGGTTTTTGCAAAAGAGGCGTTTGGAACGCTATAGCTGAATAATCTTCAAAATCTTCCATAAGTGTACCTACTAACTATTAAAGTAGAACTTGCCGTCAATGCGGAATTCAAGGTCTTCCATGATCAAGTCATCGATAGTCGTGTCTGACGATTCGCCTGTGATCCATCCGTACGACTCAAGGCGTAGCTGCGTACCTGCCGTGACATCAAGGACAATCGATGCAATCAGGGTATCGGCAGTGAAGACTGTGAGGTAGTTGGCAAAGGTGGCATCGACCAAGAACTTGCTAATCTTGAAGGTTCCCCCAGCCAGGCCAGGGATGAAGGTTCTATTGCGTGTAGGTGTGCCCGTTGTTGTGAAACTTGTCGTATCATGTTCGTCACGCTCAAGGTCAAACCCGTAGTTCAGGATGTCCCCGATGGCAGCGTATGGCAGATAGGCACCACTGGAGATGCGAGCCTGATTCGTGCCACCGACCGCCGATGCAAAAGTCACTCGTCCGCCGACGTACTGGACAGACGAAGGAGTCACGGTATTCCATGATGACCCATTGCTGCTTTGCTGAAATACAAAGGTTGCAGTGCGGTCCCAGTAGCGCTTTGCCTGTTCCCCTGTAGGTGTCCGATAGGTCAGGTTATCGCCAGTGTTGGTTAATTCCAGGTTCGATATTGCGGTGTTTGGCGTGCTGGTAGTCAAGAGCTGCCCGCGAGATCCGTGAATAGCCGTCATGCCCTACCTCCTATCATGTGAAGGTAACAGCACCGGTTACTCTAAAGTCATAGCTTGCTGTCTCGAGATCATCGATCGGCACTTCCCCAGAGACACCGGTGATAAACCCTGAGAATGACCAGAATTGAGTTGCATTAATGTACAGCTTGAATGCGAGCGCGGTGTCACTTGTCATGCTGTTAATCAGTGCAACATGGCCTGTGGTGTCTGCCATGTCCAAATCACCTTCGAAAGACCCTGATGCACCCAGCAGGCCCATAATGAATGTGCGGTTAGGGAGCCCTGCCCCTGCAAAGCTTGTTGTGTCGTGTTCATCACGTTCTCTATCAAGTTTCCAGTTTTTGATGGAAAGTACGGTATCGGTCCCGATTTTTACAATTCCACCTTTTCCATGCGTAGCCGCCACTTTTACACCTCCCTTGTGAGGATGCGATATCGCTCTACTTTATGCATAAGGTCTATGTTTCTATCATGTTCCTCTAAAAGCTCACTAAATTCCAAGAGGCAATAAATCCAATGATGTCCAGTGATGCTTGCATCGAAACGATTGAGTGCAGTGTGCACAAGGTTGTGCATTTGCACTAACTCTAACTTCCCGCTCTTGCTACTCCATCCATGGATGGTCACCGTGTATTCCTGTCCAAGCTTGCCGAATACATCATGTGGTACAAAGGTGGTCCCACCGATAACCAGGTATGGAAAGACTTGGTTCTCAAGCGTGTTCTGGTCAAAGACGCGTGCCTTGCCATCCGTGTGCGGAATGAATGCAATGAGTGCTGCATTGTTGGCAAGGCAGTCGACGACCGCAGGGAAAACCAGTGCTTCAGACGTTGTCATCAGGGTAGCCTCATCGATTTCAATGCCTTGAGCAGGATCACACGGTTACGCTCAAATGCAGGAAACATGTAAGGCTGTGCTTTTTGCCTGCTTGTACCAAACTCAGGAAAGTGAGCGTACGGCACATCCGTCCCTATCACACGCTTGAGCCTCTCCTTTACAAGTTGTCGGATGGACTTCTGCAATCGTCGCGTGCGCACTGGCACCCGTGCCTGAGCATCGGCAACCGTGGAAGCCGATGCCTGATCAAAGGCAGTCTCTGTGGTTGCCTCAACCTTCCGGTTGACTGCCTTGATGGCAGCGAGCACCTCTGATTTGCCAGTGATACGCACAGTGACATCCATGGATTTACTCCGATTACACAGGTGTGAACAAGATGCTAAATTCCCGATTTATTGGTGAGTCCAAGAACACTTTGGCTGCCTCTGGATTGACGATAAGCATGTCAATAGCCCCCTGCGGTGTAGCAGGTCCGAATGGCTCTCCTTTGACAGGTGCTAATTTGACCCGCGTCGCCTCTCCCGTTGTCATCGCCCGTCCGCTCTCCGTTGTGTAGTACGGTGTTCGTGTTACCTCTTGCATATAAAACCTTGCTAGAACTTGTGACACGTGTTTCTCCTCTGCTGCCTTGCCTTACTTCCACACAATAGTGGCATCCACAGTAGCCACTGCTACCGTAACACTCAAGCCTGTGCTAAATGCAACATCGTACACCACGGTAAACGGAGCAATGGATGCAGCGAATGCTCCAAGGATGCCTATGATTGGCGTTGTGTTTGTCAATGCATCATCGGCTTCAATGGTACCCGTTGAAGTTGGCTTGTTGACAACAATGGCATGCAAGATCCCAGGGCCTGTTTTAACAAGCGTAGTAGCTGCTGTGGTTACGCGGGTATAGTTGTAGCCACTAATGGTAACGGTGCCTTGCATTCCCAACACGACGGGCTTAAAGATCGCTGCTACGGCTGCATGTGGTTCAGAGGAGGCAATGGTTGCCTGTGGTATCACTGCCGTAGTATCGTCCAGGTACTGCGATAGCGCTCCGAACGAATACAGCCCGGCAGGTGTCGTGGTGTTTTGCGTAGAGTCAAGTGTCCAGCTCGTGCCTGCTGTGACCGATACTGCCTGAGCAGCAGTGCCAACCGACACGCCAAGGAATGCCAGCGAATTAGGAGATGAGGCTGCAAGAGCTGAAACAGTGGCAGTTGCGCCGGTGGCAGCAACTGACGATGACGAATCGGGCTGCGCCACTACCTGGGCAAGGAGACCACTGACTTCATAGATCTCCAGTGCCAACGAAGCGGCTGCACCGGCATTCGTGACTGTAACCGTGTCAGCGCCCCCTGCGACATTGACGGCATAGAAGATCGCTGCCTCAAAGGTGGTACTGTTGGCCTTTAGTACTGCCTGTGTGTAGGTGTTGCCAGCAGAGTCGGTAACGGTGAGAGCACCATTGTTACCTGCACCACACACAACGACAATAGAGTTTCCTGCTGTGACGCTGGTGGTAAAAGCTTTCGCCAGCGATGCCACTGAGCCAGTGCTCGCATGGTTTGCCTTTTGCGCAATGGCCGGTGTTTTGACGGGCAATCCTGTATTGCTACTCGGCAAAAGAGCCGTACTAGAGGATGGAATTTCAGGGACAACTGGCAATGGCATGTTATTTCCTCCTATGTTTTCAGGCTACCTTTTGCCTGTAATTCTTCTGTAACTATTTCAAGTGACTCTTGATAACCTTCCACAAGGTTTACACTTCGTATCTCATAGATATGTCCTTGGTCAGCAATGCGCATCGATGAGTCAATGTTGTCCGATGGCCTGTATCGAATGTAGTACCATGCTTCGCGTGTCGGGTAAGTTTGCTGAGCGGTCGATGCCTCGCTCTTGCCACTTTTCAGCCTCTTGTATGCCTTCGTCGTGACATGGGTCGCCCATGTGACGGCCTTGCCACGCGTGGCAGTCAGGATTTCCACTGGCTTCTGGATGGTGATCGGACGGTTGAACATACCTGCACCAATCATGGACTCTGCACGCCCACACGTTCGGATTGCGCCCGTATTGGAGGTTCTAGCTGTACGGCCGCTAGAGTTTCTATTCACACCCATATTGCCCTCTTTGCTAAGAACTTATCTATGATTGCCGGTGGCAAGTCTTGCGCCTCTCGATACTGATACCAGTAAGCTATCGCTTCATAAATGCCTTGCAGCAGATCGGGAGGTACAATGTACGTTCCTGCATATCCTGTGACATACGTGAAACGCCACACAACGGCGCTTACAGGACTCTCGATGTAAATCCGTGCGGGCTCTGATGTGTCATCGATCACATAGGTGCCCGTGAAAGCAGTGAAGGCGCTGGTAAGCGTGGCGCGCGTCTCGACTGACGTGATGCTTTGCAGGGGTGGCACGGAGAGCGTGAAACACATCGACCCCTGTGCGCTCCATGGCCCGCCCTGGCTTTCACTGAAGCTGTCATTGGAGGCATAGAGGCCCGTGTCCCCTGCCTCAATGGTGAAGTCCTCACGGATAGTCTGAGTAGCCAGGGCCCGTGCACTGATCGTTTCGCAGAGAGACCTTGCACGCACAATGAGATCAGCAATGGTTACGTCGTTATCATCGAAATCGACGTTCAAGTATTGCTTTGCCCTTGATAGCGTCACTGGTTCCTGTGAGACCGGTGTGATGACCTTGTATGCGCTACTCATCAAAACTTCACCTCATAGAGGGTCTTGCTTCCATCCATGACAGCAATCTCTGCAAGCTCAGGATCTGACTTGCTTACAGCAGTGGCACGATAAGAAAGGACAATATCAGGCAAGGAACTATCATCGGGCACATCAGGGATATCAGGGGATGACAAGGTAACATCAACGGTAGACCAGGGCCGATACCTGACCTCTCCGCTTTGTATCGCTACATCTTCCACGTTGTACGTGTCAGGAAGCAGGAGAAGTTCTTTCAAGCCCCCTCTGCGTTTATCCTGCACAAACCATTCAGCAATGATATTCGCGTCAATCCGTGTAATCCCCTTGCCCATCAATGAACCTCCTAGACGATGCTTGGCTGGATGCGAGGCCTTCCTTCGACAATCACAGCAAAGAGTGTCATGCCAGTACTCGGGCTACCTGTAACCGTGGTCTTCAAGCGAATATAGTGTTTGGCCCCGATATAGCCCACGCGCTGATTGATCGCAGTGGCAGCACTGGATATCGCTGCCGGTTGGTCATTGCCGACTTCAACTGGCGTAAAGTCTGTGGCAGATGTGGCTTTAAACAGCGACAGGTGTGCATCGGCAACCGTGGTAAACGCTGAGTCGTCATCGGACTCCTCGACCACCGGGGTAAACGTGCCATCTGTCCATGTCCCTGCGAGGATATACACTGCTGCCCCATCGAAGTCCTTGAGGTCTACGCTAGGACTGGTCTGCGTTGTCGTGTATGCTGGCAGTGCAGTCACTCCTACGCGGATAGTGCCGACGTTCGAAACTACGTCTCTCATGTTCTATTTACTCCTCTTGCGCTCTAGGAATTGGCTACCTTCAAGACTCTAAAACTTTCCGGGATCAGAACATCTCCCCCGACACGCTTACGAGCCAAGAATGCAATGAGTCCCTGTTCTGCATAGCGTTCTCGCAGTTCCCTTGTTGTGATCATAAGTCTGTCAACAATCATGTATTTCATGAAATCGCCGACGATGATCGGGTACTTGTTTGCACCTATCTCATCCATGCTTGGAAGTTCAACGACGGGTCTGCCGAAGATGACCTTGGGAGTACTCCCCATGCCGAACGGGACCCAGAGCGGACGATTGTCGGAGTCCTTGAGCAATCGCAGAGAGTTGAGCGTGTGTCGTGTCATGCCGAAGGTAGAATTGGCATCATAGATGCTCTTCAAGTCCATGAGCACATTGATGATACTGTCAGCAGTGAGGTTCGCTGGCGCACCCGTGGGCACGTAAGGGATCGCATCGGTCACATTGTTCTTGCCAGCGCTCCCGCCGGGATACGAGGAGCTAGCCTTGATGGTGTAGTTGAAAATCCCTCGTGGCTTGCCATTGGCATTCCCTGTTAGGAAGGATGCCCCCTCTTTCTTGGCGAATTGTGTCGCAAGTTGTTCCCTGCAAAAGCCCGCAAGGTCAAATTCAATGTCTTCCAATGCCTGCTCTGAAACGCGAAGCATGCCGCGCATCTCGTGGACAGGGATGGTTTGTATCCCGTGTTTGGGATCAGGCCCCTCCTGGTAGCTATCCTGCTCAATGGCCCATTGCGCTTCCGTGTCGTCAGTGAGACGTGGAAGCTTCACGGACTCTCCGCTCGTTGCCTGCTTGCGGCAGATCCCTCTCATTGGATCGATGAGTTGCTGGTATTCCTGCACTTCACGGATAAACTCTACCGATGCAAAGAAGCCCCCGGACGTTGCCTCGCTTGCATAGAGTGCCTTGCGACCATCGGGGATATTCTTCATGTATTGCGGAAAGACAAAGCTCTTTTCCTCATCAGAGAGCTGGCCAGCGTCGCCACGCACGCGGAGAGTCTTGATATAGGCGTGGTATGCAGCGCTCTTCTCTTCCTTGCGTGCCTGGTCCCCAAAGGCGGCCTTGAGGCTGTCAACGCGTGCCTTGTCAACGAGATCGGTCAATTCGTTGATCTTGCCATTGATCTTCTCGAAGACTGCCTTGTATTCGGCGTCTGACTGTGTAGTCTTGGAGGTCAATTCCTCCCCCATTTTTTTGCGCTCAGCATCGCTCATTTCAACGCGGTCACTGAGCTCCTTGGCAAGTGCCTTGATCTCGTTGACGGAGTCCTTGCTTGCCTTGACTTCAGCGTTGGCGCTGCTCATAAACGAATTAACTTGATTTGCAATATCTTGCAATGATACAGTCATGTGTCCCGTCCTTCCTTAAATGTTTGATAGTTGGTATTGCGCTTGTTGCAGTGTGAGAAGAATCAGGCTCGCTTCTTCCTCGCTCGCAGTGTCATTCGACGGGTGCGATGGGGAACCGTGTGTCGCAGGGGACGGGACGGCTTTCCTGGCTTTCTCTTCTTCGTCGTCTGTGCTTGGCATAAGCGCATCGAGATCGTCGGCAATGCCGTGCAATCCCTTTGAGCAATCCCTGAGCTTCTGCTCATTGGATGCAGAGAAGACACGGCCTGCCTTGGTTTGAATTTGTTGCTGATTGGACATGTACTCATAATCGAACATGCGCCAATCCGCATAGGAGTATGTCTCTGTGTTCTCAGCTAGGAATTGAGGCAGTCCACATTCAAGGGCCTGCGTGAGCCACTTGTCCAGGACAATTCCCTTGAAGTCGTCAAGGACCTGCGCCATGTCTTGCTCAGGGTTTTCTCCCTTGACTGCATCGACTACTGTCCTTGTCAGTATATGCAGGAATACACATCCCCAGTCTTTCATTGAGTCTTTGCACATTTGCTGCATATAGTATTCCTGGATAGACTTTGCAAGCATTGCATCTTCAGTGGTTTTATCCATGTTATTCGTTGCCTTTACATCAGTTACTACTGCCTCTGGATTTGCAGGAAAAGTAACAATGCTGCCTTCCCACAATCTCACCTCAAGCAGGTCTCGAACGGTTTTGCCGTCAATCTTGACATACTCTGACTTCAGTGTTTCATAGCCCATTGATTGCCGATCAACATAACCCTTCTTGAGGCTGCTGTATGCTTCTTTTCCCCGTTGTACATCAAGATCTACTTCAAGTTCGACAAAGAGTCCAGTGTCGTCTTCACGTGCCTCAATGTACCCTCCGATCGGCTCGCTTTCTTTGTGCTGCCACAATAAAGGCATGAGATATCTCTTATTATGTTTTTTCTTGTATTCATACTTGTTTTGCAATGTGCGCTTGAACGATCCAGGTCGAACCCTGTCCCCCATCTCGTCAATATTATCGAATGTGGATAAATATCCACGTACAATGCCTTGTGCATCATCGAAGTCCTTGACCTGAAATGTGAATGTCTTTGCTTCTTTTGTGCGCATTGCGTTTTTCCTGCTCATGCGGTCATTTCCTCCATCCACAGTTGATAGGCATTGCGAGGCTTGCACTTCCTTGCCTTCGTTGCATCCATTGGGAATGCAAAGCGTTCATTGCCATAGGCAAGCCAAAGTTGATCAAAGCGAAGATCCACGGCAGGGACACTGCTGATCGGTGTCTCTTCCTCGCTATCCACGTACATCAAGGTGATGTGTGGAATATAATCATAGTCGCTTGATACACCTATATCAGCTTCTTCTAGCTTCTCAACGAGGGCCATGCGAAGCTTCTGTATGCCGGGGATGTTCACTGATGCATATATTGGCGCAAGTCCGTCACTGGCATCCGAAGGAGAGAAGCGACCAATGCCGGACGTTGCACCACTGAGAGACAAGGAAGAAGCAGAGAAATCAGAGAGAATGTCTTTGAGTTCATCGAGATCAATGCTCAAGTCCTCCTTGTCACCAAGGAAAGCCAGGGTCACATGGAGTTGCGAGGGATCTTCACCGTCTGGCAAGGCAAGCTCATTGGCCGCATCGCTGTCCAGGAAGAAGGCAACCATCACGCCCGTCTGCTCCTCGTCAGCCTTGACATCAGGGATCACAAAGCGCTTCGGTGGCGTGTCATTGTTCTCCTGTGATTGCTCATTGTTGTTCTGTGGCTGGTCGTTGGGATCATTGCCCTGCGGTGGCTTCTCTTCGTCTTGCGGCGCTAGCAGCATTGGTGGCTCTGGCTTCGCAACGCTCTTCTCTGCGAACTCCTGGATCTTGTCGGCAGCAACGAGAACATTGCCAAAGCGAAAGACATTGCCTTGTGGGTGAGCGGGCATATCAGCAAGCTCACGTGCTTCATTCTGCATGATAAGCCCAGACACCCACATCTTGTTGGCGCGTTCTGCCCTGGCGTCCTTCATTGCCTGGATCATTTTTTGCACGACTTCGACGGACTCTTTGTCATAGGAGAGGTATGCCCCTGCCAGATCGGGATACATCGGCACAAGCCACACGTTCCACTCGGCATAGAGATCATCGAGTTCAGGGAAGATCGCCTCGGTGTACGATGCAGCCTTTGCCTGTTCCATGTTGTCATAGGTGGTCGATGAGGTATCGCCGATCAGCTGCGGGGGAATGTTGAAGATGTTGGCAACGGACCCGCCGGAGTACTTGATCATGTCAAGGTAGTCCATCTCTGCAGGGGACAATCCCATCGCTTCCCACTTGAGCCCACTGTGCAACACGGGTATGCGACCAGCGTTGTTCTTACCTGCAAACTTCTTATTCATGGCCCGCTCAAGCTCTTTCAAGCTATTGGCATCCATGAAGCCCGGGGTTGTCCATGCACCTGGCGGCCTTGCATCGTTCTGGAGTCTCGACAGGTTCCACCGCTTGCCATCGCGCAGCATCTGTGCAGTGAGTGCAGCGGCCTCAATGGGGCTCATGCCGCGTCCTGGCGCATCATCGTCGTCAGGGTTCCAGTATTTAGTATGCCCAATGTTTTCAGGCAGGATGTACTCTTTCTCTTTGAAATGCTGGTACTTGTATCCCACAATGCCTTTATCGCGCACAACGAGCACATCGATCCAATCGGGGCGCAAGGGCCACAGCTCAATGGGTGGCACTGACCTGCCATTGGGTCTCAAGGAATACTGGAAGCTATCACCGGAGATGAGCTTGAACCCAATGACGGCCTCGCGGTATGCCATGCCGCTTTGCTCATTGTTTGGCCTGTTGAGCAGGTCTAGCAGTGGATGGCTATCGTGCACCGCCTGCATAGTATCATCTTTATAGAGCACAGGGCGTATCGCTGCGGCATTGCGCGTGATATAGGAGATGCACTTGTAAAGCGTGTCAACTTCTTTGTAGCCATCCCTGACGAACGCTTTGTAATTTTTGCTCATGGAGATAGGCTGTGGGGAATCGGAATAGAGGATTTGCCCTGCCCACATCGGGTTTTCCTTGAAGTCCATGGGCATGCGATGCTTACGGGGAATGAGCCGTGAGAAGAATGCTGCGGTATTCTGTTGTAATGCAGAGGCGAATGTTGCCACTAAAAAAGGCCACTCCTGTTTCGAAGTGACCTGGGGGCAATGACGGTGCCTGGGGGTCTAAGCTATTTCTTTTGTTGAGAGTATCTATACACTATTTGTTATAGAGTTGTCAAGGACTAGATTTCCTCTCACAGACAACAATGCAATCATTGATGCATGACCATTGGACAATATCATGCACTGCTACATCTTCCCATTCTTTGTCCAGTCGCTCAAAGAAAGCATCGTCGCCTGTGCATCCACCATCACCTTCTCCAATAAAAACGAAGCGACTGCCATGATAGCACTGCAAGCACTCATCAGCTAACGAGCCACCATAGGGAGGCCAGCACAAGAACAATGTTCGATCAGGATGCTCAGTGAGTGCGAGGGTGTCACCTTGCTGTACCGTGTACCAAGTCCCGGTGAGAGTCTTTGGACTCGATGCTTCCCCACGAGGCACAAAATAACCATTAGGAATTTGATCGGGCGGGTTGATGTCGTAAGCTAAGATATCAATGCCCGTCTGAGAAAGTTGCCATGCCCAGTAACCAGTGCCTGCCCCGATTTCAATGGCACGCGGTCCCAGGTGCTCTGCTACGAAAGCAAGAGAGTCAGGATCAGGGATTGCGTAGGCATACTTATGATAACATGGAGCGCGCTTTTCCCATTGGTCATAGGGGACTTCTTGGCTTGATCGGTAATCACTCTTGCAGACGAAAGATTTAATCTCATCCCAATATGGATTGGCAGTGGCCTTTTCCGTTTTGATCATACTGTTACTCTTTATCTAAACAGAAACACTATATACGCAATGTAGAGCCAAATGAGAGCAAGAGGCCAAAGCACGCATAGCATTCTCAGCAGAAGTTGCTTGCTAGAGAGCATTTCGCCCTTCTTCTCTCCTAAGAGTGCACGGCCTAGCTGTCTCATTGACTTGCGTAACTCTTCTATTTCCTCGTAGAGAGTACGTTCTCTTTGTTGCATGCCTTGCCCTTTCACCGCTTCTCCCCGAATACAGTAACCTCCAATGAGCTATCACCGTCCTCATCAATGCTATCCCAGAGCTTCTCAAGGGTCTCCCTGCTAATGCTGTGAATGTCTTTGCAGCTGCTGCACTTTGCCCCGACGCTATCCTTGCCGACGAAGAGGTATGGTCGGTGCCATACAGGGCAGGCAATGCGGTGCCGATGATTTTCATTGGTAGTCATTGGGCATACGCTCCTTCCTCTTTGAGGAAATCTGAGTTTTCGTAGATATTTCCGATAATTTCAAGATTAGGAATACCTCCCAGGGAACCAATATTCCTTGCCCTCCATGCTGCAAAATCCGCATCCCAATAGACACCTCCGATCCACCCATTCCAAGAGAGCACATCGCTTTCGTAGATGGGCTTGTCTGCAACATCCTTGAGTCCTATGCAGTCCATGGACTCAATGTTCGCAGTGCTATAGACACTGAAGTCGTCGTGAAAGTCCTCCCCAAAGACTAGCTTTACATCTTCACCATCATATTTCAGCACGGTCATATTTACACCAGAAGATATATAGTGCATTTGCTTCTTTTTGTTGTCCCATATCCTGATTTTTCTATCTCTCATGACTCTTCTTCCTCACTTTCTTCGTCTTCTCCTAGAAGATCACGGTTATCATGGATGTTGCCAATGACTTCCCCTTGATACTCCCTGAACCCATTGAACATATTCCTCTTCAAGTCGATCTCGACCACTACCGTTGATAGTATTTTACCCTCTATGTATGCACTTCTTCTAACCCAAATATCGCCTTCATATATCTCTTTGCCGTTTTTATCCTTCAATCCGACATACTCCCCTATAGTATCCATATCAACAAGAGCCCAAAACTGCTCCCACCAATCACTTTTCGGGGTGGCATATTCCCATCCACCCTCAAGGACCTTGCCTCTAAACTTTATCTCCCTCATCCCTCTTTCACCGCCTTTGCAGGGCTTCTCTTTGCCACTTCCTCGAGTTTGTCAATGATCTCATTGAGACGAGACAACGCCTTGACATCTATGCCTAAGCTCATCGAACCTAACCATACAAGGAGATCAGTCCGCGTCTGCTCAATGGCCTCCCTGAGATCCAGGAGCTCATCAATGACATCAGAGATCACAAAGTCTGCATCGTCAATCTGAGGTGGGACATGCAGCGTATGTTTGCAGTCAATGAATTGTTGCAGTGCATGCCTTGCCTCTTCAGCAGTGCGATATCGCTGAATGCGCTTGGATGTGTCAATGGTGGTCATTGGATTGCCTCGACTTTCCTGCACTGCCTCGCCTCGCAATTCCAGGAACTTTGCAAGGCATTTCTCATTGCAATCAGTGGGATAGTTGCACACACGATCAAGTGCATCTGCAAGGTCTTGCGGTTCTGGGCTACCCTCAGCATACCACTTGTTCCTGAGCAGGTGCACAAGGTGTGTAGGGACATCGCTGTTAGAATGCGTTGACTGCTCGGAAAATTCAGTGAGATCAGGGACTTGAGCCCATCCGGGGTCTATTGAGGAATCAGCATGATAAATAGTATGTATCATCAGATCGTACGCACGGCGTGCAATGATATCCCGTGCTTCTCGCTGCCATTCGTCGCTACCAGTGTCAAGGAGATCGGAGTAGGTATGCTCATCACTGCTAAGTATCTCTGCAAGGAGCATCCTTGCGAACCCTGAGAACTGTGTATCACGTTGAGGATCGTTGGTGGTCATTGGTACATCCCCTACTTTCTGCTTTAAAAATATCCCCATTCCCTTTGACTCATCCCCTGATAGGGTACGTGCCTGCCACACAGGAGGACAGAGATAGCCATCGACAACCCTGACGACTTGTTCAATGGCTTCCACTGACATCTCTGTGATTTCACCATTGGTTGCAATGAGTCTTGCCCTGAGATAGCGCGGTATATTCAGCTTGTATGTCTCTTCGGTGTTCATGTTATCTGCCTATACCCTTTCGTCTCTATTCTTCTCAACTGTTCGGAGTGAATGCCAAGCCGCTTCACTGCTGCCTCAAGGAGCAAAGCAGAGATGTCCTTGCGCAAGCCCTTGCTTGGGATATTGAAGTCAAAGGCGTCAACGATGATCTCGGTGTATCGATACCCTTCAAGGGATGCAGAGGCGGGGCTAACGCCGCTTCGCAGCAACCTCTCCATGAATGCCCTGATACCCTCAACGCGTGCATCGAAATCAATGCCAAACTTCTCTATGTCTCTCTTTAGATCTTCGTTGCTCATGCCATGTCCCTCCATTTCCGTGCCATCCTTGCCTTACTTCGACATCTGCGAGGCCGGGGATAGCGCTTGCCTTGTGATAGATATAGAAGCTCCCAATATCGTTGTTTTGCGACAAAGAATATGACCTCGTTCTTTTCGTTGCGATACATATCAATTCGCCTGTTAAAGGCATCTTCACCTTCTGGAGTCAATATACCCTCTATACCGTTAATGACAGATGATCTACTCTGAAACAGATCGTTGTAGAGCTTCAGCCCCTTTGGGATTGCTTCTGTATAGGATTGTGTCTCTAGCTTGACTTGTATGCCCATTACGCCACATATGGGAAATGTCGATTGATGCTCTACCACGCGTTCCACAGTGTTGTCCCATGTCCACAGTGCCGTTGTGTTACCAGAATACGACAGAAGTCGTGGAACGTCGTCGCTCATGCTTGCCCTTTCTACGAAAACTTATAAATAATCGACTCGCCTCTTCGATAAGTCTTGGGATACTGAGGATCGAACGTCATTGTGGTCGCAGGGTTGCCAGTGGCAAGCGATGCAATCGATGCAGTGCCAACGAGGTCAGAGAGGTCAACGAGCAAGTCCTCGTGCCACCCGGTATCTTGATAGACTAGCACAGGTGTTATGTCCGTTTGCCCGTGGATAGCATCCTCGATCATGTGTTTTAGATTGTCTTGAGAGAGGTCTTTGCAGTGTATCGTTGTCACGACAGGGTATTTCAATGCAGTGCAGAGCTGTTCATAGAAACCCTTGTCCTTCTCATCGTATGGCTTGTGCATCATAAGCACTATATAACTTTTAGGGTACTCTACGTTCATGATATCTTCCCTCTCCTGAGCACACCTTCTTCCCATCGCACATAGTACTGCTCATTGCACTCTTGGCAGAATACACCGCTCAACACTGAATCCGGTGAGTCTCTGTTAACCTGAATCCGTGTATCACATTTCATGCAACTGAATGATATCACGGAGCAATTATAGTCACCTGCACCATATCCAAAGACAATACCGTACCCAAGCTCCTTCCTGAGTTGCGTTTCAATGAAATCTTCATGAATCCCATGTTTCAAACTCGTGATAGATAGAGCATACCCGCCTTGCCCGTTGAGGATTTGCACGACTTTCCCTCCATGCGTAAACATGAGCCTGCAATTGTACTTCTTGGCAATGCACTCCAATGCTTGCACAATGGCTTTCCATGCATGCAGTGCTTGTTTTTCATTGTCATGCATGGATATCCACCCCTATCAGGCGAAGTGCAACCAAGCAAATAGCTTCTTGGGCAGTCTTTGCCACAGCCCTGCATGACGCTGTGCCTCGATATAACTCACAGTGATAATTGCCAGGAACATGCTTTGAAACAATGACCTCATCGAAACGCTCTGCAATCTGCCATGCGGCACTGATGTCCGTGCTATACCGTGGCATTAACTCTAAATGTCGATAATAGTTCTTATCGAGCCTTCCATGGTTCCCACACTTGTAGCAGGCATACCCGTGGCTCTTTTCATCTAGCAGTCCCACAACCATATCTTTAGGACCTGGGTTGCACTCTTTGGATTCCCATCCCGTGACCTTCGCTGCAATGAGAGAATCGCGCTCTATGGGTGTCATGCCAGCCCAATTCATGATCTGTCTCCATCTCAGCCCTGCCTGTATCGCCTGAATGTCTTAGCTACGGCGTCCCTGACATCTTCGGATGGCAGTGAGCCTTCATAGTTGAGGGCATAGCCATACTCTTGAGGTAAAACAGACACGTTCAAGCCAGGGAAGTCCGCCCTGAGCTTATTCTCCAATATCCTTGCTTTTCGCTGCTCATCCGTCTTGCCGATATCGAAGACATGATTCATCCAATCAGCCCAACTGCGGTGTTCTTCTCTAGACAGTGCTTCTATAAGTTCCTGTTCTGTCATGTTTCATACTCATCTTTCCATTTATGATGCCGACAATGAGAACAAACGTAATCTAGGTTATAATGGCGCACGCCCTCTTCACTGGTATCAAGATACGTACGACCCATATAGATATGCTTGTGTCCGCCCTTCAACAAACAACGAAGACGTTTGAAGAAAGCGCGTATGATCGGCGTTTCATGCAAAAGTAACTCCGGTGTCATGACTTAGCTTCTTCCTTGTCTAGATATTTCATATATTTACCACATGCCCATACGCCGAATACAATGAGCAGCACTGATACTATCAATGTTCCTCCCATGATGGCAGGGAGTTCCCACCACGGTGCAGGGCTTGCAGGTGTGCATATTAGCTCCGTGGTGTGACCTCCAAACAGTACCACTGGAGGCCTTTGTAGTGACGGCACAATAAGATTAATCATTGTCCTCCCAATCATCGAACGGGTTTGCCCGTTGCGTGCTCACTGCGATCTCTGACTTCTCATCGTCTTCGTCGTCATCAGGGGCAAGGACAATGCCAGACACAACGACTTCATCGGCAGCCATGGAACATACGTCTACTATGTCGTCGTGAGCACCACGCGGAAAAAGCATCAATTCAGACTCTACGTCGCTAACCCACGCCGCAAACTTCCTGAAATAAACCTTGCCATTCTCGAACCACACTGAAGGCGTTGATGCCCGTGCAACCTTGTCACCCTTGCCTACAGGGTTGTACTCACTGCACGGTATCCCCTCTGCCAATGCCTGCTGAATGAGTGCTAGTTGATAACCCACGCGTTCGATCTTCCATCGATAGGCTTGCGGATGCCGTTGATGCAGGAGTCGCAATTGCTTGACTTGTTCAGGGTTGCTGAAGTGTGCACGGACAAGATCAACGAGAAGCAAGTCACGCTCTGGTGTCACTGCCCACACACCGAATACGGTGTAATCCGCTGTTTGTTTCAATGAAATAGCAAGGTCGACCGTGCCAAACATCCAACACTGATCCTTGAGTACGGAACGTGTGCCACGCTCTGTCTCCAGGATATACGCCTCGCTGGTCTCAGTGAAGTACCGGAACCACTCACGGCGAAATTGTCCACCCCCTTCCGGCATAGGGCGTTGCTGGAATTGCGCAAAATAGTCAAGCCGCATCGACTTCTTGAGATCTGCTAGGACTTTCACTGGAAATTTATCAGGCCAAAGAAGTTCTCCCTCCTCTTCGCGGGGATCGTAGCCCTTCCATGCATAAGAGTTATCTGAGGTGGATACAACAGAGGTAAAACAGCGACGACTTGGCTCAAATTCCTCTGGCAGGCAGAGGTGCTCCCACCCGCCAAGCTCTAGAATATGCCCTGTAAGGTCACGCTCATACAATCTTTGCCCCACGACAATCATAGCGCCACTGCTATAGGAATTGATGCGACTTATCCATGTATTCCCAAACCATCTAATTGTCTCTTCCACTTCAACTTTTGTAGCTTTTGCATCATTTGGATCATCTATCAGCAAATGGGACCCTCTCCTCCCTGTCCCCTTTGCCCCCACTGAAAGGGCCATTCTATATCCACGCCTGTCATTCTCAAAAAAACTTTTTACATTTTGATCACTAGAAAGCTGAAAAATATCGCCAAAGCAGAGCTGAAACCACTCTGACTCAATAAGAGTACGGCAGTTGCGATTGTCTCGTATAGCGAGGTCTAGGCTATGAGAGGCACAAAGCCATCTAACGGTAGGATCTTTGATCCATGTCCAGCAAGGATACATGACACTGAAAATCGTTGATTTGGCATGTCCAGGGGCTATATTGCAGATAAGGCGTGTGATATCTCCATGACAGACTGACTCTAGATGATCTGAGATAGCATCGATATGCCAGTTCCACAAGAGCGGCGTCCCTGGCTCAATAACATCCCAGGCGAGATGTATAAATGCCTTGAATGACTCTTGAGATCGCTCCCTTACTTCAGTCGCTATATCTCGATTGTTTAGGAGATCTTGTGGTGTTACTGCCAATGTCAATCAGTGCCTCCTTGCCTCTGTGAGAGCTGCGAAGCAATACGCTGCACTGATGCCAATTCCTCATCCGTGAGAGATTGCAAGTTTGGATTTCGGTCTACTGCAACGGGACCACCGTCTTTCCCTGTCAGCTCGACATTGATACGATCAAGGGTTGCGCCGCGTGCAAGGCGTTCAAGGTCGGCAGCGATCTTCAAGAGCTGCACCAATGCAGAGTCCTTGAATTTCCCAAGAGTGATAAGACGCTGGATTTCACCAAGTGCATTCTTTTGTTGCGTTATGCCTATTTGTGCATGACGTGTGTTCATATCATCGATAGCCTCTTGACGGGCTTGCCTCTTGCGTTGCAGTTGTTCCTGGTCATACGCTTTTGCACGTTCTACCCAGCCAAACCTTGTAGACCATTCGGCAAGCGTGCGGTGATACCCCGGTGGCCTGCCCAATGCCTCGCACAGCTTGGTCAGGGATCGCGATGGCCCGAGCGCGATGTATTCTTCACAGGCTGCCTTGGCAATCGATGATTCTTCTTTGATGTACCGTGAATTCTCAGACATTCGATGGGTCCTCAATGCGGTCTAGGAGTTGGGCTGTTTGGCCCGTGTGTTGCTCCCACCTGGCAATAACTATGCTGCAATACTCAGGGCTAAGCTCGCAGCCTATCACGGTTCTGCCCAGGTTCTCCGCTGCTATCACACTGATTCCACTGCCAAGAAACGGATCAAAGATGATATCACTCTCTTGCCCGTATTTCTCGAAAAAGTGCTCTGCCATAGCAATTGGCTTCTGATTTGGATGAACGCGCTTTATACCCTGTTCGCTGTCCCTGAGCATACCATTCCACTTGTGACGAAAGATACGCACAGCACCTTTATGACTACACCACGCAAGCTCAGCATCGGCGAAGCCAGTCCCCTCATTTTCCTTGTCCCATACAAGCCAGCAGCTCGAGGACGGGAGCCCATCGGAATAGTGATTAGCACCCCACCATATCTGAAGCGCTTTAGGATAGTGTGATCGACATAAATCAAACGAGGAGCGTGCCGTCTCTTTGGAGTCGTCGCCGATGACCGGAGCATAGACAGTTACTTCTGCATCAATTTTCTTGCCAAATTGTTCTTCAGCTCGACGCATATCAGACGATCCGATATGCCCGTCCTTCCTCACAATTGATATTCCGTAGGGAGGATCGCTCCAAATAAACGTTATGTCAACATTTCTCAATAACTTTTTATATGTTTCTCGGTCAGTAGAGTCAAGACAAGCAATAGTGTGTTTTCCCAACTGCCACACATCGCCGAGCTTGCATCGCGTCTCAACGTCCTCCGGCATTGCGTCTTCACTGCCATCCCCTGACTCCTCATCGTCCCCCATTGCACCATCAAGGCTTTCCAGGAGAGCATTCAATGCATCCTCACTGCTACCCATGCTCTCCAAGGAAAACCCTGCATCGGCCTGGGATTGCAGAAGCTGGGCAAGGATCTCCTGATCGTCCTCAGCAGATTGGGCATGAAGATTATCGGCGACCATAATAGCTTCTATGGTGACGGCGGGGGTATTCACAGGAAGACACTCAACACGGACATCAGTGGCACCCTCGCGTCTCATTGCCTCAACGAAGCCATGGCCTGCCACCATGATATAGCCTTGACCGTCAGGGACTGCAACGACACTGCGAAATTGCCCGAATCTGCGGTACGACGAACAAAGATTGCTAATTTGCTCTTCGGGATGTACGCGGTAATTTCTAGGATGTGCCTTGAGCAAGTCAATGGGAACAATGCGGTTTTCAATGCCTTCGATCATATAAGCTCTTCCTTGCAGAGATGTACGGTTGTCTTGTGGATAGCATTGCTTAGAGTATAACGATAGATGAGAAAAAGTGTCAAGACTTGGTGCAAAAGAAAGAGCCTCGCTTTGCTAGGTGGGGGATTGCGAGGCTCTCTGATTCTCTCTGCAATACGGAGGTCTGGATAGAGAGATCAATGTAGATCTATGCTATCACGGACCGTCAACGAGACCGCGTGGTGCGTACCGATGTTGTTCGTGACTGCGTTGTCACCCGTGACTGTGTAGTCGTCTTGCCTTGAGTCGTCTTTGATTGCGTGGTAGTCCTGGATTGCGTTGTCTGCTGTGTATTGCCGCTGCTAAACGTTGACTTCCCTGACCGAACCTCGTTTGTCACGGTACGCCCATTGGCCTCTTTGCCATCACTGCCTTTCCACTTGCCACGGCTCTCGTAGCGCTTGATCTCTGTGCGGTGTTCTCGCTCGAACCTGGTGACGGCCGTTGTGCGGTAGTAGGTGCGTCGTTGCACGGGAATGTAACTATTGTAGTACACAGGACTACTGTAGTACGTGTAATACGTCGCATGCCAGTATACCGGCATCGGATACGCTACCCAAGTACGCGGGCAGAGACCTGCTTGTTGCAAGGCAATGACTTCAGCGGGATCGTGGACGTAGTAACAGCGATTATGCTCCCCGTAGGCAGAGGGGGCATAGGACACGGGCTCATTGCAGGCAGTGAGAGGTGCACTGAGGGCAAGGCAGAGTATTGCGGGAAGAACGAATTCTCTAAACATAAGCATTCTCCTATTCTGCCGGTTCGTGTCGCAGATCCGTGCCAGCCTTGTACGTATTGTCCAGTCGACCGAGGTCAAGGCACACATCGAGAAACCACAGCTTCTCAACGCGTCGCAGGTCGATCTCTTCCGGGTGAGAGCGGATAAAATCACGGATCTGCGCGTCGGTGAAATCCCATGCGTGATCATTGAAGGCGCATCGTGTGCCCTTGAGATAGCCGCGCCTGACCCACTTATTGGCAGTATCCCAGGCGCACCCCATGCCCTGTCGAACCTCGTCAAGGCTATAGCCATCAGGAACATTGATGCCAAGCTGACGTGCCTTGGCCTTCACTGCACCCGTTGTTCTGCCAAGATGTGCCGCGATATTCTCTGATCGCTTTGAATTGATATGCTTTTCGAGATAGGCAATTTCCTCTTTTGCCCAATTTGCTCCTCTAGAGCCAGTAAGATGCATCTCTCTTGCCCATCGATGCACAATGTAGCGAGGGACGCCAAGATACCGCTGCAATTCATCGATACGCGCTGATGTGCCATCGTAACACTCAGAGAGCAAGCGGCGACCTTGTTCGCTCAAAATGTATTTTTGTGGCACACCACCATGGCGCATACGACGTGCCCCGACTTGATCAGGGGATTTCACGGAACGCATTGCCATCAACACCACCCCCACCTTCCATGACGAATTTCGTTCCACTTGTTATATTCCTCATCCCATTCCCAATGATCTGGGTCGGAATACCAAGTATCATCGCCTTTCACAGGGACCCACGAAGGATCTACGAGCCCAATGCAGATCTCCTCAAGAGTCTTGCCGTCCTTGGTTTTCAGATCTCGACTACCGCCAGAGTCTACATCCATGCCTTCGTAGTCCTTTGCAAGGACGTCAAGGAGAGGCAGTGTGAGAACGCCGTGATCATAGATAGTGATGATTGTATGCTCAAATGAGCTATAGGCTGCATTATTCCCCATTATTGGTTTCCTCCCTGTTCCTGGATCTCTCAGTGTCAAACCCAGATGGATAACGACGACGCAGCTTATCCACATTGACCTCAATGACTTCACTGAGGGGAACATCGAGTGTATTGCAAAGGCAAGTAAGGTACCAGAGCACATCGCCGCATTCCTTGACGATTTTTCCTCTATCTAACTCATGATCGTGAAAAACGTGTTTCTTGAGAATATCACAAACTTCGCCTGTCTCACCTGCAAGGCCCATCACAGCCATAACGAGCGTTTCACCATAGGTCTTTGTGCCCGTTGTGCGTTGTACTTCTTCCTGGTACTCACTGAGCGGATTGTGCTCACTGAGCACAAAGTTCGCAGTGAACTCGCCGATGCGTCGATCGGCTTCTCTGCCTGTCTCAGAGAGTTCCTCCCAAGGCTTGAGCCAGGATGGTTTGGGACTGGGCTGCTCACGTGCCCACTCAACCCAGGCCAAGCGAACGATTCTTCCAAGTGTTTCACGGTCAATCATTGCTGTTTTCCTCCGATTGCAGGGATAGCACTGAAAGGAAGCCATCCCTGCCTTAGTGTATACAATGCTAGTTTTACGCGCCATGCATGGTCACGCACGTGCAACCGTGATGGCATTCCAAGCTTCTGCCGAATATGGCAGAGGTGCGATCTCACTGTTGTCGCCTTGATGCTCAGTGAGACTGCAATGTCGTCATCAGTGAGACCCTTGGCGACAAGGCGTAGGACATCGATTTCACGGGGTGTCAGAGCTGGCATCGTCTATCCCCAAGAGCTTAGCGGTCTTTTCTTGAAGCTCCTCGTAAACTTTCGTGTAAAAATCACTAGTGCCGATCGTTGCCCATTCCTGCACCAATGCCTCTAGAGCCTTGACGCGCTTCTCCTGCTCATAGCATTGGTAATTCAATGTCGCCGTAGTCTTGACAAGGGCTTCAATGCGCTGTCCTTGATCGACAATGTTTGCGGCCATGGCTATCACGGCCTCCTGCATGGCAGCGAGCTCTTGCATGATGGTTTGCTCTTCGTCCTCATCCTCTTCGATCTCCTCTTCTGCAGGAGTCCCGAATGTTCCCGTCTCTGCAAAGGCTTGCAGAAAGGGCAGAACGGCTTTTACTTGCTCTTGCTCGAAATGCGTATATGGAGCATGGAAATCGTGGTTATTCTCTGCTCTCAATGCGCATCGCAAGGTCTTGCCACAGGCAACAAGAGTGTACTTTTCGTTATATTTCGCGACAAACGAGATATACTGATTTCCAGTGGGTGCAATGCCTTTCTCGATATCCATGGCTATTCTCTCCTCTGAATTGTAAAGCCGCAAAAGCTCTAAAGCCTTTTCTCTAACTGTATCAGGAGCATATGCAGAAAGTGACACGACTACCTGACAAAGCATGGAGTCCTTCATCTCTTGAGACCGTGCTTTCTGTATGCGCTCATAGCAATCAGTGAGCCGTTGCATCGATGCCTCTTCTTTGCTCATCCTTGTCCTTTCCTTGCCACATCCACCCTGAACAACTGCCCTGAGCTGTCCTTGAAATCGATGAGTTCACCGATGATACGGCGGGTGTCATTGGTGATGCGTTGGTTCTCAAGGACACGGACACGGTAGACGTTGTTGGAGCAGAAGGGATGGAGCCACCGCCCAACGACATAGATAATCTCACCAGCCCTAACCTCACAGAGCATCTTGATGTTCTTAGGCGAGGCCTTCCCTTGAGGGCTGTGATAGGGCAGGGCTTGCAGATCTTCAGCTTTTGTGCTCACGATGTTTCCTCCTTGCCCAACGCCGGGCTTCCTAGCTTGTACTGCGAGATGAGATCGTTCTCGATCTGCCAGACAGCCTTGCAGACCTCATGGAGATCCCTTGCCAACCGATGACCCTGCATGGCAAGGCTGTGAGCACTCATTGCATCCTCAGCGTTGCCATTGAGCAGCTTCGAAACCTCGTCCAGGAAGACCGGCATTGACAATCGCAGATGCTCAATGGCTTGCAGTGCCGCGTCACGTTGCGTATCCGTGAGCGGTCCGTGAATGGCCGTGCGATCTGCGACGGCCATGATTGCGGTGAGATCGTTGTCAGGCATTGCTTGACCTTTCCAGGGGATCAATGCGAAAGACCGCCAGAGGTTCAATCTTGGTGATCCCATCTTCTCTTGTCTGGCAGATCTTGACTTTACATGTACTACAGCACCAGACTCCCCAACTGTAGAGGATCTTGATTTTGCCCTTGCACTGTGGGCAGGATTCAGTGTAGGCAGAGTTACTCTCTGTGTTCAATAGGTTCTCTCTCTTTCTAAATCAGCTACACAATAATTGTTGAGATCATCATACTCTACTATGACGAAAATGTCAAGAGTTGTTCCTGCTGAAAGAGAAAAAGCAGTGATGCCATGGCATGGTCAATGGATTCGGTGAAGCGTCCAAAGGTGGGTCACGGGAAAGCATTGGTGTATCAACGAGAGAGTCAAGGAGTGGCAATGACAAAGTTTTTCATATCAGGGGGCGTATGAAATTTGAGGGGCCGTACGAGGCTCTCAGCGCCAAATACAAAGAAGGGCTTGACAGGGCAGCATCTCTGTGCTACTCTAGATGCATGAAGATATGTAACATCTAGATGAATACAGGAGAAGACAATGGAAGACATTGATATCATTGAAGTCCTTGACGTACACCGAATGCGTACGTCAACGCAGTTCAATGACTGCGTTGTAAATGCGATGCTTTACGAGGAGCAGGCCCGTGATACCCGCATAGCGGAGATCATGGCAAGGTTTCTCATGAAACAGGGAGAAGGAGAATATGTGCCCAATGGTATCGATTGGGTAACATGGTTAAGTATGCAGAATTAATGGAAGACAAAAGCAACAAAACTACAAAGAAGCCTCGTTTTTGCAAGCAATGCAGCGAAAAAGAGTCGGAAAAGCGACGGTTTCCAAGGTCGGGCCGCCTGTGCATAAGGTGCCAAAACGAGAAATACAAAGACAAGAGAGGGCAATGGCAAAGGGACCATCGGGCAAAGAGCGTTGGGTATACCCAACGCTGGAAGGCAAGAACCAAGGCCAAGGCCGAGATAGTTGCGGAGGAATTCTATGCCTGGATGCGCAGCGGTGAGGGACAAGAATAGCAGTAAACATTCTTGTCCCATGCAAAATACGAGGCCATTCACTGATCAATTCAGTGAATGGCCTCTCGCTATGAGTATAAGCCGTCTGGCTGGAGTTGCACCAACACCTCCCTGGCATACCCAGGACACTCTCTACTGAGCTACAGGCGGTCATGGCACACATTGTTAGCATGGTCAGAGGCCATGATATCACTGCCGATCAGGGATTGGCAATGTCTTTTCCTTGTGTAGCATCCTTGCCTTTGCGTCGGCGCTCCATGAGCAGACGTGCCCTCGCTGACTCTGCAAGGCCGCGCTCATTGATGGCGTTGCCCACAGGGAGAAATGCAGTGAATAGCCCTGTGGCACGCCTGGGATGCATTGATGGCGGAAGTGGGCCTTTATAGATGCGGGTTTGTGACATATTAGGACTCCTTGGCGTCATTGATCAGACTCCCATATCTCTGCATCTGGTGCTATCCCTAGTAGGCGGATCACTTCGTCTAATGAGGTTATTTCATCGTCCTCACGCTCCAGCCATCCTAAACTTGCTACTGCCTCATGCTCAGAGTCATCGTTCGGGTCTAGATCTTTGTCGGGAGGGAAGTATATGCTTGTTGAATAGTATGTTTTACCTTCTGGCGTCTCCGATAGCATAATTGAGATATCAGCAGTAAGCGTAACCTTAGCTGCGTATATTTCCGAATGCTGAGCGTCTTCACCTTCAATCATCTTTCTAATATTTGTTAGATCAAATGGCATTGCTTTCTCCTTGTCTTTTTCTGATTATACCATTGATGGACAGTGCCCAGCCATGACACGCGGTGCAAGGCGGTGGGGCTGGGCAAAGAAAAGCCCTGCATTCACTGAGATGCAGGGCAGTCCCGGCTAACTTGTATAGAATTAGCTCACACCGTGTTTCAGATGGCTGACTCCTATCTCTCAGGGCCGAAATCCGTAGACCTCGGGCGGCTTTACACCTATCACCTATTGAGAGCTTCCCATGGAATACCTCCCGCTTTTCAGAGCCTATGGTCATTGTATCATCAACGATAAAATCCCCTGACAGCGTTGAAGTCAGGGGATTTCGTTATCTCTAAAGGTGACATCCGGGAAGATCGAAGAGATTGTATCACTGACAGCAGAGCTTGTCAATGAGAGCATCGAATGTCATGTTAGGGCTAATCGTCGCAAGACATAGGGCAAAATCTATCACCTGCTTCGATCCAATCCTGGACTGCAATGCCTTCCTCCGACTCTCGAAGATAGCAGAGGGTTTCATTGCCATCAATGATATAGTAGATGCCTCCATTGCGAAGCCGCCCAGAGACACCATCATAGACAGCTACCAATTGATCCTTGATTTGAATGTGCCCCATCGGAGAACGATTAGTCTCCTCTTCTCTTCTCACCTCTTGCAAAGTAAGAACATGATAGTATTCATGACCCTTACGGATAATTTCTTTCAACTTCCTCCCACGTACCAAGTCGTCGATCAATTGAGTAAGATCTCCAAAATCAACGACTCTGATGTAGCGAAAAATCTCTCTCTTTGTCGGAGACCTTTTTAGGTTCTCCTCTAACTTTTTCGTCACACGCAACACTCGATCATACTGCCATTCTGTGTCAGCAGGGTCATGCCTGGGAGCGCTTCGATTGCGCCGAATCCTCCCTGGTTCCGGTGCCTGATCAGGGAATATTCTTCGCTCATGCTCCCTGAGAAATTCAAGGCCTTTCTCCATGGCAGCAATGAATTGACGTAGTTCCACAGGGTCATTCAGCGTTGGAAGCAAGGCAGGACCTTGCAGCATTGCCAGGATGTCCTGGCTTGTATAAACTGTCGCAGGGGTACTCATAAAACCTCTTTCTAGAGAGTCTTTTAGTGAAGAACAGGAGACTCTCTTTTTCTATTTCTCTTGTCTCCCCTTATGATATCACCCCTGTCAACACTTTGCAGGGGTATGTATTTGCGTGCAAAAGATGCAGAAGATAGGCAGCGAAGTGTTGCAAGTGTCGAAAAAGGTGCTACACATTGTAAGCCCACTTGCAGAGCGGCTTGAGGGTGGCAAGTGTAGCATGTTGCAGTGTTGCAGTTAAAAAGACTATAAGAGATAGGAGACAAGAGAAAAGCATCCATTATTCTTCTCTTATGGCAGAAGATATCTATACTTATGCATCTACATACATATAAAATAGTCTTATATCCTTTATATACCTATAATACGTTATTTAAAGATGTAATGATGATGATATGATGGTATGATGGTATAGGTAGTAGTAGTAATAGGATGTATATATAAGAGGAGAACTTTATTCTGCATTATTCTCCTTTCCCTTGTCTCTTTTATAGGTTTTTCCTGCGACACTGCAACACATGGCAATGAACCCGCACTGCAAGCCACCGCACATGCGTTGCACCCCACTGCTACATCACTGCAACACTGCAACACTTCGATCCCTCTGCCCATCACCGCTCTTGCATCGAATGCACCGTTCCACCCTGCTATATCCCTGAAATCGATGATGCATCAATGAGCAAACATTGCTTATAGTCATGGACTCTGCATTGCACACCCCTGCCCATCATGGCTTGATCGTTGCGCGTCGGGGCATGGCTGTGCTAAGATGGCAGGAAGAAAGTGTCAAGAGTTGTTTCAACTGAAAGGATATTTTATGGAGAAGCATCCCACTGCCTTCGATGAACGCGATGTCTATGCGTTGCATTTCACCCTTGAACGCCATGGAACAATCCATGTAAAGGGCCGTGTGCAGATCAATGATATTATCACTGTGAGCTTCGATGATGTCACTGCGGATTACATGGTACACAACCCTGATGGCAGCACTGAATGGACATCGGTTGACAAGGACAGGAACACTGCTATTCTGCGATACTTGCAGCGACGGCTGGGAATTGGAATAGACAATGGACAGTAAAACAGACGCTCATCTCATTCTGCTGAGCAGTGCGCAACGCATCGACTTCGATGTGGACATTGAGGAGACACTGCCACCCATCGATGAGGATCTGAGAAAGTTCAATGAGGCAATCAAAGAGATGCAGAGTATACGCATTGACTTTGCATTATGCTCCAATGTGTACCAGCCATCGGGTCCCGTTGTGGACTCAACGATTGCAGGGAAAAGCGAGGAAGGGCAATGATCCGCAGTATCATCAACGCAATTAAGGATGCAAGGCAAACAATGCACACCCTGCATGCCATGGCTCAAATCATGGAGAGGCATCGAAGGCGACGCCTGCCAATGTATCCATCATTGAGTCTTTGCCCGCAGTGTTGCGCATTGCGTACAATGATACTCAAGGAGAGCGAGGCATCCCAATGATCACATGGAAAGATCTTACATCTGCACAAAAGAATATGCTCGCGCACGATAGGGTCATGGATCTCCCTGCATCCGATGCTGAGGTCCCTGCCTACACGGAAAGCATGGACACTGCATGGCAAGTGTTGCAGCGGATGCAAGAGAGCTGCATCATGGTTTTCTCTGTGGGGCGTGAGGACTTTGCAAGCGATCTCTTCTTGGGTGAAATATCGACGAGAGGGCTTTCTTTGCTTACAGATGGAGAATGGGCAGGATATTTCACATTGAAAGACCTTGCATCATTGACACCGCTGAAAATCTGTGAAACAGCACTGAAGGTTCTATGTGATGACATTGATTTCGGGGAAAAGAGGCAATGATCCACAGAGCAATCACTGCCATCAAGGCAATGCTGCGACACTTTTCACTGAGACCACCTTTGAGTCTTTGTCCGCCATGTGCAGCGTTGCATGCAATGATGATCGAGGAGAGAGCGAGGAAATGACAGAGAAGCTCACTGAAATCACATTGGTAGACAAGGACATCCTTGAACTGCTGCCAAGTGAGATGACCTGCGATGTCAAACGGCAATACTGGTTTATCGGTTGCCCACTCTGCAAAGAGCCTGGAAGTCTATCTGATCATCGTATCACTGAGAATGAGCAGGGTATTACTATATCACCGTCGCTTTTATGTAGTTGCGGTGCCCATTATTTTGTTGAGCGGAATAGGATAAGGTGGCGTTGAATGATCTATTACTGCAAGACGTGTGGTACATATCAAGACGTTGCACTTACACAGGTCCTCAAGGACGCATGGAACAATGCCATGAAGTCATCGCCAGGCGCACGGATACCGCAAGGCTATCCGTGTCCCTTCGGGCATGGCATGCTCGTGCAGTTGCAGGTTGGGGATCGGATCAGAGTCGAGAGCAATGATGGTCAAGGAGAAAGCGGGGAAAGCCCGTGAACAAACACTCTGCATTCTACATCTTGCTCGCTACCATCATGTTCCTCGTATACCCGTGCTATGTCATGCTAGTGCCCAACCCTGCAACCGGATGGGATATTCTCATCCCCGCGATGACGTGGATCGTGCCGCTCTGCCTTGGCTTTGCGAACCTTGGATATCACGGCATTGCAGTGAAGAGCACGGATCAGCCAAGGGGATACCCGGCGTGCGTTGAACGCAAGGAACGCACACTGTCAAGTAGAGAGTCAAACGTGGCACTTATCGCGTTGATGAAAGGCATTGAAAGAGAACTTGGGAAGGAAAGTCACACGGCTCCCACTGATGGCGGTGATAAGCTCAATGCTGCATTGCCTGCACCGCGACGGCACATTGTACCACCAATGGCAGAGTTTGATCTTCTGTCGATGATCATTGCATACATTGAGGTCAACATTGAGAGCACTGCAAGCGATGGAATCTATGAAGAGCCGATGGCGCGCTACCCGAAAGAGATGGAGGTGATGCATTGAACTCACTGACTTTCCAGGACGACTATGACCACCTGGACTACGAAGACTTCCTACACGATGAAGAGTGCAGCTGCTGCGGCGGCTACATGGAAGGTCTCTGCATTGACTGTGCACAAGATCTTTGCCCGCGTTGCCAGCAGTGCCACACACCGGCCTGCGAGGCAGAGAACTGCGATTGCCCTAGTACACTATCTTCTCCAAAATCTTCTCCACTGCAACCATAGCCTCATCCCACTGAATTGCCACGCATGCAAGGATCGCCAACGAAACCACTGCAAAGATAATCAGTGGCACCCAGTGGAAGCGACGTTCCTCCTGGCATCGCATTGCATGACCACGGAGCATCCCCGTCTCACTTCGCTTGCCACGCCTCGCACGGGAAAGCAAGGCACGCCGGCGCATCATGATAGCAGGAAGCTCAAGAGTCTTGTCTGGGTCATAGAGGGCATAACGCGGGGGTCTCATTTTCTCTGCCACCATCGCTTGTTGCATGGCCTCGTTGGACAGTCAATGAGTTTGCCACTGATGTCATGGAAGGGCATGGACTGCCAGGAAAGATTCGCTGTGTAGGTGTTCTTATCTCTGCACATAAAATAAGACTCACCACATCTTTTGCAGAATAAGATAGTATCGCCGCTCGTGTCGGTGTAGATATCAAACTTGTGCACTCCGTTCCCCTTCTGCAACGTATTCCCTTGCCATCTCACGGATCTTCCCAAGGCAAGCAAGGCAGTCCCCGATGGCACGATGATTGCCATTGAGTGGCACCCAGGTGTACGACGCGTGCCTCGTTGACCAGTTGCCAACGAATTGAGAGTACAGTTGCATAGCACATCCCCACTTCTGCGAGATCATTGGCAGTTTGTAGCGTTGCGCACTCTGCGTTAGCCTCGCCATATCAAAGCTCGCATTGTAGGACACAAGGACATCCCTGCCCTCCAATGCCTCTCGAAGAGCGTCCCAGATGCCAGGGAGACGCGGGGCAGCGCTCAGATCCTCATCGGTTATTCCATGCTTTGCACGGGCTTCCTCGGACACGGGGCATTCAGGGTTGACCAGGCTGTGGAAAAGCGTGATGCCATCAGGTGCGATGACTCCAATCTCAACGACGACACCGTAAAGCGATGTCGTCTCGGTGTCCAGGATAGCCCAGGACTCTGCAGGTCGGATATGGAGGAGTTTGTGAGCACGCTTGGCGGCGTCACGTTTGTCTTGTTCAATGTTGGGCATGAGTAAAAAATCTTTCTGTTTGAACGGGTTTTAATCAATGCATGGCTATGATATCAAAGATTGACAAGGATGGGCAAGGCTTAGCAAAGGCCAACAATGGGAAGCAAGGAATTGACATAGGTGGCATTGATGGGATAAAATGAATGCATGATAATTACCATTATCATGCATTCAAAAGGAGATTTTTACATGGAGCAAGAAATCATTGTTACCCCATCAAGTGATTTAGTAGTTAGAGAAGATTCTACCACCATTGAACTGTGGTTACGCTCAAAAAGGAGTAAACATACAAAAAGGGCTTATCTCAAGGATATCAGCGATTTCTATGCATTCCTTGAAAAGCATAACAGAAGTGCTACCATTAAGGGTGTTACGCTCAAAGACACTCAGGATTATGCTGATCACTTGAAATCTGAACACAAGGAAGTTTCAACGCAATCACGTAAAATGGCAGCAGTCAAGTCTCTTCTGACTTTTGCCTCTAGAACAAAGTATATTGACTTTAACGTCGGGGCTGCCCAGCTACTGCCAGAGGGGAAAGATAAGCTTGCTCAAAGAATACTCTCTACCAGCCAAGTGCAGAACATCATCTATGAAGCGCGGGATAATAAACGCAATCATGCAATGCTCCTGCTTCTCTATGGCAGTGGTATTAGATGTGCTGAGTTGTGCGGTCTTCAGTGGGAAGATGTGCAAGAAACGGCATCTGGAGGTCAGGTTACTGTCTTTGGCAAAAGGAACAAGACGCGCTCTATTCCCCTGCACAAAGTTGTCTGGGATGAGTTGATGTCAATCTGCCCGCAGGATGCTATGCCCGCAGACTATGTTTTTCGCTCTCGCAAATCAACGAACCAAGGACGGCTCACTGAAACCCAGGTATGGAAGATCGTAAAAGGTTATGCTGAAAGGGCAGGAGTTGCGAAAGCATCTACTCATTGGTTTCGCCATGCCCACGCAACGCATGCAATGGAGAAAGGGGCACCACTAAGGCTTATCCAGGAGACATTGGGGCATGCAGATTTGCGCACTCCTAGCAGATATCAGCATGTCAGACCAGAGTCTTCAAGCTCTACATACCTTGACTTGTAGGCTACCACGCCCTCTCATCGCCTTCCCAGTCTCCCTTGCCCCTCACCGGCCACACAATGAGAGAGACAGCGAAGGCAAGGACCCCGCCAATGATTAGCACTGCATCCATGGCTACACCTTCGCTCTCACCAAGATCTCACGGAACGCACGGCAATCGATGAGCACGCCCTTGTACCTATCGCAGAGACTCACAGCCCTTGCCATCCAATAGGGAGCTGTGAAGAGCTTTCTCCCGTCCATAAACACCCCGTCATGCTGCACATGCCATTGATACCCAGGGAACAAGTCATTGAAACACGTCGCCAT
>ERZ1292637.310-Hain-H14-01um-R3-310-length-32928-cov-24_pt1 | contig 32928 bp, 61 predicted proteins | sample MGYA00564405_ERZ1292637 | MGnify/ENA primary metagenome ERZ1292637 (study PRJEB36523, sample SAMEA6512645) | groundwater metagenome | collected 2019-01-09 | study: AquaDiva: Metagenomics assemblies of 32 groundwater samples | reverse complement strand
TCGCGGATTTCCACCCGCCGCGCGTGGCCATGGGCACCGAGGGGGCGAAGGATCGGGTGCGCCTCGCCCCGCGCGACGACCGCGATCCGAACCGACCCAAGCCCCTCGGCTTCGTCGTGGACCCAGGCACCGAGATCCTGTGGGCCCCGCTCTACGTGGACCATGTGATCCGGCTGCCGGACATGGGGCGACTCTGCGTGGTCGAATTCAAAAGCCAGTCTCGATTTGCCTTCCGTCGAACGCTCATGGGGCAGATGGGATACAAAGAGCGGGTCCAGCTCGCCATGACCGCCGAGGCGACCGGACTCGATCCCGTCTGGTTCGTCAAGTGCAAGGACACCGCGCACACGCTGGAAATCGCGTTCGTCGCGGGCGAGGCGGGCACGCGCGTGACGCTCCTGCGCACCAACGGCCAGCAGGATACCTTCTGGATCAAAGACGGCCAGCTGGCTGGCGACCACGCGAGCGAGCAGGAGCTCCGCGAGGATCCCTCCTGGGACGCCGCCGAAGTCTGGACGCCGCGCGACCCGGCCGTGCTTGCCCAAGCCCGCGAGCGCATCCTCCGCGTGCTGCTCCACGAGCCCCCCGACGATCCGCAGGCGCGCCTGCTCGGATGGTGGAGGGAGTATGGGCCGACTTTCGCGTGCCCGACGTGCGGAGGCACCGGCCTCCAAACGATGCAGAAGTCCGGCCGTCAGCCGCTCAAGAAGCCGAAGCCCTGCGAGGACTGTAATCAGACCGGGTGGCGGGAGGAAGCCGATCTCCCGTGGCAATGCTCCTACTGCCCATGCGTGCTGTCAGCATGCTATCCGTTCGCGCGGCTCGAACTGACGGATCAGCCGCGCTACATCGTGAAGCGCGCGGACTTCCAGGCCTCCGGCGTGACGGTCCACGACCCCGAGCCGATGGTTGAGGCGGGCGCGCCCGCGCAGTTGGCCTTGCCCGGAGGCGAGGCATGACGCTGCTGCTGCTCTTCGTCGATGCCCCGGTGCTGCTCTACGCCATCTCGATCCCCTGCGACACGATTCTCGTGAGCATCTGGCTGCTCCATCGGTGCGCCGCGTGACCGCCCGCCTCCGCGACGCCCTCCTCGCCGCCGCCCTAGCCATCGGCTGCGCGGGCACGCTCGGCCTGCTCGCGCTGCTCTTCGAGCCATGACGCGCGTGGCCGTCATCGACGAGGCGGCGCGGGCGGAGATCGCGGCCCTCTGCCGGCACGCCGACCTCCACCGCCTGCCCTTGAAGGAGCAACTGCGGATCAGCCGGGGCGAACGGCCTCCGGTGGGCGACGATTTCAACTTCTGCCTGACGATCTCGGGGATCTACCGCTGCGCGTTCTCCATCGAGGAGCACCCCGGCGGCTGGTGCCGGCATCTGTCCGTCTCGATCCGCGAGCCGAACCCGGCGCGCCCGCTGCCGAGTCCCGAGGCCGTGGAGGTGATCGCCGGGGCGTTCGGGTTCCGAGGCAATCTGAAGAAAATGCTGGACGGGGTGGTGTGGATCGAGGGGAATCGCGCCGTCAACGTCGTTGAACGCCTGGAAACTGCCACGCGAGGCAAGCCAGGATGACACGCTTCGGGCGGCTCGTCGTCATCTTGACCGACCTGCTGGACGCGCATGACCCCTCGTGCCGCTACTCGCGGGAGGTCCGAGAGGATCTGACCGCGCGGGTCCTCCTTGACTGCTTCGCTCGGGGCATCTTGAAGTGGAGAACGCTATAACACGCTTCGAGGAGGCGATCGACCGGCTCCTGCGAGAGCAGACCGATCAGACGAACGTCCTCGAGACGCTCTGGCTCCTCTTTGCCCACCACGTCAAGATCCCGCCGGGCGGGGTCCAGTGGATCGAAAGCCGGCGCTGCTTCTTCGCCGGGGCGATGACGCTCTTCGAGTGCCTCATGCGCATCCTCGAGCCGGGGACCGAACCGACCGACGCTGATCTGCAACGCATGGACCGGATCGCCGGGGAGCTGGCCCGCTACCGCGAGGACCTGACGAAAGGGACGGCATGACGATTCATGAGGCCATCGGGCGCGCCGAGACAGAGTTGCTCACCCGCACCCACGACGACCGAGCACTGGCCTACGCCGCGCTGGCCATCGCCAAGGCGCTCCCGGAGATCAACGACCACCTTGAGGGCGAGCGCGGGCTGCGGATGACGCAATGATCCCTCTAGCCCGGGCCGCGCTCTGTCTCTCCTGCGAGGGCGAGCCGATCTTCGACCTCACGGATCAGGTCTGCCCCACGTGCGGGGGTGCCTCCTTCGCGCTGCTCGCCCGCTGGCTGGAGGATCACGCACTCGGCGTAGGGCGGCCGGGAGCCCAGCGCGGGGAGACGAGGCTCAATGGATCCGCCGCTGGTGCAGTCGCCCCGGTCGCCGCGCCGAGTCTCAACGAGGCGCTGACCGCCTTCATCGCGCGCTGGCTCCGGCCCTTGCCGACGGCGAGCCTGCGCGGCCAGTTCCTCGCGGAGGTGGCCGACCTGATTCACCGCGAGCGGCAGGCGGAGCGGCGGCGGATGATCACGAGCCCGAGGTACTACGACCAGGTGGCCGCATCGCTCATGCGGGAGATCGCCGAGTGGAAACGCGCGCTCTAGTCGGCCACGACGGCGATGACGACGAGACGCTCTATCTCAGCCATGGGGAGCGCCGGGCGCTTCAGGAAAAGGTCAATCGCCATTGCAGTGTCGTGCTCGACAGTGTGGCAAGGAGAGTTGGGATGTCGGAACATAAGGGAGAGGCGTTGAAAGCGCTGAGAACGGTGATCGAGGCCCTCGCCGGGCCGGAGCCCATCGACGGCCTCCGCCGTCACCAGCTTCGGGCGACGGTCGAGTATGCTCAGGAGCAGGTCGAGGCCATCGCCGAACTCAAGCGGGCGCGGCGGGCGAAGGAGCCGAAGTCATCATAAAAGGACTTTCGGAAAGGCGTAGGTTGCCGAGAGCTGGGAAAATAAGACTCGGCGTCATGGTCCAGGGCGCGGGCGGGAAGATGTACCCGCGTGCGACCGATTATTTCGTCTGCCCCGAACCCGTGCAAAAGGTTTATGGGGAGCAGCCCAAGGCGCTCACCGTCCTGTTTCCGGTCGATGACGCGGATGTGCTCTTCCCTCAATCGCTCAAGTTCTACCGAAAGAGCGGGGGCCTGTGGTGTGCGGGCAACGGCGAGGTGGCCAAGCGCTGGAGTGAGGCGGGCGAGCTCGTGGAGCGCGCCTGCCCCTGCGAGCACCTGGAATCGGGCGAGTGCGGCCCCCACGCCACGCTCAACTTCTTCATCGACCGGGTGCCGGGCATCGGGGTCTGGCAATTGGATACAGGCAACAAGACCTCGATCGTGCAGTTGAACACCGGTCTCGAGCAGGCGCTCGCCGCTTTTGGGGGCCTCCGGGGGATCCCCTTCGTCCTGCGGCTCGAGCCCCAGGAGACCCAGCGGTGGGACGAGAGCAAGCGCCAGATGGTGCGGACGACGATTCAGGCGCTTCGCCTCGACTCCGAGATGACCCTCCGCGAGATCGTGGACTGGCGGCGGAGCCTCGGCAAGGCCGTGGAGGCCCTCATGCCCGTCGTGGAAGTCGAGGCCGTTGATCGGGCCAGCGAGACAGAAGCGAATGGCGAGCCCACGCGCGAGCCGGACAGGCCGAAGACGGACCCAACGGGCAGCAACACCACGCCCCACACGGCACCCGTCGAGTACGCCCAACGAACCGGCGAATCGGGGGCACCCGTAGCGCGTGAGGCACCCCCCGCCGCAGGGCGACCCGTGCCCGGCGGGCACGCCGCCGAGGAAGAGGACATCTCGGTCATGTTCTCCCGCGCCGTCAAGCTCGGGCTCACGTCGGAGGACTACACGGCCTACCTCCTCGGCGTCTACGGCACGGACGTGGACAACCTGCCGTTGCCCCGGACGATCACAGAGCAGCGCGAGTTCCTGGCCGGCGACCCGGACACGGTGCGGCGCACGGTCCAGAGCGTGGCGGGGAAAGTGCGGAAACAGCAGGAGCGGCAGGGGCGCCTGGTCTGACAACGGGGGGGAAAGCCTGGCGCAGTCATACTCTTGGCGTGGTGGTTTCTTCAAGCCCAGTACGGAGAGTTCCGTGACTCGAGCCATGGCCGGGGCGCAGGGCGTGAACGAGGTCGCGAAGCGGCAGGCGGAGAAAGGCGGGAAGAAGTAAATGGAGACGCATGTGTTGCTCGGAGCAGAACACGTACTGAGGGGCGCCGGCACGTTTCGTGATGCCGTCACCGGCTTCACGCGCGCCGTCGAGACGCTCCAACTGGAACATCTTCGTCACGAGGAGCAGATGCGGCAGATCGTCGCCGCCTTCGCCGAGGCCGTGGGGCACATGCGATGACTCGCGGCATCGGGCCGCGGGGCTGGCGGGCGTCCGCGCACCTCACTCGTGCGATGGATCGGGCGCCCGCCAGTGCTATGATCTTCACATACCCACAAAAGGGAAGGCGACAGCCTGGTAACGCTGTAGGGCACGGCCCGATGTGCGGTGGACACGGGTGTAGTTGGGAAGCCGATGCTGGCGGCGCGTCATCCAGAACACGTCGGATGATCGGCCCAGAGGCACAGGCCCGCGAGCCTGAGACGCGGCGCTTTCCGCACTACGTTCAGACCGATGCCGGAGTCTACAGCCCCCGCCAATGCGTAGCACCGCAGCTCGGCCAGCACCGGGCCGCGGCCTTTCCTCGGGATTCCCTCCTCGCCGCGCTGCTCGCCCTCGCCTGCACCGCGATCCTGACGCTGCTGGCGGTGCTGGTGGAGCCGTGACGGGTGGCTCATCCCTCGTTCTTCTGCCGTGTAAGTGCTGTGGGCGCCCGGTCGTCGCGGACGGCTATTGCGGGCGTTGCGGTGGTGAACTGTCACGCGCGGGCCGGTGCGTCCAGTGCCAAACAAAGCTCGCCCGATGAGCGATCTCCTGCCCGCGCTCGCGGAGCGGCTGCAAGCCGTGGTGGACGATGCGACCTATTCGGACAACTATAAGATCGTCGTTGGAGAGCGTCTAGCATACGAAGCCCTCGCCTTCGTCGCCGCGCGGCTGCCGACGCGGGAGGAGGTCGCACGCATCCTGGGAAACAGTCAGATGCTCCGTGAAAACGAATGGCAGCAGGCCGACGCCCTCCTGCGCGACCTGCGCGAGCGGCTGGGGGTGCAATGATGAACGGTCTGCGCGGAGATCGCCCGCCTCGACGCGCTAGTCCGCCACGCGGAGAGTGACTGCGTGATCCTCAGGGACCGCGCCGTCGAAGCCTCCAAGGAAGGGATAGAGTTTCTTCGTCAGCGCGACGCCCTGGCGGCCACGATCGAGGGAAAGGAGTAGACCCCATTATGACCACGACACAGCCATTGTCCGACGCGGCGCTGCGGGAGCGAGCGCAAGAAGAATGCTCTCATGCTCATAGTTCATACATTTCTTGCGGGTTCTGTTTCGTCCAAGGTAATCGCTACATCGCCCTCCGCAACGCCGCCCTCGCGGAACTCGCGATCCCCTGCCAGCGTCACGGGTGTATGTGGGACGCCCCGGAGGCGCACGAGGCGTGCCGTGCGGAGCAGAGCGTAATTCTTGAAGCCTCGACGGCATGGCTTGAGGAAAGCCTGCGTGCAGAGGAGCGCGGACGAGCGGAGCAGCGGGAGGCGGATGCGAAGGCGCTCGAAGCCCTAGCTGTCCAGATTGACGGCCTTTACGTCGATTGGGATGGCAAGGAATTGAAAGCCTACAACGCGGCGAAAGCCAGCTTTACGTCGCGGCTCATCAAGTGCGCCGCAGCGATCCGGGCGCAGGGCTTTGATCCAATCGCCGACCACAAACTCAGCGAATGGAACGAGCAGGGAGGGGAGAAGTGAACGTGTACCGAATCGTCATTGAACAGGACCACCCCGACTACACCTACCGCCACAAACAGCAGTTTGACGTACTTGCCGGAACAGCGTCCGTCGCTTTGCGCAAGGCCCTTCGGCTTGCGGCGCACAACGGCTTCCATCCTAGGCGCCGGTACGACGTGTCGTCACTCGTCGAACTTGTTAATGGCGTTGCGCGATGACCCCGCCGCCGACCGCGCTGACGCCGGAGGAACAGCAAGCCGTCGTCGCTTACGAGACATCGTTCGACTACGACCCGGCGATTCTCGACATCATCCGCCGCCTCGACGCGCGGGTGGGCGAACTGGAACATAATTGGCAGACCTATCTTGATGCGCCTGAACCTGTCGTGCAGACACTGAGCCGCCAGCGCGACGAGTTGGCGCGGCAACTCAAGAGCGCAGTCACCGTTCTGGCCCGACACGGTTTCTGTGAGCACGCAGGGACGTGGATCAGTCGTGAAGAAGCCGACCGCATCTCGAAAGACGGGCCATGACCACGGAGCAGCGGGAGTTCATGACGAGGGATCATCCGATGGCGAAGGGACGCAGGCCGTTATCGGGCGAGACGGAGTGGACGTTCACATTCCCGCTGGACGATGGCACCACGCTAAGGGTCCGGGTCGGCAAGGTCGGACGGGACGCGCTGATCCACATGGCGCATGAGGAAGTGACGGACGATGCGCTGGACGCCGCCGCGATCCGGGCGCAGGAGCCGTGAAGATTCTTCCGTCCCGCATCGAGTCCGTGAAGGTGTCGCCGCTGAACCCGCTCCGTTGGTGCTGTCAACTTGACTGCGGGCACGACGAATGGGTCACGGCGAAGCACCGTCCGACACGGCAGACGCTCGTGTGTTCGAAATGCGCCGCTGCGATCCGGCAGGGAGGGGAGCGTGGCTAAGCTCCGCCTGATGAAGAGCGATAGTCCGCTTCTCGCCCTGGTGGCTCGACTGTGACCCCGCTGCCGACCGCGCTGACGCCCGGCGAGCAGAAGGTAATGGAACGCGTCGCTCGTGAGGGTGCTGACGCCGAGGACTGCGGCATTCTTGTGGCCATCATCCGCCGCCTCGACGCGGAGATCGCCCGCCTCGACGCGCTAGTCCGCCACGCGGAGGCGGACTGCGTGATCCTCAGGGACCGCGCCGTCGAAGCCTCCAAGGAGGCGCGCGAGGCGTGCCGCGCAGAGCAGCGGGAGCGGGATGCGAAGATCATTCCAACGAATTGGTGCGATCCATTGCTGTCCGGCCCGACGACGACGTTGAAGGGCAACGGGCCGTGGTACTGCATGGACATTGAGCGACTGCTGAGTGCCATCGCCGCCGCGATCCGGAGCCAGCGATGACCCTCGCCGCCGCCGACCAGCTCTCGCCCGCGATTCCGCTCGGCCCCGGCCCCTACGAGTTCGTCAAGGCCTCGGTCTCGGCGGAAGGGTCGCACCTCCGAGTCCTCCTCGTCGCCCGCGACACCGGGGAGCGAGGCCAGAAACTCCACGTGTGGGAGCTTTTGCCTCGCGAGGCAACGCTGGAGCGGGTCCAGGGGGCGCTCGCAGACCTCTGGCGGCGGCTCGGGGCGGCGTGATGGCTGACGCGGATTCGCCCCTCCGCCCCGGCCAGCGCCTACGCCTCGCCGTGACCGTGACCCTGAGCCCCCAGTGGCTCTTGGCTCCGACCGACGATGAGCGCTTGATCGAAGCCGCGATGCGCATGCTTTTGGATGTCAAAGCGGCGGCCCTCGCACGGCTGATCGAGGAACAGTTCAACGAAATCCCGATTGGCGCACTCGGCAGCGCCCTCGATACATGAAGCGCTCGCCCCTCGCCCGCCGCACCCCGCTCAAGCGCACGGGCCGCCTCCGCGCCCTCTCCCCCAAGCGCCGCGCGGCCCTCCCCGACTGGAAGGCCGTCTACGCCGAGGTGGACGCGCGCTCCGGGGGCTGGTGCGAACTCGGCGGACCCCTGGGGCGACCGCCGCCATGGATCTGCATGCGGCGAGCGACCGAGCATCATCACTGCCGCAAGCCGCGCGCCTCGCATCACACGGCCGCACTGGTGCTCCACCTCTGCCGCGAGCACCATCGCATGGCGGACGCCCCCTATCGGTCTGGTCGCTTGGTCACGCGCCCGACCGCGACGGGCATCGCGTGGGCGATCCTCCGCCGGCGCGACAAGTGGAGCCAGCAGGCCGAGGTGCTGGCGAGCGGCACGGTCGCGTTCGCTCCCGCAAACGCCCCCGGTGGATGAGTGTGGACATGTGGATAGCCTGTGGATATCCTTTTTCTTGACAGATGCCGCCGAGATTTTCTAGCGTGAGGGGTAGCGCGCTGCTGCTCCTCGGCCGCCGCTGGGATGCCCCAAGCGCCCGGCGGCGGTCTTTCACACCTTGGGGGTGTGCGTGGTGGCCGATCAGAAGCGGTGGTTCAAGGTCTGGGTCAGCATTCTCGACGATCCCCACTTCCAAGAACTCTCCCTCGAAGACATCGGCCGGTGGACCCTCTTGGGTGCGATGACGGCCTTCGTGGGCAACCGCGGTCAGATCACGAGTCCGAACGGGTCCCGGCGGCTCCGCGAAGTGCTCCGGGTTGACAACGAAATGGCCTTGCGCGATGCGATTCAGCGCCTCCCATCCGTGGCTGTTGAGGAGGGTAAAAACGCGGAGCGAACATTCGTCGTCACATGGCGCAATTGGCATAAGTATCAAAAGGATGCGATGGCCGCTCAGCGCATGAAAGCGTTACGCCTTAAGAGGAGAGAAGAAGAGAATAAGACGAGAATAAGAAAAGAAGAACTACCTACCCCTACCCCTTCCTCCTCATCGCCGCCTGCTTGGGGTACCCCAGAACGGCTTGTGGAACTCTACAACCGCTTGAGTCCACCCGGGCACCCCAAAGTCACCCGCCTCACCCCGGCCCGCCGCAAGAAAGCCCAGAGGTACCTTGCCATGTTCCCCGAGGAGCGGTTCTGGACAGGGGTCTTCAGCGCGATCCAGCTCTCGAGCTTCCTCCGGGGTCTCCGGCCCTCGAACGGCCACGAAGGCTTCAAGGGCGACTTCGATTGGCTCCTGACCCAGGGGAAAGATGGGACCGAGAATGCAATAAAAGCGGAGGAAGGACGGTACCAAGATGCCGAAGCGCGGTAGTTGGCGGTGCGGGTGCGGGGCCTACAACCCCGCCGTGAAGGACGTCTGCGAGAGTTGCGGGGCGATCCGCACAGCCCAGGGCGAATCCGAAGCGGCAGGCAGCCGACCGACGTGCCGGGGCTGCCGGGAGTCGAACGCCTGGACGCACCTCACGCGGGGTGAGGATGGGGAACTCCGGTGCGCCTCCTGCCACGTGGCCCATCTCAAGGCGCGCATGGCGAAGCCCGAGGATCGCTGCGCGGACGGCAAGACGGTCGCGGAGAAGATGCAGGAGTTCCGGCAGATCGTGGCGGGCGATGCCTGGGCGAAGCGGTTCGTGCGGGGCGTGGATGCCGTTCATCTATGAAGACATGTGTCTATCGTGCGTACAACGAGCGGGGCATCTTGGTCTACGTCGGCCTGTCGAGGCACTGGCCAAAGCGCTGGGCTGCGCATCCGGCGGAGCTGCTCATGCAGACGGCCAAGCTCGAAATCGACTGGTATCCGTCCCTGGTCGAGGCGCAAGAGGCCGAGGGCGAGCAGATCAGGCGACTCTCGCCGCTCTGGAATCGGCAACAGCCGAGTGTCCCCGATGTGGCCTTTCGGTGCCAAGCGTGCGGAATGACATACGCCTCGATCCAGACTACTTCCGAATCGGCTCGGATCGGCGACCGCGAGCTCTGGAGCATCGCTGGCCTCTGCAACGACATGAGCGGTCACTGGGGCACGCTTGAACGCCCGTGTCGGGGTCGGGTTGTTCCGGCGGCGGCATAGTGAACGATGATCTCCGTCGCGCCCGCCGCCGCCGCGCCCAGGCCAAGGGAGCCCGCCTTGAGCGGCTGGTCCAAGCCGCGCTCGAGGCCGAAGGGGCCAAGGTCGAGCGGGCACCGAAGGTCGTTCGGTGGCGACCGGCCGAGGAGCCCGGGGGCAAGCCGCAGCCCTTCTCGACCCGCCATGACTTTTTCGGTTGCTGGGATTTCATGGCGGTGATGCCAGACGGTCGGAGGTGCATGGTGCAAGTGACCACGTTGGAAAACGTCGCTCACAAGCGGGTGAAGATCCTGCGGGCTGGGTTCCCATCTACCCCAGACGATCGGATTCTGGCCCAGGAGAAGGGGCGGCGATTCCGCGAGCTGGTCGGGCCGGCGTTCGCCATGCCCGGTCGCACGCTCACCCTGCCGGCGTTGTCGCGGCGTTCACCTTTGACCCTACCCCCGCCAAGCACCGCTCCGAGCGCCTGCCGGACAAGAATGCGCGCGCGGTCGGCGGCCCGATGATGCACGCCCTCGCCCTGATCCCCGCCAAGCACCGCTCCGAGCGCCTGCCGGACAAGCACAGCCGCCGGGTCGGCGGGCGCTCGCTCGTCGGCTGGGCGCTGCACCTCGCCGAGGAGGCGCGGCGGATCGGCCTCGTCCAGGACATCCTCGCCGTGACGGATACCGCCTGGGTGCCGGAGTATTTCCAGGGCCTGCCCGCGGGCGCGTACTGCGTGAACCAGCCCGAGGCGACGGCCCTCGGCGTCGGCGCGACCCTGCGGTGGCTCCTGACCGAACGCTTTGATGACCGCCCGTGCGCGTGGGACACGGCACTGATCCTCTACCCGACCTCGCCCCTGCGCACCCTGCGCCACCTCGTGGAAGCGCGCCTGCTTCTCGAGGAGGGCTGGGACGGCGTCCTGTCCGTCACCCCCTATCGGCAAGATCCCCGGTGGGCGGTCGGGCTTCTGGGGCCGGACGGCGAAGTCCGCCGTGCGCCGATCGCGGCATGGGGCCGCGAGCCGCTGCCACCAGAGCAGGTCGGCCCCCTCTGGAAGGCGGACGGCACGGCCCTCTGGGTGCGCACGGAGGCGTTCCTCGCCAAGGCCAAGCCGCCCGATTGGTTCTACGCCTTGCGGTTGCGCGCCTACCGCATGGACCGCATGGAGAGCGTGGACGTGGACCACGAGGACGACCTGGTGCTCGCTGAGGCCTTGCTGCAACGCCGGGAGGCGCCATGAGTGAACTGACCTCGCTGTGGCCGGAGGAACGGTCTACTGTCCGTGTCGTGTCCGAAGTCCTCTCGGACAACAAGCCAGCGTCAATCAGTCTTACGGGGGCGCTCCTCGCCATCATTCGTCGCCTCGACGCAGGATCAGCTTATGACAGAGCGCGACCGTCTGAGGCGGGCGCTCCAAATGATCGTCGATTTGAAGGACGAAGCGTATACGACGGGACCTGTCAGTCGTGAAATGGCGGATGTCGTGGCGAGGCACGCGGGACGGATTGCGAAGGCCGCCCTTGTGAGGGCGACACCATGAGGATCGTGCGAGCCTGGGCGCTCGTCTTTTTCCTTCTGGCGTGTTCGTCGCCGCCGCCGGTCGTACCATCGGAACCCCCTACCTTCGTTCTCGTAGAAATCGAACGCGGAAAGTTCTGCGGCCAGAGAGCCGTTGCCGGAACGTTTGACAGCGATGTCGTATACCTCAGGGGCGAGAAGGGGTCCTCCGGGAATCTCGTACTCGTATTCGTGCCGAAGAACCAAATGAAACTACTCAACGAGTGGTGCAAAAACAAAAACCTCGATCGTAATTTTACGGTTGGATCCCGGCACGATGGTCTCGCAAGGTTCACCGTGGGCTCGCCATGACGCCCTACCTCGCCGCCGAGATCGGCCCCACCGTGACCTCGCTGGACACGGCCTTGGAGCTTGTGGATGTGGTGGCCCAGGCGGGCTTCGATGCCGTGAAGGTGCAGATCCTCGATGCCGAGCGCCTCGTGGGCGATCCGGGGCTCGAGGTCACGTGGCGCAACGCCGAGGGCGGCCAGGAGCGGCGGGCGCTGATGCGCGAAGTCCTGGCACGACGCCATCTGGCCCCGGCGGAGTGGGCGACGGTGTTCGAGCATGCGAAGGAGTCGGCGCTGGAAATCATCGCGACCGTGGACTTCCCATCGACCTTGGCCTTGGCCCTCAATCTCGGCGCGGATGCGATCAAGGTCTGTAGCGGCGACCTCAACAACACGGCGTGGATTCGGGAGGTCGCCAGCGCCACGCGCCACGTGTACCTGGACACCGGGGCCGGCACGCTGGGCGAAATCGAGCGGGCGGTGGATGCAGCGGCCGGGATCCCGACCGTGACGCTGGTGCATTGCCCCTCGGGCTACCCGGCCCCCCTACCGTCACTCCACCTCCGGATGCTCCCGGCCCTCGCCACGCTCTTTCCGCAGGTGCGCCTGGGCTTCGCCGGCCACAACCCCGGCTGGCATATCGAGGCGGCCGCCGTGGCCCTCGGGGCGACCTACATCGAAAAGACCGTGTGTCTCTCGCGTGAGACCGATCTGCCGGAGTTCATGTTCTCGCTGGAACCCGGCGAGACGGTCGACTTCGTGCGGGCGATGAGCCAGGTCGGCGTGGCGCTCGGGCAGGCGCGCCGCCCGGTGGACGAGCACGCCCATCGGCGCAAGGCCCCCGCCCGCCGCTCGGCCTACGCGGCGCGGGATCTCGACGCTGCCGTCGCGCTCCGGCCTGAGGACATCGACTGGCGTCGGCCCGGCGGCGGGATTGAGCCCGACCTCGCCGATCTGCTGTGGGGGCGCCCGCTCGGGCGATCCGTGCCCGCCGGGCACGGGCTTCGGCGGGAGGATGTGCTCTGAACCTCCTGGTGGCCGAGGACCTCGTCCACGCCGAGCGCGGCGAGCCGACCTGGCGCCGCCTAGTCCTCCACAAGGCCGACCGGATCCGCGAGTTCGAGCGCGTGGCCCTGCCCCGGATCCTCGCCCATGCCCCCCGGACCTTTCTGGAAGTCGGGTGCGGCTTGGGCTACGCAAGTGCCCTCGTGAAGGCGGCGCTTCCCTCGTGCGTGGTCCTGGCGACGGACGTCTCCCCCCGCTATCTCCGCCAGCACACGCACTGGGTCGGCCTCATGCTGAACGGGTGGGCGGAGGGCTACGCGGCCTGCGATGTCCAGGCCCTTCCGGTGCGCGGGGCCTCGGTCGATGTCGTCTGGAGCGCGATGCTCGTCTACCGGCTCTCCGAGCCCGACCGCGCCGCCGCCGAGATCCGGCGCGTGCTCCGACCGGGTGGGGTGTGGCTCGGCCTCGAGCGCGCCTCGGCGGCCTGGGGTCCTTGGGCCCAGCGGGATCGGCAGGAGATGGCCGAGCGCAACCGGCTGACGGGCTGCCAGGAGCGGCCCTGGACGCTCGGAGCGTGGCGGGCCTTCGGGCACCAGGTCGGGGCTGAGGTACGGCTCCTCGACGGTCATCGGCTTCGGGGCGCGGCGCGCCGGCTGCTCGCTGGCGTGCGCCCAATGCACATACTCCTACAGATGCGCCGCGCCGCGCTCGTCCTGGCGCTCGTGACGCTCGCGGGCTGCGCCCCCAACTACCGGGTCGGTCAATGCTTCGGGGCGACGGGGGTCGGGGCGGAGGCCTGGAAGCCTCGCGCTGTCTTCCGCGTCGAGGAGGTCGGCGCGCGCGCCTACCGGGTCACGACGTGGCTCTCGACCACGGGACGGTGGTCTGTCGAGTCAACCGCGCTGGAGTTCTTGAGGGTCGATCACCCGTCGTACTTCCGAGCCGTGTCCTGTCCGGAGTCCCCGTCGTGAGGGTGGCCGTCGTCATCTCGCGCCTGTCGCAGCTCGTCACCTGGGAGCCCGTGCTCCGGGCGCTCGCCCCCGAGCACGAGGCGATTCTGGTCCTTGATCCGACCCTGGAGGGCTCCCCCAAGGACGACCAGGTTCCCACCCGCCGCCGCCTGCCGGATCGGATCGCTCTGTTCGCGGAGGTGCGGGAGTGCGCCGGCCGCGACCTGGTGCCGTCGCTCGCGTGGCTCCGGGCCGACTGGATCGTCTGGACCTACGTACCTGGGCTCGACGCGGCGCAGTTGCGAGAAACGTGCAAATCGCGCCTGGGCCACCTGCAAGCCTCGTGGAGCGACTTCATGATGTTGGGCACGGGTGCGACCTCGATCAGCCCGTCCTGGCCCGCCAGCGCCCCGCAGGCGCGGAATTTCCAGGCCCTCCCCGACCGGATCTGGGGCTGGGGCACCTCCTGGCCCCGCTGGTGGGGGGATTTCTCGGGATTGGCGGGTGCCGAACGGGATCTGGCGCAGGCCGAGCTTACCCGGCGCTTCGTCGCAGTCGGCCACCCCCACCTCGATCACTTGGCTTGGATCGACCGGGACGCGGCTCGCAAGGCCCTGGGCGGAGCCCTGCCGGAGCGCTACGTGCTCTATCTGCCCTTCCCGCAGCGGATCACTCGCGCCGGCTGGTGGAGCCACGGGCTCTACTCCGGCCCCTGGCCCTGGGCCGGGGAGCGCTGGGCCGTCCGAGCACTCGGCCAGTGGGCCTATGCGCGCGGCTGGGGCTTGGTCGTCAAGGTCCGGAGCAAAGAGGGGGTCGTGCCCTCCTGGCTCCTCCGCGCGGCGGATCGGCTGGTCGGCGACCGGTCCGGCGAGCCGACGATGATCGAACTCCTCGCCGCTGGCGCCGCGCTCGTCGTCCACCACTGCTCGGCGACGGCGGCGGAAGCCTGGGGAGCGGGGGTACCCGCGGCCTGCGTGACGCCCCCACGGCCCTCAGCCTGGTCCCCCTACGCGACGCGGCTCAGCCACCCGGACTTCGCCCCGAGCTATCGGCCCGGCTTCTACGGCTGGCCCTTGCCCGGCGGGCACGGCCTGCCCCCGGCCCGCCTCGACGACCCTGCGGCGGTGACCGATGACGCGAGCGAGTATCGCCGGCGCTTCCTCTCGGTCGGCCTTGGGGTCGGGGCGCGGATCGTGGAAGATATGGAGCGACTCTCCGAAAGGGGCTGACGGCATGGCGGAGACAGACTTTGGCTGTGATCGCGACACCGAGGAGGCTACGGGTGACGTGGCCCTCGTCATGCGTCATCGCTTCGCGCTGTGCGGGCTTCACGGGCCGGCGACGAGCGCACGGGTCTGGTTCAAGGAGTTCGACTTCGGCATGAAGGCCGGCGCGGCGGTCGAATACAAGCTCCTGCAATCCCTCCGCTGGCGGGAGACCAAGGAGAGCGTGTCCGTGCCTGCGACGTGGTGGGGTGCCCTCAGGGCGCGCTTCTGGCCCGCGTGGGCGCTCGCCCGCTGGCCCGTGCGGTGCCGGATGATCCCGACCGAGATCCACGAGTACCACGTCTGTCCCCATATCCCGCTGCCTGGCGAGTCCGGCGTTGTTCATCTGGCCTTCCTGCGCCACCCGCGACTCGATGTTGGCCCGGAGAAGGAGTGAGCGCCGATGGCGAGCGATCCCCTCACGGCCCCCGCTGCGCTTGTATCGCGTGTCGAAGCGCTCGCGCCCGCCGTGAGCCGCCACGCCCGGAAACTCGCGGCCCTGGACGCCCAGCTCCGCCAGCAGGGAGCGGTGATCGAGGAACTCAAGGGGAAACTCCGTCACGCGACCGACCGGGCGGAGGCCGACGAGCGGCTCCTGGCCGAGCAGGCAGTCCTGCTCGTCCGGCTGAGCCGAGACCTCAAAAGCGCGGTGGATCAGCTCAGGGCGCTGGTCGCGGAGGCGGCGGGTGAGGTCGCGGGCTAGGTCGCCCGAGGCGGGCCGTCACGCCCCACAACGCCGGGCAGGTTCGCGTGCTCGCCGCTCCAGTGCCCCGCGCCCCACTGGAATCCTGCGGCTTTGAGGGCGTCGAGCACTTCGCGCGCGGGCTTCTCGGCGAAGGTCACCCGGCACCAGCCGCGCCATTCGGGTTTGACTTCGACCAGCACCCCGCCCGCCTGCTCGGCCTGCTCAGTGCGGGCGTTGCGTGCCGTGATCTGCTCGATCCGCTCGCGGTCGGCGCGGATGCGGGCGCCGAGGTTCGTCAGTTCATAGGGCAGGTGCGGCCTGTCGCCCCAGTACGCGCCGGCGGCAGCCAGCTTCGCCGTGAGTCGCTCCAAGTCGAGCCCAAGCGCAGCGAGCCCGGCGGCGTCGCCTTGCTTGTAGAGCTTGTTCACGAGCTTCATGCGGTCCCGCGCGGCTTCGTGCTCGGCGATCCGCGCCTCAAGCTGCGCGATCGCGTCCGCATCGTCGGAGAACACGGAGCGGTCGAGCTGGTGCGCGAGCCCCGCGGCCTTGGCATCGTGGTGCTCGGCCATCTTCGCGTGCTCGAATGCCTGCTCGTCCTTCCGGTTCATGCGGGCGCGCTCGGGAATGCGGCCGGGTTGCGTGATAAACGCCCAGTCGTGACGCAGCGAGCCGCCGTACTCGCGCAGGGTCGCCGCCTTGCTCCGGCGCCCGGCCGCCCACGCTTCGCGCTTCTCGATCTTCGCCTCGAGCCGCTCGCGTCGCGTCATGCCGTCACCGCCTTTCTGGGCGTGGCCCGGTAGCCGCTCCAATCCCAGACGTCGAGCGTGTCGAGCGTCCCGTAGGCGTGACCCCGGTGGATGACACCATAGCCCTTGATCCCGAAAATCTCGCCAGTCGCGTTGACCACCATGTAGCGACCGCTCCCGCCGATGTCCACTCGCGTGTATTTGAGGCCCGGCCTCACATTCACTCGCGAGTGGGACTCGTCGAGCCCCGGATATTCCCGCTTGAGCCGCGCACGCCATTCGCCTTCAAGGCGATCGGCGAACCGTTCGATCTTCTCGTGAATCATCGACTCTCCTCCTTCTCGGTGAGTACCCGCACCTGTACTTCGCTCGGCGGATCCGGCGCGAGCCCGCGCAGGGCTGCGGCGAGGCAGTCGGCCACGGCCGCCGCGAGGTCGCCGGGGTAGGTGCGCGTGAGGTCCACGTCCCGGTCGCGGGTGCGCGCCCAGACGCGGATCAGCCAGGTCATGGGGACCAGACCTCGACCAGCCGCCATCCGCGCCATACAGCCAAGTCACGAGCCGCACGTCGAGCGGCGGTAAGGCTCGTGGCGGTCATGGTCTCGTGGGTCTCTTCAAGATTCCCCGTCGCTGTGCGGAAGTAAAAGAGCGCGGTGAAGATCATGCCGCGAGCTCCGCGTTGAGTTTCCCCGGCTTCGTAAAGCCGCTCGCCATCGCAACGGTCCCGAACCCGAACCAGTAGGCCCGCCCGCCTGGGTTCCACTTCGCGAGCACGACTGCGCGGACCTTGTCCACCACGGCGAGGGCCTCCGCGTGCGTCGGGAAGGGGCCCGCCGCGAGCACCATCGGGGAGTCCGGCCCCCGGTCCGGCGACTCGATCACGCTGGCGTAGAAGTTGGCCCCCTCGGGGTGGTCAGCGCAGATGCAGGCCGGGGCCGGCGCGGCGTGGACGTAGGTGTCGATCCTCTTGGGCTTCGTCACGGGTTTAAACTCCCAGCTCGCTTCAGTGCTCGATCAATCCTGCTAATGTCGAGCGTTGCGTCGACCTTCGGCCCGGTCACGAGCACGTTGCCCATGACCACGTCCCACGGGATGATGCCAGCCTTCCGTGCGAGCACGGTCGCCTTGTCGTTCACGCGCAGGCCGGGGCGGTACTTGCCTTCCTCGTCGAGCCACATCGTCTTGCGCCCCGGCAGGCGGAGCGCCTCGACCATGTCGCACCCGTTGCCGATCAGGGCGTAGAGCTCCTCCAGCGTGAAGTCCTTGCCCTTCGGCGTCACGTCCGACTCCGTGCCGTCCATCAGGATCAGTTTGGCCATCACGCCACCTCCTCCGCGAGCCAGAAGTCCTCCGGCTCGACCCGGACCTTGTCGTAGACCCGCCAGCCCCCGCAGTCGCCCGGGCTGATCTTCGCCTCGACCGCCCGCCCGAGGAGTTCGGTCGGCAGCGCCCGGTGGCGGAAGCTGTGCCAGCCGTTCGCGGTGCCCATGTACTGCCACACCTCGCCCGCGACCGGGTGGGCGCACCGGAAATCTCCGTAGCGGGCGCGGATCGCGTCCCAGGCCCTGGGCCAGCCGCGCATCTCGGGTTCGAGCCACTTGCCGTCCATCACGCCACCTCCTCGGGTTCGTAGGCGTCCGAGGCCACCGGCCAGAGCGGCAGGCCCATGGTCTTCCGCTTGGCGTTGGCGCGCTCGATGCAGTCGCGGCAGATCGGCGCGTCGTGGTAGCTCGGCACGCTGGTCGGGTTGAACGTGAACAACTTGTGGCAGCCGAAGCACTCGCCGTAGCCTGTCATGTAGCCCATCCCACCACCCCCTCCGGCAGGAGCGCCCCGATCGTCACGCGGTCCCGCGCTTCCACCGGCTCGCCCGCCCTGCCGCAGACCGGGCACTCGGGGAATCGCAGCAGCGAGGAGAACTCCTCGCGGCAGGCTACGCACTCGAACCACTCCCGGAGCCTCCGTCCTTTCATCCTCATCGCTCTCACCTCCACCCCACCTATACGCTACGAGCAGGCACGAAGTCAAGCGGAAAATATCGACGGGAGACGCGACTGAGAGATCATGCCGGTTGCGCCGACGTGCTGGTTCGTAGTACACTACCGCCAAATGGCGCAGGAGTTGACGATCAGCCAGGTCGCCAGCATGGGCGGGCGGGCCCGCTGGCGCGGCGTCTCCAAGGCCGAGCGGAGCGCCCAGATGCGCGAGATCCTCCGTCGGCGCTACGCCGGGCGGGCCAAGCGAGAGCCGAGGCCTAAGGCGACGTGATCGCGCGGGTCAGCTACCTCGCCGCCCAGTACCTCCACGCCCGTGCCAAGCGGGGCAAGTTCCCCGACTTCCGGGTGATCCCGGCGACCACGTTCATCCTGACCCACGCCCCCGAGCTTGCCCGCCGCGCACGGGTGCTCGACGTGGGCCCCCGCTCCGTCCGCGAGGTCGAGCTTCTCGAGGCCCAGGGCTGGCAGGTGGACGCCTTCGATCTCTTCCCGACCGACCCGAGAATCCGGCGGGCCGACATGGCCCGACTGCCGGTGGCGCCGGCCAGTTACGACCTGGCCTTCCTCTCGCACGCCTTGGAGCACGCTCAAGACCTCCGGGCGGCGGCGGATGAGATCGGGCGCGTCGTGCGCCCAGGCGGGCACGTCTACGTGGAGGTGCCACTCGGGGCCGAGCCGAACCGCCACGACCGCCACCGCTTCGATGGGCCGGACGACGTGGTGCGGGCCTTCGTGGCGTCGCGCCCGCATCTGGTCGCCAGCGACGTCCGCGGCGGGGCCCTCCGGGTGCTGCTGAGACTCGACCGCCCGTTGCGGGTCGGCCTCGTCCTGCCGGACGACCTCCACGTCCGGAACTGGGTCGCCTCCGGCCTCCTCGCCATGCTCCAGGCCCGCGGACACCACGTGACCGTCTTCGCCCCGGCCCGCTGCCTGCCGTGCGGTGCCAGCATGCACGAGGCCCTCGACTGGCTCCAGGGGGGCCGGCTCCGGCGCTGGCTCCGGCGCGACCTTCTGCGGACGGCCGTCTTCGTGGCCCGCCGGCACTCGCCGGTCTACCGGCTCAAGCTGGCGCTCCGCCGCCGCCGCGCCCGGCGCTACACCGCTCAGGAGGCCTTCTGGCGGGCGGTCTACCTCGTGGTCAACCCCGAACGGGTGGCGCGCTGGGTAGACCGGCATCTGCCCCTTGCCCGCCGGGCACGGAGAGCGCTCGAAGACCACGCCATAGATGTTCTCGTCGTGGCGACGACCCTCGTGGACGGGGCGGAGACCGAGCTCGCCCACGCGGCCCGCCGCCTGCGGATCCCCGTGATCGGTCAAGCCGCCACCTACGACTGCCTGATCTCCAAGGGGGCTTGGCTCGGCTACCGGCCGGATCGGCTCTTGGTCTGGGGCGAGCAGGCCAAGCGCGAGGCCATGGCGCTCCACGATTTCGAGCCGAGTCAGGTCGTCGTGACCGGGCCGCCGCAGTATGACGCGATGGTCTCACCGGACGCAGATCCGCGCCATGAGGCCCTCGGCCAGCCCTTCGTGCTGGTCGCTGGCACGACGCAGGCGTACTGGGCGGGCGAGCGCGATCTGGTGCGCCTGCTCGGGCAGGCTACGGACGAGGGGCGGATCAAGGCGCAGATCGTCTACCGCCCCCACCCCATGCAGCGCGAGACTGGGTGGGTCTGTGAACTCCCCGGCGTGACGCTCGACCCCTTCTGGTCTCCGGGCTGGCGCTGGCAGGCGGCAGAGTTCTCAGGTCTCGCTTGGCTCCTGCGCCATGCTGCCTGTGTGGTCTCGGGCTGGTCCACGCTCGTGTTGGAAGCGGCCCTCCTCGACACGCCCTCGATCCTCGTCGGCTTCGAGGGCGCCGCCGCCCTGGGTGACTGGCCCCACATCGAGCCGCTCAAGAGCTGGCCGGGCATCACGGTGGCGAAGGACCCGGCAGACGTGCTGCGCCGAATCGAGCAGGCCCTCCGCTGTCCGTCGCATACGAGCGATCCCTGTTGGGTGTGCGGCGCGTGGAAGTCACCGCTCGGCTTCGGGTTGCCGAGTCCGCCCCATGCTCTCCCCCTGCACGCCCAGCGGATCGCCCGCTTCGACGGGCGGGCGCGGGAGCGCATCTGCGGGGCGATCGAGGCGGCGGTCGGTCGGGCTTCGGCATGAGCGCCTGTCAGCACGAACAGTTCACGGCACAGGTCAATGTGGGGCGAATCACGCACGAGGGGCAGCCGCTCCGATTCGTGGCCGACATCACGAGCCGTTCCGGTTCCTTGGCGTGGAGTCTGGCCTGCACTTCGAGCGCCCGACGGTTTCGATCGACGCTCTAGAACTGCACGCGCCGATCGAGCCGGAACTCGTCAAAGTGCTCGCCCAGCGATCGCGGTACACGATGCCGCCCGAGATCCCACAGTGAGTCCAGCACGCGAAGGCGACCCCTGCCCACTCTGCGGCAAGGGCACCATCGTGGAGGCCAACGGTCTGCTCGTCTGCTCTGAGTCCCTGAAAGGCGGGTGCGTTCGCGTGCGCACCGTGCGCGCTCTCCTGATCGGCCTTCAGGAGCGCACGGCTATCGCCCGGCTTATCGCGCACGCCGAGACGCACCCCGTGAGCCGCGCCCGCCTCGCGGCGACGATGGAACTGGACGCGCCCCCGATCGGCAACGACCCGGCGCACGTCGTGGAGGTCCCCATGGGCTACCGCTGCGCCTTCTCCTTCGAGGATCAGCCCGCCGGGCGCTGCCGCCACCTCTCCGTATCCGTGGACGCGCCCAAGCGGCTCCCGTCAGTGCCCGCCGTGCTCGCGCTCATGGCGGTGTTCGGCTTCACGGCGACAGCCTTCGAGGACCTGCGCGGGCGGATGTGAGTCGAGGAGGGCCGGGCGGTCAACGTGGTGGAGGTCGTGGCGTGAGGATCAGCGCGAAGGCCCGCGGCTTGTTCGCCGTGTTCCGAGCCTTGCCTGGCTCCGAGCAGGTGGCGACGGGTTATGCTATTGAGGGGCTGCTCCGCTGGCTACGTCGGCGTCGTCCCCGGCACCTGTACGAAGCTGGTGCTGGGCTCGGCACGCTGTCTGCGGCGATTCTCACAACCGCACCAGAGGATACCACCTGCTTCCGCTGCCAAATCGAGGAGCGGAGTGCGGAATACCGCGCGCTCTGGGAGCGTCGGCTCGGGCCGCTCGTCAGCGCCACCGCGATCGTGAGGACCGCCGACTGGATTGCGCCCCCGCATCCCTTCGACTTCGTCATCGTGGATGGTCCGCACGGCCCCTACTGGAAGCACCTCGCGCCGAAGGCCACGGTCTTCTTCGAGGGCAACCGGGTCAATGAGCGCGCCGATCTCGCGGCGGCTCTGGGGCGAGGGCGGCGCCGCGTGGCGTGGGCCAACTGGCGCCCGCTGGATAGATCCAAAGGCTTCTGGGTTGCGCACCTCGACCCGACTCGGCTAGAGTCGTGTCGGTTCGCGCTGGTGCGGTGGCGGCAATGGCTCCTGGACCGGCTCGTCTGTCCCTGGACGGGGCGGCGGCCCGGCTGGCGGCGGCGCGATCGTGGGAGGGGCTGAGGCGTGATTCCGCTCGTCTCCGCATGGATTCTGATGTTCGCCGCGAGTGGCTCCGGCCCCGGTGTCACCGTGACCTCCTGGCTGCCCGTCGCGGCCTTCGAGACGCGCGGAGCCTGTGTGGAGGAACGGCAACGGCAACGCGACGACTACGCCAAGTTCCTCGTCAAGCCGATCGAGAAGGGCACGGGCTACGTGGTGGGCGTGCCCGCTGGCTGGCCGTCCTCGCGTCAACTCTGGGTCTGGCGCTGCGAACCGACGCTACCGTAACAGGAGGGGACGCGATGGACAAGGAGCACACGCGCTACGGGGCGGACATGGTCGTCATCACTCGCGCCGAGAACGGCTACATCGTCACCTTGCGGCTCTGGACTGGAGCGGAGTGCCGCGCGGCGAGCGGCTGGGCAAGATCAGCCAAGGCGATCAGTCGAGAACGAGACCGATCGGAGTGCCCGAGCCAAGCGGCTCGTCGCCCGACGAGGCCTCCGGCATGACGGCACGAGCTATCCGTGGCTGATTTCTGGCGCGGTCGCCGCGTGCTGGTCACGGGCCACGCGGGCTTCGTCGGGAGCAACCTCGGCGCCGAGCTGCTCGACCGCGGGGCGCTCCCGATGGGCTATGACCCCGTTCTCTACTCACCCTCGCTCAAGGTGCTCGGGGTGGACTGCGCGCGGGTCGCTGGCGACGTGGCGGATCTCAGGCTTCTCATGGGAACGATGCACGACTTCCAGCCCGAGGTCATCTTCCACCTCGCTGGCCAAGGGCACATCAAGGATTCGCAAGAGGCGCCATTCGCGGCCTTCCACCTCAACGCGATGGGGACCGTGGCCGTACTGGAAGCGGTGCGGCGGGAAGCGCCCCATTATGCTGTTGTTGTCTGCGCGTCCTCAAATCACGTCTACCTCGGGGGACTTCGAGGCAGCGATGCGCGCTACAACGAGCATGACGATCTCGATGCCGTTGACGCCTACGGCTCGTCGAAGATCGCCGCCGATCTGGCGGTGCGCTGCTATCGGGAATCCTACGGCCTCCGCGCCGCCGCACTCCGCCACGTCAACAGCTACGGTCCCGCGGATCCCCACGAAAGCCACCTCGTCACGGGAGCAATCCTCGCCTGCCTTGACGGCAAGCGCCCGACGCTCCGCTCAGACGGGTCGGCGCTCAAGGGCTATCTGCACGTCTGCGATGTCGTCGAAGCCTACCTGCTCGTCGCCGAACGGGTCGATACTCTCCCCTGTCACGCCGTCAACGTGGCCGACCGTGAGGCGGAGGCGAGCGCGGAAGCGGTGGCCCGCCTGGTGATGCGCGCGGCAGGCATGGCGGGCGATCCCGAGGTTCTCGGGGAGGATCTCTCCCAATCCGGCTACGAGGAGCGGCTCGACGCGACGATACTGCGCGGCCTGGGCTGGACGCCGTACCATGGCCTGGCCGGGGGCATCGCGGCGACGTACCGCTGGTATCGCCAGCACGGAGGTCGGGCATGGCTTGCTTCCTGATCGCCGAGGCGGCCGGAACCCACGACGGCTCGTATGAAAAAGCCGAACGCCTGATCGCGCTCGCCGCCGCGATCCGGGCGCAGGCATGCAAGTTCCAGTGGTGCTCCTCGCCCGACCGGCTGGCCGCGCGCCGCCACGCGCCAGAATACCTCGCCGCCTACCGGACGCTCGCCTTCCAGCGCGACTGGTTCCCGCTCCTCAAGCGGGCGTGCGAGGATCGCGGGATCGAGTTCATGTGTACCGTGTACCTTCCCGAGGACATCGCCGTCGTCGCGCCCTACGTCAAGCGCTTCAAGATCGCCAGTTTTGAAGCGACGGACGCCCACTTCATCGCGCTCCACGCGGAGTTCGGCAAGCCGCTGATCGTGAGCCTCGGCATGGCGGCTGACCACGGTGCCATTCTGAATGCTTGGACACGGGCAGGCGGCAAGGAAACGAACGTCACTCTGCTCCACTGCCTGAGCGCGTACCCCGCGCCGGCGGAAGAGATGAACCTTCGCCGACTCCGGGGTCTTCGCGCCTTCCGCGACTATCACGTCGGCCTCTCCGACCACTCGCGCCATCCCTGGACCGGCGCCCTCGCCGTCGCCGCTGGCGATGCCGAGGTGATTGAATTTCATGTTCGCTTGGACGATACGGACTCGACGAACGCCGACTATGCGGTGGCGCGGACGCCCGCGGAGGCGCTGGAGTACGTGCGCAACGTGCGCCTCGCTGAGGCGATGCTCGGCTCGGGCGAGCGGCGGGTGATGCCCTCCGAGGAGCCGTATCTCCGCTACCGCGTGGGCGTACCTCCGGCATGAGGACTATCGGGGTCATCCCCGCCCGTGCTGGTAGTCAAGGGATTCCGGGCAAGAACGCGCGTGTTCTGGCGGGCTACCCCCTAGTCTCCTGGTCCATCATCCCGGCGCTGGCGGCCTGCGACGTGGTGATCCTGACCTCGAACGACCCCGAGGTGCTCGCTCTCGGCTGGGTGGCGGAGCGCCTCGTCGTCCATCGGCGCTCGCCCATGCTCGCCACGGCCCGGACGCCCGACCTCCCCGTCGTGCTGGACGCCTACCGGCAGATCGCCCAGGAGCCCGACGACGTGGTCGTACTCCTGCGCCCCACGGCCCCGTTCCGACGCGCTGCTGAGATCACCGAAGTCGCGGAGCTCCTGCGGCGGACGCGCGCTGACTCGGTCCGCTCGGTCGTGCCAGCGCACGAACACGCCCAAAAGCTCTACCTGGAAGCGGGTTCTCTTGACGGGGCGCTGCGGCTCGAGCCGGCCACGGAGCGTCACCGCGCCAACCATCCCCGGCAATGGTTGATGAAGGCGTGGAAGGCGGCCGGATTCATTGACGCGCTTCGCGCCGATGTGTTGATCGGGCTAGGCTCATTGGAGGGAGACCTCATCGTCGGGTGGCCCGCGCCCCATCGGGCGAAAGTCGAGATGGATGCGGAGGAGGATTTTTTGTGGGCCGAGACGATCGCCCATGAGAATCGGTGGAAGCCGGGAGAGATCGGCTAGATGGCGCTCCGTCTCGACACTGCCCGCTTTGCTCAGATCGCCGAGGAAGAACTCGCTGCGTGGGCGGCCCTGCTGGCGGTCTCCATCGTCATCGACGAGAGCCCCGAGCCGTGGCCGCTGGCGTCCGTAGGGCAACGGGAGATCACCCTTCGGAAGAAGCCGATCCAGGCCCTCGTGGACACGGAGGAGGCCGTGCGGGAGATCGTGCGCAACCTGATCCGGTGGGCGGTGGAGCAACGTATGGCGATCCTGGCATGAAACGTCGCCGGATCGGCGACCAAGAAACCGTCGTTGAAGCGCTCCATGCGCTGTATATCGCTTCATGTCTTCAGTGCCGCCATACGGCGGTGCGCCTGAACGAACTGACCGGCAAGGTGGAGTGTGATTGGTGTCGGATGACTATTCAAGAGGCGCGGCAGCGCATTTTCCTCGGAGGCGAACTTCGTAAATGAAGCGCCTCCGGATCGGCGACCGCGAGATCGGCGAGGGCCGGCCCTGTTTCATCGTCGCGGAGATCGGCGTCAACCACAACGGCGACCCGGCGCTGGCCGCCAAGATGATCGAGGTCGCCGCGATCTGCCAAGTGGACGCCATTAAGTTCCAGCGCCGGCACATCGACAGCATCCTGACCCAACACGCCCAGGCGGTCCCCTACGTCAACGAGCGGTCGTTCGGGGCGAATTACGGGGCCCACCGCCTCGCGCTCGAACTCCCCGACGAGGCGTGGTCCCGGCTCAAGGCGCGGGCCGAGAGCCTGGGCCTGGTCTTCTTCGCCACCCCCTACGACCTGCTCTCGGCCGCCTTCCTCGCCGACCTGGGCGTGCCCTGCGTGAAGGTCGCCTCGTGCGATCTCACGAACCCGCCGCTCCTCGAGGCCGTCGCGCGGATGGGGATGCCCGTCGTGCTCTCGACGGGGATGAGCACGGAGGAGGAGATCGACCGGGCCGTGCGGACCATCTGGCGGTCCACGCAGGACCTCGTGCTCTTGAATTGCTGCTCGGTCTACCCGGCGGCCAACAGCGAGTTAAACCTGCGCTACGGGCCGAAGCTCGGCAAGCGCTACAGCGTGCTCCACGGTCACTCCGGGCATGAGCGTGGCATCGCCACGAGCGTGGCGGCGGTCGTCTTGGGGGCCTCGGTGATCGAGCGGCACTTCTCGCTTGATCGCGCGATGAAAGGCCCCGACCATAGCGCCTCGCTCGAGCCCGAGGGCCTGCGCCGCTTGGTCCGCGACATCCGCAACGTGGAAGCGGCGCTCGTGGTCCATCCCAAAACCATCCTCCCCGCCGAGCGCGCCGTGCGCGACCGCCTGGCCAAGAGCCTCGTCACGACGCGGGCGATCGTGGCGGGCGAGGTCCTGGAGCGCTCCGCCCTCTGCGCGAAGGGGCCGGGCACGGGCCTGGCCCCCTATCTGATCGGCGATCTCCTCGGCCGGCGGGTGCGCCGCGCGATCCCCCCCGACGTGCTGCTCACCGAGGACATGCTGGAGGCGAGCCATGCCTGAGCCGCGCTGCCAGCGCTGTGGCGGGCCGATGGTCGAGGACCCGAACGCCAAGGGGCTCCACCTGGGGCCGCCGCTCCGGCGCTTCTACTGCCTCTGCTGCGGGGGCGACCGCTTTATCCGGATCGGCGCCGCATGAGCGACATCCGCGTGCCCTTGAACGCGCCCGATCTCGGTGAGCGGGAGCGCCAGTACGTGCATGAGGCCCTCGCCACAGGCTGGGTAACGACGGGCGTTTTTGTCGAGCGTCTCGAAGAAGCCTTCGCCCGCCGCGTGGGTCGGCGGTACGCCATAGCCTGCTCCTCCGGCACGGCCGCCCTCTGGCTCGCGCTGGCCGCCGGGATGCCGCGCGGGACGCGCGTGCTGACGCAGGCTTACGTGTGCGATGCCGTGTCGAACGCCGCCTTCTTCGCCACCGGGCGCGCGCCGCTCGTGGCGGACGTGGACTTCGGCACCTGGGGCTTGCAGGCGGTGGAGGCGCAGCGTCTCTTTGAGGCGTGCGAGCAGCAGGTGGACCACGAACCCGGCGCTCTCGTCTTCGCCCACACCTACGGAGTGCCGACGCGCGATACCGAGGCGCTCGTGGCCCTAGGTCGGGCCCGCGGGGTGCTGGTGGTCGAGGACGCCTCCGAGGCCCACGGGGCGGCCATCGGGCTGCGGCCGGTGGGCAGTTTCGGCGACGTGTCGGTGTTCAGTGCGAGGGGAGAGAAGAGCCTGAGTGGCGGGCAGCTCGGGCTGCTCGCCACGGACGACGCCGACCTTGCCCGCCGGGCACGGCAACTCCTTGAGAACGGGCTCCCCTGCCGCACCCTGCGCTTCTGGTCCACGCGCCCGGCCTTCAACGCGCAGCCCTCGCACCTGAACGCGGCGCTGGCCTGCGCGCAACTGGAACGCCTCGATGAACTCGTGAAGGCGCGCGAGGCCGTGCATCGCCGCTGGCGGGCGCTCTTCGCCGAGGTCAACGGCGTCGAGTTCCAGGCCGTCCACGGCACGCCCGCGTGGTGGCTGACGGGGTTGATCCTCTATCCCGAGTTCACCCCCCTCCTGCCCCAGGACATCGCTACGGGCCTCGCCGCCGTGGGCATCGAGACGCGCCCGGGCTTCTATCCCATACACCGGATGCCGCACTGCGTCGGGACGAACCTCGCCGGCCCCTGCCCGGTGTCGGACCTCCTTCTGCGCCAGCTCTTGATCCTGCCCTCCGGGCCGACCGTGACGGAGAGCCAGCAGGAGTACGTCATGCGGGAATTATTCCGGCTGATCGGTAGGGAGTGATGATCCCGCGAAGCCGTCTCTCAGCTTTCCGCTCCGGTCGCCTCGTGGAAGCCTTCGCCTGGGGCATGAGCATGGCCGAGTTGGCGCGGCGGTTTCGGGTGAGCCGGGCGCGGGCGGAGGCGGCGATCCGGCGAGCGGCGCGCCGGAAGGGCAACCGATGAGCCCCTGTCTGGTCGGGAACGGCGTGACGCTCTGCCTCCCTCCAGACGCGCAGCCGCTCACGCGGTGGAGCGAGACGGTCTACCTCGGCACCAAGGCGCGCTCGCCGCGCAAGACGTTGCATCACCGCTTGAACCCGCGCCGCCAAGTGCGCTGCCACAAGTGCCGGCGCCGCCGCTACGCGCGGAACCTCATGGTCATCGCCCAGGCGTGGTACGACCCGATGATCCTGTGCGCGGACAAGTGCCAGCGGCGGGCGCGCCGGAAAGCCAACCGATGAACCCCTGTCGCTGCGGTCGTGCCGTGGCGCTACGGGCCGCACGGATTACGTTCATGCGGCGGCGCGGCGTGGCGCACTGGATCGAGCACCGGGACGGCTCCAAGGTCTGTGACCCCGGCGTCTGGACGAGCGTGGCGTTCAAGCCTTACGCCCGAGAGCCGGCGCAGCGCCCCTACGCCGCGCTGATCCGGCAATGGGATGCGGAGGCTGGCCGTGGCTGACCAGCGGCGCGGGGGCATCGCGTGGACCGAGGAAACGCTGAACCCGATCCGCGCCCGCCACCGCGCGACCGGCAAAGTCGGCTGGTATTGCCAGCGGGTCAGCGAGGGGTGCAAACACTGTTACGCCGCGACGATGAACGAATGGCGCGGGAACGGCGTGGACTACACGGTCCCGGCTCTCAAGGAGGTCGAGCTGGTTCTCGACGAGAAGATCCTAACCGCGCCGCTCCGATGGCGCCGACCCCGGCGCGTGTTCCTGTGCTCGATGACGGACCTCTTCGCGGACTTCGTGCCGGACGCGTGGATCGACCGGATCTTCGCGGTGATGGCGCTCTGTCCGCAGCACAGGTTTCAGGTGCTCACCAAACGGCCGGAGCGGATGTTCGCTTACCTCTCGGCACCTGATGTTGAGCGGCGTGTCTGGACTGCGGCGCGACTTGATCCTGACACACACGATGATCTCTGGCCCCTTCCGAGCGTCTGGCTCGGCGTCTCCGTGGAGGACCAGTCGACGGGCGACGCACGCATCCCGCTCTTGCTTCAGACGCCCGCGGCAGTGCGATGGGTGAGCTACGAGCCGGCGCTGGGACCCGTGAATTTCACGAGCGTCGGGGGATGGCGACCGCTCGCCCATGCCGAACAGCATCTCGGCCTCGACTGGCTCGTGATCGGAGGAGAGTCTGGACCTTCGGCGCGCCCCTTCGACCTCGCCTGGGCCCGGCGCGCGATCGCGCAGTGCCGGGCGGCGGGCATCCCAGTGTTCTGCAAGCAACTCGGCGCGTTTCCGGTCTACAGCGAGGACGGTCCAGGCGAGCCCTTCGGTCCAGGGATTGAGGCGGACGAGCCGATCGTGCTGATGCCGGTCGGCACGATGTATCACCGGCTGAAGCTCAAGGATCGCAAGGGGGCCGACTGGAACGAGTGGTGGTTCGAGGACCTCCGCGTGCGGGAATGGCCGCAGTGACGAACGCTGATGCGAAAGAATTTTGTGCGACGTTACGCCGCCACTTCGCCGACCGTCTGACGGAATGGGAGGAGGAGTTCCTCACGAGCGCCGAGCAGCGGCTGGACGCTGGCCAGGACCTCACCCCGCGCATGGAAGAGGTGCTGGATCAGCTCATGGAGCGCCGGGCGCGGGGGTACGGGCGGTGAGGATCTGCTCGCCTCACGCAGGGGCGGCGGCTGGGTCAGCGTCGGGAGGCGAAGCGTATGAGCACAACCTCCTCGCCGCCCTGGGCCGCGCCGGCGACCGCGTGCATTGCCTCATGGCCCGGGGCAAGGAGGTCCCTCAAGGGGTGGACCTCCACCGCCTGCCGATCTGGCTCGGGCTCCGATGGTGGGTCGGTCCGCTCCTCTGGCCGCGCGCCATCCGGCGATGCTGGCAGGACTGCGGCTTCGACCTCCTCCGCGCCCACTCCGTGCGCTTCACGGGGCCGTCGTGTCTGCTGGCCCGCCGCCGTTGGCAGTTGCCGGTGCCCGTGGTGGCGCATCTCCACCACCTCGACCCCTCGCCCCTGAACCAGCACCTCGAGCGCCGCGTGCTTCTGGGGGCCGACCTCGTCATCGTGGACAGCGACTTCGTGCGTGAGCAGGCCCGTGCGCTGGCCCCTGAGGCGACCCTGCGCGTGGTGCGGTCGGGCATTGCGGACATCTACCGCCCCGATCCCGAGGCCGCCCGGCGCTGGACCTGGCCCGGAGACGGGCGCTTCGTGGTGGCCAGCGTCGGCCACTTGATCGAGCGGAAGGACCCCCTGCTCGCCGTGCGCGTCCTCGATCTCCTGCGCCGGGCCGGCTACGGAGACCGCGTGGGCCTGGTCTGGATCGGCGAGGGTCCGCTCCGCGCCTCCGTTGTCGCGGAGGCCGAGCGGTGCGGGATCGGCGGGATGCTGCGCCTCCTCGGGCGCGTGGACGAGCGCACGAAGCTCGCCGTTCTGAACAGGGCGGACGTGTTCCTGCACACCTCCTCTCTCGAAGGCTTCGCCTTGGCCCCCCAGGAGGCGATGGCCTGCGGCAAGCCTGTGGTCATGCGGCGCGCGGCCTCCGCCGCCGAGATGGTGCCGGACGGGGCGGGCTTTCTCGAATGGGGCTCGGCCGGGATGGCGCAGGCGCTCATGCGGCTCACGGAGGATCACGAGCTCCGGCAGCGGATGGGGGCCGCCGCCCAAGCCCACGCCGAGCGGCACTTCGGCTGGCAGCGCACCGTGGATGGGGTGCGGGCGGTGTACGAAGAGGCCGTCGTGGCGTACCATCGGGCGGCGCGATGAACCTCCTCCTCCGCGCCCTCGACCGCTTCCGCTGGCCCCGCCCGGACGACATCCGGGCCGTCCGGCGGATGAGCGCACGCCAGTGGGCCGGGATCGCCACGCGGACGGACACCTACCTCGATGGTTATTCTGATCGCCCGGAATCAAACGACCGTGCCCAGCGGCGGGCCGAGTGGATCGCGCGCTTGGTCTTCTGGCAGGGAGCGGCGAGCGTCCTGGAGGTCGGCTGCGGGGCCGGGCGCAACCTCGCCGTACTGCATCGGCGCTGCCCCGACCTGGCACTCCTCGGGGCCGACATCTGCCCTGAAGCCGTGGAGGCGACCCGCCGCGCCGTGCCGGAGGCGATGATCGCGTGCCTGGATCTCTACGGGGTCAAGGACTGGCATGAGAGCTGGCGGGCGGACCTCGTGCTGACCCTTGGCGTGCTCAGCCACCTGGAACCCTCGGCCGTCCCCGGCGTCGTCCAGGCCCTTGCCCGGCGGGCACGGAAGGGGTTACTCTTCGTCGAGCACGTCAGCCCTCCCGCTGGGCGGCTCCTCAAGGGGCCGGCCGCGTGGGGGCCGACCCTCAAGGCGACGGGGGACTACCTGCTGTGGACGGTATCGGTCGGCCAACTGACGGCGGGCGGCGGGCTCGGGAGCTTCGACGTGGCGATCTTGCCCGGGGACTTGCAGAGCCCCGGCGCGACGGCGGCACTGTGGGTGGACACGAGCCGATGACTCCTCGCCGCGGCTGCCCGCGCTCGATCCCCCACGGAGGCGTCCGGCGCTGCCCGTGCGTGCGCGATGCTGGGCATCCGAAGCAATGCCTCTGCGAGCATGGCCGGGTCCACGACTGGCGGCATGTGCCGAGGATCGGGAGGCCCCGCTGATCCATGCCCTCTCGCTCGCCTCGCAGCCGCTCACGCGGTGGAGCGAGACGGTCTATCTCGGACCGCACGCCAGATCCCCGCGCAAGACGTTCCACCACCGCACCAACCCGCGCCGCCAAGTGCGCTGCCACAAGTGCCGGCGCCGCCGCTACGCGCGGAACCTCATGATCATCGCCCAGGCGTGGTACGAGCCGATGATCTTCTGCGCCGACGGCTGCGGGCGACGGCACCGATGAGGTGTAAGGGAGGACGACGACGATGAAGCAGCACTTCGGCAAGTACCTGGGCCCGACGCTAATTGACGAGGGCGAGCCGCTGACGGCGTGGCGGACGTGGCGCTTGGGGCAGCGGCGCATCGACAAGCAGGACGCCCTGCGCCTCACGGGGACGTGGGCGAGCAAGTTCGAGTGGGTCCCGCGTGGCGTCACCGTCGCGGAGTGCCTCGCGACCGGCAAGAAGAAGGGATGCAATCTAACGATGGAGCCCGGGTGCAACTGCGGCCTGTGGGGGTCGGTCGCACTTACCAACCTACTCAAGCACGGAGCGGTCGGCCTCTTCCCGGTCGGGGTCCTCGGACGCGCGCACCTCTGGGGCTTCGTGCATGTCTACGAGTTCGGTTTTCGCGCCTCGATGGGCCGACCTGTCGAGTGCTGGCTCGGTAACTCAACCGGCGAACGGGCGCGGGCGGGCTTGTCAGCAGAGTACAAGATCCAGGTTCACCTCGGTCTACCTACGGAAATCATTGACCCGCATCTCCTGCCGCCGAAGAAGGTCACGACCGCCGCAGCACTCTATCAACGCGCCCCAGCCCCGACCATCTCGGCGAGCCGGAAAGAGATCCACCGCTGCTCTGGCTGTAATACCCCGCACCGCCGTAGGGACACATGCCCGACCTGCACCGCAACTTCGCTACCAGCGGCGGTTGGCCAGTCGTGATGATCTTCTGCGCGGGCGGCTGTCGAGGGTCCCGCACTCGGGTCGCCCGCCGGGCGACGGGGTGGGGCCCGTGAGCCTCGCCTGTCGGCGGCGCGAAGCGGTTTCCCTGAAACGCCCCTGGCTCCTGCTCGTCTGGGACAACATTGGCGGCTGGGATATTGTGGCCCGCGCCCGGACGCGGCCAGCCATGATGAAGAAACTGCACGGCGAGTGGAAGATCAATGGCTTGGACTTCGCCGTCGTCCGGCTCGTCCGGACGAGCAAGGCCGGACCCTGCGACTGCGATGTCCACCGGGAGCGGCGCCGTCACTACCACCCCTGCATCGAGAAGTGCAGACGGCGCCTTGCCTGCGGCAACTACGAATGTCGGAAAGATACGCACCCTCAGTGGATCTGCCGGCGATGCTCGTGGAAGCGGGACCGCGGCAAGCCGCCGACCGAGGCAGAGATCCGGCAGTACAAGATGGACGAACGCGACGATCAACTTCATGGCTGACCCGCGGCGCGGGGGGCAGATCAGTCCGTACACGTGGCGCGCCGCATGCCTTCTATTTGAGGCTGCACGGGAGCTCGACGCGGCGCTGGATGATGGCTGCAAGAACGAGAGCATGCTCTGGCTGAATCACGAGAACAGCGAGCGTGTGTACAAGG
>ERZ1292637.188-Hain-H14-01um-R3-188-length-41533-cov-9_pt1 | contig 33311 bp, 46 predicted proteins | sample MGYA00564405_ERZ1292637 | MGnify/ENA primary metagenome ERZ1292637 (study PRJEB36523, sample SAMEA6512645) | groundwater metagenome | collected 2019-01-09 | study: AquaDiva: Metagenomics assemblies of 32 groundwater samples | reverse complement strand
GTGTCCGCCCGCAGCTTGGTGAACGCCTCCCCGAGCGGGCGCAGGCACTCCAACTCGACAACGGGCACCGACGGCGCGTGACGGTGCACCTGCGCCAGAGCGCGGTCCACGGACGGGTACGGACGGTACGACATGGTGTCCCCCTTCGAACGGCTCGCCACCAGGATGGCAGAGAAGCCGCCACCTACGCGTACACGCGGCGCTGCGGATCCAATGCACCCGCAGCCTGCGGACCACCACCCGGCCCATCCGGATCCGGCGCCCCGTCCTTCCGGCACACCAGGGCATCCGGGTCGTAGCTCGGGGCCTGCAACGAGTACCCCTCCCGGCACTCAGGACCGGCCGGACCCTGCTCACCCTGAGGCCCTTGCTCACCCCGGACGCCCTGCTCGCCTTGTGGGCCCTGCACCCCCTGCTCGCCCTGGAGGCCAGCCGGACCCGTGGGGCCCGGCACCGTCGAATCAGCGCCGTCCACGCCGTCCTTGCCGTCACTCCCCGGCGAACCCGAGGCACCCGGCTTCCCGTCGACGCCGTCCTCCCCTGCACGGCCCGGACTTCCCGACGCGCCAGGCGCCCCCGGCGGCCCCGTCACCCCCACCCCCGGCTCGCCAGGCTCCCCACGCAACCCCGGAGGACCCGCCACCGGAGTCCCTCCAAGTTGCTGCACCTGCCGGGCAAGCGCATCCCGATCCTGCGCCAACCCCTGCACCCACAGGGCCAGCAGCACAAACCCCGCCAACACCAACACAGCGAACGCCGCGAACTTGGCATCCTCGCGCCGATGCCGCTGCACTTGACTCGCATGCGCCGCCGTCACGTCCCGGCCCCCTGGCTCGTCAGATACAGCGTCAGGATCAGCATTAGCACCGGGGCGATCAACGCCGAAAAGATCAGCCGCCGGTCAGATGCCCGCCGGTCAGCGGCCTTCTGCTCCGTCTCCTGCTTCTCCCGCGCCTCCTGGGCCCGCGCCTCCTCCACCGCCCTGATGCGCTCCGTCAGCAGCCGCTCCCGCTCGGCCGCGGCTTCCTTCTCGTACTGGTACCGCTCGATGGAGACCTTGCTGTCGAGCCGCCCGGCGACGTCGCGGAAGTCGTCCTTGAGGTCTTGGTGTACGGCCTCAAGGCGGCGTACGACCTCGCCGAGTGTCGGCTCGTCCGGCATCCAACGCTCCGTTCAGTCAGGCGTCCGAGCGCGGCGTGTGCGGAGCCGCCCACCCCGCGATCGCCGCCGTCGACGCCGGAACCAGCGCGAGAACGAACGGCTCCAGCGCGTCCGGCATCCCGGACACCAGCGACGGATCGTTCGACACAGCGCCGAGGACCGCAAGCCCGGCGACGCTCGCAAGGTAGGTGAAGATCGACGAGACCTTGACCTTCGTCTCGATCGGAGCAGATGCAGCAGCCATGGTCAGCCTTCCTTCTGCGCGAGTGCGCGGGTGTGCGCGTCCAGGCGCGCGTACTTCTCCTCGGTGCTGTGGCCGTCCCACAACTCCGTGCCGCTGGCCGGGACGAACCCGAACAGGTCCATGTCGCCCGGCGCCACGTGCCAACACGCCTGGCCCGTCGGCAGGCTGATCGTCACCACCGCCCAGTCTGGCTCGGCCTCGTCCGCGTAGCCGATACACGACGGATAGACCGCGGCGAGGTGGGCGACGAGGTGCGCCCTCTCCCGATACACGGCGTCGCTCACGCGACCACCTCGAACCCGTACTTGGCCCCGAGCCTCTTCAGCGAGGTCATGCCCGGTACGCCGTCCGCAGCAGTCCCTGAGTAGCCGAGCCGCCGCTGCCACTTCGCGTACGCGTCCACCGTCGCCGACCCGAAATGCCCATCCGAGTACGCCTTCGCCAGCAGGCCGGCATCCACCAGCGCCGTCTCCACCGTTTTCACGCCCGCATACGTGACCGGCGTGCCCTTCGCTGACGGGTTCGACCGTGCGGCCGCGACCAGCTTGGACAGATCCACCACCGGCCGCTGCGGCTCCGGCAGGACGACCGGCGGCGCCGTGTCCTCGTCCAGCCGGTCGGCGATCCGCGCCCGCATCCCGCTCATGGTGAAGCCGCGCGGGTCGACCTTCCCCGGCTGCCACTCCAGATGCCCGATCGCTGACCGCTGGTCCCAGCCGTGGTGGCGGCAGATCGCCGCCGACACCCGCTCGATCGCCTCCAACTGCACCTCAGGCCACGGGTCCTGGCCGTCGCCGAGGTTCTCGCACTCGAAGCCGTAGAACGCCCGGTTCCCATCAGTGTTGGCCTCGTCGTCCGCAGGCAGCGCGAGATCACCAGAGACGGCCCGCAGGACGTCGTCGTCGCCGAGCCCGGCATGGTTCGCTCGCCCGTAGCCGACGAGATGCACGCGCCCGTCCTTGGTGATGACGCCGTGACAGAGCGGTCCGGGCAAGCTGGCGTAGCCGTCGCGGCAGATCGCGACGGTGGCCGCCGAGCCGGAGGTGACGGTGTGGTGGATCATCACGCCGTGCACCGGTCCGAACGGGCCCATGTGGTTGCGGTTGTGGGTCTCCCAGTCGCCGACCTCGACGACCGTGACGCCCCCGTCACGAAGGAGCTTGGCGAACGCGGACGCGCTCGGGGGTATGGCCATGGGTTAGGCCCCCTCTTCTGTGGGGTGGATCGCGAGCTTGAACTCGGCGAACACCATGCGGCGGGGCTCGCTGTCGTTGTGAGAGATCCGCAACGCGAGCGGCACTCCAGGGTGGACGAACATCTCGTGCGACTTGTGCCAGCACTGCATCCCCGGCGACGGGGGCCGGTGCTCCGTCGCCGTCGTGTTCACCGGGTCGTCAGTCAGGCCGAGCGGGTCACGCACGAACTGGTCCCGCAGTTCGCTGTAGTCGCCCGCCTCCCACTGGACTACCGCCGTCAGCGAACCCCAGCCACTTACCGCCGGCCAGATCAGCCCCGACCGGTCGTCCGTCTTCCAGCTGGCGACGGTGCCCCCGTCCGGTTGCACCGCCTGGTGCATGCCGTGCCCGTCAGACGACTCCCCACCGAACGGGAACCGCACGACGTGATACCCGCCAGCCGGAATGGTCTGAGGCTCGCCCGCGATCAGCGAGCAGACGTAGACGGTCATGCCACCACCGCCCACTGCGCCAGATAAGCGGTGTTGGAGCCCTGCCAGACGAGTTCGTGATTCCAACTCCGCACCACCCACCCGTTCACCGGAATCGTCTTCGGGGTGCCCTCCCCGTCCAGCAGCACCAGCCGCTCCGGGGTCTCGGACGACAGCACATACTCGGCGCCGTCCAGGAACGTCAGGATCACGGCAGCGTCCCCGGTGTACTGGGCCGACTCGTAATGAGGGGTGACGGTAGGCATGAGGGCCTCAAGCAATCCGCTGGAACTGGAGCCAGCTGTCGGTGTACAAGGTCGTCGCAGTCGCATTGCTGGTGTTCTGCGCCCACTGGAGGGCTATGTTCCCCGCGGTCGTGGACATGCGGAAAAGCCCCGACACGGGAGTGAAATGGATGCTGTCGCTCGTGCCATAACCAGTACGGCCGGCACCGGCGTCGTTGGTTTCAGTACGCAGCGGGTAGCCGAGGAGAGACGACGCCGCGGTGCCCTGTCCGGGCATCAGCCACGCCCATTCGCCCAGGCAGCCCGAGGGAACCGTGAACTGCATCTTGATGTCCGGGGTCGGGTCGGCGAAGTATTTGATCCAGCCGACCATCGTGTAGACCGCGCTTGCCTCCGCCGCGAACACGAGGTGGGTGTCGTCGACGTACGTCGTTGTGGCCGACCGTGGCTCGTCAGCCGTCTTGCGGACGGTCTGCGGCAGCATCGACCGCAGCAGTGCGGCAGTGATCCGCTGTCCTGCGGCGAGGGTGGGGTAGGACTCAGCAGCCATGGCACCTCCTTCTACAGGGCGAGGATGGTCGGGGTAGCCAGCCGTGTGTCAGCCGCTGCCGTCTGGGCTTTGACGCAGCCGTTGACGCTGCGCGTGACTGGGCTGAACGTCTGCGGGTTGGTGACCTCGTAGTTGTCGTAGCGGATCTCCGGGTTCACGTTCGTGTTGCCCGTCACTGTGATCGACCGGGTGCCGATCGAGTGCGCCAGGCTGATCGACGAATCCGTGGCCGTCGCGTGCCACTCCGGCGGCTCCAACTGGACGGCAGGCCACGCCTTCACCTGAAGCGCGGGTCCGATCGCCTGGAAGCGGACACGGATGTTCGTCCCGGCGACGTGCGTGACTGGCACCGTGTAGGAGTCGAGGTCCAGGCCGGTGTTGGCGACGATCCGCCGCAGCGCGAGCAAGACCGTGTTCGAGGTCGTGAACTCCAGCCTGGCCATGTACATGTTTTCGGAGTCCAGCATCCGCCCCGTCGCCGCCCCGTACAGCGATGCGCCCGTCGCCAGCGCGGAGGTCGTGATGTCGCAGTACAGATCAAAGTCCGGGGAGACGGCCGTCACCGCGGTGCGCCGGGTCACGTCCACCGTGGTCAATGTGTGCACGCCGGCATTGCCATTGACGGAGTAGTTGGACGCGTCGCCGCCGCCCACGATGCTCCACGCACTGCCCGCGTCCGGGCTGCCCCAACTGCTGGACTCCGACCGTGTGAACGTGTCCTCCAGCCAGCCCGTGATGCCGGTGGCCGTGACGGTCTCGCCGCCGAGACGCACGTCGAACGGGAACTCGTCAGGATCGGTCGCCCACAGCGTGGACTCCCCGGCCGACGGCGCCACCACCAACGCGGTATCCGACGACGCGACCGCCGACACCAGCTCGGAGCCGTCCGTATCGATCCGGGCGCCGTCGTCGTCCAGGACCCCGACCGTGTACGGGGATGCGGGTGCGCAGATGAAGGTGAGCCGGTGCTCGAAGTGGGTGAGGGTTTCCTCCATGCCGAGGACGAGTTGGTCGATGGTGTCCGGTGGCAGCCAGGGCGGCGGGTTGGTCACCTGGATGCGGTCGCCCTGCCGGAGCGCCAACACCGCGCGTTTCAACGCTGGGTTGTCGACGAACGACGAGTGGGCGAGGTTCACCGAAATCTGCGGATGCCGGGCCTCGTCCACCGTCCCCAAATGCACCCGCCACGCCGCCTGGTCCAGCAGCGTCGCCGCATCCGACGTGGCAAGGTTCAAGCCAACATCCGACGGGCCGTACACGCCCGCACCGGCCGGCGGGAGCGCGGTCGACAGACGGCCCTCGGTCTCCTCGTACGTCTGCGAGACGCCGTTCACGGCGACCGTGACCCGGTTCGCGATCCGCTGGTCATCCTCCACCGGTACTGGCACGGCAGCGAGGTTGTAGCCCGCGTAGTCGAGGATGAGTGCCGGGTCCTGGTTGTACAGCGACGCCCGGGTGCGGTAGCCGAGGCCGAGAGCCGTCGTGGTCTCGAACAGCATTCCGCCGTCCGCCTCAACGCACTCCCGGATCAGCGACAGGGGATTCTCCTTGCCCTGCCCGCCCATCGCCACGGTGTCGTCGAGATCCCCGACCCACTGGAACGGAATGCCCTCCTGTGCGCACAGCCGCTCGATCCGGCGCCCCGCGGGCTCCCCGTTGGGCTGCAACGTCCGGCCGAGGTCGTCGATGGACGTGACCGTGGTTTGTACCGTGACGTGGCCGACCGCAACGCCGGGGCAGCCCTCGGCCGCGTCGTTGAGGGTGGACGGGCCCATGGCAACGGACGTCACCCGGGTGACGTTGGTACTGACGATGCCCAGCGCCGCCGCATCCGTGACCTCGCTCACTAGGTCCAGCGTTCGCAAAGTGGCCGCCAGAGCGGTGCCGTTGTTGGACACCTCCACGGAGACGCGCAGCAGCCGACTGCGGACGTTGGTGACGAGGTTTTGGGAGCCGCTGTGGGCGATGTCGTTCTGGTCGCCGTCCATCGGGCGGAGCGTGAGCGTCCCGATCCCGCCGAAGCTACCGACTCCGCCTGGCGGGTCGTTGTAGTGGATGTCCAAATACTTCAGGCTGTAGGCGCCGGGGTCGACGGTGATGCGGGCGATGACGTCCCCGTTCGAGAGGCCGTCCGCCGGGACGGCCAGCAGGAACCGCACCTGGTATTGGGTGACGGCCGTTACGTCGTAGCGTGCGACGCCGCCGGTGAGGGCGGTGCCGGTGATGACGGGCAGCGGATCCGAGGCGCCGAACGCGTCGTATGAGGCGAGGTCGGGGCTGCCCGAGATGGTCATGGGGGAGCCGTTGGTGAGGGCGCTGGCGAGCGACGTGGAGCCCGTGGGGTCCTCGCACGGCCAGTACGCCCGCAGGCCGGTGAGCTGCGGGTCGGTGACGCCGTAGTAGATCACCGAGCGTTCCGGTGCAGGTCCCTGGTTGAGGCGGCGGATCAGGCCGGACACCTCGACCTCGGTCCACACATCGTTGCCGGAGCGCTCCCAGTCCTGCGCCCAGTCCGATATCTCGCCCCACAGGCGGTAGGACTTGCCGCCGTTGCCGTCCGGCACGCTGTAGCGGATCGGCTGGTTGCGGCCGATCAGCTCGAAGTACGGGCCGACCGGATTCCGGGGGGAGAACCGGCCGTCCGTGTTCCGCAACTGCGGGTCGGACGTGGCATGGTCCGTCTGCGAGCCCTCGCCGCGGATGCCCTTCGTGAGCCGGATGGAGCCGCTGTCGTCGCGGACCAGCGTGTACGAGGAGATGTCCACCCACACGCCGTCAACCCACAACTCCACCACGACCGGCTCGCCGTTCGGCGCCTCCCCGGACGCCCGCACCGGGCCGGGAAGGTTGCCGAGGCGGCGCAGGAACGCGGCGACGAACGGAGCAACAACGGCGGGCACAGGTCAGCCCACCTGCTGGAACGTCACCCAGCACCGCATATCGGAAGCCGTCGTCGGAGTCGTCGCACGCACCCGCAGGAACCGGGACACGGCGACGATCGGCCGGTCGTCGGGCATGAACGTCCGCACATACGACAGACCTGATTCGCCGGACACGGAGCTGAGGGACACCGTGTCGAACACCCTCGTCGCGGTCGTCGAACCCTCGGAGGTCGAGGTGTAGCCGGTCGCCGAGGTGCCTACCGTGAGGAGCGTCGTCGGACCGTTGGGGTCGAGGTTGACCACACCGGTGGCTGCCACATGCGCGGTCACCGTCGCCGCCACGTCGGTCTGAAGCAGCTCGACCACGCCGTCCGCGCCGGGCGGGTCGTCGAGGCTGAAACCCCACTCCAGGATCTGTATCTGCGTCGTAGCGGGCGTGGCGAGTTGGAGCATGGTCTTGATGGCCGTGCCCGTCGTCACGCTCGCCTGCGCGGCGGTCGTCGGCGCCGGTCCGTTCCACACGGTGAATGGCACTTCGCCTCTCCTCTACCTGGTCGTCTTGAATGCGGCTTCGAGGCCGCCCCGGTTACGGACCTCACGCTTCAGCGGCTCGAACACCTGCTGAGCAACAACCCGCCCATCGAGCGTGATCGTCTGCTGCACGATGATCGGCTGGCCGCCTCCGCCATAGCCCGGCATACGCGACCGTCCGCCACCGGGCGCGGTCAGCATCGACCCCCACGACCCCGCCATCCGCTGCGAATCCGGATTCGAATGCACCATCGACCCATACGGCAGCCGCACCAACTCCGGACCCTGCTCACCCACCCACGTCAAACCCCCGCGAGGGCCGCCAGCAGCAGCGCCGATGATCCCGCCGGCTGCCTTCCCGCCGATCGCCCGCGAGATCGCCTTCTCCAGCGACTTCGCCAGCCGGTCCATGGACTTCTCCAGCTTGTCTTGCTGCTTCTGGAGGCTCTTGACAAGCTTGTCCTGCGCCTTGATCGCCGCCCCGTAGAAGGCATCCGCAGCCGTCGACCCCGCCGAACCGGCGGCCTTCGCGATCTGCGACTGGAGGTCGTTCAGTGAGGCGATCTCCGACGACGACGCCCGCAACAGAGCGCCCGCAGTCTCCAGCCCGCCACCCTCAATCCCGGCCTCGGCGACCTGCTTCAACAGGCCCTTGTCCAGGCCGCGCTTCGTCAGGTCCTTCAACGCGCCGACGAACGCGGTCGACTTGTCCCGGGACTGGATGAGGCCGCCCATGATGGAGCGGACCGTCATCGGCCTGTCCCCGGATGCGCCGCGGGTGATGTTCGCCGCCGACAGCACGCCGGACTTCACGGAGTCCCGAAGCTGCGAGGCCGCGCTCTTGAGGCTGTCGAGTTTGTCCTTCGCCTTCTCCAGCGACTTGTTCACGGCCGTAAGGTTCTTCTCGTACTTGATCAGCCCGGCGCCGGCCGAGTTGAGCAGCCGGAGCAGCCGTGTCTCCGTACCCCCGGACGTAGCCCGCTTGATGTTCCCTCGGGCCGCGTTCAATGCCGACACCAGCGAGCCCATATCGGACGGCGCGCCGAGCGCCTTCTCGAACGGCGTCCGCCCGTAGCCAGCCCGCTGGCCGAAGTGGCTGATGCCGAACTGGTTCCGCAGTTCGGATCGGGCGTCCTTCATGGTCTGCGTCATGCCGCCGCGCGCGAGCTTTGCCACCTTCAACCGGCCTGCGTTCAGTGCGTCCATGAGTCCGACGCCGTACTTCTTCACCGCGGACGACTGCACCACGTACTCGGTGTCCGATACGGCGGCCGTGGCGCCGGAGGCGAACGTGGCGAGGATGCTGTCGCTGCGTGGCCCGCCCGGGCCCTCGATGTAGCCGCCGTTGGGGAAGTGCTGGAGGTTGCCGCCGTCCGCATAGCCCTTGACCGTGCCGCCGTCCCGCTTTATCAGCGGGACCCCGAACGAATCCTTTTTGAGGGTGGACACATAGTTGCGGGTGTAGTGGTTCGTGTACGTGTTAGCTGTTTTGCCGTTCAGGTTGCTCAGTGCGGTCAATACCGCACCGATTGACCCGAGCGACTTCCCGTTCGCCGTGTACACGGCTGTCTTGCCGTCGGGGAGCTGCTTCGTCTTCAGGCCGACGGCTTCCAGCGCGGCGATCGCGGCCCCGTTCAGCGTGCTGACGGTGACCTTCTTCGCGTCGGGCGTCTCGTTGATCTCGGTCTGGACATCCCTCAGCCCGGCGATGGCCTCGTCCTTCTCGGCCTTGATCGTGGTCGTGATGGACTCCGGCGTCCCGAGTAGCGTGTTGACGTACTCCGTCGCCGCAGTCTTCGAGCCGAGTGTGGCCGTCGCCAGCTCCATCATCTTCGCCCGCAGCTCATCCGACTTCTTGCCCATCGACCCGAGCGACTCACCCGCCGCCAGGCCCGACGCAAGCATCTCGTCGTGAGCCTTCGCCGCCGTCGACATCGCCTCGCCGTTCGCGCGACCCGCCGCGGTGTCGATGTCGAGGGTGGCGCCGTGCTCCTTGAAGCTGGCGGTCAGGCCGTCCAGCGCGCCCTCGAACCCGATCTGCGCGTCATACGCCGACCGGTTCACATCATTGAGCGCAAGGAGGCTCGCCCGCAGCCCGTCGGCCGCACTCTTCTGCGTCTCCAACTTCGCGGACGTGTCCTGTGCCGCCTGCCCGAAGATGCCCATGCTCTCCGCGACAAGCTCCTGCTCAAACTTCTGATCCGCCAACGCCGACTTGTAGCCGTCCAGCCGGTCTTTCACATCTCCCAGGCTCTTGCCCTGCTTGTCGGCCTCGTCACTCAGCCGCTTCAACGCCGACTTCGCAACATCCGCGTTCCCCGACTTGACGAGATTCGTCAGCGAGTCGTCGAACGCGTCGATCTTCTCCTTGTCCTTCGCCAGCTCCCCGTCGTCGAAGAGTCCGAACCCGGAGGACAAGTCGTCCATGAACGTCAGGAACTTGTTGTCCGTGAACGTGTCGAACGAGTTGACCAGGTCACCCAAGTCCTTCCCGAAGACCCGCGCCGCCTCACCACTGACCTTGCCCGTACGGCCCAGGTCGCGCACCGACGCCGTCATCCGGTCGATGTTCGGCGGCGCCTCCTGACCGAGGTCGGAGATGCTCTTCACCGCCAACCCGACCGCGATCACGCCCGCCGCCACGACCGACGCCTTTGCCGCCGTCCCCAGCGACAGGAACGCGGCCCGCAACCCCGCCAGGCCGCCACCGGCAGCAACCGACGTCGCGCCCAGCGCGGCGATCTGGACACGCGCCGCCGCAATCACGCCGCTGACCGCCACCGTCCCCGCGCCGGCCAGGCTCACGGCCTTCAATGCCACGGCCGTCTGCAAGAGCACCGTGACCAGCTCCGGCGGGAACGACGCCACCAAACCGGCCGCCGCGTTCACCAGCGTCAGCATTCCCGGGCCCGCGTCCGCAGCGCCTTCCGCCAGCGTGGTCAGCGCTGCGCCGACGTTCGCCAGCGTCTCCTGCACCGCTGGCCCGTTTTGTTCGGCGTAGTCCATGAATGCTTTGACCGGGCCGGACACCTCGCCCTCCGACAGTGCGCGAGCGAAGTGAATGATCCCGTCGACAGCGTCCTTCAGAGACTGGTTCGCGAACGTGCCGAACCTGTCCGCGAGCGCATCAAAGCCAGGTGAGGCCACCGCCCCGCCAGCCACCGTGACGAGCCGGTCGAGTTCCGCTGAGGCGCCCTTCGCCATCGGTGTCAGCTTCGGGAGTACCCGCCCCAGCACGGTGAGGCTCTTCTCGACTGGCGTCATCGTGAAGTCGGCCGTGGAGTCGGAGAACTCCTGAAACTCGCCCTTCAACGTCTGCATCGCCACGGCTACCCGGGCGGTGGAGTTCGGCATCCGGGCCAACGTCGCGGACAGCTGTCGCTGCGCGTCGGCCGCCTCCTTCGATCCGCGCCCGGACTTGACGACCGCATCCTCGTACTTCTTCTGCGCGTCGGCCGCCTCCGACAGATGTGATACCTGCCCGGCCACTGCGGCACCGAATGCGGCCACCGCCACCGTCGCGCCCCCAACTGACCCGGCCGTCTTTACCGACGCGGCGCCTAGGGAGGCGATGACGGGCACGCCGGCGCTCGCCAGCGGGATCAGGTATGCCTTGAGGTTCCCGACGGACTTGCCGATTTGGTTCATGGACCGGGTCATGATGGAGCTGTCGGACACGAACCGGCCGCGCATGTCGCGGAGCTGGCCGTTGACGTCGCGGAAGGCGCGGATGGCGTCGCCGTTGTTGGCGCGGACAGTGATCGTTACATCGTCTCCGGCCATTCTGTTTCACCTCCTTCCACGGTGTCGGGTTCGTCGGGAGTGCCGGCGGCTTCGATGGCGAGCAGGCGCAGGAAGGCGGTGTCTTCCTGCATGAGGGTGCTGTACGTGTAGTTGGGGAACCGGCGCAGAATGCCCAGCACCCAGCGGGCGTGGGCTAGCTGGCCTGGTTCTCCGACAAGGGAGCCATCGGGATTGCGGGCGCCGGGGAGTTCTCGCCAGAGGTGGAGCTGTCGGGCAAAGGGTCGGCCTTGTGGACCCCCTGGAGGGCTTCGATCCACACGTTGTTGAGGCGGCGGATCATGCGGGAGTCCCGGTTGGGGGCGTCGGCGACAGGCACTGGCTCGCCGGTGATGGGGTCGTCGAGGTTCCAGGAGACGAGGGCGCCATAGAAGCGCTTCATGGTGGCGGCGGCGTCGTCGCCGTCGCTGCCGTCGAGGCCTGCGGCTTGGAGCCAGTCGGCGATGCTCATGCCGTGCATGCGGACTTCGAGGCCGTGGAGCTCGTCGCCGGGTTCGAAGGCGAGTGTGATGGTGCTCGGTTCACGGAAGCCCATGGCGAGCCCCCTCTCTATGCTTGTCCGAATTGGGGGCTATGACCAGGTAGGTACGGTTCCGTCCGCAAGCTGGAACGGCACCGACCACGTGAACTCCCCGGACTGCGCACGCGTCTGCGCGTAGTCCGTGAGGATGACCTCGTTGTTCAGCGTCTGGCCCGAGACGACGATGGACATCGTCCGGTTCACCGACGTCGAGGAGACCGTCTTGAACACGGCGTGCGCCAGGTTCGCGCCGTCGTCGAAACCGCCCGCAGCCGTCCCGGAAAAGTCCGCCAGCAGCAGCAGCCGCGCCATCGCACTCTGCGACAGGGCCGTGATGTCCTGCACGCCGCGCGGCATCGTCCAGTCCAGGTTGAAGGTGCTGGCGCGGATGTCCCGCGCCGTACCACCACTGTCGTCCACGCTGAACGTGGTCCACCCGAGGCCCGATTCAATCGCCATGGTCCGTATTCCTTCCGTGTTGCGCCGCTACGCCCGATAGCGCGGCTCAGCCCTTCGCCTGCTCGTCGAGCAGCCGCCCCATGTGCTGCTGCACGTGCTCCACCCAGTCCGCCGAGTTCTGATGCACCCGCACCTTGCCGACCACCCCGCGGTAGTCCCCGCCCCGCACCAGGTACTTCTCCGGCATCGTCTGGTGGTCCTCGAAGCACCGCTGGTACGGCTCGAACCGGAACACCGTCAGACCGAGCCCGTTCTTCTGCTCCCGGAACGTCCGGCGCGAGCCACGGATGAACGCCGCCTGCGAGCGGCCCAGATCCGTGGACTCGTCGATGACGGACTCCCAGCCCTCACGCCAGCGACGGCAGCCCACCCGCTCGCACACCGACTTGACCCGCTTGTCCGGGCGCGACCTCACCGACCACGTCTGATACGCCTGCATCGGCATACGCGGATCACGGAGACGGAACGGGGTGCCCATCAGAACGTCACCGCCGTCACGTTGACGTTCACCGCGACCGCGAACACCAGGCTCGTGAACCCGCCGGTGGTCACCGTCACGGCCCGTACGTAGCGTTTGATCTCCGTGCCCGCAGCGACTGCGATCCGCTCCACCGTCGGCCCGGACGTGATCTGCGTGAAGGCGCCACCCGTGATGTCGGCGAAGGCGTCCGTGCTGCCGTTGTCGTGGGAGTGCTGCAACTTCACCGTCACGTCCGTGCCCGCGAAGCTGAACGCCTGCAAATAGGCCTGCGCCCCGTGCACCGTGTGCGACGACAGGTAGGCGGTGCCCTGCACCGTCCACGTCAACGGCGTCGCATCCGTGATCGACGACGTCGACGCGATCGGCGCCGCCACCGACGTACCACCGATCCCCGACAGCACCTGCGCCCGGAACACTTTCCCCGCCAGCCGGTTGACCGTCCCCGCAGTCTGCGAACCCAGCTCAAGAACAGCGGTCGACGCGAAGATGCTGGTGGTCGCCCCGTTCAACTGCTCGGCTCCGAGCGCCGTCCACGTCGATCCGTCCTCGCTGGTGTAAAAGTTGACGGCCGCATCGGATGCCCCGTTGTTGACGTCCATCGTGGCCCGCACCCAGTGCGTCGACCCGTTCGTGAACGTGTTGACGGCGCTGGACGTCTCGGTCTTCTCAACCGTGCCGTCCTCCGACCAGCGGAAGATCAGGGCCCCCGTCGCGGTGACCGCCAGCGCGTAGCTCCTCTGGTTACCAGTCGCCGTGTACTTCGCGATCAGCGTCGACTCCGCCGCCGGCGTCCAGTCGTCCAAAGCGACCCGCACCCTCAGATCAAGGTCGCCGACGATGTCCAGGCTGGCGGCGTCGGGGGTTGAGGCGTAGTTCCCCGATGCCCCGGACAGGAACAGGAAGTCCTCGCCGTCGTAGCCGAACTCGGCGGCGGTGCCGTTGGTCGCTGCCGTGTCGGTGCGCTTCCCCGCGGTGAGGAGGTCACCCCACTCCAGACCGAACGCGTTGCCCTGCGCATTGACGGCGATCGTCAGCGAGCCGTCCTGAGGCCTGGTGAAGTCGTAGTTGATCTGCTTCCCGACCAGGCATGCGGCAGGGTCGCCGATCACTGCGCCGGTCGCCCACATCAGATGCCGGTCCGCAGTAGGCAGCGCCCCGAGACGTTCGTGGGCGCGGCCCGTGGCGTCATTGAAGAACGCCCCCCACGAGATCCGTCCGTCCCGCAGCAGCCCGATCCGCTTGAACGCGGACAGGTCGATGGTGGTGATGTCCTGCGTGCCGACGAGACCGCCGCCGATGTCGTCAGCGCTGCCGGTGTCGCCGGAGAGGTCGTAGCCACCGTAGTAGAAGGCCTGGCCGAGGCCGTCACTGATTGCCATCACGGCACCTCGTTCCATGCTGCGTTGATGATCAGGGGGATGGTGAGTGTGGCCGCCCGGTAGGTCGTTGAGTCGAAGCGGGCGTAGCCGAGCTTCGCCCTCAGCGAGGGCCCGTGGGCGCCGAGGAGGTCGATGTTCGCGACGGTCCCGCCGAGGGTGAAGTCGCCGCAGTACTCGCGCATCAGCCCATTCACTGCGCCCGTTACTGCCACGTCGACGTCGTCCTCCGGCTGGCCGTCGGCCGGCGTGAGCACCAGCCCGGTCAGTTCCAGACGGACCGACACGGAGTTCAGGTTGGAGCGGGCCGGGATCGGCGCGATGTCCGACACCCATAGGGCGTAGATCAGGCCGGAGCCGGGCGCGGACACCGGCTCGTGTCCGAGGACCTGCTCGAACATGCCGAGGCCCTGCGCGTGCGACATGGCGACCGCACGGTAGGCGACGAGGTCGAGGTCAGCCACGGGTCATCACATCCTGCCTGTGTACCGGCGCAGCAGCCGTTCGCCGATGCCGCGCTTGCGGGCGTTGAGCTGGTCCTTGGTGACGATCCAGTGGTCGTAGCCCTTGAACTTCGTCGCCGGGTAGTTCCGGGAGCCGATGCCGGCGAGCCACGGGCCGTAGATGACGCGGTTGTCCCAGATCTTGTGGCCGTCGACGACCTCGATGCGGGTCGCGTAGTACGGCGTCTGCGTCTTCAGGACCCGGTCGAGCTGGTCGAGGAGGATGCTGCGGCCGGTGTCGGCGAGATCCCGCTCCAGGTGGTCGACGTAGGAGTTGAGGGCGCGCAGCGCACGGCCGTCGAACATCGGGCCGCGGCCTTCGCTGGAGACGTCGAGGCGCATCGTTCACACGCTCCTCGTTCGGCCCTTGCGGGCAAGCTCGCTGCCGTACACGCGCTTGCGCAGGTCTGCGAGCCCGCGCCCGGACACCTCACGCTCGGACTCCCCAGAGCCTGCGGTGCGCGCGTATCCGGAGCGGCCTTGCAGCAGGTCGGTGACGGCTTCGGCGACGCAGAGTTGACGGACGGAGCCGGGCGGGTCCCACCGGTACACGGTGGTGCCGCTGGAGTGCGTGGCTGCGGTAGTGCCGAGCGCCCCCCGGGTAACGGTGAGGGTGCGGGGGGCGTAGATCGTCGCCCCGGCCGTGTGCGCGGCGATCGTGGAGCCGTCCCATGCGCGGCGCACCGTCAGGTTGTTGCCGGCGATGTCCTCGACGAGCATTCGCTCCGAGTCGATCGTGATCGATTCTCCGGCCGCGAACGCCGCCCCGGATTGCACGGCAACGGTGACGATGTTGTTCTGGTTCGTCACGCTGCTACCGAGGGTCTGCCCCGTGTCGAGGTTGGAGCGGCTGGTGACGATGATGCGTTCGGTGTCGATGCGCAGCAGGTTGCCGGCACCGACAGCGGCGGAGGTGGCGGCGTCGACGTCGAGTCCGGTCTCCGTGGCGTCGAGGGCCTCCGTCGCGGAGCCGAGGGTGGTTTCGTTGTTGGTGTAGCCGAAGAGTCCGGTGACGACGATGGCGCGCTGGTGGGTGTCCCCTGACTCGAAGGAGGCATTGGAGGCGAGGTCGATTTCGATGCTGTTGTACGGCGGGCCGTACTGATTGGGCTCCAGGAAGTAGTCGCTCGCGGCGATGGTGGTGCCGCCGGAGGTGAGGGTGGTGACGGAGATGACCTCGTTCTTGTCGAGCCACAGCCGCCATGAGCTGGCGTGTTGTTCGTTGGGCCAGTTGAAGGAGCGGGTTGCGGTCTCGGGGTAGAAGACGCGCTTGCACAGGCCGTGTACGGCTTCGGTGGCGTCTGCGAGGGCGCGATCGATGCGCGCGTTGGAGCGGGCCGTCTCTTTCACGTCCAGCTCGGCTTTGATCTCCTCGCGGGTGGCGTAGGTCGGTGTGGTCATCTCTTGTCACCTCCTCTCAGGTCTCGTTGGGGATCGGGTCAGGCGGGTTCGGCGAGCAGCCAGTTGACGGTGGATGTGTCGCTGGCGCTGGAGGAGTTGATCGTGAATGAGGCCCCGGCGCTGATCGTGTAGGACAGGTGCCCCACGGTTCCGCCGGCCGTCGACCGCGTGAGAACGATCCGCGTGTTCGCGGTGACCGACGTGTTGGACACCGTGACGGTCCCGGCTACGAGGGTGGCGGTGCCCATGCGGGCGTTGGAGCCTTCCTTGACTTTCAGGCCCTTCCCCGTCACGTCGCAGATCAGGTCGCCTTCGGTGACGAAGTCGTTGACGGTGTGCAGGCGCAGGCTGCCGTCGCGGAAGAGGGCGACGTCGACGGGGTCGGTGCCGCCGCCGAACTCGATCCTGCCGTTGGCGTTGATGACCAGTTGCGGCTGCGCGTCACCCGCAACGCGTGCGGTGATGATGTCCGTCGTGGACGCCGCACCGATCAGGCCCACGGCCTTGCTGTAGAGGGGCATGGGTCACCACTCCGTTGTGCGGGCTGCGCCGTTGGCGGCAGCCCAGATGCCGTCGACGATGCCGCCGTACACGGGTTGGGGGAACTCGTAGTAGTCACCGGCAGCGAGCTGCACGGTGTAGCTGGTGGTGGAGGCGGTGGCGCCGAACTTGAGGTAGAGGACGGCCGTCGAGTCGTTGTAGACGGCACGAGCGCGTGCGGCCCCGTTCGCGGCGAACACGGTCACCGAGGTGGCCGAGCTGGTGACGTTGGCCAGGGTGGCGATTTGGATGCTGGTCGTGGACACGCGATCAACCCGCTTCCATGAACGTGGCGGTCACCGAACCGCCGCCGGTGATATCCGCCAGGACCGCTGCCCGCCAGTACCGGTATGCGCCGTGTGAAAAATCGTGCGAGTGGTTACCCGGCCGCAGGGCGATGTGCATGACCAGCGCCTGAACCCAGTTGATGCCGTCGTGGGACACCTCAACGGCGACAGTGCCCCCGGTGATGCCCCCGCCCGGGAGCACCACGACGGACACGTTCCGTTTGGCCGTGGTGAAGTCGACCGTTGTCCCCACGCCTGTTGTGGCGTTCGTCAACGATGCGAGGCTGTCGGCGCTGGCCATCAGTCCGCCTCCAGCCATGCGATGGACAGGTTCCACCGCTGATCTGTGTCACCGGACTCGGTACGCAGCACCGTGCTCTCGCCGGGGTAGAGGGTGACGGAGCCCGCATTCGGGAGAGACGACGGAACCTGGTGGACGAACGCGCCGGACGCGGCACCGGTGGAGAGGAGTGCCGGAGAGTTGAACCAGGGCGCGCCGAGGGTAGCCGTCATGTCCTCGGTGCGGATTTGCCCCGCCGGGTCCGGCAGGGTCGACCTGAGCTTTGCGATAGTGCTCGCCAGCTGAAGTGTTCCTCCGCTCACGTTGGTGGCCAGCCAGCCGCGCATCGGATCGACCAGGGCGACAGCCCCTGCCGTCACCTGGCTGATGAAAACTCCGCCCAGCAGAATCGCCTTGCCGCTCCCCGTTGGGTTGGTCAGCGACAGGTGGTTGTGTGCGGCAATAGTTCCGGCATGCTGTGCCTGGCTGAACACGTAGGCCGGAAACAGCTTCGTGGTCACACAATCACCTCCTCGCGCGATGTCGTTGTGGTTGCGATTCAGGTCTCGTCGTCAGTAAGGGCGTCCGTCTCGGGGCCACTGGTATCCGGAGAACTTGCTGAAGAGTTCTCCGTCCGGGCCTTGATCGAGCGGCTCGCCGCCCGCGTCCGCTTGCGGGGCGTCGGCTTGCTCGGCTCGGGCATATCCGATGGCTTCTCGGTGGATGTCGAGGAGCTGCTCCCAGGCGATGGCTCCTCACCTCCTTCCTCTGCGGTCTCATCCGCTTCGGCCTGCGCCAGTGACTCGGAGAAGTCCGGCTCGACGAGGTTCCGGGCATGCTCCCGCAGAGCCTCCGGGCTGGCGACCAGGCCGCCGTCGGCGAATCTCTCGGGCTGGTCCGCTGCCGCCTCAGGCGTGGGTTCGGGTTCGGCGGCAGCGGCGTTCTCGGGGTCACGCTTGTTGCTGGCCCCGCCCTTGCGGGTGATCTTCGGGCTCATCGAATCTCCATCGCTCTCCACACCGGGCCCCGGCCACGCCAGCGGCAGCACATGCCCGCACCCCGCGCACAGCAGCGTCGGCAGTTCCACCACCCCCAGCGCTGGCCGCGACAGCACGACCCGCCGCTGTATGCCCGCCGACCCACACACGCTGTTGGTGCACGCGGTGTCCGCCATCAGCGGCACCACAGCCACACCGCCGGCCGTGCGCTCTGTCGACCGGCAGTTCGGGCACGCCGCCAGCCCGACCGCATACCGGGTCGAACAGCCGACGCACGTCTCCAACGCCATGTCAGGCAGCCGCCAACGCTGCGCCGTCGTCCAGCGGCACGTAAGTGAGCGTCCACGTGATCCCGCCGTCCGCGCCGGTCGCGGTGACCTGCTCGATCGTTCCGGTGTTCACCACGACGGACTGCTTCAGCGTCGGCACCGCGCCCGGCCCGGTCAGGATCGAGTCACCCGTCAGCCCCTGGAAGCCCACCAGGTTCCCGGCCGGGGTATCCGTGGTGCCCAGGTCGGTCGCCGCACAGAGGTCCTTCGTGGTGCCCGTGGTGGGATTGGCTTGCAACTTGACCGTGTTCGCCACGGTGATCGCGGTGGTGACCTCGCCCACGATGGACGTGATCAGCACCTTCCCGCCCGTGACGTTGAACAGCGTCTTCGTCTCGACTGCGAGTGGCGTGTACGCCTTCGATACCGCTGTACCGAACAGCAGCGTCCGCAGTTCGTTGCCCTGAATGATCGTTGCCATGTCAGGGCTCCTAGCTCAGCGGGGCGACGAGGTTCGCCGGGGTACGGCCCACGGCGAGATCCCGCAGCAGGTACAGGGAAGAGATCAGCTGCGCGCCGGCCGCACCGGTGTCGGCGATGTCGAGGCTGATGTAGTCGTAGCCGTCGGTGAGTTCCGTGGCGTCGACCTCGATGACGACGATCATCTGCGTTTCGGCGGAGGTGGCGTTGAGGGTGACCTCGGATGCGGCGGACTGCGTGACGCGGGTCCAGGTTTCGTCGCCGTCGAGGGTGGTCTCCTGCTTGATCCAGTACTCGGTGATGATGTCGAGGTCGGCGGTCGTGCCGCCCGAACTCGCGGTGTGCTGCTGGAGGTCGAGGACCGGGTCGTCGTTGGCGGTACCTGCCGCCTTGTAGACGACGATGGTGCAGCCGCCTGCGTTACGCAGGGAGACGCGGGCGCCGGTCATGGCGGCGGTCTGGGAGTCGACGGGGACGATTCCGGCGCTGATGTCGAAAAGGCGGCCGAGGCCGTGCATGGTGCCCTCCTGGAGGGGGTTGAGTGCCTCTGTGGATGTGGCCCCGGCCAGGGCGTTACTGCCGGCCGGGGCTGGCGGTGCGCTAGGCCCTGGTCGCGATTTTCACGAAAGGCGAGAGCGTATTGCTGCCGGTCTGCGGCGTGATTGCGGACTGGATCCACGGCCGTCCGTCGACGCGGGTGATGAACCGCATCGCGGTCTGGTCGTTGGCGAACTTGTAGTGCGGGCTGGTGTCGGCCATGAGGGTCTGGCGGTCGCCGATCAGGTAGTACGACAGGTCGACGAAGTTGATGTCGCCCGCGGAGCCGACGCTGGCCGCCTTCTCGCAGAAGTAGACGGGCCGGCCGAGGATCGTCATCGGGTACTTCTCGGCGCCGTTGGTGAGCCAGATCGCCGACCCGCCTGTGCCGACGGACAGAGCCATGGTGGCGAGCTGCGGGAACGTGTCGATGTGCGCGATCCACACCGCGTTGCCGAGGGAGGACGGCAGCATCCGGCTGTAGGCCTTGATGATGTTCTCCCACACGATCGTCGCGGCGATCTGGCCGGACTCCTTGGTGACGGACACGGCGGCGTCCGCGTTGAGGAAGCCGAGCGGCTCGCCTGCACCCGTACCGGAGAAGAACGCGACGTCCTCGAAGTGGGAGATCGCCTGCGGGAACACCTGTCCGATGAACGACTCCAGCGATACGACCGAGTCCGTGAACAGCTCGTTGGGGACTTCGCTATACGCGGTGAGTTTCTTGGCCTCCAGCTTCACGCGGCCGAACTTCGCGCTCGTGTCGGTGAGCGCGCCCGCTTCCTCCGTCCAGTACGCGATCACCCCGCCGAACACGCTGGAGGCGTGCGACGTGGTGTCGATGACGGGAAACGGGACCGTGAGGGTTTCCATCGGGATGACGCGGGCGAGCGGCCGAATGAGGGACTTCTCCAGCGCTACCTGGAGCAGCTCCGAGCGCAGGTACTCCGGGATCAGAAACCCGCCATCCGAGGGGACGGTGGAGCCGAAGCTGTTCTGGATCTCCCGGATCTTCCCCTGGAGGGCGAGCGCCTCCGGGCTGGCAGCCTTGTGCCACGTCGCCTTGAGGAAGTCCCGCGCCCCGCCCGGGAACAGGTTGTCGACCTTCGCACCCGGCGCCTGCGGGTTGTAGCCGGCCGCCCGCGCCGCCGAGGGCGCGGTGGCGGGGGTGAGGTCGAGGCGCCGGGCGGCGTTGGTGGGTTCCTTGACGCCGAGCTCGGCGAGCATCTTGGCGACGACCTTCTCGGTCTCGTCCTTGACCTGCGCCTTGATGTCGCCCGCGTCGGGTCGCTTCGCCGCGTATGCCTTGCCGATGTCGTCGACCCAGTCGCGCATCTCGTCCTGGGTGTCGAACTTGTTGAAGAGTCCGGGGTCGGAGAACGCGTCGGCGAGTTCCTCGCTGTTGCGCGGGACGGTGATGGTGGGTGCCACAGGATGCCTCCTTATGGGGCGGGTTGCGTCGTCGCGCTGGACGGCGGGTTCAGGTGGGCGACGCGGTCCCGCCAGGTGGGGGCTGCCGGTCGGGCGGGCTTGAGGTGCGCGGCGCGGGCGGCGAGACCCGCAGCGGCCGGGGCGGCGGGCTTCTCGGCGGGGGCCGGCCGGTTGGCTTCGCGGAGGGCTGCGGCGAGCGCGGCCGTGTCGACCTGGACGACGATCCGCTGCTCCGCCTGAGGGCTGGTCGTCGCCTGGTTGTCGGCGTCGTGGTAGGCGTCGAGGTGCTTCTGAAGGTGGCGTTCGGCTGCGGCGCGTTCGTCGTCGGACAGGCCCTCGGCCTGCGGGAGCCGGGCCAACGCGTTGCGGACAGCGGTCACCGAGGCCGCGCCAGGGGTGCCGTCCTCGTTCACGAAGTGGTGCGGCAACTTCGCCGCGGTCTTCGGTACCGCGCCATCTTCGGTCTTGGTCTCGTCGTAGACGGCGTACATCTTCTTCACCGACGCCACCGGCACCGGGGAGGGCAGTCGCTTCTCGTTCGCGCCCGCATCCCATTCGCCGTCTTCGACCGCGGTGTTGTGGGGGGCGACAGCAGTGTCGGCGACGGTCGGCACGACGGGCGCGGGGGTGACAGCTGCGCGGAGAGCGTTCGCGATCTGCTCGCCGAGCGCTGATCCGATATCGATCGTCAGTGTCGACTTCTCTGCGGGCCGGTCGGGGCCCCGGTATCCGTACGCCGTGAAGTCGAACGACTTCCGCATCTCCGGCTCGGGTGCGGGCTCGTCCTCGCCGCGCTTGGGTATCGGCATGCACTCGTCTGCGAGCCCCGCCTTGACGGCTTCCTCGCCGCGATACCAGGTCTCGTCTCTCATGACCTGCCGCCACTCGGCTTCGGTGCCGCCAGCGCGTGCCGCGTAGGCCCCGGCGATGTTGTCGGAGATCTTGTCTAGGACCTCAGCCGTCTTGATCATGTCGGCTGCTTCTCCGACGCAGAGGCCACTGGCTTCGTGCACCATCAAAAGTGCATTCGGCATCATTCGGACCTTGTCGCCTGCCATGGCGATGACGGAGGCGATGCTCGCGGCGATCCCGTCGACCTGGACGGTGACGCTTGCGGGGTGGGAGCGCAGCGCGTTGGCTATCGCGATTCCCTCTGTGACGCTGCCGCCAGGGGAGTTGACCCGGAGGAGGATTTTCGGGGCGGTGATGCCGCGCAGTTCTTCGATGAACTCGTCGGCTGTGGAGCCGTACCAGCCTCCGACCTCGTTGTAGAGCATCACTTCCGCCTCGTCGGCGGTCTGGTTGGTGATGCGGTACCAGGGCTTGGGCTGGTTGTTCTGGGCGCGTGCGCGTAGGCCTGGGATGTGGTCGGGCAGCTCGATGAACGGCATCTGGTGCGCGCCCCCTTTTCCCCGGTTGGCGCTTGGTTTCGTGTTCTGTTGTGGTCGATTAAAGCGCATTCATTGGGCGGGCATGTAGCGCCTGACCTGCGGTAGCGCGGTTCTATCGCTTTTGTATCGCGAGGCTCTCATTTCTTTAACGCGCGGGTTTGTGAATTCCTGTCAGATAGGTGCGTGAATGGCTGCATTCGCGTATCGTCTGCGTGTATGGAGAGAAACATTTCGCAGGGTGCGGCCACGCGGGCGGAGGAGTTGGCCCGTCGCGTGCGGGATGCGCGGCTGCCTGCGCCGGGTGAGCGGGTGCGGATTCGGCGGGCGGCCGGGGTGTCGCTGCTGGAGTTCGCGCGGACGCTGCAGGTGTCGCCGATGACGGTGAGCAGGTGGGAGCGCGGTCTGGCGAGCCCGCCTTTGGAACAACGAGTGACGTACGCGCTGCTGCTGCGGGAAGTTGCCGCGGCCACGACCGAGGAGACGCCGTGATCGCCCTTGTGAGCGTGCTCGCCTACCTGACCGCGAGCCTGTACGGCGCCCGCCACCTCTACGGAAGACTTCGCGCCCGAGTCATCGACAAAGCCGCCAGCGAGATGGGCCCCTTCGGGCCACGGAACCCAGACCCTGTCGCGCACTTCAAGAAGTGGGGCCACGTCGAGACCACTGTCGGGTCCGTCCTCGCTGCCCTGTTCTGGCCGCTCGCACTGGTCGGGTTCGGCGTGTACCGGTTCGTCACCGCCAGCCCAGCCCTGTCCCGTACCGAACTCGCAGCCGAGCGGGACGCGATGGCGAAGCGCATCCGCGAGCTGGAGCACGAACTCGGCGTCAAGGAGACCCCGTGAGCGTCTGCGCCACCTGCCTTCAGCCCGGCATCCGCGACGGGCAGCACGACTGCCCCGGCCCCGGAGGCATCCAACTCACCCGCCAACTCGGTCGCGGCCTCCGCGTCGACATCGCCCCGCCGCGCGCCCGCATGAACCTCGCGCAACTCGCCAGCGAGAAGTGCGGCGCGACCATAGTGGGCGACGACCAGATCAACATCGCCGACCAAGTCCTATACCAAGTCGTCGGCTACGACGCGGAGTCGGCGTCGCTCGTGCTGGAGTTGGTGGAGGACTGGCGGCCCAAGCCCACCGCCCGACTGTCCGAGGTCGACGTCGAGGACATCAAGGCGCGGTGGCGGGAGGCGTACGGGAAGCCAGGCGCCGCCCACCCCGTTACCGAACTCCGAGAAGAGCAGCCAGGCATCACCGTGTGCACACCGATCCCCGCAGCGACGCTCATGCAGATGTCCGACGTCCCGTCCGAGCTACTGACCGAGCAGCAGCGCACCCGCGCCGACAACGCTGAGGAACGCCTCCGTCTCGCCCGCGAAGCCCTGACGCGGGACGGCTACTTCAAGGCTGGGGAGATCGGCGACGACATTGCGCCCCGCATCGTCGAGTGGCTGACGCATCACCGCGAGCGCGCCGAGGAGGCTGAGGATCAGTTGCGGCGTACCCGTATCGAGCTGGAGCACTGGCAGACCAGCATCGTCCCCGAACTCCGCGCCGAGCGAGACCGCCTGCGCGCCGGCGAGGAGCCTGACTGGGACCCGCTCACCGTGCCCACCCCCGGCCAGTGGATCGCCCGCTTCAACTCCGCCTCCGCCGAGGAGCGCCTCGACGTCGCGAAGCGGGTCATCGGCTACACGGCCACGGCGGGCGAATGCTTCGAGATGAACCACGTACGCCGACTCGAAAAGGACCGGCAAGCGTGGGCGACCGTTGCCCGCGTGCGCGAACTGCGGGACACCTGGCTGCGGATGACGCTGGAGCCGGGCCAGGTACGGCGTCTCCTCGACGACATCACCCGCGCGCTCGACGGGCGGGAGCCGGAGGAAACCGACGCCACCCAGCCCCCACCTGGCTTCGCCCCCTTCACCCCGAAGCACGTCGCGAGGAACGGGACGGGCGATCCGCTGGCCGTCGAGCCGTACCGCAACGACCGCAACCAGGACCGGTGGGCGTTCCGCTGCTGGGGCGCCGCGACTTGTGAGGGCTGGCTTTCCCTCGACCACACCAGCCAGCAGTCAGCGGAGCGTGCCCGCGACCGGCACGTCACCGAAGCCCACCCCGAGGAGCAGCCCATGCCCGCCGCCACCCCATGCACCGCCACCATCGAGGGCCCGCACACCGGCAACAGCAAGCCCGTGCCCTGCGCACTCCCCGCCCACGGCGACGACCAGCAGCACGAGTCCGCACCCGAAGGGCCGACCCGGGCGCGCCTGCACTGGACCGACCACCACGCCGGCGCCACTCCGCACCGGGCGTGGCGCGAGGAGTCCACCCCGTGAGCGCTCCCCTCAACCTCACCGCTGAACAGCTTCGGAAACTCGGCTCCGCCCTCGACGCGATGGCCGACATCACCCGAACGCACGGCGTGGACCTGGCCCCGCACGGCAGGCAGCACCTCGGGATCGACGACAACGTCCTCGCGTTCTCGTGGGACGGCAGCGCGTATGTCATCGACGATCGCAACGGCGATTGAGGAGAAGACCGTGACCATCGCAGTGGACTTCGACGGAGTCATCCACACCTACGACCGAGGCTGGGCCGACGGCACCATCTACGGCGACTTCACCCCCGACGCCATAGCCGCACTCCTCGCACTGATGGAACGCGACTCCGTGTTCATCCACACCACCCGCAACGCCCGCCAAGTCGCCCGCTGGATCGAACGCACCTCCCAGCACCACATCGACTGCACCATCCACCTTCCCCGCATCTGGTACGGCCGTAGGAAGCCGTTCTGGAACACGCGCGGGCTGCTCCTCGTCACCGACCGGAAGCTGCCCGCCACCGTGTACGTCGACGACCGGGCGCACCGGTTCGAGGACTGGCCGACCACCATGGTCGCGCTCGGCGAGCCCACCGAACGCTGGCCCGCTGCCCGGCGCGACGTGTGCGACGTCGTGTCCGTCGGCGGCGATCAATGCACCCGGGACGTCGGCCACCGGCAGCACTCCTTCGAAGCCAACGACCCGATGCGCGCAGCCATCCGGCAGGCGCGTGGCAACGAGTGGGCCCCGCAGGCCCCGATCCGTTTCGGGCCGTGCGGTGAAAAGGACAATCCGCCGGTGCAGTGCTGGCACACCGAGCCTGATACGCCCTGCGACTGGGATGTCTGCCGTCAGCCTGAGCGGCTTGCTGCTGGCGATCGTGGCACCGACCCCGCACGCGACACAGCGCACAAGGAGCAGCAGTGAACGCCTGGTGGTCTTGGGTCCTCACCGCAGTCGGTGTCTTCGGTCTCTATCTCGCAGGCCGTAAGAGCCCGTGGGGCTGGGCTGTCGGTATCGGTGCGCAAGTGTTGTGGTTCGCGTACGCGGTGGCCACCCGGCAGTGGGGGTTCATAGCGTCGTGCCTCGCGTACGGGGCGGTGTACGTGCGGAACTTCCGGGCGTGGCGGAAGCCGTCTGCTGGGGTGCCGGACGGCGCCGTGTGCTCCGCCTACCAGCCGCCCAACACCTCCGCCGACAGCGGCCTGTGCGCCCGCTGCGGCATGTACGACTACAAGCACCAGGCGACCGCCGATGCGTGACCATCTGCGCCCGGTCCGCCTGTTCGGCCGGAACTACTACTGGCACCGCGAGGCCGGACGGCCGCTGCAACTGCTGCCCGCTGTGCCGTGGCCGGAGCCGCCGGAGGTGCGGCCGGAAGACCTGTACAGCCAACTGCTCAGCCTGTACGCCCGCCCGCTGCCCTGGCCCGAGGAGAAGACCAGTGCCTGACTTGCACGGCTGGCTCACCCAGCAGATCGACAAGACGCAGCACATTGCGGAGGCTGCTCGCGGGCAGGGTGAGGGCCGGTGGCGTAACGACTCCGCCCATCCGAACGGGTACGTGTACGACGAGCGTGATCAGCCGGTGGTGTACGACGAGGGTGCCCCGTTCCCGGAGGAGGCCGCGCACATCGCCTTCCACGACCCGGCGAGCGTGTTGCGTCGGTGTGCCGCCGACCGGAAGATCCTCGCCGCGCACCCGTACACAACGCGGGTGATCAACCCGTCCGACGGCTCGACATCCGCCGGGTTCGGCTGCGAGACCTGCCACGGCTGGGACGGTGTCCCCGAAGGGCGCGGCAACTGCGCCACCATCCTCGCCCTCGCTGAGGGCTACGGGATGGGGGTCGTCGGTGACTGAAGAACCCTGGCCGTTCTACGAGTGCGACGAAGTCGACGGGTTCGCCGAAGTCCTCGCCGAACTGTGGGCGCAGTCCTACGCGGAAGCATGCGCCGAAGCAGAGCGGGAGTTCGACCGACGGTGGATCACCGGGAGCGGCACGGGCGAGATACGTGGGCTCTTGGGCGCCACACGGATCAGCGTCCCGTATCCGTTGTCCGAAACGGAGGCGGCAGATCACGGGTACGTCGTTGATCTCCCTGAGCCCACTCCTGTTGAGCGCGCGTTGGAGATCCTGGAGCCCGAGCTGAAGAAGATCCCCGGCTACGTACCCACCACCAACCCGAAGGCGTGACCATGGCGCTCGAACTCGACAGCCGCAGCAAAGAACTGTGCGACTGGCTCACTGCCAACCACATCGAGCCCAGCACCGTGCCCATCCACGGGGACCTCACCCTCGGCACCGAGGACGGGGAGCGAGTCATCCGCTACGAGGCGATGGTCCGTACCGCAGACGGGCGCCTCATGCTCGACGACCGTGGCGAGGACGTTGCCATCGAGCGGCGTACCGTGCCGCTGTTGGTGGAGCCGCCCGACGGGTGGGAGCCGTACGAGAAACCCACCCGCCCCGTACTGCTGGCCGCCGTCGAGCGGGTCCGTGCGCTGCACGTCCGGAACGCCAACACGGGCGACTGCGAGCACTGCTCCGAGCGAGACTACCCGGACTACGCCGTGGCGTGGCCGTGCCCGACCATCCGCGTTCTTGACGGACACCCCGAGGAGACCCGCCCGTGACCGCCCGTCTCATCTCCGACCGCGCCCTCTTTGGAGAGCACCGCGACGCCGGCCGCATCGACGAACTCTGCGACTGGGCCCGTGCCAACAGCCTCAACCCCAGCGACGTGGCCGCCGATGAACCGATCACCATCGAGGACACCCCGGACGGGCGCGTGATCCGCTGCCACGTCTACATGACCGACGGCAGCGGCAACAAGCTCAAGCCACAGGGTGGCGGACCGGAGATACAGGAACGGACGACGCCGCTCGTCGTGGAGCCGCCGGACGGCTGGCCCGTTTACGCCCTGACCGACCACGAGGAGCAGCCGTGAGCAAGGCCAACACCCCGCCGCCGCACGAAGTGCGCTACGAGCGCGACGTCATGGAGCTGCCGTCGTCCGACGGCTGGCGGAAGCGCGTACCCACGGCGAACGCCCGCGCCTCGTGCACCTGTGGCCAGCTCGACACCGGGTACGTGGACGCGGGCGCGGCGCACCAGGCGGCGCAGGAGCACGTGAAGGCGTACCTACCGGGCGTCGACTGGGGGCCGGACGCCGCGAGCTCGACGCGCCCCAACAAGGAGCGGCCGTGAGCCGCTGCGAAGAGCACGACGTCAACGAATGGGCATGCGTCACCCACCCGCGGACCGGAATGCTGACCCACTTCAAGCGGCCATGGCCAGGGTGCAGGCTCGACTTCACCGGCAGTTCACTGCACGGCGCGCACGATCCGCTGGAGACCGACGGCGGGCCCGATCTCTGCTCCGACGGGTCCGGCCGCCTCTACCCGTTCCCGCGCCAGCACCCGCACTGCGGCGGCGTCTGCGTGCGCTGCGGGCAGACCGTCGCCGAGGGGCACGGCCAAGGCCGATGCTCATCCGTCCCCGAAGAGCTCAGGACACCCACGCCATGAGCGAGCGCATCCCGCTCAACCCTGACCGGGCTACCGCCTTCGGCCAAGCGGTAGAGAACCGCCGCGAGTACATCCGGGCGGAAGGGCTCGACCAGCTCGCCGACGGCGGCGAAACCGTGCACTACCCCGGCTGCCCCGAATGCGGCGTCCCCGCGAAGCACGTCGTGTGGTCCACATACGACCGGGGTCCGGGCGGGCTGCTGGAGATCGACTTGGGTACGTGCGGGCACCGGTTCACCGCGAGCCCGGTGCCGAGGCGTTTCGACCCAGACCACTTCTGGTGGCATCCGGAAGACTGACGGCCGCGCTCACTCCCACAAGGCCGTGACCGTCCCCCGGCACCGTATGCCGCCCTCGCAGTGCAGGTAGCCGCCCGTCCCGTACGCGGCCCTCACCGCGTCCAGGTCGTCGAACTCAGTGCCGTCGATGTCCTTGCACGGATCACACGCGTCGGTCTTCTCCGCCGCGAAATACCGGGCCGTCGGCGCCTCCTCCAACACCGCGATCCGGCCCGTGTTCTGCGCCCGATGCAGCGCACCACCGAGCTGATCCTTCTTGAACCGGCCCTTCAGGCTACGCAGAAACGACTTCACCTTCCCGGCGACTTCCCGGCCCACCGCACCCGGCGTGTACAGGCGCAGCGCCTCCACCGCCGCCGACCGCGCCAACTCCGACCCGAGCAGCGCAGCCGTCGCCACCGCCACGTCCACCAGCTCCGAGCCGTACGCCGCCCGAATCCCGGTCACCGACACCGGGGCCCAGTTCGACACCTCCAACTCGGGCGCGTCCACCTCCACACCCTGCTCCGCAGCCTCCGCCACCATCCCATCCGCCGCCACCCGCGCCATGCGCGCGAGCGCATCCCGCAACACCGTCGCGCCAGCCGCCGTATCCACGCTCAGCCCTCCGAGCGCGCCAGCATCCCCGCCATCCACCGCCGCCTCAACTGCATCCCCGAGCGCGTCGACCCACGCGTCCTCCGTGTCCTGCCAGTCGGCGAGGAGATCCTCAAGCGCAGTCTCGAACTGCTGGCGTACCGGATCATCGTCGGCGCCTTCGTCCTGGTCCTCGCTGGCCGCAGTAAGCGCCCACCGCGCTGGAGTCAGACGAACGGCCTCCACCCGCGCCAACGCCTCCACAGGCTGAGGCCCGGCAGCGCGGGCCGCAGACGCCGGCGCTGCGCCCTCCGGCAGTTCGAACCCCAACATCGGCAGAATGATCGGCGCGAGCAGCGGCGCCCCCGTCACCAGCTTGATCAACAGCTCGCGGTCCGGATCCGCATTCGGCGCACCGAACGACATCGCCGGCAGCCCCAGAGCCTCCAGAGCCTCCGGCCCGTACGCCCCAGCCTCCACGAGGTCACGCACCGCCGTTGCCCTCGCCGACATCTCCTTCGCCGCGAGCTCCCGGTCCTCGGGGACCGGGTTGTCGTAGTCGAACTCGTAGCCGCGGCCAAGACTCTTGTAGAGCGGCAGCACGCGAGTGTTCAACGCCTGCTTCGTACGCTCCAGGCGCGGCCTGGACAGCCAGCGCGCCATCATCGTGTCCGCGGCTTCCATGTTCGCGCGGTTCGTGTCGTCTACCGTGCCGAGCATCGGGCGCGGGAATCCGAACGCCTCCCGAATCAACTCCCGCGGCACATTCCGCAGCGATTCGATCTGGAGTTCCTGCATCGTGAAGCGGCGGTCCACCCACTTCATGCCCTGCTCCAGCATCGCCACCCGGTGCGCATTCGACACGCCGCGGTGCGACTCCGCCCACCGCGCCTGGAACTCGTCCCACTGCGGATCCGTCAGATTGTGATCGACCTCGATCACACCGCCCGGCTGAGCGCTGTTGTAGAAGAAGTTCCGCACCCACTCCGCCGCCAGCCGGGAGCCTTCCAGATCGGCGAGGATCGTCTGCACCGCACCCATACCCCGATACGGATCGAGCGGGTTCGGTCGGCGCAGGAACACCACCTGCTCACGATCCAACTCGATGACGCCGCCACCAGGCGCCCGATAGTCATACCGGAGGAGGTACTCCTCGGCGTCCGGCACTGGCTCCATACGGTCAGGCCTGACCGGCCACAACTCGCCCGGCATGTTCAACCGGGCATGCGGCACGACCACCCACCACTGCTCGCCCGTCAGCTCCTCATGCTGCTGCGTCGTCTCCCGAAACGCGGGCCCCGTCATGAACGGATTCGGAGACTGCCACAGTGCGAGCGCCGGATGGTCCGTGACCTCCTCCCGGTCCTCCTTCTTCCCCGACGGAGCGGACTTGTACAGATGCCACTCCACCTGGGAGTAGGCGGTGATGATCCGGTCCACGATCGCGAACAGCGTCCCGACGGAACCGGCGGCACGCATCTGCGCCTCCATCCCCGCCGGCGACATCGACGGCAGGGCCAGACCACGGGAACGGCCGGCCGCCACGTACGGCACGGGGGCCTTGTTCCGGAACGTCGTCACCGCGTTCGCCAGGTCACTGAACAGGGTCCGGGGCACGAGGGCCTCCTACTCGCGGCGGGCGCCGTAAATCCGCGACTCCAGGTAGAACACCCCGAGACCGGCGGCCATCCAACCCATCGGTGGATAGATCTGGTGGATTCCAATGCACAGGAGCATAAGTCCGGCCGCGACCAGCAGCACAGAACCCACCACGCCCGCCCGCACTGGAGGCAGCGTCAACCACTTCCTCACGACAGCCACCTCATCCGCGGGCGCCCCGCACTGTGGAACGCAAGAAGGAGGGCATCCGCATTATCCGGACTCCGTCCGATCCGCTTCTTCGTCTCATCCTTCGGCTCCACCACCGTCCGCCCCGCGCTATCCGTCGTGTACTTCGGCGCCGTCAACTGCGACACCAACCGCTCCTTGTCATCCTCGGCCAGCCCCGACAAGTCCCACGCAAGATCCTCCGACAACTGACGGCCCACCTCCCACCACAACTGCGACCGCAGATTCTTGAACCGTGCCGGATTCGATGACGACTCCGACACGTTCACCCCCACCACATGCCCCCGGTGCAGGCCCTGCGACTGCTTCTCCTGCAACATGCCGACCACACCCCACCCGATCCCGATCGCATCCACCTTCACCGTCTCCGCCTGCGACTGATTGATCGCCTCAACAATCCGGGCCACCGCCTTCTTCGGATCCCGCTCCCGAAACCGCCACTCCCGGCCGACCACCGCACCACGCCGCTCGCGGATACACGTCTCATCGCCGCCGGCGCCCATGTCGATGCCGAGCTCCACCGGCTGCAACAGCTCCGGCCGCCACGGAATGTCGCGCGGCCGGCAGCAGGCGCGCACCTTCGACAGGCGCACCACCCCGTCCTCCGCATCGTTGGGGAACTCGCCCAGCACCTTCGAGATATAGGTGGGCGACTCCTCCCCATACTCCAGCCGCATCTCCTCCTCGTAGACGCGGCTGACGAGCATCTCCCGCAGCTCGTCCGGGACGTCCTCCCCGGTGAAGTTTGGGGTGTCGAACACGGAGATCTTGATGGTGTTCCAGCGGCCACTGCCACACGCGCGCGCGAACTCCGTCCCAGGATCATCCGGGTTGCCGATGGCGAGGATGCGGCAGTGCTCGCCCGTCGCGATGGCGTGCGCCGCCGTCCAGAACTGCTTGTTCACCCCGCACGCCTCGTCGATGATCACCAGCACGTACTTGGCATGGATGCCCTGGAAGGCGTGCGGATTGTAGTCCGACGGCTTCCGGCCGAACGCGATCAGCCGCTTCCCCAGCTTCCAATCCGTCTCATTGATCCGCCCCAGAAACGGCCGGCCCCGCGACTCCGCCTTCGAGAACGCCCCGTTGATCTCCGACCACAGGATCGCCTTCACCTGATCCCCAGTCGGCGCCGTCGTCACCACCCGCGCCTCGCCCGGCGGATGCGTATCCAGCCACCACGCCGTCAACTGTGCAGCCGTCCAGCTCTTCCCAGGCCCGTGACACGCCTGCACGGCGGTCTGCCGGTTGTCCCGCACGGACTCGGAGATCTCGATCTGCTTCGACCACAGATGCGCGCCCAACTTGTCCCGCGCCCACAAACCCGGATCGTTGGCGTACTGAGCCGACGAGGCCCGCGCCTCCGACTCCTCCGCGAACAGCGTCGCAGTGCGCCCCAAGGCATCGGCCAGAACCCGATCCGTCCAGCCGCCCACCACCGCCTACCCGGCCAGTTCCCGCGCGACCAACCGCAGATGACGGGGCACCGCCGCGCTCGCCCGCTCCTGCTGCTCCTCCGACAGATCCAACTCCCCAAGCACCCCGCGCAGCAACTCCGCCATCAACCCACCCACACGCTCGGCAAGCTCGACATGCCGCTCAGCAATCCCCATATCGTGCGCGATCTTGCACATGCGGATCAGGCGATCACGCTCCTCGCCATACAGGCGCACCCATGCGTTCGCCTTCACCGAGCTGGTGACATCGACACCAGGGAACTCCCCAGAGCCCTTATCGACCTCCGACTCGACACCCCAGACGAGAGCATCCGGGTCAGTCTCCTGCACCCGCTCACGCAGCCACGCCACATGGCCGGCCGCCCAGCGGATCTCATCGAGGACCGTCTCCGCCGGGTCGGCGCCCTCGGCGGGAGCACCGAACGAACGGGACCACTCGGTAGCCGCGAGACGCCTACCTGCCGCCGCACGAGCTTGGGGAGACGCACCGCCGTGCTTGTAGCAGACGGACTGCCCGCGCATCGGAGGCTTCTGGCACGGCTCGCCGTCGCTGCGGTGGCCCGAACAGAGCCGACCCTTGGAAGGGTCGTTTTCGCTCGGACCCTTGGAAGAGGTGTCGTCGTTGGCGGTCACGGCGCCCCCTCTCTGCCTGGAGTTATACGTATGATGTCGGCGTGCTTTGATGGTAGCGAGGGTGCGCAACTGGTGGACGGCGGCATGGGTGAGGCCCCACTCCCGGCGGCGGGAGTGGGGCCTCTGCGCGTCTGGCTGCGGTTACTGGTCCTTGAGCGCGCCGTCCGCCATTTTGAGCTTGTCGAACTGGCCATCCTTGCCCGTCCACCCCAGCCCGTCGATCGCCTTGGCCATGAGCAGCGCGGTGTAGTCATCCTCCGAGAGCGGCTCGCACGCCTCCGGCCTGCTCTCCCCGGCCTCCTTGGTCTTCTCTCCCAGGGCGTCGGCCGCATCCTTGGCCGGGCCCTCGTACCCGGACCGGACCATGCCCGCGAGTGTCTTGTCGAGCGCGTCGACCCGCTCCTGCGCTTCGCTGACGGTCGGCTTGTCCGCGGAGTCTCCTCCAGTCCTCTCGGTGAGCGCGGCGGCGCAGTCCTTGGCGGTCTCGTCGCCGGACTTCGAACAGCCGACCGCAGCCCCGGCGAGCAGTAGGACGGTGGCGAGCAGGATGGTGGTGTGGCGCATGGTTCCCCCCTTGGTGCGGTGTTTCGTGAGATGGGGGACGTTATCGGAT